>Ga0070766_10000799_pt1 | contig 14482 bp, 12 predicted proteins | sample HubBroMetageWFT6_FD_69782 | JGI IMG/M metagenome (GOLD analysis project Ga0070766, IMG submission 69782) | Warmed and freeze-thawed soil microbial communities from the Hubbard Brook experimental Forest, New Hampshire - Hubbard Brook CCASE Soil... | ecosystem: Environmental > Terrestrial > Soil...
TCCTCGAGCAGCAGAAACGGCAGCGCCCGCTCTTCGTCGAGTCGCCATTGCAAGGTTCTCAGCGCCTCGGCCACCGCGCGCACCGGGCTCTCGATGTACATCGCGGTTTTTTCGATGCCGTGGTCCATGTACCGCTCTTGCAGCGGCAGGCCCGGCTTCCAGGTTCGCGAGACCCCGCGATATTGTGGATGCAATGCGCGCAGATGCAGCGAGGCACGGTCGAGCGGGATCCCGGTGGCGGCTACTCGCTCGCAGAAATCGGCGAACAGCTCGTTGTTGCCGGCCAGAAGCCGGCCCTGGCGGATCAGCCATTCCGACAATGCCGAAGTGCCTTGGCGCATGCGCGTCGTCTCGCGGCGGATCGGGGCGGTGAGCGAGGTCATTCCCGGGGCGACGCGTTGTAGTTGTTGAGCTCGTGCTGGATTTCGATCTGATCCCGGCTGAGGCCCGACGGGTTTTGCCGCATCAGCTCACGCTGCTCCTGTTGCAGCTGCGACCGGTAATTTTCCCGCATCTGCTGCTGTACCGGGCTGGTTGCCGGGGACGAGAGCGACATGTTTGGATTGAGGGCAGGCTGGGCCGCGGCGGGCAAGGCCGCGATCAGCAGCCCGAACGCGAGCAAAACAGGGCGGAACATCAACGCTCCTCGCGCCGGCGGCTAATAAGCGTGCGCTCTATGTCGGTTCGCGAATGGCCGGCGACAATGGGGTAGACCTGGGGCCGCTACAGTCCGCGGCAAATCGAGCCAACCCCTTGCGTCTCACCCCGCTGCCGCCCACCGGCTTTCGTCGTCGTAGATAAGGCCGCAGATCAGCATATCGACCCGAGCGTCGTCGCCTGAGAGCGGCAGGATGATCGTCTCATAACGACGCGACTTGCCATCGAGGACACGATCGCGCCGCGCTTGCAAGGGCTTGCCGGTACGGGAGACTTTGGTGAAGCTAAGCCGGCTCAGATCGCGGAACTCCGCGTCTGGCATCTCATCCAGCATCTTGCCGGTGAGATCATGGCCGACGCGCTCGGTCAGATTGGTGCCGTGCAGGCGAATGCGGAAGCGCCGCGGATCGTCGCCGATAACGTCGATAAGGATGACGTTGCCGATGATGAAGGTGAGGTCGAGCGGATCGATATCCCCCCGCGACGGCATCTTCCGCTCGCCGGATGCCCAGTAATCGAACAGCTGCTGCAGCTTTGGGTGCTCGATCCTCAACATCGCAGCGACCGGGTCGCGCCTATTCGGCTGCCAGACGGCGGGGTTGGCCGTGCAGCTCGGCGACCCGGGCCTGTGTGTAAAGATCGGTCCAGTTCGACAGCGCGAAATCGGTGACCTTGCGCGGGTCGTAGGGCCGGTCGGCGAGCCGGAATTCCTTGCCGCCGATGTAGACAGCGCGCAGCCGGCTTTTGTCCTGCAGGATGCCGATATCGGCGAGCGGAGAGCCGTCCCACACCGTGAAATCGGCGTGGCGGCCGGGTTCCAGCAACCCGATCTTGTCGCCGTCGCTCATGAAGCGCGCGTTGACCTCGGTCGCCGCGCGCAACGCCGCGGCCGGGGTAAAGCCGAGATCCTCGACGAATAACTCCAGCTCGCGCGCATGCCATTCGCCGTAGGGGGTGATGGCAAAGCCGCTGTCGGTGCCGGTCAGGAACGGGATCCCGGCCGCTACCGCCTTTTTCAGATTGGCAACGCCCGCCCGGTAGCGTCGCTCGGTCTGCTCGACCCGGCCCTTCTGCGCGGCGGGCTCATGTGGCTGGGTGAAATCGATCAGGTTTTTCGGATGGGTCAAGGTCGGGCACAAGGCGCTGCCGCTCTTTTTCATCGCGGCAATGCATTCCTTGTCGAGGTCGAAGCCGTGGAAGATCAAATCGACCCCGGCCCGCGCCGCATAAAGCGTCGCCTCGCGGCCGACCGAATGCGAGATCGCCTTGCGGCCGAGCCGATGGCTCTCGCGCACGATCGCGTCGGTCTCTTCCTGGGTAAAGGCGGCGATCAGTTTGCCATCGGGGCGGCGCTGGATGCCGTCGAGCGCGATCTTGATGCAATCGACCCCGTTCTTGACCTGGCGCCGCACCTCCTCGACCGCTTCGTCGATATTGGTCACGAGCTTGCCGATCGAGGTCTCCGGCGCGCCGATCCAGGTCGGGTACCAGTCGGTGAGACCCTGATGCGTCGTCAGATAAGGTCCTGCCGCCATGACCCGCGGCCCGTCGAACAACCCGGCGCGGATTGCGTCGCGGATCGACAGTGAGATCTGTCCGGCATCGCCCGGGGAGCAGATCGCGGTATAGCCGGCGGCGGCGCATTTCTGGGCGAAGAACATGCCGCGCAGCGCGCGAAATTCGAGCGGGCTGTAGAGGTCGATGTCCTCCTCGCTCTTGGCGTTGCCGTAGGCGAGGTGGGTGTGCACGTCGATGAGACCCGGCATCACGAAGGCGCCGGAATGGTCGATCAGCTGGTCGTGCTTCGCCCGCCGCGGCGCCGACGCTTCCGGGCCGACATAGAGGAGCTGCCCGGCGCCGTCGAAAACGAGGACCGCGCCTTTGCGCGCCTCGTCTTCTTGGCCGGTGAACAGGCTGCCGCAACGGACGATCGTTTTCATGCTGGCTACTCCTAAACACTTCCCGTCATTGCGAGCGCAGCGACGCAATCTCGTGCCGGTTGCGCTTGGCCGATCGAGATTGCTTCGTCGCCTTCGGCTCCTCGCAATGGCAGCGCTTGACGAATCGAGGATAGATCAGCGCACCGCGTGGTGCATGAATTTCTCCGGCGGCGGACCGCCCCACGGACCGGCGAGTTCGTGGCGGCCGACCAGGTTCGGCGGGATGCTGGCGTTGAGCACGTCGGTGTCGGCCCAGTGCTCGTGCACGCGGTCCCACGGGTCGCCCCAGTAGTCGTAGACCTGGCTGCCGAGCGAATGGCGGCCGATGCCCCAGAAATGCTCGTAGCCTTTCCCCAGCAGGTGCTCGTGGCCGATCATGATGTCATCGATATCGGCCGCCTCATAGCTGAGGTGGTTCAGCCCGGCTTTGTCGCTGCGGATGCAGAAGAAAGCGTGGTGATCGACGAAGTCGTCGCCGCGATCGAGCCGGTTGAACGAGCCGACGATGTTGTCCTTGCTGTCGGCATAAACTTCGTCCGAGCAGCGGAGGCCGAACATCTCGCGGTACCAGCCGAGCGTCTTTTCGAATTGCGGAGAATGCACGACGAAGTGGCCGATGCGCTTGACGTGGGACGGGCCGCGCTCGACGCCTTTGTAATAGAGGGCATTGCGGCGCTGCGTCTTGTCCTCGCCGAAATTGACCGGGGGCCGCTTGACCGCGATTTTCGGCCGCCGCTCCATGCCGTACACCACTTCGACCTGGAAGCCGTCCGGATCGGTCAGCCGCACGCGCTTGCCGCCACCGGGCTCGTCGATGCTTTCGATCGGCGAGGCGCCGTCGACCCGTGACAGCTTTTCCAGGTCATCCATGCCCTCGGCATGAAACGCGATGCCGACATATTTCGGCTCGCCCAGTTCGGTGACATGGATGTGATGCGGCTCGTCGGTGCCGCGCATGTAGAGCGCGTTTTTGGTGCGTTCGGCGCGTACCATGCCAAACGCGGTCAGGAATTCCTCCTGCTTGTCGAGATCGGGGGAGCGCAGCCGCCCATAGGCGAGATCGGCAGCTCTGATCACAGGCATCTTGGACCTCCGGAAAGATAGGGGCCGCGCCGCGGCCGCTCGCCGCACATGCTGCCTCGCGTGGCCGCATCCGGCAAGTCCGCATCGGCGATGATCGGCGCTCGCTGGCCGGATATATTGCGGGAACACCTCAGGAGGGCAGGGCGATGCCGCAAGCAATGAGCTGGGACGAGTGGGCAAAGCACGATGCGGTAGCGTTGGCGGAGCGCATCCAGCGCGGCGAGCTGACGCCGCGCGAAGCTGCGGCTCAGGCGGAGGCCGCGATCGGCAGGCTTGATCCCAAGCTCGAAGCCGTGCTCGGCCTTTATGATGACGTTCTCGCCGATCCCGACCGCGATGGCCCGGCCATAAGCGGCCGGCTCTATGGCGTGCCGATGCTGCTGAAGGATCTCGGCTCCGCGCTGGCCGGCCGCGCCCAGGAATCGGGGTCAAAGCTGCATCTCGGGAATGTCGCCGCGGCGACCGACCCCACAATCGCCAATTACCTTAGCGCCGGTCTGGTCCCGATCGGCCGCTCGACGACCCCCGAATACGGCATGACCATCGACACTTCGACCGATTATCTCGGCCGGGTGAAGGCGACGCGAAACCCGTGGAACCCGAAACACACCGCGGGCGGCTCGTCGGGCGGGTCCGCCGCCGCGGTGGCCGCCGGCATCCTGCCGCTCAGCATGTCATCCGATGGCGGCGGCTCGACCCGCATCCCGGCCTCGTTCTGCGGCCTCGTCGGCCTGAAGGCGAGCCGCGGCCGGGTGCCGCGCCCGCTCGGCCAGAGCGAATACATGAACCGCACCAGTGCCGATGGGGTCGTCACCCGCAGCGTTCGCGACACCGCCACCGTCTACGATTATCTGGCCCGCATTCCAAATGGCGGCAGCTTTATCAAGACGGGCGCGCCCGCCGGATCCTATGTCGATGCGGTCGCGCGCGATCCGGGCCGGCAGAAGATCGGCCTGACCACCGGCGCCTGGGGACGCGGTGGGGCAACGGACCCGGAGATCACCGCGCGAGTACGGGAGGTCGCCCACCTGCTGGAAAGCCTCGGCCATGCCGTCGAGGAGATCGACGACGGCGGGATCTGCGACTGGGAGGCCTTGTGGTTCGCCTACACGACGAACTGGGTCGGCGGTCGCGCGCAATTCGCCCAAACCGCGCGCGACAAGGGCATCGATCCCGACCGCCTCGCCGACTATCTCGGCCCGATGACCTATGCGCATTACCTCGACAGCGCGCGCTACGACAAGTTCGACATCTGGAAGATGATGGCGTGCAACAACACGGTCACCCGGCAGTTCGGCCGGCTGATGGAGCGCTACGACCTGCTGCTCTGCCCGACCGTGGCAATCCGCGTGCCCGAGGCGAACGGTCCTTACTCGCTGTTGCGCGAGGAGGAATTTCCCCCTTGGCTCGACCGCCTGTGCAGTGCCTGTCGCTACACGATGCCGGCTAACGAGACCGGGCTGCCGGCGATATCGATGCCTGCCGGGCTGGACAGCAACGGCTTGCCGATCGGCGTGCAGCTCTACGGCGATTTCTGCCGCGAGGACCTGCTGCTGCAAATGGCCGCGCAGTTGGAGCGCGCCCGTCCCGAATGGTTCGGCGCCATCCCGCCGCTGCATGTCACCAATGTGACATAGCGCGCCCCCGATCTTTCGATAGCCAGGAATATACAAACCCGGCTATAGCGGCAGGCTCGTGCAACCTGCTGATTTGGACGATGGAAACACCCGACAGTGTCAAGGCGATCGGCGAGCAGCTCGCCGGCGGCGGCGAGATCGCGCCGTCGGCCGAGCTGTTCGAGGCCTACCCGGTCTTCGCTGCCGAAATGCAGCAGGTGTTCACCCGCCCGTGGCTCGCGGTCGACCATATGAGCCGCCTCGCCGCCGACGGCGACTATTTCCGCGCCGATGTCGGCTCGCGCTCGATCGTCCTGACCCGCGAGCGCGCGGATTGCATCCACGCGCTGCGCAACGCCTGCCTGCATGCCGGCTATCGGGTGTGCGAGGAGGAGGGCGGGCATGGCGAGCAGCTGTTTTGTCAGTATCACGGCTGGTACTACGCGCTCGACGGTCGGCTGACCGATCCGTATCTGCGGCCCGACCAGGAAGACCGCTCGCGCTTCCGCTTGCCGCGCTATGCGATGCAGATCAAGCGGGGTCTGATCCTGGTCGATCTGTCAGCGGTAGGTCCCGAGCCGCCCGCCGCCGGCCCGGTCGACCTCGGCGCGATCCCCGACGTATTGGCGGAGCGGGTCGTCGCGGCGCGTCGGCGCTACCCGACCAGCTGGAACTGGAAGCGCCTCCGGCAGTTCCTGTGGTCCTCGCCCGAGCTTCTCTGCGGCGGCGATTGCGACGAGATGGTCGAATTCGGCCCGTTGAGCTTTGTCGCGCTGAGGGGCGATGAAGCAGCGCTGGTGCGGCTGATCCCACGCTTTCCCGGCCACAGCGATTTCGAGCTGGTCCGCATCGCTCCCGCCGACACGCTTGTCGCCGCGGATGACGAAGCCGATCCGATCGCGGACGCGCTGCGTGACGCGGGTGACGGCACCTCGGCGACACCTCTCGATCGCGGCTTCTACGAATGGTACTGGTCGCTGATGGCGCCGGCGAGTTCGGGGGAGCCGTGATGGAATTCCGCACAATCACCGAAAGGCTGGAGTTCCCGGAAGGGCCGGTCGCGCTCGCCGACGGCTCGGTATTGCTGGTCGAGATCGCCGCCGGCGCGCTGACCCGCGTCGCTCCGGACGGTGCGAAAAGCGTTGTGGCGCGCACCGGCGGCGGGCCGAATGGCGCCGCGGTTGGTCCCGACGGCAAGTGCTACGTCTGCAACAATGGCGGCTTCGAGTGGCACCGCGAAAACGGCCATATCCGGCCGCTGACACAAGCCAACGACTACAGCGGCGGCCGCATCGAGCGGGTCGACATGCAGACCGGCAAGGTCGAAATTCTCTACACCGCTTGCGGCGATGTTCCGCTCAAGGGGCCGAACGACCTCGTCCTCGACGCGCATGGCGGCATCTATTTCACCGATCTCGGAAAACGGCGGCCGCGCGACATGGATGTCGGCGCGGTTTATTACGCCAAGACCGACGGCTCGTTCATCACCGAGGTCGCCTATCCGATGGTGACGCCGAACGGGATCGGCCTCTCGCCCGACGGCAACACGCTCTACGTGGCGGAAACCGAGGCGGCGCGGCTCTGGGCGTTCCCGATCGAAGCGCCCGGTGTTGTGAAGAAGGAGCCGTGGCCGTCGCCGCATGGCGGCCGCATCGTCGCCGGGATGGGCGGCTATCAGCGCTTCGACTCGCTGGCGGTGCAGGAGGATGGGCGCGTCTGCGTCGCCACGCTGATCAATGGCGGCATCACCGTCATTTCGCCCGACGGCCGCCATGTCGAACACCATCCAATGCCGGATCCGATGACGACCAACATCTGCTTCGGCGGGGCGGACATGAGGACCGCCTACATTACCCTGTCCTGGACCGGGCGCCTCGTCGCGGTCGACTGGCCGTCCGCTGGCCTGCGGCTGCACCAGAAGGGCTAGCTCCGCCAGCCGTCGGTTCCCTTCCGCGGCAGCCGACGATAGGCTGCGGGCCGGAACTCGGAAAGTTCGCCACGGGCGGTCATTGCGAGCGCAGCGAAGCAATCTCGGGCCGACTGCGCAACAAAACGACGAGATTCCGCCGTCGCGCGGAAGCGCTCCTCGCAATGACGATCGATAAGGGGGAGACGATGCGGCTCGCAATACCGGACCTGGTCTCGAACTCGTATTTCCCGGCGCTGGCCGCGGCCGAGCTTGGGTTTTTCGAGCGCGAGGGGATCGCGGTTTCCGCCGAGCTGATCTTCCCGGTGGATCGCGCCTATCAGGCGTTGCGCGATGGCGATATTGATTTCGTCGGCGGCGCGGCGCATGGCGCGCTCGCCGCCTTTCCGGAGTGGCGCGGGGTCAAGCTGCTTGGCGCGCTGGCCCAGGGCATGTACTGGTTTCTGGTCATGCGCGCCGATCTCGGCATCGCCCGCAGCGATCTTGCGGCTTTGAAAGGAAAGCGGATTGGCGCTGCGCCCTGGGTCGAGATGGGCTTGCGGCGGCTGCTCGCCGCCGCCGGTCTCGACCCGGAACACAACGATATCCAAATCGCTCCGGTGCCGGGCGCCACCGGCACCAGCATCAATTTCGGGCTGACTGCGGCACGGGCGCTCGAAGCCGGCAAGATCGACGGGTTCTGGGCCAATGGCATGGCAACCGAGATTGCGGTGACCACAGGCATTGGCAGCATCGTGCTCGATGTCCGCCGTGGCGACGGGCCGAAAGGCTGCTTCGATTACACGATGCCGGTGCTGGCGACGACCGATCGGCTGATCGAGCACTCGCCGGAGAAGGCCGCCGCGGCGCTCCGCGCGCTCGTCGCCACTCAGAATGCCCTCAAGGCAGACGTGTCGCGCGCGACCGAGGTCGGCCAGACGCGTTTTCCGCCGCGCGAGGCTGGGTTGATCGCCGGTATCGTCGAGTGCGACCTACCCTTCTACGACGCGACGATCAGCGAACATTCGGTCGCCGCGATCAACGATTTTGCCCGTCATATGGGTGTGCTCGCCGACGGTGCGCCTTACGATCAGATCATCGCGACGCAATTCCGCCACCTCTGGCGAGAGGGGAGCCGCTGATGCGAACCGGCGCCGAATACCGCGAAGCACTGCGCGATGGCCGCAAGGTGTGGGTGCTGGGCGAGGGCCTTGTCGAGGACGTGACGACGCATCCGGCGACCGCCGCGATGGTCGAGGAATACGTCGCCTGGTACGACCTGCATCTCGATCCGGCCTGGCAGGACATCCTCTTCGCGCCGGCCGTCCCTAAGCGCGAGCGGATCGCCTGGGCCTACGTTCTGCCGAAAACCTCTGACGATCTGATCGGCATGGGCCGCTCTTTCGCCAAGACGATCTTCGTCTCCGCCGGCAACATCACCCATACCCCGGCCTATGGCCACCTGATCTCGATGGGCATGCTGACCGCGGTTCAGGAGCGCAACGTCTCGCCCGTGCAGATCGCCAATGCGACGGCCTACCGCGAGCTGATCGCCGGCACCGGCCGGTTCCTGACCTTCTGCGGCGGCGCCGCGTCAATCGGCTTCCGGTTGCGCGAGGACCCCGCCGACCGCGCCGCGCTGAAGCTGGTGCGCGAGACCGACGCCGGCGTGGTCCTGCGCGGCCGTCTCGGCATGCACACGAGCCCGGCTTATGCCGAGGACGTTTATGTCGGTGCGCTCAACGGCGTGACGATAGGCGAGCACAATGCCAGCTTTGTCGTGCCAGTCGGAGCGCCGGGGGTGACGACGGTCTGCCGGAAGATCGCGGCGCGCGGCGGCAACGCGTTCACCGCGCCGCTGACGCATCGCTTCGACGAGCTCGACGGCCAGATGTGGCTCGACGATGTGTTCATTCCCTGGGAGCGCGTGTTTCTGGTCGAGCCGTCGCCCGAGCCGATCGCCACCTGGCTCCTATGGCATCACCTCTACGGCTGGCTGGCCAAGGCGGAGTTCACCCTCGGGCTGGCGCTTGCGCTTGCCGATTCGATGGGGCTGAAGGAACACGCGCCGACGGTCGAATACATCACCGATCTCGTTGTCGAGGTGCAGACCGTGCGCAGCTCTCTCGTCGCGGCCGAGCGGGATCCGCAATTCACCATCGCCGGTTACTGCAAGGCCAACCATACGCATCTGCTGCCCGGCGGCATCGCGCTGATGAAAGCGCGCCAGCGTATCAGCGAGATCCTGCGCATCGTTCCTGGCTCGTCGCTGGTCGTGGCACCGTCGGACGCCGACCTGGCCGATCCGGAAATCGGCGGCGGCCTCGAAGAATGCTTCGGCGGAGGCGGTTATACCGCGATGCAACGCTCGGCTCTGCTGCAGCTCGCCGCCGACCATGTCTCCTCGGCGCTCGATGGCCGTGAATCGGCGTTCGAGCTGCACGCCAGCGGCGGCATCCCGGCTTGGCGCGGCCGCCTGCGCCGCGGCTTCCCGAGCTACAACGAACTCGCCAACGCTGTGCTGCAGGCGATCGATCTGCCGATGCCGGAGATTGATGTCGGTTGCATCCCCGCCGCCCCCCTCGCGCCCCGGCGCCCCAACGTGCCGGCGGAGACATCCGGCAAAACCGGCAGCTGATCTCCTTCCGGTAGAACTTGCTGCCGGGCTGCTCGCCGTTTCTCTGCTGAATCGATGCTTTCCGCCGCTGCCGGGTGTTTCACTCGGCAGGAACAGCGGCAGCCGCGGCCGACAGGCCGTCGGCGCGAGGCGGAGTAGATCGATGCAGAACCAATTGCGGCGGGAAGCCGTATCGCCGAAAGGCTTGCTCGTCCGGCTCGACCACGCGGCCGGGACGATGAATGCCTTTCTGCTGGTGTTCGCGATTGGGCTCGCGGCCCTGGACCTGACCTCCCTCTGGATTCTCACGGTGCGCGACGCGGTGCCCTCGGTCACGCGCCTTAGCGCGAACCCGGGGATGGCTTCGAAACCGGCAGTGCCGGCGGGTAATACCTCTGCCGCCGTTACGCCCGCCCGGCCCGGCGACACAATGACGGGATTCTAACCGCCAGACTCCGAGGTGCGGCAAAGACTGTAAAGCGATTGGCCGATCCGCTACTTTCGCGTTCGCGCGAGAGGGGCGGCGGCGATGTCGCAGGTAGCGGTCGCGGGCGAAGGATATGCGGCGCCGCGCTGGCGCCCGCGGCTCGTCGCCGGCATCGTCAAGGCCTTGGCCGGCGAGAGCGATCGCCGCATTCTCTGGCTGCCCGTCTTCTTTGGTACAGGCATTGCGCTTTATTTCGCGTTGACTTTCGAGCCGGTGGGCTGGGCCGGTCTCGGCGCGACGGGCGCGGCGATTGCTCTAGTGTCGCTGCTGTGGCGGCATCCGGCAGGGCGTGACGCGGCGATCGCCTTCGCCTTCGCCGCGGCTGGATTTGTTGCGATCCAGGAAGCGCAGCGCAGCCAGGGCGCGCCGATTCTGCAGCGGCGCCTCGGCCCCGTCGCGGTCACCGGCCGTGTCGTCGATATCGACGCACTCGATCACGGTTGGCGCATTGTCGTGATGCCTGACCCGCTTCCCGGCCTCGCCGCCTCCGAACGGCCGCGCCACCTGAGGCTCCATATCCCGGCAACCAGCGATCCGCTGCGGCCCGGCGACCGGATCAGCCTCAAGGCGATGCTGTACCCGGTCCCGGCGCAGATCATGCCGGGCGGGCGCGACATGCAGCGCGAGCTGTATTTCGCCGGCATCGGCGCGGTCGGCTACAGCTATGGCGGCGCGCGCCGGCTCGCCTCGGCGGCTGAAGAGCCAAGCGCCGGCGGCTGGCGCGAATGGGTGCTGCGCTTGCGCACCGAGATGACAGAACGGATCCACGCGGTGCTGCCGGGCGCCGCCGGCGGCGTCGCCTCGGCGGTGATCACCGGCAAGCGCGGCACGATGCCGGATGAGGTGAAACAGGCCTTCCGCGATTCAGGCCTGTCGCATCTGCTGGCGATCGCCGGGCTGCATCTCGGCCTGGTCGGCGGCTTTGTGTTTTTCGCGGTGCGCGGCGGTCTGGCGCTGATCCCGTTTCTGGCGCTGCGCTATCCGATCAAGAAGATCGCCGCGCTGGCGACCCTCGCCGTCCTGTTCTGCTACCTGATCATCTCCGGCGCGGCGATCCCGACCGAGCGCGCCTTTGTCATGAACGGGATCATCTTTGCCGCGATCCTGCTCGACCGGCTGCGGCTGTCGATGCGGATCTGCGCGCTGGCGGCGCTGGTCGTGCTGACCCTCGATCCTGCGAGCCTCGTCGGCGTGAGCTTCCAGATGTCGTTCGGCGCGGTCGTGGCTCTGGTTGCGGTGTACGAGACCTGGGGCACCCGACTGGCGCAGGCGTTTCACCGCGGCTCCTTCGTCCACAAGGCGCTCGGCTATTGCGGCGCGGTGGCGGTGACGACAGTGGTCGCGACCTTCGGCACCGAGCCGTTCGCGATCTATCACTTCCACCACCTGGTGCTGTATTCGCCGCTCGCCAACGTGATCGCCGTGCCGATCTCGGCGATGTGGACACTGCCCTGGGGTGTCGTCGCCTGCCTGCTGATGCCATTCGGCCTGGAGCATCTCGCGCTGATCCCGATGGGCTGGGGCATCGATCTGACCATTCACGTCGCGCAATCGGTCGCCGCGCTGCCCGGCAATGTGTGGACGATGCCGCGACTGCCGACCGTCGGCGTCGTGCTCGTCGCGCTCGGCGGTTGCTGGCTTTGCCTGTGGCAGGGCAGGTGGCGGCTCTGGGGGACGGCCGGGATCGTCATCGGCCTGGCGACGATGCTGTTCACCCGGCCGCCCGACATCGTGCTGGCCGATTTCGGCCGCTTTCTCGCGGTGCGCGCGGCCGATGGCGATTATCTCGTCGCGCCGACCGCCGAAAAAATCTCAGCCTCATTTCTCGCGTCGGAGACAGGCGCCCGTCTGCTGCCCTGGCCGGAAAAGGGCGAGGGCGGCACCGCCGCGCTTGACTGCGGCGCCGAGGGCCGCTGCGCTTACACAGCGAATGGCCGCCGTGTCGCCCTGGTCACCGGCGACAGCGGGCTGCCGGTGCTGTGCTACACCGTCGACGCCATCGTCGCGCAGGTGCCGGCCGGGTTCCGCTGCAAGGCACAGATCCCGGTCGTCGACCGCATCGACAGCTGGCGCGAGGGCGCCATCGCGCTGTGGCTCGATCCGGGCGGCATCCGTGTCGAAAGCGCCAACGCCAGCCGCGGCGACCGCCCGTGGGTCCCGCATCCGGTGTCGCGCCGCGAGCGCGAGAAAGCGGCCGAGGTCCGCTGACCGGCTTTCAACCTTCAGCGCGCCTTAAATCGTCATTCCGGGGCGCCGCGCAGCGGCGAGCCCGGAATCCATATTCCAGAGGCCTGTGCGGCGCGTTTCGTCCCGGAGATCACCGAGCTGGCCGGCGAGATGATCCGCGGCGAGTTGGTGGTGCGGCGCCAGCCGCCGCCAGCGAGCAACGTAGTGCCACTGTGCCCGCAGCGTCGCCGATTCGTTCTGAGCCCCGCCAGCGACGGCGGGGTTCTTCTGTTTCAGCGGCGCCGTTCCGTGAGCCCGGCGATCTCCCCGCTCGACGGGTAGGCCGGCTAGAGCGTAGCCATGAACGTCGCCGCGATTGGCGGGATGCACGCCACCGCGAAACCCAGACCGACCCTACCGAACCGCCGGAGGACGAAACCCGCGACGGGCGCGGCGATGCACGCGATCAGCCCGGCAGTCCAAATCGCTACGGCGGAGAGTTCGCCGTGCATCCCTTCCGGGCCGCTGCCGAAGAAAAACCCGGACACCGCGATCAGTAGCAATGCCAGCGCCGCGTCGGCGAGCGAGGCCAGGATCAACAAGACCAGCACGAGGTTATCCCCTTCGGCAGCGGACACACGGGAGCGGCCCGGCAGTCAGTCGCTCGGCGACGGGCGCGGCTTTTTCGTCTGGCCCGCGACCCCGACAGTGCCGGCCGAGCCGCCGGCTCGCTAAAACCCAATTCACATTCAGGAGATCAGCGGTTCAGCCGGTTGCCCCATCATTTGGTGCGCGAAGTAAGCGAGGCATCGGCTAAGCATGATCGACTTCATCGCGAACGATAACGAAGATCGTCGCGCCGCGGATCGCGCCGAGTCCTTTAGACGGCGCGGTTGGGAAAATCAGGACGAAGCTTGGCGCTCCTGGCTCGCTCTTTTCGTCATTCTGATCGCGGTCTTATATGCTCTGTGCTGTGGAACAGCCTAAGCCTGCGCGATAAACACTGCCGCCCGCCAGTTTCAATGATGGCAGATATCAGTGGCGTTTTGGCAGCCGCCGGCAGGGATGGTGCCGTATAGTTGAACAGGACCCGCGCAGACGGGAACCGGCGAGGCAGGGGCGGGTTGCGCAATGCGCCCGACGCGATTGATTGACGAGGACCGGCTGTCGCCTGCCTCGGCCGCTCTGGTCATCGCGGTGCTTTCCGCCATCTGCTGGGCCGGTCTTATCGTGATCATCAGGACGCTCCACCAGCTTGTTTTCTGTTAGGCTGAGGCGCGGCAGTGTCAGCCTTGGCAGCGCCCGGCGGCATCATTCGGGAGCACCCCGGCGGGCGATGAAGCGAGGCCCGAGCCCATCAGCTGCTCAACATACGCACGCCGACAATTAGGAGGATCACGGCGAGGATCGGTCGCAGCAACCGTTCTGGCAGGCGCGCGCTCACATGACTACCGAGGATGATCCCTGGCACGGAGCCGAGCAGCAACGATCCCATCAACAGCCAGTCCACCGAGCCGAGCAGCCAATGGCCGAGGCCGGCCACCAGAGTCAGGGGCACCGCATGCGCAATATCGGAGCCAACCAGTCGCACCAGCCGGACCCCTGGATAAAGGATCACCAGCAGAGTCATGCCGAGAGCGCCGGCGCCGACCGATGAGGTCGTCACCAGCACGCCCAGCACAAAGCCGGCCATCACCGTCAGCGGTGCCGTCCAGTGCCGCCGTGCAGCGGCGTGGCGATCGCTCATCCGCCTGATCAAAGGCCGCGCGAGCACCGCTACCGCGCTTAGCAGCAGCGCGACGCCCAGGGTGATAGTGATCAGTCGGGACGAACTGCCTCCCGTGATGCCCATCCGATACAGCGCGGCGATCGTCAACAGCGATCCCGGCAGGCTGCCCGCGGCCAGCAAGGCAGCGATCCGCCAATCGACTGTGTTTCCCAGGCCATGGCTCAGGCTGCCGACGCTCTTGGTCGCCGCGGCATAGAGCAGGTCGGTGCCGACGGCGGTCG
>Ga0070766_10000802_pt1 | contig 14472 bp, 9 predicted proteins | sample HubBroMetageWFT6_FD_69782 | JGI IMG/M metagenome (GOLD analysis project Ga0070766, IMG submission 69782) | Warmed and freeze-thawed soil microbial communities from the Hubbard Brook experimental Forest, New Hampshire - Hubbard Brook CCASE Soil... | ecosystem: Environmental > Terrestrial > Soil >...
TCTCAGCTCTCAGCTCTCAGCTCTCAGCTCTCAGCTCTCAGCTCTCAGCTCTCAGCTCTCAGCTCTCAGCTCTCAGCTCTCAGCTCTCAGCTCTCAGCTCTCAGTGTTTGGATCGCGATGCTGTAGGCCCATGTTTCGATCCCCGGATTTCCCTGCCTTCCTCCGTGTCTCTGTGCCTCCGTGGTAAAAAAGAGTCCTATGCCCGCCACAAACACCGAGCGCGAACCTTCTGCTGCCCGAAACATCTACGCTTTCGGCATCATTTCTTTCCTCAATGACGCAGCTACGGAGATGGCGTACTGGGTCTTGCCCGCGTTTCTTGCATCGCTGGGGGCGGGACCGGCGCAGTTGGGATTAATCGAGGGCATCGCGGAAAGCGTGGCATCGTTTGCCAAGCTATTCTCCGGATATCTTGCCGACCGCCTGCCTCAGCGCAAGCCGGTCGTCGTTGCTGGGTACTTTGTCGCGAACGTCGTGAAGCCGCTGCTTGCGATTGTTACAGCGTGGCCGCAAATTCTGTTGATCCGCTTTGCCGATCGCCTCGCCAAAGGGGTGCGTGGGGCGCCGCGCGACGTGATGGTTGCAGAGTCGGTGCCGAAAGAGCGGCTGGGCTCGGCATATGGGTTGATTCAGTCGATGGATTCCGCGGGAGCCATCGCCGGTCCGCTGGTGGCTTTGCTTCTTCTCGCGCGTTTCGGACTTCGAAGTGTGTTCTGGGCTGCGGCCGTGCCGGGAGCGTTGTGCGTGGCGGTCGCGATGCTAGGCATTCGCGAAGGGCGCCCGCGCGAAACCGATGCCTCGCAGACGTCGGCGAAATCTGAAGAAAAGTTAAGTTCATCCGGCCGAGCGAAGGTCGAACATCCGGGCCTGAAACTTCCCGTCAGCTTCTACTTCGTTCTCATCGCAGTGACTCTGTTCTCTCTGGGGAACTCGAGTGATATGTTCCTGGTATTGCGGGCACAGAGCGTCGGAATCCCCGTGGCGCTCGCGCCGTTGCTGGGCTTAGTCTTCAACATCACGTACACGCTTGCATCCTGGCCTGCGGGCTGGTTCAGCGACCGTATTTCGCGCCGTCTGGTGGGCTCTGCAGGTTATGTGATTTTCGCCGCAGTGTATTTTGTTTTCGGACGGGCGCCCTCAACCATCGCGATTTGGCTGGCGATGGCGGTGTACGGTTTCTACTATGCTCTGACCCAGCCTGTGCTGAAGGCTCTTGTGGTGGAGACAGTCAGCGAGCAGGTGCGCGGGCGCGCGCTTGGCATTTATTTTTTCATCAGCAGCATAGCCACTCTCGCTGCGAGCTTGATTACCGGCGAATTGTGGAAGCACCTCGGGGCCGCGATTCCGTTTTATTTCTCGGCGGCGCTGGCGCTGGTTGCGGCTGCGTTGTTGCAGCTCCGGGGCAGGCTTCCACGCGGTCTGTGAAGAACCAGAAACACCACGGATCAGGGTCCACAGTCTGCGCAGGGCTACGTAATTTGTTTCGTAGACGACATCCGATAAAAATCCCGGACAGTTTGCGTAAACTGCGCAGCCGCATCGAGAAAAACCGGACCGTGGCCTCCATTCGGCACCACCCAAAGTGCAGCGCGTGGAATTGCGCGGTACATTTCTACTGCCATCTCGATGGGATAAAGAAAATCGCGGTCTCCATAAACAATTAACGTCGATGCCGTGATCGTGTTTAGTAATGGGGGCGTGAAATTCATATCGTCATAGCTGTAAGCCATCCCGCGCTGCCACTCTAGCAAAGCGCTGATCTGGTCGTCGCCGTGTTTGTGGCGTTTGCGCATCGTCTCCATTTCTTTGTCTGAGGGATTTGCCACTTCGATTTCTCTCATCACCGCGCGAGCCTGCTGGGCAAAATACATCGTCGCGCTCACCAGCACCATAGCTTCTATTCGCGCAGGTTGCAAAGTGGCCATGTGAAGAAGCGTGTTGCCGCCCATGCTTAGGCCGATCGCTTTGCATTTCCGAATGGCGAGATGATCGAGCAGCGCCAGAGTATCCATTGCGCACTGACGGTGCGTAATTGTCCGTTGCGGATTTGTCGAGCGGCCGTGGCCGCGCGCGTCGGGCAGAATCAGCCGATAGTGCTGGGCGAACTGCTCGCGGCCGGCGTAGATCCAGTCCTCATGGCTCCCGCCGCCGCCGTGCAGAAGTAGAAGCGGTTCACCAGCGCCCTCCGTCTCGAAGTACATTTCCATGCCGTTCAGTTGAACAGTCTCTCCGGTCATGGAGGTGAATTCTGCAGGAGGCCGCGAAAGAAAACAATCTGGTAAACGCGCATGATATGATCTAGATTCCACTCGCAGCAATAGAATCTCTCGCCGATCTGCGTTTCCCGATCCATTCCCAATTGAATTGACGATGAGACGCTACGGTGTCCGATTTCTAGGTTGGACGATCACTCGTCGCCCGATTTTGAAGCCGGCTGAAGGCAAACAGTAGAACTTGCGCAGCGATACCCGCGCAGGTATCCAGAACCACGTCCTGCCAGCGTCCAGTGCGGGACGGGATGAAACTCTGGTGCCATTCGTCGAGGCTGGCGACGAAGGCGGTCATCAGCACGGCGATGCTGGCCCATCGCATGGTCCATGGAGGATTCCCAGGCGCCGGAAAGGTTTCGCGCCAGGCTCGAAATGCCAGGATGCTCAATATGCCGTAGCCAATCACGTGGCCGGTCTTGCGAATGAAGAAGTGCCAAACCTCGAAGCGCTCCCAGCCCATGCCGAAGAGGTAATGCAGCAAGGGATAAAGAATCCGGCTGGTATTCCTGGCCGAAAGCAGAGCGGTGGATTCGATGGCGATGACGATGAGCCACAGGATTGCAGCAATCCACGCCTTCAGAAGCTGGTGCCGATCGGAGCTCAAGAGGCAGAGTTACTCGACGCCATAGTTGGGAGCCTCGCGAGTGATCATGACATCGTGGACGTGGCTTTCGCGGAGTCCAGCTCCGCTGATGCGCACGAAGCGCGTCTTCTGCAGGAGTTCGGCGATGGTGGCGCAGCCGCAATAGCCCATGCCTGATTTCAATCCACCTACCATTTGATGAACGATCATGGCGACCGAGCCACGATAGGGCACGCGCCCCTCGATGCCTTCGGGGACGAGTTTGCCCAAGCGGTTGGATTCGCCATCCATCGAGGCGGCGGAGGAATCGGCTTCAGTGCTTTGAAAATAACGCTCGCTCGATCCTTGTGCCATGGCGCCAAGCGAACCCATGCCGCGATAGGACTTATAAGAACGGCCTTGATAGAGGATCAATTCGCCGGGACTTTCATCGGTGCCGGCGAACATCGAGCCGATCATGACCGCGCTTGCGCCGGCGGCCAGCGCCTTGGTGATGTCGCCGGAGTACTTGATGCCACCGTCCGCGATGATCGGGACGCCGGCATCTTTTACTGCGCGAAAGGCCTCGGCGATGGCGGTGATCTGAGGCACGCCGGCGCCGGTTACGACACGCGTGGTGCAAATAGAACCCGGGCCGATGCCGACCTTGATGCCGTCGGCGCCGGCACGCGCCAATTCGCAGGCGCCGTCGAAAGTGGCGACGTTGCCGGCCAGCAGTTGCATCTCCGGCAGTTTCGATTTCACCAGCTTTACCGCCTCGAGCACCTTGGTGGAGTGGCCGTGAGCGCTGTCGATGGCGAGCACGTCAACTTTGGCTTCGGCCAGTTCCTGGGCGCGCTCAAGAAAATCGCCAGTTGCGCCAATCGCCGCACCGACGCGCAGGCGCCCTTGAGAGTCTTTGGCGGCATTTGGATACTTCAGCTTCTTCTGAATGTCTTTTACGGTGATCAGTCCCTTGAGGTTGTACTTGTCGTCGACGACCAGCAGTTTCTCGACGCGATGCTCGTGGAGAATCTCCTCCGCATCCTCGAGCGTTGTGCCCACGGGAACGGTGATCAGATTTTTCTTGGTCATCACGCGGTCGATGGGAATATCGAAGCGGCTTTCAAAGCGGAGATCGCGATTGGTGAGAATGCCGGCAAGCCGGCCGTTCTCGGTGATTGGAACGCCGGAGATTTTGTACTTGCGCATGACTTCGAGAGCATCGCTAACTTTGTCCGTAGGCGACATGGTGACGGGATCGACGATCATGCCACTCTCCGAGCGCTTCACCTTGTCGACTTCGTTGGCTTGTTGTTCGATGCTCAGGTTGCGATGGATAATGCCGAGTCCGCCCTGCTGCGCCAATGCAATCGCCATGTGCGATTCGGTAACGGTGTCCATGGCTGCGCTGACAATGGGAATATTCAGAACGATGTTGCGAGTCAGTTGGGTCTGGGTACTTGCCGTCGCTGGAATCACGTCGGAGCGCGCGGGCAGAAGAAGAACATCGTCGAAGGTGAGAGCTTCGGGTACAGGAAAATGAATCATAAGTTTCTCGGAAATTCTCCCAGCTATGGGTGAATCTTCATTCTAGAGATGACGCGGCAATTCAGGCAAATGGAAGCGAAAAATGGTAGTAGTGCAGTTTGACCAGAACGAGGGTGTGCTAACGGGAGATCCCTCGGCCCGCTGGTGAAAACGCGGGCCTTCGGGATGACGCCGGAAAGATGGAGGCTCCGGATTTTTCAAACTGCACCACTACCCGAAAAATTGACGCTCAAGCATCGCCGTTAAGCGACGTCGTGCTGCTTTTCGGGCACGCCTTCAGCGGGAAAGATGGGTTTGGGCGAAGTTGAAATCGCGGCCGTGGTCTCCTGTCGAGTTATGATCGCGCGGCCGAGCCTGCTCCGGCGGACTAATGAAAAGCGATAGACGAACCCAGCTTTCAGAATGCCTCGCAGGGATGAGACATTGCTGGCCCCGCTGAAAATCCAAGCCGCTCTGCCCTGTTGCCTTAACTGCGCGGCTGCTGAACGAATAGCTGTGGAATAGTGGCCCTGCCCGCGGTCCGCCACAGGAGTCCAACAGTCGAAAATGATGGCCGCATTCGGAGACGACGCTTCGAGATTATGATCGATTTCGGACAACCGGAAGCCGTCGTAGTTGGCTATCCACAGAATATGGATTGGCCTGGCTGCATCGTCCTGTAGAAGAAAACCGGAAGGGCCAGGTTTGCTCAGGCGCCGGGCACACCGCATCAGGTAGCGCAACGTGTGGGCATCGTCGGCATTGATGATTGAAGCCTCCACGAGATGCTCCCGCGTCAGGGGTACAAGCTGAACGCTCGGCTCACTAAATACGAGAGCTTGAAGACCCTCAAACAGCAGCACCTCATCTTCCGATGCAAATGACCTCATGACCTTGCGAATCGATTGTCGGGCGATCTCGGCCACTCCGGCCTCCCGAATACGACCTGCCGCTGATCGGCCGAAGGTTCTGGCATCGCGGAGCTTATTACCGACCTGGGGAAACCGGGCCGCCGTGCTCCTGAGCAATTCGCGGCCGACGCTTACTACATGCCGCGAGTATCCCCGAGACAGATGAACGTAGCGAGTCTGGCGGCTCTTGTTGGCGAAGCGTTCTTTGTACGGCTCGTCTCCAAGGCCGAGGTCGAGCCATTGAAGGGACGTGTCCCGCGCTCCTTCTTCCACCAGGAGACGAAGCAGGCAGGATCCCGGTGAGACGTGCTCGTACTCCATCTGGAAGGTCGGGAGATACCAGAACCAGCTCCCCCCAAACCGGAAACCATAGTTCCAGGCTACAGGACGCCCATCGATTTCCAACTGGCTGATCTTCAACCAACCGGAATGGGAGAGCAGGTCGCTGAGGTAGCGAAGGAATGTGCGGCGCTCCGGCCCTACGAGGGGACTGACGCGGTTGCTGGCGAGAAACCGGGAAATCTGGGCGGAGACGATCGACTCAAGGCTTGCGCCGATCTGCTCGGGCTCGGTAAGGTGAATCACCTTCACTGATCCGAGGGTTGTGAGCTTCTTTAGTGCGCGTTTCTCGCGGCCCTTGTTGGCCAGGCTTCGGAGAAGCGCCCCGCGCTCTTCTTCACCACCCAGTTGGACTACGCCGCAGTTATAGGCAGTGCGCGAAGTAACGTAGAAGCGGTGCGACCCGGCCACGCCGGGCAATTCTTGAAGCGTGGCTGAATTCGCAGGAACGTTGGCCAAAACCAGATCGCTGAGACCGAGGTTCCGGATTTCTTCCAGCAGCGCGAACACGACCGCTTTTCGATTCTCCGGCGTGCTGACGACGTCGCAGTAATCTGCTGTGCTCGAGGTCAAGAAGAAAGCTGCACGAGGGGCTCGCGGATCGACGGCCAGCGCCGCGATCCCAACCAGTTGGTCGACGTCATAGACCAGAAAGAGGCGCGTGGAAAGTTGCGGCTGGAAGCCACGGCTGGCAGCCAATGCCCACTGGTAGGTAAAAAACACCTCTGGATTTTCCATGGCCAGCACCATGGTGTTCCAAGTCTCAGAGAGATCAGGGTCTTCCGGGATTTCGTTCAGAACCTTTACGTGCACGGGAGTTCAGGCTTTCATTAGCGAGAGACTTTAAACCAGTGTAGAAGGATGCCGCATTCTCGCTCGAGATGCAACACAACGCGGTTTGGGTAGTGGTGCAATTTGGCTTACGCGTTACGCCGGTTCAGTGGGAGATCCCTCGCTCCGCCTGAAAAACGGCTCCGCTCGGGATGACAATCGTAGTCTAGTGGCCAAACTGCACCGCTGCCCCCAGTCGCTCTAGCTCCCCATCGCCCGCTGCAGGCGAGTGTGAAGCCCGCTCAAGTGGGCTGCGAATTCAGGAAGCGTCGTGTTCGCGGTTACATGAATTCGAGGAAGCGCAAAAGGATTCGTTGGTCCGGGTCCCCAATGCTCCACGTTGAGGAATGCGCATGCAAACCCGGCTTCCCGCGCGAGCCGCAGTTCGCGTTCTCCCATGGTGGCAGGGTTTCCAAAAGGATAGGCAAAGGCCCAGATGGGCCGTCCCAGCGCGCGTTCCAATTCGCTCTTGCTTTGATGAATCTCGCGTTGCGCTTCTTCGTCTCCGCACAGTGACAAAACGGGATGAGAGAGGGTATGCGCTCCGATGCTCATTCCCTCATCAGATAGCAGCCTGAGTTCGGCGACATTTAGAAGGCGCCATCGCTTTTCAGAACCGAAATTATGCTTCGCTCCAACTTCGCCGCGCACAAGAGTCATCCAGTCTGCGCGCTCTGGTGCGTTCAGGCGGGATGCTCTTCTAACCGTACTCCACCACCGTGCCTGAAAAGTGTCTGCAACGGGTGACGGACCTTCCTGTGGCGGAAGTTTTGTTTCCAGTCCGTTCAGCCCACCGAGACGAATCAGATAGTAAAGCTCCTCGTACCAAAGCATGCCCGGGCAATCGCCGCTCGATGCCGCAGTTACAAAAAAAAGACAGGGGACACTTTCGCTCCGCAACACGGGAAGCATGTCCGTCAGGGTGTTGAGTAGACCGTCGTCGCAGGTCACCAGAACGGAGCGTGGGGGAAGAGGTTTACCCTGTTCGATCCATGCTCGAAAATCCTCCGGGTGAATAATGTGATAGTGAGCCTTCAGGAATTGGAGTTGCCGTCGAAACACTTCGGGTTGCACTAGATTCCCATCGAGAAAAACCTCGGGCTCAGGGTGGTCGGACGGAACCACACCGTGATAGTTGACGACGGCATAGCCACCGGGCGGCATGATGCGATCGAGCCATCCAGCGTGATGAAGAGCCGGGTACACCGCGTGTTTCAAGAGCGGGCTAACAAAACGCATCGGCGGGAGACCGGACACATTGTAACAACCCAGTGAAGCGATGTCGCCTCAGCGGTGCTGGTGGAGCGCCGCTTCTTGCTCTCCACTTGCCGCTGGTGTAGGAAAGTTGGAGGCTTGGTATGATCGCCGGTCAGAACGGAGCAACTATGCGCAGGCTGATGCTATCTCTTTGTCTTCTGGGATTAACGACCATCGCTGCGGGGCAACAGTACGATCTGGTGATCGAAGGCGGACGCGTTATCGATCCCGAGACCGGGCTGGATGGGGTGCGCAACGTCGGGATTCGCGATGGGAAAATTGTCTGTGTGTCAGCGCAGGCGCTGAGCGGACGGCGCGTGATTCATGCCGGCGGGCTGGTGGTCGCCCCTGGATTTATTGACCTCCACCAGCATGGGCAGGATCTGGCGAGCCAGCGTGTCAAGGCGCTCGATGGCGTGACCACGGGGCTGGAGCTGGAGATCGGCGCGCCGGATGTCGCGCAATTCTTGAAATCTAAAGAAGGACATTCGCTGATTCATTACGGCACGTCGGCTAGCCATGTGGCGGCGCGGGCTGCGGTGTTCGGGGCACCGTTGCCGGCGGAAATCGTGGGAGCCAACTCTGGTGCACCTGAGATTTTGCCTAAGAGCGGACCGGCGACTGATCAGCCGGCCACGCCGGAACAAATCGAAGCGATACAGCAGCGCCTGCGCGCCGAGCTTGACGCCGGCGGCCTGGCGATTGGGATGGGCATCCAGTACACGCCGGGCGCGACGCGGCTGGAAGTGATCGACATGTTCCGTCTGGCCGCCGAGCGCGGGCTGCCGGTTTATACCCACATGCGCAGCGCGGGACGGGTCGAGCCGGGGTCCTCCATCGAAGCGGTCAGCGAAGTGATCGGAGCGGCCGCCATCACGGGGGCATCTCTGCACATCGTGCACATCAACAGTAGCTGCCTGCGCGATTCGATGGAGTGTCTTGCGATGGTGGAAGGAGCGCGCGCCCGGGGGTTGGATGTGACGACCGAGGCATATCCCTATATCGCGGGCATGACGGCAGTGAACTCGGCGCTGTTCAATCCCGGCTGGCGGGAGAAACTCGGGATCGATTATGGAGACCTCGTGCTGCCGGATACCGGCGAACACCTCACGAAGCAACGTTTCGATGAGCTGCATAATTCCAGTACGACGCACTGGGTGCTGGTTTTCGCCAACGCGCAGGAAATTGTCGACAAGGTGATTCCGCATCCTCTGGTGATGATCGCAAGCGATGGCGCGGAGGGACATCCGCGCAACGCAGGGACTTACTCGCGGGTACTGGCGCAGTATGTGCGCGAGAAGGGAACGGTCACGCTGATGGATGCGATTCGGAAGATGAGTTTGATGCCGGCGGAGATGCTGGAGCGGTCGACGCCAGTGGGGCGGCAGAAAGGAAGATTGCAGGAAGGGTGCGACGCCGACATTGTGGTGTTTGATGCAGCGACTATCAGCGATCGGGCGACGTTCGAGAAGCCGATGGAACCGAGTGTGGGCGTGCGATATTTGGTGGTCGGAGGGACCGTCGTAGTCGACGAAGGGAAGATTGTGCCGGACGTGTTTCCGGGGAGGGCGATTCTGGGGCCGGGAAGAGTGGGGTACGGGTCGGGGCGGTGAAAGTTCCTCAGAAGCTGAAGCCAAAGGGTTGGAGCTCTGCTACACGCGTGCGTGGCGGTTTGTCTTTTACCCCTATCCCGGCGTATATTAGAAAACTGAGAACTGTTGTGTAGTACCAGCATTTGGCGAAGCACACCAGTGGGCGCAAGCCCACTTTTTCGTTGCCGAGGAATCGGCCGCACATGCTGGTCTGCAAGTTATTGGATGCATGGCACTTGAGCTTGACCGAGTACGCGAAATTGCGGAGCGGGTAGCGGCCTCCAGCGGGCTTGAGGTGGTCGAAGTAGAGTTTCGCGGGAGCGGTAATGCCCGCATGCTGCGTGTGTTTCTGGACAAGCCCGGCGCGGCGAGTGGCGACCCATTGGCCGGAGTGACGCACGGAGACTGCGCCAACTTCAGCCGCGAGTTTGGCGCGATCCTCGATGTTGAGGATGCGATTCCGTCCAGCTATACGCTGGAAGTTTCGTCGCCGGGGCTGGACCGCAAGCTGACGAAAGCGGCCGACTTTGAGCGCTTCACCGGCAGCCGGATGAAGGTGATGACGAGGAATCCGGTAAACAATAACCGGTATTTCGAGGGACGGCTGGAGAGTTTTCGGGAGGGACGCTTGACGCTCGATTTGACCGCGTCGAGCAAGAAGTCCCGCAAGAAAATGGGCGCGGCAGCAGAGCAGGGACAGAAGATTGAAATCGAATTCGCCAATGTGGAGAAGGCGAATCTAGTGCCGGAAATATAAGAGCCGGCTTCCGGCGTCCGGAAATGCAGTTCGATTTGGTGTTGGGATTCCGGAAGCCTAGCGCCGGAAGCCGATTTATAACGGAATCTTTTATGGCAAGTGAGCTTTACAACACGATCGACGCGTTGAGCCGCGAGAAGGGCATTGATCCGCAGATTGTGGTGAGCGCGGTGGAAGACGCCATTGTGATGGCGACGCGCAAATACTACAAGACGCAGGAAAATCTGCGCGCCGAACTGGACAAAGAAACCGGCAAGATCAATGCCTATGCGGTGAAGACAGTGGTGGAGACTCCGGAGCAGGTGGAAGATCCGCTGCTGCAGGTAACGCTGGAAGATGCGCGCCGGGCCGATCCAAAGCTCGAAGTTGGCGGAGAGTTACGGATTCCGAAAGTTACGGAAGGGATTCTCGGCCGCATTGCGGCGCAACTGGCGAAGCAGGTGATCTTCCAGAAGGTGCGCGAGGCGGAACGCGACACGGTCTATAACGAGTACATCGGACGCGTTGGGGAAGTCGTAAACGCGACGGTGAAGCGCGTCGAAGGTCCGGATGTGATCTTCGACATCGGCAAGGCTGAATCGCGCATGCCGCGCAAAGAGCAGTCGCGGCTGGAGTCGTTTGCGATCGGCGAACGGGTTCGTGTGGTGATTGCGCGCGTGGAAAAAGCTTCGAAAGGGCCTGCCGTGGTGGTATCGCGCGCCGTACCGGATCTGGTGCAGCATTTGTTCCAGACCGAAGTGCCTGAGATTTACGACGGCACGGTGGTGATCCGCGCGATCGCGCGCGAAGCCGGTGAACGCACCAAAATCGCCGTGATGTCCAAGGACAAGGACGTGGACGCGGTAGGCGCATGCGTGGGTATGAAGGGAATGCGGGTGCAATCGATCATCCGTGAACTGCACGGAGAGAAGATCGACATCATCGAATATCACGAGGATGCGGTGACGTTCGCCGAAAAAGCTCTGCAGCCGGCGAAAGTGAGCAAGGTGACGGTGGTCGATTCCGGCGGCAAGCATCTCGAAGTGGTAGTCGATGACAGCCAGCTCTCCCTTGCCATCGGCAAGAAGGGGCAGAACGTACGGCTGGCGGCGAAGCTGTTGGGTTGGAAGATCGACATCAAGAGCGAGGAAGAAAAGCGGCAGGAAGTCGAGCAACAGATGTCAGCGATGGTCACGCAGACGACGACGCCGCTCGAAAGCGTGCCCGGCCTGGGCGACGGACTGGTGGAGAAGTTGAGCGCTGCGGGCGTGACCACAGTGGAAGCTTTGGCCGATATGACGCCGGAGCAACTGGAGGCGATCGAGGGAATTGGGCCGAAGACGGTGGAAAAAATCAGTCTTGCGGTGAATAATTACTTTGCCAGCCTGGAAGGCGCGGCGGTCGAGGGGGAATCGGCGGAAGGCGAAGCCGGCGCGGCGGAGGCTTCTGAACCGGGCGCGGAAGATTCAGGCTCGGAAGACATTACTGCGGAAGTTCCGGTGGCGACAGAAGAATCGGCGTCCGCGGATGAAGCCGCGGCCAGTGCCGAAGTTGCGTCGAGCGAAGAAGGCACAGTCGAAGCGGATACGCTGGCTGCGGACGGGAACGAAGGGCAGGCGGAGCCTTCTGAGGCGCAGCCCGCCGCCGAGGAATCCGCTTCCGAAACGACAGAATAATCATGACCCGCTGGCATGAGTTCGACGGCGTGGGACCGAAGAAATTGACTCCGTGAGGTCGCAATGATGACCTAACTACAGCACGGAGAAACGAAAGGCCGGATGAGTAAGGTTCGAATCAACGATCTTGCCCGAGAACTGGAAGTCAAGAGTAAGGCCATTCTCGACACGCTGCCGCTGGTTGGAGTGACCGAGAAGAAAACGCACTCCAGTTCGCTGGAAGACCACGAAGCGGAAAAGGTGCGCGTCTACATCCGCTCCTCGGCGGAGGGTTCGTCTTCGGCTGGCAGGTCGAGTTCGCGCGGAGTTCGCGGCGAAGAAGAAATCAAGACCAAAATTGATTTGTCGCACATTTCCCGTCCCGGAGATGTGTTGAAGGCGATTACGCAGCGCAAAGAAGCTGTGGCGCCGCCAGTAGCGCCGCGTCCAGTGACGCCGCCTGCAACTCTGGCTCCGGCAGAAAAACCCGCAGCGTCAATCGCCGCTCCACCTGACGTGATCCGCCCGGCGGTTGCGCCGCCGGCAGCAAAGCCGGTAGTGGCGCCCCCTCCAGCCCCCGTCGTTGCCCCACCGATTGCCGCACGTCCCGTAATTACATCCCCGGCAGCAGCGTCGCCTACGGCACCGCCTCCGGTGAGCACGCTGCCACGCCCCGTGTCACCGCCTGTGGCACAGAATTACTCAACCGCAGCGCCACCGGTGGCTTCGGCGAGTGCTCCGCCAGCGCCTCCCGTCGCGGCGCGCCCGTCCGCTCCGGCGCCTCCCGTTCCGCGCATGATCGTGCCGCAAACTGGGCCGCGTCCGGTTTACAAAGCTCCGGTGCGATCAGCGCCACCGCCAGTGCAACCTGGGGTTCCGATCGGCGGCGCTATGCGCCCAGCGCCGGGGCGTCCCGTACCCGGCCAACCCATCTTTCAGCGTCGTCCGCCGATGGCTGGCGGAGCTCCAGGTGCGCCGCGTCCGCCGCTGCGTCCCGGTGAGCGCAGGCCAATGCATCCGACGCGGTCGGCGCCCGCAGGAGCTCGTCCACTTGGTGTAGGACCGGCGCTTCCACCTCCGGGCACCACGCGGCCAGGTAGCCGGCCGGGCGGCCCGGCGCGGCGGCCTGGCCAACGCTACGTCCCGCGCGGCGTGAAAGAAGGCCCGATGAAGGGCTATACGCCGCCACCGCGCATGGTGGTGTCGAACGAGCCCTTGCCGATCACGCGCAGCATCACGATCACGGAAGGCATCAGTGTGAAGGATCTGGCGGAGAAGCTGGACATTCGCGCCAAGGATCTGATCTCACGTCTGCTGGTCCGCGGCGTTTTCGCCACCATCAATCAGACTTTGGACGCGGAGTTGGCCAGCGAAATGGCGCGCTTCTTCGGCGCAGATACGAACGTGATCACGTTCGAAGAGCAGACGGCCAAGGAGATTGACGCAGCCGCCGCCGGCGAAGAATCCGCTCCTGAAACCGGGGTGCGTCCGCCCGTGGTTACGATCATGGGCCACGTCGACCACGGTAAGACCACATTGCTCGATTCCATCCGCCTGACCAATGTCGCGGAAGGCGAAGCAGGAGGAATCACGCAACACATCGGCGCCTACAAGGTGCGAATTACGGACAAGGATTCGCCGGCGTTCGGTCGCGAGATCGTTTTCCTCGATACGCCTGGTCACGAAGCTTTCACGCGCATGCGGTCGCGCGGCGCGAAGGCTACAGACATCGTTGTGCTGGTCGTTGCAGCCGACGATGGTGTGATGCCGCAGACGGTGGAAGCCATTGACCACGCGCACGCCGCCGAAGTTCCGATCATTGTTGCGGTAAACAAGATCGACAAACCGGACGCCTTGCCCGACCGCGTCAAGAAACAGCTTGCCGACCGGGGTCTCGTGCCCGAAGAGTGGGGCGGCAAGACTGTGTTCGTGGACGTTTCGGCGAAAAAGAAGACCAATCTGAATCTGCTGATGGAAATGATCTGCCTGGTTGCGGACATCGGCGAATTGAAAGCGACACCAGAGCGCGCTGCGACCGGCGTTGTGCTGGAAGCGAAGCTCGACCGCGGGCGCGGTCCCGTGGCCACGGTGCTGGTGCAGAACGGCACGCTGAATGCGGGGGATAATTTTGTAGTCGGCAACGTCTACGGGAAAGTGCGCGCGATGTTTGACGATCGCGGCGCGCAGTTGCAGACCGCCCCGCCTTCGACGCCAGTCGAGATTCTCGGTATGGAAGCCCTGCCGCAGGCCGGCGATCAGTTCCTGGTGGTCGCCGATCGCGACAAGGCGCGGGGCATTTCGGAATACCGCGAGCAGAAGGCGCGCGAGGCGGCGCTGGCCAAGAGTTCGCGCGTGTCGCTCGAAGGTTTGGCGGAGCAAATCAAGGCCGCCGGCACCAAGGAATTGAATGTGATTCTGAAGGGCGACGTGCAGGGATCGGTGGAAGTAATCACCGACCTGCTGACCAAGCTCTCAAACGAGAAGGTGCGCCTGAAGCTGTTGCGGTCGGGCGTGGGCGCAATTACCGAGACCGACGTTCTCCTGGCTTCGGCGTCGAATGCCATAATCATCGGCTTTAACGTGCGGCCGGAACGCAAGGCGCAAGAGCTGGCCGAGCAGGAGAAGGTGGACATCCGCCTGCACTCGATCATCTACGAATTGCAGGACGAGATCAAGCGCGCCATGAGCGGCTTGCTGGAGCCCACGTTCAAAGAAAACTACCAGGGCCGCGCCGAGGTTCTCAATGTTTTCCGCATCCCGAAGGTCGGCACTGTGGCCGGTTGCCGCGT
>Ga0070766_10000809_pt1 | contig 14426 bp, 7 predicted proteins | sample HubBroMetageWFT6_FD_69782 | JGI IMG/M metagenome (GOLD analysis project Ga0070766, IMG submission 69782) | Warmed and freeze-thawed soil microbial communities from the Hubbard Brook experimental Forest, New Hampshire - Hubbard Brook CCASE Soil... | ecosystem: Environmental > Terrestrial > Soil >...
TGCTGGTACTCCTGGGCAACGGGGACGGGACCTTCCAGCCAGGGGTCGGCTACGCTGTCGGCACTGCCCCTAACTTCGTGGCGGTGGCAGATTTTAACCACGACGGCAATCTGGATTTGGTGGTGGCGAATCGGGAGAGCAACAGCGTTAGCGTGCTGCTGGGCCGCGGCGACGGGACTTTTCTTCCGGCAGTGAGCTACGACACCCCTCAGCTGCCGGAGGCCGTTGCGGTAGCGGACTTCAACAACGACGGCAATCTCGACCTCATCACCTTCCACAATGAGTACTTAACCGACCCCTGCGGCTGCGTCGCGGTGCTCCTGGGGAACGGGGATGGCACATTTCAAGAGCCCGCGATCACGACGGCCGTGATGGTCACGCCCTTTGGCTTGGGAGTAGGCCGGTTCACCGCTGGCAAGAATCTGGACCTCGCGGTTTCGGAGTCATTTTCGGAGACCGACCAGGTGGAGATTCTGCTGGGCAACGGCGACGGCACATTTCGGTCCGGAGCGATCTACCCTGTGGGTGCTGGTCCCGGAGCCATCGCGGTGGCGGATTTTAACGGCGATCACCATCTCGATCTGGCAGTGGCAGAGTTCGAGGGGGAAACGATTGGGGTGTTGTTGGGCAACGGCGATGGGACGTTTCAGGCAGAGGTGCGTTACGTGACCGGATTCTCGCTCTCGGTGACAGCGGCGGACCTTCACGGCGATGGCAAGCTGGACCTGGTGACGGCGGATATTTCGGATCCTTTGGGGATTTCAACCGGAGTGTCGGTACTTGACGGAAATGGCGACGGCACCTTTCAGGACGCGGTCTTCTATCCCGGCGGAAAAGCCAACGAATTCGCGACAGTCGGCGACTTCAACGGGGATCATAAGCCGGACATCGTGTACGCTGCATCGCACGGCAGCTATGTTACATTGCTGCTGAACACCGGGGTGCTCAGCTTTTCCCCCACGACACCGCTGAAGTTTTTGCCGCAAGTGCTCAACACGAAGAGCGCGTCACAAACCGTAACTCTAACCAATACCGGTACGGGTGCAGTTTCGGTGGCCTCGGTGACCGTGTCCCCGCAATTTCAGATGAGCGACAACTGCAACGGCACCATCGCGGCGGGAGCCAGTTGTGTAGTGAGCGTCGTATCTGCGCCCACCAGCCTGGGCAACCACAGCGGAATGGTGACCCTGCGCGACAGCGCCTCCAGCAAACCGCAAGGCATCGAACTGTTGAGCAGGGGCACCGAGATCGGGCTTTCGCCGAACCCGATGAACTTCGGGCAGCAGAAGACGGGCACAACAAGTTCCCCGCAGCAACTGGCGATCACCAACTACGGCAGCACGACGGTGACTGTGTCCGAAATCACGTTGCTTTCGGAAGACTTCACCCTCCCCGACGTGGGTAACTGCGCCGGGCATGCGCTGGCCCCAGGCGCTGCCTGCCGGGTGCCGGTTACCTTTTCGCCGAGGCAAAGGGGCCGCAGCAGCGCAATCCTCTCCGTCGTGGACAACGGCGGCGGCAGTCCCGAGATCGCAAGGCTCACGGGAACCGGCACCTAGCCGGGGTTATTCGTCTCTTCTCCTACAATTCGCGGGCGCGGAACTCAGATGCGATTCTCCGCGCGCGGTGGCTGCCGCAATCCCGCAAGCCTTGAGGGACTGGCTCGCGTTAAACTGGCAGGCAGTCTCATAGAATGATCGGGGAGCGTACTGGGGGTCCACGCAGGGGCTGAAGCCCGGATTCTTACTTGGCGCGGTAGCGGCACGGCTTAAGCCGTGCCCTTCCCGAACCGCTCGCTCCTGCGAGAATCATTGATGAGACCTGTTTGCAGATTGACTGCCGGCAACTGTTTCCATGCGCGTGCGCGTGCTCTTTTTCGGCATATTGAAAGATCTCGCGGGCAAGTCCAGCGACCTGCTGGAGCTGCGTGATGGCGCGTCGGTGCGAGATGTGTTGGAGCATTACGCGTTGCGGATGCCACGGCTGCGAGAATCGCTCGCTTCGCTTGCTGTGGCGGTGAATCAGGAGTACTCCGGAGCCGACACCAGGCTGAAATCTGACGACGAAATTGCCCTGCTGCCGCCGGTGAGTGGTGGGTCGGTGGATGGAGGGCCCGCGAATGAAAGACCGGCCAATGAAAGACCGGGCAAATCGGTCTCGATCGTGCGCGATGCGATTGACACGAAGGGTGTGCTGGATCGCATCAAGCGCGGCGAGGATGGGGCCGCAGTTGTGTTTGAAGGCGTCGTGCGCAACCAGACGCGCGGACGCAAGACGCTCTATCTCGACTACGAAGCCTATGAAGCAATGGCCTTGCGGCAGATGGAAGGTCTGGCCGAGCAGGCCTTGAAACAGTTTCAGGTACGCGAGATCGCGCTGGTGCACCGGCTGGGACGGCTTGAGATCGGTGAAACCAGCGTGCTGATCGTAGTCGCTTCCGCCCACCGCGCCGCCGCCTTCGACGCCTGCCGATGGCTGATCGACACGCTCAAGCGCACCGTTCCCATCTGGAAGAAAGAATACTTCGAAGATGGCGCGGTATGGGCCGATGGTGAGCCTTTTCCCCAGGAGATTCCTCGCGGAAATTCCCCTGACCGAGGCAGCCCCGGCGTGGAGCGCGCATCTAAGTGAGCGGGTTGAGGTTGCCAGAAAACCTCTTCCTGCCCGGCTCGACCTTTCGACTTTGGCTCGGGGTCATCAGCCAGGCGAGCCGTCCCCACGTATACTTCTTTTACCGAATGAGAAGATTCGCCACCGCCATTCTGCTGCTGCTGGCCTGTGCCGCGTTGCGCGCGCAGCAGCCTCCGGCGAAGACTCAATCGACAACCGACCCGGAGTCCACGCTCAAAGTCGACGTTAAACTGGTTAACGTCTACGTCACCGTGACCGACCCCCAGGGCTCGCCGGTGGCTGGGCTCAAGAAAGAAAATTTCGTTTTGCAGGAAGACGGGCACCCGCAAATGATTTCCGTCTTCGACAAGGAATCCGCCCTGCCGCTCTCGATCGCGCTGGCCATCGATACCAGCCTGAGTACGCGTCACGACCTGCCGCTGGAGCAGGCTTCCGCCAAACGCTTCGCCCACGCCATCATGCGGCCGGTGGACGCGCTATCGGTGTTTGGCTTCAGCGAAACCGTGCTCCAGGCCACTTCCTACACTCCCGATTTAAGGCGCATTGACGAGGGGATCGACCATATTCGGCTGGGCGCGGCCACGGCTTTGTTCGACGCCGTATATCTGGCCTCGCGTTCGCTCAACCGCCGCCAGGGGCGCAAAGTGATGGTGCTGATCACCGATGGCGGCGACACCATCAGCAAAGTCGACTACCAGGAGGCCGCGCGCGCCGCCGAAGAAGCCGAGGCTCTCGTCTACAGCATCATCGTGGTGCCCATCGAAAACAGCGCCGGACGCGAGACTGGCGGGGAGCACGCGCTGATTCAACTCTCGGAGGATACAGGCGGCAAGTACTACTATGCTACGTCCGTTTCGCAGCTCGACGATGCCTTCCGCCAGATCAGCGACGAGCTGCGAAATCAATATCTTCTTGCTTATTATTCCTCGCAACGCACATCGAACTCGGAGTTTCGCCGCATTCAAGTCGCTGTCAGCGGGCCTGCCGATGCCTCGTCTTACCACGTAAGGCATCGCAGTGGCTACTACACGGTGAAGTCGGACTTTTAGAATCGGTGGCCGGAAATCTGGCAGACTGGCCAGGCGATTGACAAGGATGGTGGATGGTTTGATATCGTTCGGACTTGCACAAACATGGCTGAAGAATTGCGTCGCTTCCACCCCAAGAATCAACTTGGATTCGCGGGTACTCGCTTTTGAGCCCATATTGCCAACGCCAAGTTGAGATGCGCTAGTCCCGATCCCATCGCACGGCGATTGCCGGTCCAGCTCCCGAGTTTTTGGACGAGAACTTATGAGAGAGGTTCTGTGAACATTCGGAACGGAAAGTTTACGATTTTGAACTTCAACTCGTCCCGCCTATTTGGCGCGCGATTGGTCGTGTGCGCGGCGGCAGTGGTGTTGCTGCTGGTTTCGTTTTCATCGGCGCAGTCGACGGGCACCGGAAGCATTGTTGGCGCGGTCACCGATCCCAAAGGGACGGCCATCCCTGGCGCTAAGGTAGAGATCACCAACAAAACCAGGGCTGCGGTGATCCATGAGACAACCTCATCGGCGGGATTGTATTCCTCGGGACCGATTCAGCCGGGAAACTACGAAGTGCGCGTGGACATGAAGGGTTTCCACACTGCGCAGCTCGCTTTGGCGGTTCCGGTCGGCAACACGGTGAACGGCAACGTGACGCTGCAAATCGGGATCGTCGACAAGGTTGAGGTTACAAACGAAGCCTCTTTCAATATCGAACAGGGAACTGTACAAAGCGTGGTCGCCCCTGAGGAACTAAACAACCTCCCCATCAACGGGCGAAACTTCGTTGACCTGGCGCAGCTTGAACCCGGAATTCAGATCCAGGATGGCAGCCTCTTTGAAAACAAAGACGGCATTTCTTCAATTTCATTCCTAAGCCGCTTTGGCCGCGCCGAAAGAATCGACGTAGATGGTGTCGACTTCAGTGATGAGACCACGGGTTCGGCGACGCAGAACATTCCCACCGGCGCGATCCAGGAATTTCAGCTCGCCCGGTCCCTGCTCGACCTCTCAACCGGACTGACTTCCTCGGGCGCAGTAAATGTTATTACGCGTTCCGGCAGCAATCAGATCCATGGAGGAATATTTGGATTGTTCCGTGGCAAGCAGGGAGCGGCGGCGCTGCCCGGTTCCACGAACGATTCATTCCAGCGCGAATTGTTCGGCGCAAATGCGGGCGGCGCGATCATCAAAGATAAGGTTTTCGGGTTCGCTGATGCCGAACGCACCCAGCAAAACCTCACGGCGATTGAACCTTTCAGCTATCCCTTCGACGGGCTCGATACTATTCTTTCCCAGCCCTACCGCGAGTTCGATACCGATGAGCGTGTGGATTGGAACATGAGAGGCAGCACACGCGCGTTCTACCGGTTCAATTTTTTCGAGAACAGCGATTTCCGGCCGTTCGGCACTGCGAGTTCCACCCAGCAGGTTCGCAACATCGACAATACTGCGACGAACGCGTTGGGCGTCGATTTCAATACTGGCGTCTACGCTCACAGCCTGCGCTTTGAATATCTCAAGTTCCGCAACGAGATGACGGATGCCACGAACGGGCTCAGTGGAATCGACAATCCCATTCCCGGGCTAGGCATCAACCTGGGCGCTTCCATCGGTGGGAATTGTGTTCTGAGCAACGGTGGCAGCTATTGCGGCGGTCCGAGTTGGCAGGCGCCGCAGCAGACGACTCAGTCCGATGAACAGGCAAAGTACGACGGCAGCCGCGTCTGGGGCGCGCACATCATTCGCTACGGAGCCGCGATCAGCCGCATCGACGGCGCCCGCCTGGCGGCTTATGCCACCTTCCCGCAGGTGGGTACCACCTCAATTGGCACGTCGGTGTTGTCCGATCCAACCGCCTACGCTGCGAATTGGGTAAGCCTGGGAAACGGGATTGGAAGCTCCACAGCCAAGTCCTCATTTGGTTTTCCCGGCGGAGGATTCGAACCAGACAACCGTGTGGAGCTATATATCGGAGACCGTTGGCAGCTGAGGCCGAGATTGATGTTGACCTACGGACTCCAATATGTGCATGACACAGGGCGCACCGACAGCAATCTGGGCGCGCTGCCGGACTTGAATCAATGGGGGCCGGGGTTGGGTGACAAGGTCCGCAATCCTGGGCTGAACTTTGCGCCTCAATTCGGCTTCGCGTGGGATGCCGGCGGCACCGGTAAAACGGTAGTCCGCGGTGGCGCTGGTTTGTTCTATGAGAACTTACTCTGGAAAAACGCAACGTTGGACAGTCCTTCGCGCCTTGCCAAAGGCATTTTTGCCGACAGTCCGACCGTTTGTCAGGAGGGAGTAGCCAATCCCTTCGTGTGGCCCACCAGTCTTGCGGGAATAGCTTCCATCGCCGGAGGCGCTGCGACCGTAGTGAACACGCCGGCGGGTCCGGAGGCGCAACCAACTTTCTGCGGCGGCACCATCTCAGCGGTCGCGCCTCAAATTCTCGCGCTGAGCAGCGCTTACCAGGCGGCGTCCGCAACCGTCACCTCGAGCCAGCCGAATAGCAACTTCGTGGGCACCTCATTAACCGCGTTGAATCCCAGCTATGACCTCTTCTATCCGAACTTTCGTACGCCCCGATCGTGGGAGATGAACATCGGTCTGCAGAAAGAAATTCGTCCCGGAACAGTTCTCAGCCTGGATTACATCCGCAATGTCGGGCAACGTCTTCTGATCGGTGAGGACGTGAACCACAGCGGAGCCGCGCGCAGCTTTAATCAAGCCAACGCCGTTGCCGCCCGCGACGCTGCCCAGGTGGCAAACGGTTGCCCCGCCGGACTGGCGCAGGCCGCTTGCATGATCGCCAACTTAGGGCAGGCCGGAGCGCAGGCGGCCTATTCTTCAGCGGGATTGGACTCCAATCTTCAAGCCGTGGCCGGAGGACCGTGTACTTATTGCGCCTTTCCCGGCACCAACCCGATCACCGGAAACATTGGAGCGGTGGGTGGAGTCGACATGCTTTACCCCGACGGGACTTCGCTTTACAGCAGCGGGCAACTGAAGCTGGTTGATCATGTCGAGAGGCCGGTGAAGTTTGTGAAAACCGCCGACTTCCAGTTTTCCTATGCGCTCTCCCATTTTGTCAGTCAGGTCCAGGATCAGGATGCCGTCAACCTGGCGATCGATAATGACGACCTCACAAGGTTTACCGGTCCCAATGCTTTGGACCGAAAGCACCAGATTTCGTTTTTTGCGAACTTCGATCTGCCGGCGAATGTCAAGTTCAGCATGATCGGTCACTTCTACAGCCCGCTGCCGCAAAGTCTGGAGCTGCCGGAACTGACGAGTGGGGGCGAAATCTTCGCTACTGATTGGCTGGGCTCAGGTCTGGGCGCAGCTGCGCCGCCGGAGCCGTTGCCAGGAACGGAAATCGGCCAGTTCCAGCATCACACCGACATTACAAATCTCCGCACGGTGATTACCAACTACAACCACGTTTACGCCGAGCAGCTCACGCCCGCCGGTGATTGCCTGGTGGCCAACACAGCGCCCAACAGCGTTTTCCGCTGCCCTGGGCTGATTTCCGGTACGGAGGTTATGACTTACTCCGATATGGAAGCTCTCGGCTGGGCGATGCCCAATATAAATTCGGTTGCTCCCGGAGCCGTCGGAATTCCGTGGTTGAAGACCCTCGATATGAGAGTTTCGTGGCCATTCAAAATCAAGGACCGCGTGACCCTCGAGCCCAGCGCCAGTGCTTTCAATGTTTTCAATTTCGTCAATTTATTCGCCGCCGGCAACTTGCCTGCTGCTTCGTTGCTTCCTGGACAGAATGGACTACTGGCGCCCAACGTCGTGGGCGGAGTCACCTCCGGCGCGAGCACACCATTCCGCACCAGCTTTCAGTCGGGAACCTATTCGTTGGGCGCGCCTCGCCAATTCGAGTTCGGACTGCGGATCAGTTTCTAAACGAACTCATTTCACCCAATGCAGCCGCCCAGCCGTTGCGCTTTCATAGAGTGAACTGCGCCAGGGTTAACCGTTCGCGGCGTGAACGCCCATAGCACTGTAATGCCAATGTCGCTAACATATTGTAAACAAATGTCTTGTTTAAGCAAACATAACATACGCTTTACCGGAACCGGGATACCATTTTTGGGATTTCTGGCGGCCTCTTGGACCGGTTCCGGCTCCGCCTGCTCCCACTCCCTTCGATCTAAACCTATGACAACGCAATCGATACATTAAGCAAGTGCGGAGATCGTCAATGCTGGCTCAGAAATTGCTTGAGTAACCGCAAATAGGTTCACTGCTGAGAGTGTTGCATTTTGTCTTGACTTGTCTTGTTTCGGCAATTCTACCTGTCAGAGAACCCACGTCAGAGAACCCACGTCAGAGAACTCACGTCAGAGAACTCATAAGATGAAAACAGTTCCGAAAGGAAGGTTTACGATGTCTAGTTCCAACTCCCCTCTGCGTTTCGCCGTTCGGTTTGGCCTCTTGGGCCTGTTCGCCGTATTGTTGCTGGCCTCTGCAGTGATCGCGCAAACCACGATCAGCACGGGCAGCATAGTCGGAACTGTGACGGATCCAAGCGGCGCCATCGTCAGCGGGGCCAAGGTTTCGATTACCAACAAGGGAACCAACCAGGTGATTACGACGACGGCTAACTCCTCCGGGAGCTTCGCCTCGGGTGCCCTTATTCCCGGAGAGTATTCGGTGCGGGTGGAAGCGAGCGGATTTAAGACCGCCGACGTGGGAGTCGTCGTTCAGGTGAACACTACTGCTACAGCGAGCGTGAAGCTTTCGCTGGGACAGAGTTCGCAGATTGTTGAAGTGCAGGGCACAGAAGTCGCCGTAAACACCGAGCAGGCGACCGTGCAAGGTGTTCTCACGGCGGATCAAATCGAGAATCTGCCCATCAATGGCCGGAACTTCCTGGACCTTGCTCAATTGGAGCCCGGCGTCCAGATTCAGGACGGCGGTACTTTCGATCCCACCAAGAACGGTTTTTCATCGGTCTCCTTCGGCGGCCGCTTCGGGCGCACCGCTCGCATCGAGGTCGATGGTGTTGACATCAGCGATGAGACTGTCGGTACCACCACAGCGAACATTCCTCTGGGCGCCATCCAGGAGTCTTCTCTGCAGCAGTCTTCGCTCGATCTTTCCACAGAGTTGACTTCATCGGGTTCGGTGAACGTGACCACGAAATCGGGTACCAACGCACTTCACGGGGACGGCTTCTACTATTTCCGCGATCAAAACCTCAACGCGGCTTTGCCCGGCGACTCGACGAATTACTTCCAGAGAAACCAGTTCGGTGGCAGTATTGGCGGGCCCATCCTGAAAGACAGGCTGTTCTTCTTCGTCGATATCGAGCACAACAAGCAGGACCTGCTGGATCCGGTCGAGCCCGGCGGACCGTTTACGAGTCTGGTGGGAAGTTTCACCTCTCCCTTCCGCGAAACCGAGGGTGATGGCCGCATCGATTACCAGTTCCGCCGGTTTAAAATTTTCTATCGCTTTGCCTACGACCAGAACAAGAGCGTGCTGCCTTTCATTCCCAATTCTTTTCAGCCCTTCGCCAATGTGGACCACGACCGCAACCACGTGGTGGGCGTGGATTTCAATACGGGCAGATACACGCACAGCATCCGCTTAGGCTATAGCAAATTTCAAAACGGAATCGCCGATGCGGTAACCGGTTCCAGCATTTTCGATCCCGCACCCGGGATTGAGCTGGCCATCGGCGGTGACCCGAACTGCCTGACCGCCGGCCTTGACCCGTTCTGCTCCGGCCCGAACTTCCTGGCTCCCCAAGCCACTCTGCAGTCGGATCATCAGGTCAAATATGATGGCAGCACCTCCTACAAGAACCACATCTTCCGCTTCGGGTTCGGCTTCAATCACATCCATGGCGGCGGTCTGGCGGAATTCCTGGGGCTGGCGCCGGCTGTAAACGCAATAACCACGGCAACCACGTTCAACACTTTTCCCGGAGGGGCCGCCAATCCCCTGAACTATCCTGCCGACAATGTCACGTTGGGCAACGGACAGGGATTCTCCTCCGAACTTCCGGCCTTCGGGTACCCCGGTGGAGGTCTTGGTCCCGACAACCGGCTGTCTTTCTACGTCGGAGATGCGTGGAAGGCGAGGCCTAACCTGACCGTCAGCCTGGGTCTTCGTTATGTCCGCGACACTGGGCGCACCGACAGCGATATCGGTCCCATCCCGGCTCTGGACCAGTGGGACAATCAGTTCTATTCGGGCCTCGGGAACCGGGTCAATCAGCCCAACGAAAATTTCGCGCCACAACTCGGCGTTGCCTGGGATCCGTTTGGAAGAGGAAAGACCGTCGTTCGCGGCGGAATTGGACTCTTCTACGAAAACTCAATTTGGAACAACAACCTTTTTGACCGTCCAGCCCGGCTTCAGCAGGGGCTTTTCTTAGGCATGCAACCCGCGTGTCATAACGGCCAGGCGGAGCCCTATACGTTGCCCGGAACCACCACCGTCGTAGACCCAACGGGGATCTGCGGCGAGGCCATTGGCACCGCTGCTCCCGCGATTATCGCGCTCCAACAGCAATACCAGGCGGCTACATTGGCGGCGGGGCCGGCATCGAATGGCTCCTACATCGGTAATGCTCTTGCCGACGGAATTGATGTTACCGGCACCAACCTGTTTGCCCCCGATTACAGAACCCCGCGCTCGGTGCAGATGAACATTGGCGTTCAGCAGGAGATCAAGCCGGGCACAGTTTTGACGGTGGATTACCTGCGCAACATTTCTACTCACACCCTGTTGACGATTGATACCAATCACATTGGCGATGCGCAGTATTTCAGTCTCGGCGCGGCCCAGAGTGCGGTCTCTGCCACCAACAATGCGTTCGGCTGCGGCACGGGATTCGATGCCGGATCTATTAACTGCGCGATCACTGCGGGCGCCAGCATCGCCGACTACGCCGGCAATGGCCTCGATTCCGGCTACTCCTTGTGTGGCGGCTTCGCATGCCCGTCTGCGGCCTTCGCGGGGATCAACCCGAACCTTGGCGCGAACCAGATGCTGTTCCCGATCGGCCGCTCGGTTTACAACGGCTTGCAGGCCTCCTTGCGGCAGCAGGTGCGAAATCCTGTACGCGGGGTCAAGTCGATGAACCTGCAAATTTCCTATGCGCTCTCCCGTTACGTTTCCACGGCGCGGGACAGCGACTTCATTAACTTCGCCCAGGACAACGATAACCCGCTGAAGTATATCGGGCCCAATGCGCTGGATCGAACTCACCAATTCTCTTTCGGCGGAACGGCGGACTTGCCGGGACGATTCCGCTTCAGCCTGATCGGCCACTTCGACAGCCCTCTGCCATCGAATTTGAATCTTCCGACCAGCGGCACTCCCGGCGGCATTTTCATCAGCGACCTGACCGGTGACGGCACCGGCGACGGTTCCATCGGCTCCAACGGCGGCCTGGGCGATCTTTTGCCGGGCACAAACGTAGGCTCTTTTGGCAGGGACGTTAAAGTCGGCGATCTCGGCAGGCTCATCAACAACTACAACCAAACCTATGTTGGACAGGCAACTCCAGCCGGCAACGTGTTGATCCAAAACAACCTGTTCACCCTGAGTCAATTACAGGCGCTCGGTGGCGTCATCGGCGGAACCCCCGGAACACCAGGCCCTGGCGGTGCGACTCAAGAGTTCGCGCCGCTGCAAGCACCGCCCGCTGGAGCCATAGGCCAGGGATGGCTGAAAACCTTCGACACCGGCCTGAGCTGGGCCTACAAGGTTAGAGACCGGGTTGAAATTCGACCGGGAGTTACTTTGTACAACGTTTTCAACCTCTCCAACTTCGACGGACCGGCCGCTCCTTTCAGCAGCATTCTCGATGGAAGCGTCGGCTCCCCGAACGGCACCACCAGTGCGGCTATCCACGGGCTTGCGGGCGACTCGCTACGCCTCGGCCTGGGCTCGGGCGTGAACGCGCTCGGCTCACCACGGGTGGTCGAGTTCGAACTGAAGTTCAACTTCTAATCTGGTTCGAGATTTGTCTTCGAGCCACCGCTCTTACGAGCGGTGGCTTTTTGTTTTGCCCATCCCGCCCGAGGAGACCTTCGAAGAAGCGAACGTCCTCAAGCTTCTCCGCGAGAAGAAGAATCCAGTTGTTACGGCTGAGACATGACAGGTTTGAGATCAGTCGGTTTGATCGCAACGTCGTCGGCCTTGATCCCACTATTCAGCCTGATCTGCTCGGTTGTGATCTCGGCGACCTTCGTGCCGCTGTGAAATTTGATAATGCGCTGCGGAAACTTCACCCCGTCAACCACCTGCCACTGCTCGAATCTTGATTCACTGGAAACCGGATGATTGGGGTCGGAGAGCGAAATGTCGGTCTCTTTGACAGGCAGAAATGTCTTCGGGTCCAGCGTAAACTCGGTTCTCTGAGAGAGATCGCCTTTGGTTGAGATTACAATGACATTAGGCCCCGAGGACGTAATTTCCCGCGTCGGGTCGCGGTCTGCCAGCCAGAAGTTCAGATTCAGACCGCGCAGATAGTTTTGAGCGAACTTCAATTCGCCGCCCGCAAGGTTGGCCACAGTTTTGTCCGGCAGTATCTCCCACCCCGAAGCCCCATCGAAATACAGAACGTAGGTATCGCTCGGGCCGACCTGATCGAGCCGCAGATAGTTTGGCCGGATCCAGCGCGTACGCTTGCGAACCTTTCCAAGCGGCCTGCCGTCGCTATACCACGCGTCGGCTTGCACGCTTTCGTCAAAATCGCGGATCGCAGCGATCTTGTCAGCGCCTCCCAAAGCCGTTTGCATCCTGTGGAACAGCTGCGATGCATCCTGGCCTGATGCATCCCGGCCTGTCGCATCCCGGCGTGACGATGCGCAGCAAAACAGGAGCGCCAGTAGCGCGACAGAAACGAGGGAATACGGCCGAGCGCAGAACGCCATGTGAGCAATTGACACCGCTCACCAGCATTCAGTTCCAGATAGGATGTGGAAATCATGAAAATGCGCGCGACTCAAGCGGAAAGCCGCCCCGTGTACAATGTTGGCATGTCCTTCCGCGCGCAGGGAAACGCCAATGCCGCCAAGCGCAGCCGCACCCCGCCGCCCGAGGAGACCTTCGAAGAGGCCAGCTTTCTGAAAGCTTTGGGCGAGAAGCAGAAGCCGGTCAGCGTGAAGCTGATGGATGGCCAGACGGTAAGCGGCTGGATCGAATATTACGACAAGCACATGGTGCGCCTGACTCGCGAAGGCGCTCCCAACCTTTTCATTTTTAAGCACGAAATCATGTATATCGCCGAAGATGGCGGAAAGAGAAAGTAGCCCGGATGCCGGAAGCCGGTATCCAAGTTCCATGTCCGCAATTTCTCCCAACCACGACAGCTTTCTTCCCGCTATCTCAGCCATCGCCCGCGAAGCCGGCGCTTTGCTGATGGAACATTTCCACCAGCACTTGAAGATCGAATACAAGGGCGACGCCGACCTGGTGACGGCGGCCGACCGGGCTGCCGAAGCGTTGATCCGCGATCGTATCCGGCAGCAATGGCCCACGCACGATGTTCTCGGCGAAGAGCAGGGACTCAACGACCAGGGCAGCGACTATCGCTGGTACGTCGATCCGCTCGACGGCACGACGAACTTCGCGCACGGATACCCCGTCTTTTGCGTTTCCATGGCAGTGGAGCACCAGGCCGCTGGGCAGCGGTCATCCGGAAGGCTGGGCCAACGTGTCGCCGCCGTTATTTACGATCCCACCCGCGATGAATTATTTTCTGCCGAGCAGGGAAAAGGGGCACGGCTCAACGGCAAGACGATTCATGTCTCAAAGGCAGCTACGCTGAAGGAATCGCTGCTGGCGACCGGCTTTCCCAGTCATAAGCGGCACAAGAATCCGAACATTTATTTCTATCACCAGATCACGCTGCGAACCCACGGGGTAAGGCGCGCGGGTTCAGCGGCGCTCGATCTGTGCAATGTCGCTTGCGGACGCTTCGATGGCTTTTGGGAATTCAATCTTAATCCCTGGGACACTGCGGCGGGTGTGCTGATCATCGAAGAAGCCGGCGGCAAGGTCACGCGCTTCGACGGGTCGCCATTTGAAATCAACAGCCGCGAAACGGTGGCCACAAACGGTCTGATTCACGATGCCGTGCTGCAGGAGTTCAAAGACATTTTTGCCGGCCGCGGTCTGGAGCCGCTGCCGGATCCGCGCGAGTACAAGAGATGAAACCAGCCGCAAGCAAACGGAGGACGCCAGCCATGTTTCGAGAAACCGTGTTTAGAGAAGGCAAGCCTGGAAAAACCAAAGCGCTGCGTACGGCGGCGATCATCCTGACGGTGTACGTCTTATTCGGATCGGCAATATTATTCGCCGGTGGGCCGGGCTCCGCTCCAATTCCTCCTGACCCGGCCTACGTACAGTCGTTCGAGAAGTGGAAGGCTGAGGAGATTGACGACCTGAAGCAGAACTGGCTGCCGCTGGCCGGATTGTACTGGCTCAAGCCGGGAGTAAACACGTTTGGTACCGCGGCCGACAATGCGGTTCTCTTTCCTAAAGGGCCGGCTTACGCTGGCGAGTTTGATCTTGCGGGCAAAGAGGTCAGTATTAAATTGCGTCCGGAAGCTCGCGCCACAGTCGCAGGCCAAGCGTTAAGCACAGCAAAGCTGGACGCCGACATTTCAGGACACGCGACCGTGGTCGAGATGGGTACGCTGCAGTTTAAGGTTATCGTGCGCGGCGAGCGCGTGGGAATTCGCCTGAAAGACACCGAGAGCGCGACGGTTGCTGACTTCAAAGGATTGATAT
>Ga0070766_10000811_pt1 | contig 14399 bp, 11 predicted proteins | sample HubBroMetageWFT6_FD_69782 | JGI IMG/M metagenome (GOLD analysis project Ga0070766, IMG submission 69782) | Warmed and freeze-thawed soil microbial communities from the Hubbard Brook experimental Forest, New Hampshire - Hubbard Brook CCASE Soil... | ecosystem: Environmental > Terrestrial > Soil...
AGGGAGATCCTCATTCTCTACGTGGTTGACGAGCATCGGTATCAACCAAGCTCTGATGTTGCTGCGCAGACGCAGGGCGGTTCGCGAGGTACCCATCGATGATCCGAGCGACGACGAAGGAACTACACCCGCCCTCGAGATGGCTGATCCAAGTCCAGATCCCGAGAGCAGCTACTTAGAGCAAGAAAATGCCCGAGTTTTGGTGGAGGCTATCGGGCAGCTAAGACCAGCGATACGGAAAGCCGTCGAGCTCACGGGACTGCGGGAGTTATCGATGCTGGAGGCGGCTCGACAACTGGGGATTTCTGTTGTCGCGATGAAAAGTCGGATGTTCCACGCGAGAAGGAAACTTGGCGAAACACTGAAACGCAACATGAGGTCACGCCGGATGTCCGGAGACGGCATTTCGGCCGTTGCTAAGGACGCTAGGCGCATCCCGCAAAATCACCTGGGTTGCACCTGGAATTAAAACTCGCGCAAGAAGGAGGCTCTGATGATCGGGTTTCTATCGATTGTCGCAACAATTCTGGCTTTTCTCGACACCGCGTTCTCGGGCAGCCACCGTCGTCATTGAGTCGTGTTTCTGGCGGGTCAACGCCAGCCGGGATTCGTACATGGAGGGTGACCGTCGAGGTCAAAGGAAACCCTCTAAGAGGGAGGAGACAACATGAAATCACGAAATCTAGCCGCAGATGCTCAGAACATGCCGCGAGGTGTTCAGCCGGACGTCCCAGAAGAAACAGGCAACAACGGGCCGTCCCCGACAGAAATCCGTCAGCGAGCGTTTGAGATTCACATCGAACACGGCGGAATTCACGGCTGCGATCTGGACGACTGGATGCAGGCGGAATGCGAGCTCCAGCAGAAGTACCGCGAGAATAACCATAAGGGTTCGAAAACAAAATGAACGCCATAACACAATCGCAGTTGCAAGTTCCACCGACAAGCTCCGAGGAAAATAGCATGTTGAAGATCCGCTTCACTCAAACGGCTGCCGAAGAGAAATGGATCCTGCATGGCCGCCTTACCGGATCCTGGGTGCACGAGCTCAGGACATGCTGGAAGGTGAACCACCGCGCGGACGCCGGACGCGCGTGCATCGTGGACCTCAACGAAGTCACGTTCATTGACAAGAGCGGGCAGCGGCTCTTGCGTGTGCTGGCGAGAGATGGTGCACAATTTACCGCCAGCGGAATCTACACCAACCACGTTATTGAGCATCTGAATGCTCAAAGAAAACGAAGGCTTTCGAACCAGCTTGGTTGCGCGATCGGGCTTGTGCTCGTGGCCAGCCTTGGCTCCGGATGCGAACGCCGGGTAGCTTCCGCTCCGCCCCCTGCACCGCCCACAGTCGAAGTAATGCCAGTCGTCCAGAAAGACGTACCGCTCGAAGGGGAATGGGTGGGGACGCTCGAAGGGTACGTCAACGCTCAAATTCAACCGCATGTGAGCGGCTATCTGATTCGTCAGGACTATCAAGAAGGCGGATTTGTCAGGCAAGGCCAGGTTCTCTTCGAAATCGATCCGCGCCCATTTCAGGCGGCGCTTGATCAGGCCAAAGGGCAATTGGCGCAGGCCCAGGCGCAATTGGCCAACGCCGAACTCAACGTCAAACGCGACGTTCCCGAGGCGGAAGCTCACGCGATTCCCCAGAGTCAGCTCGATAACGACACGCAGGCGCAACTTGGAGCGAAGGCGGCGGTGGAAGGTGCTCAGGCTGCGGTCGAAGAGGCTTCACTGAATTTGGGATATACGAAAGTTCTTTCGCTGATTGACGGCATCGCAGGCATCAACACTGTGCAAGTGGGCAACCTGGTGGGGCCGTCTACAGTTCTCACCGCAGTTTCGCAGGTAATTCCGATCAAAGTTTATTTCCCGATCAGCGAACAGGAATACCTGCGCTTGGCGGACGGCGGCGTTCCGGGGAGCGTGGATTGGCTGACTCACGCTTCACAAATTCCGCTTCACTTGACGCTGGCCGACGGGAGTGTGTACCCGCATCCCGGCAGAATCATCTTCGCGGATCGGCAGGTAAACACGCAGACCGGAACCATTCAGGTCGTGGGTGAGTTCCCCAACTCCAGAAATCTGTTGCGACCCGGCCAGTACGCGCGCGTTCAGGCACCAACCGGAAGCATTGCGGGAGCGCTTCTCATTCCGCAAGCGGCAGTGAATCAACAGCAAGGGTCCTACCAGGTCACGGTCATTGGCTCCGATAACCGGGCGCAGCTCCGCACCGTGGAGGTAGGGCCGAAGATGGGCACGCTCTGGGTAATCACATCCGGGGTGAAGCCGGGAGAACGCGTCGTGGCAGTTGGCGCGGAGAAAACAAAAGAAGGCCAACTGGTGACTCCCACGCCCTACAAAGAGACGGAGGAGCGTTAAGCCATGGCGAATTTTTTCATTCGACGGCCCATCGTCGCGATCGTGATTGCGATTCTTACCGTCATCGTCGGCGCGATCAGCATGGCGACTCTGCCGGTAGCTCAGTTCCCACAGATCGCTCCACCCGAGATCAGGTTGCAAGCCAATTTCCCCGGTGCGGACGCCCAGACTCTGGAGCAATCGGTTGACGTACCCATCGAGCAGCAAGTCAGTGGCGTGGACAACATGACCTATATGTATTCGCTCAACGCCACTGCGAATCAGCAAACGACGTTGATCGTGGATTTTGATCTCAAAACTGATCCGAACACGGACCTGTTGCTCACGCAATCGCGCCAGCAACTGGCAAATGGTCAGTTGCCGCCCGAGGTGAACAATTACGGAATCACTCTCAAGAAGTCGACCACTGCTCCGCTCATGCTGATCGCGTTGTACTCACCTCATGGCACTCGCGATTCGAACTACCTCGCGAATTACGCCTACATCAACCTCAATGATCCCATCGCACGGTCATACGGCGTTGGCCAGACTCAGGTATTCGGCTCCGGGCAGTATGCCATGCGGCTGTGGGTGAAGCCTGATCAACTGGCGAAGCTGGGTATCACCGTCACGGATCTTGTTAACGCGATTCAAGCACAGAACACCGTTAATCCCGCTGGCGAGGTTGGCGGTGAGCCAGCTCAGAGCAACCAGCAGTTCACCTATGCGGTGCTAGCTCAAGGCCGCCTGACTTCGCCGGAACAATTCGGCGACGTGATCGTGCGCGAAGCACCTAACGGTGGGACCGTTCGCGTCAAAGACGTGGCTCGCGTCGAACTGGGCACGCAGGACTACAGCTTGATCGCTCGCCTTAACGGTAAGCCCAGCGCTGCCGTTGCCGTATATCAGTTGCCCGGAACCAACGCGGTTCAAACGGTTGAAGGCGTGCGTAAGCTCATGACTCAGATGAAGCAACGCTTCCCGCAAGACATCAATTACACCGTTTCGCTCGACCAGACACTCCCGGTCACGGAAGGCATGAAAGAGATCCTTTGGACCCTCGTAATCGCGATTGTGTTGGTAATTCTTGTGGTCTATCTCTTTCTGCAAGATTGGCGCGCCACTCTGATTCCTATGCTGGCCGTGCCTGTTTCTTTGGTGGGAACCTTTGTAATCTTTCCGCTGTTCGGCTTCTCGATCAATACGCTTTCGCTGTTCGGCTTGGTGCTCGCAATTGGGCTGGTCGTTGACGACGCCATCGTGGTGGTTGAAGGAGTTCAGCATCACATCGAGGAAGGGCTGTCTCCCAAAGATGCCGCTGTAAAGGCGATGGAGGAACTTTCTGGGCCGGTTGTGGGTATAGCTCTCGTCTTGGCGGCCGTGTTCGTGCCGACAGTCTTCATTCCGGGAATCACCGGCAGACTGTATCAGCAATTTGCCCTCACAATTGCGATCTCCGTGATGCTTTCCGCGTTCAACGCTCTCACGCTCAGCCCTGCACTTTCGGCGCTACTGCTCCGGCCCAAGAAAGAAACTCGCGGGCCGCTCGGAAAATTCTTTCGCGTCTTTAACGGCTACTGGGAGCGCTCCACCAACAGCTTTGTGCGTTTGTCGGGCGACGTAATTCGAAAGGGCGCACTGGTGTTGGTGCTGCTTGCGGTGGCCGGAGGTGCTGCTTGGCTCTTGGGAAAACATCTGCCGACCAGCTTCTTGCCGGATGAAGACCAGGGCTACCTCTACATCAACATGCAGCTTCCCAATGCGGCGTCATTGGAGCGCACCAGCGCAGCTGCGAGACAAGTAGAGAAGGTTCTCGCAAATACGCCAGGCGTCCAGTACACCACCAGCGTGGTCGGTTTCAGTTTGCTCAGTTATGTCCGGACCAGCTACAACGCCTTCTTTTGGGTGAGCCTTAAACCGTGGGATGACCGCAAGAGCCGAGATGAAGCGTATCAAGCCATCAAGGCACGTTTGAACCAGGAACTCAAGCAGATGCCGGAAGGGACCGCCTTCAGTTTCTCACCTCCCGCGATCCCCGGCGTCGGCACCGCCGGCGGAGTTACGTTTGTTCTGCAGGACCGTGCCGGCAAGGATGTCCAGTTTCTAACAGACAACCTGAACAAATTCCTGGCAGCCGCTCGCAAGCGTCCTGAGCTTGCCACGGTCAGCACCACGTTTATTCCGAGCGTGCCCCAAGAGTTCATCAATGTAGACCGTAGCAAAGTGTTGAAGCAAGGCGTGGCTTTGACGGATGTTTACAACACCATTCAAGCCTACATGGGCGGCTTGTTCGTCAACTACTACAACGATTTCGGACGCACCTGGCAGGTGTATGTGGAAGCCGAAGCGCCTTACCGAGCGACGACCAACGATCTCGGACAATTCTATGTCCGCAACGGTCAGGGGCAGACAGTGCCGCTTTCCGCGCTGGCGAAGTTCGAGACCCGTTCCGGTCCGGAGTTCACGATGCGCTATAACGAATACCGATCCGCACAAATCAATGCCGCTGCCGCACCCGGTTACAGCGCCGATCAGGCAAGAGCGGCCCTCGTGGATGTCTTCAAGCAAACCATGCCTTCCGAAATGGGTTACGACTGGTTGGGGATGTCTTATCAAGAGGTGAAGGCGGAAGAAGGGGTCCCGGCTTCCGTGATCTTCGCGTTTTCGCTCCTGTTCGTTTTCCTCGTTCTGGCTGCACTGTATGAAAGCTGGACGCTGCCATTCAGTGTGCTGCTCAGCACGCCGGTGGCGGTATTCGGTGCCTTGGCCGCGCTTTGGTTGCGGCGCGTCGTGACGGGCCTCTACCTGCCGCCTTACATGGTTCAGATGGAGAACGACGTTTATGCACAAATCGGCTTGGTGATGCTAATCGGTTTGGCTGCCAAGAATTCGATTCTGATCGTCGCATTTGCCAAGGAGGACTACGAACGCGGTATGTCCATCGTCGATGCGGCACTCTCCGCGGCGAGGCTCCGCTTCCGGCCACTCATGATGACCGCGCTCGCCTTTATTCTCGGCTGCGTGCCGCTCTGGACAGCTTCCGGGGCAGGTGCGATAGCACGCCAGATCATGGGGACGGCGGTGATTGGCGGCATGCTGGCGGAGACCTTCATCGGCAGATTTTTTGTCCCGGCAATCTTCTATGTGGTCGAGCGGTTCTCGGGCGCCGCTCAGCAGAAGTCAGCAGCATTCGCCCCCGCGGAAACTCCGGGCGGAGGGGATTAATCATGAAGAAGCTTGCGTTTTTGTCCGTCGCTGTCCTGTTGGCCGGGTGCACGGTCGGTCCAAATTACAAGCGGCCGGCGGTGACTGTGCCGACAGACTACCGCGACGCGATGGCGGGTCCGAATCTTCCAGTATCCTCGCTCGGCAACGAGAAGTGGTGGCTGGTCTATCAGGACCCTGTGCTTGTGCAACTGATTCACACCGCGCTCCAGCAAAACTATGACGTACGCATTGCCGCGACACGTGTGCTTGAGGCCCAGGCGGAGCTCGGAATCGTTCGCGCCAATCAGCTCCCGTCTGCGATTGTCGGCTCAAGCGTTTACAGCCAGCAAAATGCGAAGGTGTCAAACCTGTTTCCGGCATACGACGTAAACGCGGGCCAACTGAACCTGTCTGTTCTCTGGAATCTGGACTTTTGGGGAAAATACCGGCGTCAAACCGAGGCAGCGCGTGCGCAGTTACTCGCTACAGAATGGGGGCAGCGAGCCGCGATTTCATCACTCGTCGCAAATGTGGCGACAGCGTATTTCCAGCTTCGGGCGCTCGACAGCGAGCTTGATATAGCGGAACGGACGCTGGCCTCGAGGCGGCAATCACTGGAGTTGACTCACGTGCTCGCAAGCCATGGGTCAGCGTCTGATCTCGACGTGAGCCAGTCGGAACAGCTCGTCTATACCGCTTCCGAAACCATTCCCGATCTCGAGCGGCAAATCCAGCAGCAGGAAAACGTGCTCAGCATCTTGCTGGGCGAAAATCCGCAGTCCATTCCGCGTGGTCGTTCGATCACGGAGCAACCCGCGCCGGAGACTGTTCCCGCGGGTCTACCCTCGGAATTGCTTGAGCGCCGGCCGGACATCCGGCAGGCAGAAGAAAACGTGGTCGCAGCCAACGCACAAATCGGCGTCGCCAAAGCTGCTTTCTTCCCCAGCTTTTCCCTTACTGGGACTGGAGGGCTGGAGAGCAACGCCTTGAATCGGTTCCTCAGCCAGCCATCCCAGACCTGGTTTGCAGCCCTCAACGTCAGTCAGCCGCTCTTCGAAGGCGGAAGGCTCCGTTCGGGACTCAAGCTCGCCCGAGCGCAGTGGCAGGAGTCAGTGCTCTCGTATCAGCAAACCGTTCAGGACGCGCTCGAGCAGGTTTCGAATGCGCTAGTCGCTTATCAAAAAGATCGTGATTTCCGCGGCCAGCAGGAGCTGCTCACTCAAGCAACACAGCGGTCCGACCAGCTCTCTGTTGTGCTGTACAAGCAGGGCGGCGCGAGTTATCTCCAAGTGTTGACGAGCGAAACCAACTACTACTCGGCGGAACTGAACCTTGTCCAGGCGCAGCTCAATGAACGACTAGCGCTCGTCCAGGTCTACCAGGCGCTAGGTGGCGGCTGGCGGGACTGAGGTACTTCTCGGCGGAACTGAACCGGCGCAGACAAAACTCAACGAGCGGCTTGCTACAGTTAAACAACCTCGATAACTCCATTTGCTCCACAGCAGCCGAGCAGCACGCGACGGGCAAGGCTTGCGAACCCAGGGCGAAATGAATCATCATCTGCTTCGTGGATTCTTGGCAATGATTTGAGGCGCTTTGGATATGAGTACAGAAGCGGAACTTCAGCGTCAAAACGAGCGGTTTGGGTTGCTCCTCAATCTGACGACCAAAATCACGTCGAGCCTGGACCTGCGGGAAGTTTTGCGCGCGGTTGCAGCGAACATACGCGAAGTCGTACACGCGGATGCGGTGGGCGTTTCGTTGCCCGATGCAACGTCGGGAAAATTGAGAGTGTTTGCCATGGATTTCCCGCAAGGCAAAGGGGTAATCAAAGAAGAGCTGGTTGTTACACCAAGCGCCGCCGCTAAAAAAGCGATAGACACCTTGAAACCCGTAGTCATTGGCACGGGGGAACAACACGAACTCTCGCCCGAGGGATATGCGGCGGCGGAAGGCATAAAGGCGGTTTGTTTCATTCCACTTGTAAATCGCGACCGGGTTGTCGGAATTCTGTCGATTTTACGCGCGACAGAGGTTCCGTTTATGCCTGAGGACGTTGATTTCCTCAGCCGGGCATCAGGACAGATAGCCATAGCAATTGAGAATGCCTTAGCGTATCGGGAAATTTCCGAACTGAAGGACAAACTCGCCCAGGAAAAGTTCTATCTCGAAGAAGAATTTCGCAGCGAGATGGGTTTCGAGCAGATCATTGGCAACAGCGCGGCGCTAAAGCACGTTTTGGAGCTAGTTGAAACGGTAGCACCCAGCGATTCTACGGTTCTGCTGCTGGGTGAAACCGGCACCGGAAAGGAGTTGATCGCTCGCGCGATTCACGACCGAAGCCGACGCAAAGAACGCACACTGGTGAAGCTGAACTGCGCAGCTATCCCGACTGGGCTGCTGGAAAGTGAACTGTTTGGCCACGAAAAGGGCGCGTTCACCGGGGCGATAACATCGAAGATTGGCCGACTCGAACTCGCGGATCAAGGCACTCTGTTCCTGGATGAAGTGGGCGACATCCCGATTGAGATTCAGCCGAAGCTGCTGCGGGCTCTGCAGGAACGGGAATTTGAACGTCTCGGCAGCACGCACACGAGGAAGGTGAATGTGCGTTTGGTAGCGGCTACAAATCAGGATCTCGAAAGCATGGTCGCGAATAAGGAATTTCGCAGTGATCTCTACTACAGGCTGAATGTTTTTCCAATCCGCATTCCTCCGCTCAGAGACCGTAGAGACGATATTCCGCTGCTGGTCAGTTATTTCGTCCAAAATTGTGCCAAGGAAATGCAAAAGCGAATCGATACAGTTCCTGTGTCTGTGATGAAGGGGCTGACAACTTGGGACTGGCCCGGCAATATTCGTGAACTCGAGAATTTCATTGAGCGGGCCGTCCTCTTGACGAGAGGCCGCTCGCTTGAGGCTCCTCTCGCGGAACTCCGAAAAACAAGTAAGGTAGACTCTCCAGATCGCTTGCATGAACTCAAGGAAGTTCCTGAAGAAAGAACAGACTCGCGAAGCGTCAAAACGAGCGTTGCTGACGAATACGCAAGAAAGCAGCACAATGAGATCATACAAGCACTCACTGCATGCAAGGGTCGTGTGGGTGGCGCCGATGGTGCTGCCGCTCGCCTGGGAATGAACCGCACAACTCTTCTCTCTCGAATGAAAAAGTTCGGCATATTCGCGAAGCAGTATTCTTGACCCGCAGCCCGCTTGTTTGTCGTAGTCGATAGCGCCAACGGTTTCGACCCTTTCAACTTCTTCAACTCCGACATTTTCGACTTGTGGCAGCGTTCTCCTGAAGATTCACCAACTTTCAATTCACCGGGTTTGGCATTTGTATTGCCCTTGTCATCTGCTGTTGAGAGTTTCGCGGAGGGCGACGATGGTTGCATTCCTCTTGTTCATCGTATTGGTGCTACTGGCATTCTTGGTCGTGACGGGACCGGATAGTTTCGGGCGCCGAAAGTCTCGTCGCTGAAGGATGGGCAATAGGCAGAAGTAAGGAGGTTAAGTCGTGAATCAAAGAGAAATTCGTGTCGGAATCGTCGGTGCAAACGCCAAGTCAAGTTGGGCGAAGGTGTCGCATGTTACAGCGATCAACGGTCTTCACGGCCTGAAGCTCTCTGCCGTAGCAACACGCAACGAGCAGAGTGCACGGGAAGCGGCTAAGGCCTTTGGCGCTGATCGCTGGTTTTCCGATCCCTTCGCAATGATCCGCGATGAGCGGATTGATGTCATAACAATTGCTGTCAAGGTTCCGGAGCACCGCGAACTCGTACTGGCGGCACTGGAAGCCGGTAAAGCGGTCTACTGCGAGACGCCACTCGGACGCACCGTCGCGGAAGCCGAACAAATGGCGAGCGCGGTAGGTTCACTTCACACCGCGATCGGATTGCAGGGTCGTTTGAATCCAGCCGTTCGGCGTGCGGCCCAGTTGGTTTCTTCCGGAAAGATTGGACCGCCGCTAAACGCGAGAATCGTTTCCAGCACCACCGGCTTCGGTCCTGAGATGCCTTCAGTCTATGACTATTTCAATAAGGAATCTTCTGGAGCCAACCTTTTAACCATTAGCGCGGGGCATACGCTCGATGTGGTGGAGGCGATCCTCGGACCGATCCTCGAGGTCGACGCACGTACCGAGATTCGGTGGCCCGCTGTCAAACTGACGGACACTGGAGGTGAGAGTGTGCGTCAAACTGCCGATCAAGTAGGCGTCCTGGGAAAGACCGGTTCTGGCGCCTTATTTACGGCCGACATTCATGGTGGCGTAGCGCACGAGGATGCTCGCTTCAGCTTCGAAATCAGAGGGGCAGACGGATGGCTCAACTTGAGCGGTGGTCACCCGTACGGCTTCCAGTGTGGGGATCTCAAGCTGACGTCAAACGTCGCATTTGTAAGGCCCGAGGAAGCTGCGGTCTCCGGAGGGTTCATGGGTGCGGCGATCAACGTGGGAGAGATCTATGCTTATCTTCTCCGTGATCTGCATGCGGGCGCTTACAACGCACCCGATTTTGAACTCGCACTTCATAATGCCCGACTCATCGAGGCTGTAATCTGCGCCGACAAACTGGGCGAGCGGCAGAAACTTCTTGATCAAATCGAAACCTTCGACGAAGCGAGAGTGACAATACGCTCGTGAGTTTTCGTGCACCTCGGGGCTAATTCACGCTGTCAAGGAGCTATTACACGCGGCGCAATGGTTGTCGACCACTACGGTGAACCAGACGTCTGGCGTGTGAAAGGGCGAGGTAGCGATGTGGAAATTATTTCAACGAAACCAAGCGCTAAGAGGAATGTCGGAAATCAGCGCAGCGGATGTTTTGGTCGCCCTGGAGTCCTTCTGCAGTAATCCCATAATTCTTGATCTGCGGGGGCAAGATGAGGTGGAGAACTATCCGTACATCATTCCCGGAGCACTGCTCACGACGAAAGTGGATGTGTCAGCCCTGATCGGCTGGTTGCCTCCACGGAACTGGGTCGTACTGTGTGCAACCGATAATATCCCGAGAAGCTACTCTCGTCTCCACCTATTGCGCGACGATTTGAGTTTCTGCGTCTTGAGTGGCGGCCTGCGAGCTTGGTGGAGCGCCGGCTTTGCGATGGAGACGATTGATCTCTACGCGGGCGGTTTACGGACCCGAGATTAGCCCACTTTGCACCTAACCGCTGCAGAGCGCGTACCTAGGCGGATACAACCCAACTTGCGTGGGCCAGTGAGCCCAACGTGCGGCCTACTTGTTCGCAGCCTTGCCCGACAGAAGTTCGGCATTTTCAACCCTTTCAACTTCTTCAACTTCGACGTTTTCGACTGCTAGTCGCTTTTTCCTGAAAATTCAGTGCCTTACGATTCTGGACGTTTGGCGCGGAGCTTGCACTAACGCGAACGCTGCACAGAGACAATGTTGAAGATTTCCATTCTCGACAGCCCGAGTCAGCGCCGGTTATTGATAGAAGGAAAGCTCATTGGCCCTTGGACCACTGAGCTCGCGAGTGTCTGGCGGCAGGCGACGGCAGACCTGAACGCTCGTGCGCTCATTATCGACGTGAAGGGGCTTACTGCCATTAGCGAGGACGGAGAGAACGTACTTCTAGAGCTAATGAAAGAAGGAGCCAGCTTCCGCTCTTCCGGTGTGTTCACGAAGCATGTCCTCAAGCGACTAGCCTGCAAGATTCGCCGAGAGGTTTAGTCGGACGGAGATAAAAGGCCAATCAGCATCTGCGAGGAAAAACGATGCCACACAAAAATGGCACTCAGACCATCTCGAATGAAAAGCAGGTTGCTGTCGTGGATCAAAACGCCAGCCCTTTGCAGTCGGATTCGAAACGCGGTAAACAGTCAAAAATCCCCCGCAAGAGAATCCTGGTTATCTCGGCTGGGATAGTACTTGTCTTGGCAGGCGGCTATTTCGCCTGGAATTTCCAGTACGAAGACACTAGCGATGCACAAGTCGACGGCCATGTAATGCCGCTGAGCCCTCGAATCAATGGGCAAATCAAGGCCGTGTACGTCGATGAGGGTCAGTTGGTTCATTCTGGCCAAGCGATGATGACCATAGACGATCAGGATTACAAGATCGCGGAAGAACTTGCGCAAGTGAATCTTTCCGAGGCGTTGTTCACAGCTACGAGTTCCCACCAAAACGACAACATACATTTAGCCAACGCCGAGATCGCGCGACGAGAGCTCCAACTTGCCCAAGCAGAGCTGAATCTTAGCTACACTGTAATCTGTTCTCCTGTGACAGGAATTGTCGGCAAGACGAGGGTTGAGGTGGGGCAGAACGTGAATATCGGACAGGAGCTTGTAACCGTTCTGCCGCTCGATGATGTCTGGGTGACCGCCAATTTTAAGGAGACTCAACTGGCCCGCTTGCGCCCCGGCCAGCGCGTCGAGGTCAACGTGGACGCATATGGCCGCAAGTGGAAGGGCCGCATCGCCAATCTGGGTGGCGGAACCGGGTCTGTATTCAGCGTATTGCCCGAGAATTCCACCGGTCATTATGTGAAAGTTGTGCAGCGCGTGCCGGTACGAATCGATTTCGATCGCCCACCGGGTCAAGAGTTCAACGTCGAAGGATTGTTGAAGCCAGGCCTATCGGTCGAACCCAAGGTAAAGGTCCGATGATTACAGATGTGCCCCTTGTATCCGCCAAACCCAACCCAGTTCGCGAATGGTCAGCTACTCAGAACTGATCGGTCAAGTCCCGTTCTAACACGCTTGCCGGACAAGTCTAGTACGTAACTTGTCCGGTATGATGGGATGATAAATTTCAAGGCTGTATAGTTCACAACCCAGGAAAGCCTGTATGTTTTGCCCTGCCTCTCTTCAGATGGAACTTATGAGGCACCATTGGGATACTTTTTCGACCGAACCGCTAACGATTGCGCAGGGTGGAACTGGGGTCATCGTGCCTGGATGTGTTCATTGTCGAAAACTCTTGTACACAGGCAATCAATCCTTGTCACATTTGGCGCTGGATGTTGCTGCCGACAATTCTGGAAAAGTGGGATTCGAAAAATGAGACAGACCTTTGCCCAACGGGGTAAAAATTCCGGCTAGCGGAAACCGGGGAGCCGCTAGCACGCGGAAATTATATCATCGGGCTAGACCGTTTTACAGATCGGGGGCTTTCACAAACTTGTGCGGAACATTTTGTCGTCGCAAGCGTGTTTTTTCTTAACACCCTGTTTCGAACCAGTTTTCATATGGGTGAGTAGGCAACGATTGCTTAGATGGAGAGAAGTTCAAGGTCACGGATTGCCCCCGAGGCCCTGGCTTCCGAGAAGCGCCGCTACTATCAAAAGCGGATAATCGTGAGTTCGAATCTCACCCGCCTATTCATTCTTATAACCAATCGTTAGGTTATGTCAACAAAATGTCTCCGCGTTTTGCAAAAGTCGAAATAGCCTAATATGATTGGGGTATGTACACCCACGAGGTGTGCGTTTCGGTAAGAGCGTGCATGTCGAGCACAGAGTAAGGATGGCGGAATTCAAAAAATGGCTCGAACGGCAAGGTGGATCTCCCGCAGATATGACGCGGAGACGTAAGGTGCGCGAGATCCTAGATATGCCAAACTCTTTTTGACATTTCCAAACCTTGTGAGAGTTACGATCATGGGGCGATATTCTGTTGAAGGAAAACTAGCAAGCACAGCCGGGGATATTCGAAGCGTCCGTCAGTAGCACTGTTTTAGTTTCCGACGATATTCCGGACGGTAATTACATTTTGGAATATTACTGTTTCGGTTCTCATCACGATAAGGTGCGCGTCAAGTTCGGACGGCCACATAACCTATCGCAGCCACGCCGAAGAGAATTATTCCGCAGATAAAACCTTTGAAGTTCAACATGTCTAACCTCCCTTCGATTTCTAGAAACGGGAGCCTTTCGACTCCCCATTCTTTCAGACCTGTTTCAACGCTGCCAGGGCTAGTACTGATTGAAAATATTCTAAGTTTGTTAAGTTCTCGCTTGACTTTGGACTTTCCGCGCGTATATTCCGGTCTGATTGTACGGAATAGGTACGTAGTTTTCGTCTCGATCTGTCCTGTGGGAGACTGGGACGATCGGCCCCCGTAGTCCAATTCGTTTAGCGGCTTCGAGCAGCCGTATAAGTGTGTTTAACCCTTTCGACCAAGTAAACAATTAGGAGGAACCATGCGAAGTAGTTCACGCGCATTTCAACGTTTTTGTGTGCCCAGCCTGCTTCTTTGCCTGGCGCTCGCAGCGCTGGCCAAGGACGGGCGCGACTTCGCCGGGTTTTACGCGCTCGGTAACGTTAGCGAGCAAGGCGATAAGGTTGAGTTCACCATGACGGTACAAGTTTTCAACTATAGCGATCTGGGCGACATCAAAGCGCCGGTCATCGCGCTGTTGGAAGGCGGGTCGCACGCCAAGCTGGGCGAATTCAAGGCGGTAAAGACGATGCCGGCGAAGCATGACGTAGTCGTGAGCGGGAAATTCGCCGTGTCAAAAATGGAATTTCAGAGTTGGACCAAGCACGGCAGCCCGCAGGTTGTCGTGATCTACGAAGATTCTGGGCGCACTCTGCGCCAGCACGTGCAGTTATCGCGGCGTCCGATGTTGCCGCCACCCACAACGGAGTAGTTCGCTGTCTGACCAATTCCATGAAATTGGCGAAAAAGGCAAAATTCGAAGGAGAAAAGTCGATGCGTCCATATCGCATGTTCCTTTTGAGTTTTTTTGCGGTGCTCGTGTTTACGTTCAGCGCGGCGGCGCAGCAGGATCAAATCAACACGGTGGTGGGCGGCGGGCCGAACGACATGCCAGCGCTGGATGCCGACATATATGGAGTGTACCAG
>Ga0070766_10000812_pt1 | contig 14395 bp, 7 predicted proteins | sample HubBroMetageWFT6_FD_69782 | JGI IMG/M metagenome (GOLD analysis project Ga0070766, IMG submission 69782) | Warmed and freeze-thawed soil microbial communities from the Hubbard Brook experimental Forest, New Hampshire - Hubbard Brook CCASE Soil... | ecosystem: Environmental > Terrestrial > Soil >...
GCCAAGGTGCAATAGGGTTTTCCCTGCGTCCGCGATGTACCCGAACTCTAACCGAACATACTAAGAGCTAAGAGCCGACGGGGATGATCCGACAGACGACCCTCAGCAAGGTTCAAGTTCAATGTCGGTATTTATGCCGCTCTCCGAAGTCGAGCCTTGGGCAAAACCCAGGAATGCAAGATCTGGAGAGCTGGAGAGAGGACACTCGGTCGCCTCCTACCCGATCTATCACTTACCTGGCGCAATCGTGATGTTCCGAAAAGCGACGTGCCCGTCTTCGCTGCCCTGCAAATAGATTGGGCCCGGTAGTCCTTCGTGACTATCCAAAGCGCCGCCGGTGATTCCTGGGATTTCCCGCCGGTCAATCATGGTCCGACCGTTCTGCACGACAGTGATAACCCGGCCGACAAGCGTGATGTCGTAGGTCTGCCACACTCCCGGCCGGCGTGGCTGTTCCGGCGACGGCGCCAGAAAGCCATACACTCCCCCCGTGCGCATGGTCGGCCCTTCAGGGACGGGATCATCTTCGATCTGAACTTCGTATCGACCCCGCAGGTAGACGCCGCTATTCGCTTTCGGCGCGCAATTGAATTCGATGTGTAACTTGAAATCCTCGAACTTCGCGTTGGTAATCAGTTCAGGCCCGTGTCCGGGACTCACCAGCGTTCCGTCTTCGACCTTCCACATCGCGGTTGCATTCGGATCACTCGGGTGCCATCCGCTCAGGTCCTTGCCATCGAATAACTGGATAGGCTTGCCCCAAATCGGTTCGTGCTCTCTCAGGTCCGGCGCTCTCTCGCCCGTCCATTGCCAGGGAGTGCCGTCAGGTCCGTTCGTCGTTCCAATCAGCGTCTTCCCGGATAACTTGCCCACAAAAACCATGTCGTCTTTTCTGTCTTCCTCTTCCTTGGGAGAAACGAATGTTATTTGCCCCTGCGAAAGCTCGACCTTCGGCAGCGGCCGTGCGTGTCCCCAACGGCTCGTGAGCCGCGCTTTGAGCTGCCCGCCTTCCTCGGTTATCTCGAGCCACGAAGGATATTCCCGGCCCCGAGCTGTCAGCGTCAAATCCCAACGGCCCAGAAACGGCTGCGACGCCGCAGATGCATCCGCAGCGTTCTTCTTTTGAGAAAAAACATACATGGGCAACATCATCACTAGCGTCGTTAGCGCGACGGTGCTCCGCCGAAGATTCATATTCCTGCGACTCCCTTTTTGTCGAGCCGGTTAGATTGGATACTTACGACTTGATACTCTGCGAACTCGCATCCCAATAAACCGGCTTTTTTCTGAAGTAAGATTCATTCGCCATGTGGCACCCCATAGCCGCGTTGTGCCCGAATACGGCGTCCTGCAGCACCGGCTTGCGCGTACGCACCGACTGAAAGAAATTCCACAGGTGCGGACGCAAATCGTCATAGTCGTTTCCCTTAAAGACGAGGCTTTCGTAAGCCGGTTCCTGACCCGGTTTAGGGTCGTGTTCCTCGTGCCACTTTGCGATATAAGGCGTCCGCAGTCGCGCCGGAAATGACGCGGAATAATAGCTGGGAGACAGATCCACGCCAGGTTGAGGAGAGTAGCTGAGGCCGAACTCAGTGAGCTCAATGATGCCTTTCGATCCCATAAAGCGCGTAACCTCCGACGATTCCGTATCCAGAGTCAGGCGCATGTAGACCGGAACATTCGCATACTCGAAAAGAGCGGCGTGCACATCTGGCATATTGCGCCCGTCCTTCCAGCGGTAAATGCCGCCAAACGCCGAGACACGCTTAGGAATCTCATTGATCCCAAGAACCGCTTGCATTCCGCTGATCAGATGCACGAGCAGGTCTCCCGCAACTCCCGTGCCGTATTCCTTCCAGCAACGCCAACGCGCAAAAGCCAACGGATCGAATGGCTTTCTCGGCGCGGTTCCGAGCCACGTATCCCAATCCAGATTTTCCGGAGACAAGTCCGGAGGCGGCGGATATTCCCACGCGCCGGTGGGATCATTCCTTCCCAAGGTCGCTTCCACCAGGCTCAATGGTCCGATCGCCCCCTGGTCGTAGAGCTCTTTTGCTTTGGCGCACAGGACCGAACTCGTTCGCTGCGCACCAACCATGACGATCCGGTCCGACTTCTTCGCGGCGGCAACCAGAGCCAGGCCGTCCGCGGGAGTATGCGAAAACGGCTTCTCGCAATACACATCCTTGCCCGCCTCAATCGCATCGACTACCACCTGTTTGTGCCAGTGGTCTGGCACCGCCACGATAATCGCGTCAATCTTCTTGTTGTCGAGCAGTTCCTTGTAGCGGCGCGTGGTGGGGATGGGCTTACCTACGATTTCGCGGGCCAACTCGTGGCGGCCATCGTAAAGATCGGAGGCGGCGGCGCACTCGACTCCAGGAAGCTGAATGGCCGTGCTGAGCAGGTTGCTGCCTTCCATTCCCACGCCGACGATTCCAAAGCGAACGCGGTCGCTCGCAGCCACGGATTGCGATGCAAACAGCGGTTCAGAATTTAGCAATATGGCATTTTTGGCAAGCGTCGCGCCAGCCGCTCCGGCGGTCGTTTGCAGAAACTCACGCCGCGAGAATCGATACCGTTTCATCATGGAACCTCCTGACTACCCTGGCAGTTGCAATCGAGGACGAGCGTCACCGAGCTTGCCGCGCTATTCGCTCCGTTAGTTCAGTCCGCGATGAAGAGCCTCCGACATACACATTGAAGTCTCCGGCATCCACCGTCCAGTCGTGACTCTTCACGTTGTAATAGGCGAAGGCCCGGCGATCGAGTGTGATCGCAATATGCTTGGTTTCGCCGGCATCCAGTCGAACCTTCCGAAATCCCTTCAGTTCCTTTTCCGGCCGCGGAACCATCGCCTGCGGTTCGCCCACGTACACTTCGGCAATTTCGGCGGCGGAGCGATGGCCGGTGTTGGTCACGTCGAAGCTGACGGTAACGGGTTGATCTCCCGAAAAGGCGGCCGGAGCCACTGAGAGATTCTTGTAGGCGAAGGTCGTGTAGGAGAGTCCGTATCCGAATGCGAACTGCGGCTTGACTGTAGCCTTGTCGAAGTGACGATACCCGAGGAAGATACCTTCTTTATATTCAATTCTCTTGTTGCCTGCTTTGGGATAGTAGTTTTCGTACGCGGGATTGTCTTCCCATCTGCGCTCGAACGTGACGGGCAACTTGCCCGAAGGGCTGTACTGGCCAAAAAGCAGTTGCGCAAGCGCCACGCCTTGCGCCTGTCCCGCATACCAAGCTTCGAAAAGAGCGGGAACATGGTCAACCCATGCATTCATATCGACCGCGCCGCCGGAAGTCACCACGACGATAGTGTTCTTATTCGCAGCGGCGATCTGATTAATCAGCTCGTCTTGCGCCGGGGGAAGGCGGAAGGTGCGATCCGCGCCCTCGCTCTCGCTATCGGGATCAAAGCCCGCTGCCAACACCACTACATCCGCCCTCGACGCCAGCGCTTTCGCCGTCGCATTCACAACCTTATCCGGATGCAAGATGCCGAGTCTCACGCTTGGACCACCCCAGCTCCAATGCACAGAGTATTCAAAGCGAATCTTGTGTGGGCCGGAGGCCAGAGGCAGGCGTAGTTGGCTGACCTGCGCACGCGCCAGCTCCCAATTGTCGATGACGAGCTTGTCGTCGACGTAGAGCTTGTAGCCGCCACCCTCTCCCGGTCCTTGCACGAAGATAAGGTGTTCGCCAGGTTCGCTCGGCGTGAAGTATCCTGCCCAGCGCGCCGAGACTTCGTTTTGATTGATGCCATCGCCAAGCGAGTGGTCGGCGTTGATGTGTTGATCGGTGCGACGAGCTGCAGGCTCACCACCCAGGCTGGTATTGTTGAACGCCTCGATCTTGATGCCCGGCTCTTTGCCCGCCGCATCGATCGAAAATGAAGTGCCATCGGCCAGGTCGCCGAGAGATGGCAGACCCCTATCGTAGTAGACCGTGGCGCCGCTGCCGAGATAGCTGGCGAGACCTTCCAGGTAGCTCACGGCTCCGAACGGACGCACGCCCGCGCTGCCCCCTCCAACCACTGGAGCCGGATAGGCGTCCGGCCCGATGACAGCGACGGTTTTAATTTTCGCCTGGTCGAGCGGGAGAAGATTGCCATCGTTCTTGAGCAGCACCATGCTGGCGCGAGCCGCGTCCAGCGCGACCTCTCCGCCCTTGACGTTGTAGAGCGGCACGGACAAATCCGCCTGTTCGCGATCGAGCCAGCCAAAGCGAATGGCGGTGCGCAAAATGCGGCGTACTTTGTCATCAATCGCTGACTCGCTAACCTTGCCCGCCTTCACCGCCGGTAGCAGCGTCGCTCGATTCATGAATTTTCCCGCCGGCATTTCGAGATCAAGTCCACCATTCGCAGCCGCCACGCCGTCGTAAGTGGCATCCCAATCAGACATGATCAGGCCCTCGAACCCCCACTCTTTCTTCACGACATCATTGTTCAGAGATCCGTTCTGGGTTGCATGCTGGCCATTAATAAGGTTGTAGGAATCCATGATGGCGCCGACGTGCGCTTCCTTCACCGCCGCTTCGAACGTAGGCAGATAGATTTCCCGCATCGTGCGCTCGTCGATGATGGAGTCGCCGTCGTGGCGCAGGAACTCCTGATTGTTACCCATGAAATGTTTGATGGTCGCACTCACGCCCCGGCTTTGCATTCCCTCTATATATGCGACCGCGGTGCGCGCAGCGAGGAAGGGGTCCTCGCCAAAATATTCGAAGTTGCGTCCGCACAACGGCGAGCGTGAAATGTTTACGCCAGGGCCGAGCATAAAATGAACGCCTCGCGCGCGCGCGTCCTGCCCGATGACCGCTCCCATGCGGGCGACAAGCTCGGGGTCCCAGGTGGCGGCCAAGCCCATTCCGCCGAAAGTCGTCGAAGGCCCATAGTTGCGGACGCCAAACGGGCCGTCGGCCATTTTCAGCTCCGGCAGGCCGATATGCTTAATCTCGCGAATGTAGAAATCGTCGACTCCGCCAATGAGATCGATCTTCTCTTCGAGCGATAGTTGCTTGAGCATCGCGTCGGCCCGCGCTTCCATGGCAGGAGTGGGGGCAGAAGGCGCTTGGCCCCATGCGGCCAGAACCGCGATGTTAACCAGAATCAATAATGGTGCTAACTTGTTCTTCACCCAGGCCTCCAGAGTCGGCTTGTGTATTTCTTAAGACAGTCGCGCCTTCGCGAACAACCTGCTGTGCCGTCCGTGCTCTTGCCGGAAAAAATCCGCGCGCGGGAGAGAATAGCACTTTTGCCGGATTTCGCTAGAGCGCTAGAGAGTTCAGCAAATTCCTGATCACCGTTCGTCCCGACTGATCCATATCATCGACGAGCAAATGAGGTAACAGGGATCAGGACTCGATCTTCCAAAATTTGTATTTGTTCGCCCACTTCGCCGAACCACAAAATTCCCTTGACATCCAAGAGTAGTCGTTTTGTACTAGCGAGCGTACTGCATCGTACGGTTCGGAAGCGTCAGAGTGATTCGGAAGTTTTTTTGAACTGGGTATCAGGAGGCGCCTCGATGCGCTTTTCTCCGGGCTCATGGGCAAGACTTGCGGTAGGGATTTTATACTTGGCGATCGTTGGCACAGCGGCGGCTCAGTCTGATCGTGGATCGATCGCGGGGACGGTCGCGGATAGTACGGGCGCGGGCGTGGCGGGCGCGGCGATCACCATCAAAGGCGCGGATACGGGTAGCGTTTATAAGACCGCCTCGGGCAGTACGGGGTCCTACCGGGTAAACGATGTCGCCATAGGGCGCTACAACGTGACGGTCGAAGCCAAAGGCTTCAAGACCTCCCTCCAGCAGGGAGTCGTAATCGAGATCAGCACCGTAGCTGCGCTCAATATCACCCTCGAACCCGGCAGCGTCACCGAGGAAGTGACGGTCCTCTCGGATGCACCCACCATCCAGACGGAAAGCTCTGATATCGGCACCGTGGTGAGTGACAAACAGATTCACGAACTGCCTCTCATGCTGAACGCCACCGGCCAGAGCGGCGGAGTTCGCTCTCCCGAAGTTTTCATCATGCTGACGCCGGGCGTCTCGGGCGAGGGAACCGTGGGCGACCACCCGGCTGCCGGCATTTATGAAACCAAGATCTCAGGCGGCCAAAACTTTGGCACGGAAATCCTCCTTGACGGCGCCAGTGCCCAGCGCTCGGACTCCGGTGCCGCGTTCGATCAGACCGCGCCATCCGTGGAAGCTTTGACCGAGTTCAAGGTCACGACGGCAAGCCCGTCGGCAGAGTACGGACATACTTCAGGAGGCGTGGAGAGCTTCAGTACGAAGTCGGGAACCAATAAGTACCACGGCAGTGTCTTTGATTTGTTCCAGAACAATGCCGCGAATGCCGCGCCATGGGTCAATGGTTTGAATGGAGTGACGAGCGGGACGCCGTCCGACCACCAGAACGATTTCGGCGGCGCGCTGGGCGGTCCAGTGCGAATTCCGCATCTCTACGATGGACGTGACAAGACATTCTTTTTCTTCACTTGGGAGCAGTATCGCAACAACGTAGGCTTGGTGAACGATTTGCAAACGCTGCCGACTGCCGCCGAGCGTGGAGGAGACTTCTCGGCGATTCTGGGGCCCGGCGTAACGACTGGGGGGATAAATCCACAACCTGTACTAAACCCATGTACGGGAGACCAGGTTCTGCAAGGCCAAATATTTGATCCTTCGACAACAACGACACTAAGTAGTGGGCAAACTTGCCGATTTCCTTTTGCGGGTAACAAGATCACGAACCTGAGTCCGGTGGCGCAGAAGGTGCTCACCTATCTTCCGGCGACGAATCGTGCGGGTAACCCGGCTGGAAATGGCTCTCCTGGTCTTGAGCAGAATTATCTCAATCCAGCCGGTATTACCCCCGATATCGTCACACAGACCAGCTTCCGAATCGATGAGAACCTAACCAATAAGAGCAAGTTCTTCTTTTCTTACAGCAGCCGCGAGCAAAATATCCTGAATAGCACCAACTTCGATCTGCCTGTACCGCTGACGCCGTCCACTTACGATAATGACTATTTTACCCATTATCTTCGTTTCGGATGGGACTATCTCGCCAGTCCAACCGTACTGAATCATCTCGTGGTTGGATTCAATCGCATATGGACGGCCAGCGTGGCGCCGAGTGTAAACGGATCCAATTGGGAGGGCACTCTCAACATCCCCGGCGCCAGCGGGCCAACCTTTCCGCAAATGCAGTTCAACGGCGCCACCGAGGGGATTAGCTACAGTCAATTTAGCGATAATAACTACAGTCTCCAGATCCCGAATGCCCTGGTTGTCGCCGACAGTGTTTCATGGACGCGCGGCCGCCACTCCCTGCGTTTTGGTTTTGATTGGCGGTCTTACCAGTATTCGCTGGAGAGCCTGGGGACATCTTCGCCGGCCTACGTCTTTTCAAACAATGAAACGACCTTTGGCCCGCTCGCCCAGCAGCCCAACGCCGTCAATGCGGGAGATCCGGTGGCCAGTTTTCTCCTCGGCCTACCCGATCAGGAATCTTTGTCGGTGTATTCGCACTTTTCGCGCTGGATTCAAAACTATTACGCCGGCTACGTTCAGGACGACGTCAAAGCGCGCCGCAACCTCACTTTGAATCTGGGTTTGCGCTGGGATATTGATACGCCCCGCCACGAGGCGACTGGAGCGCAGTCTGTTCTTTCGCTAACCGCCACAAATCCTGATACGCCCGGACAGCCGGGAGCCCTGATCTACGGGAAGAGCGCAACCGGTGCTCAAACGTACTATAAGAATTTCGGTCCACGACTGGGATTTGCTTACTCGCCGGACCGCGCTCCCGGCACCGTGATTCGCGGCGCTTACAGTATTTATTACGCCGCACTTTTCTATTCTGATTTCGGCGGCAACCTGAGCAGCGGAACTACGGCCAACCCGAACTTCCAGAATCCCGACCACTTTACGCCAGTCTCATCTCTGGATGCCGGGTTCCCCGCCTATACGCCTCCGAGCAACGCCGACAACCCGGCGTTAAACACGTTTACGACCAGCACGATCAGCTACGCCGCGCCGGGCTTTGGGCGCCCCGGTATGGTGCAGAACTGGAATCTTCAGATACAGCATCAGATCGCTCCCGACTTGATCATGAGCATTGGGTATGTCGGTCAGCATGCCACTCGCTTGCTGTCGAATTTGGCTCAAATCAATACTCCGAATCCCAAGTACAACTATCTGGGTACAGCGCTGAGCTATGAAGTTGACGGTAGTGACGGGAAGACCGGACCTGCGGTCCTTTCGCAACTGGGCATTTCGGTGCCTTCCTGGTTTGTACCGGGTTGGGGAAGCGGCTCCGGCGGCCAAGCCACCATCGGCCAACTACTGCGGCCTTTCCCGCAGTATGGGGCCATCACCTCCAACTGCTGTCTGGAGAACCTCGGTCAATCTACGTACAACGCTTTGCAGGCCACGCTTGAGCGCCGTTTTCGGAATGGATTGAACCTGCTCGCTTCTTATACATTCTCCAAAACGCTCACCGATGCCGATTCCGCTTTCCCCACCGAGTCGGGCTTCAATTCCGATGTGTTCGGAGCGCAGAATCCCTACAACCTGAAGGGCGAAAAGGCGGTCAGCTACCAGGACATTCCGCACACCTTCGTGGTCAGCTATCTCTATGAGCTTCCCATGGGGCATGGGAAGAAATATCTGAACCACGGAGTCGCCAGTAAAGTTGCGGGGGGATGGCAAATCGCCGGCATTCAACGCTACCAGGCCGGATCGCCGGCGGTCATCAATGAATATGCTGATGCGAACCCATATAGCACAGGCAATTACCGCTACAGCCTCATTCCGGGCCAACCTGTTTTCGGTACGCATCCTGTGCAGTGGACACCGGCACTGAACAGCAATTGGAACAGTGCATGCCACGAGTCGAACGGAGTCTTTTCGCGGCTTCCTGCATATGTTAACGCTCCCAGCCCGGTGAACTGCGCCGCGTTCCTTGATCCGAGCGCCGCTTCTATCGCGGCTGGCGGAGGCTATGTCTTTGGGAATTTACCCACTGCGGTCTCCTGGTGGCGTAGTCCCGGCTTCAAGAACGAAGATGCCTCGGTGATCAAACGAACTGAAGTACACGAGGGACAGTCGATCCTGCTCAAGTTCGATATCCAGAACGTCCTCAACCGGCACACTTTTGGAGGCATTGACGGGAATCCGGGTGATTCCTTCTTCGGGGTCCCCGGAGGCGGTGGCCATTCCGTGTTGAATAATCCAAGAACCATCCAGGCCACCATTCGCTACGAGTTCTGAGGGCTTTCCGCGCCTCCATCGATGCAAAGGCTGGACCAAAAGTCCAGCCTTTACCATTTGCAGCGGCTCCACGGTTTAGAATTCTTTCGTGAGCGCGATGAAGAAGTTGTCGACTCAACGCCGGGCGGCTCTCGAAAATCCCTACCGCTCCCTTTCTGTCGTGCTTCTCTGTGGACTGTTTCTATCAGCGCCCAACAGTGCCTGGGCCCAGTCCGGCACTCTCTCCGCCCAATTCGCCCAAGCCACGCAGGCCATGCAGGAAGGCAACCTCGATGCCGCCGCTGCCGGCTTTGCCGCCGTCATCAAGCAATCGCCGGACTTCGCCGAAGCTCATTTCAATCTCGGATTGGTCAACGAAGAACGGGGCAAGTATGACGAAGCGATTGCCCGCTTTCAAAAAGCGCTCGCGCTGAAACCCAATCTTCGCGGCGCCAACCTCTTTCTTGGAATCACTGAGTTCCGTTTGAATCGTCTCGACGAAGCCCACACCGCTGTCGCGAAAGAGACTGCCAGCAATCCGAAGGACGCATCCGCCTGGATGTGGCTGGGAGTAGTTTGTCTCGCGCAGGACAAGCCCGAAGCTGCCGCCGAAGCGCTCGACAAAGCCTACAAACTCAAACCCGACGACGAAGACATTCTGTATCATCGCGGGCGGGCGCACCTGCTAGTCTCGAAAAACAGCTACGCGCACATGTTCCAAGTCAATCCTGGCTCATGGCGCGTCCACCGCGTTCTTGCCCAGGCGAACGCCGAAGCCGATCGGCACGTGGAAGCGATCGCAGAGTACGAAGCGGCGATCAAACTCGCTCCCACGCAGCCCGGCCTCCACGAAGAGCTCGGATCGGAATATCGCAATGTGAACAAGGTCCCGGAGGCCGAGCAAGCCTTTCAGCGCGAACTTGAGATTGACCCGAACAATGTTTTGGCGAAATACAAGCTCGGTGCGATCGCCGTGGAACAAGGCGACGGCGCTAAGGCCGAAGAATTGATCGAAGCCGCGCTTCGCGAGAAACCGGGCCTCATCCACGCCGACTATAACCTGGGCCGCGCTGAGATGCTGTTAGGCAAGGATGAAGCCGCAGCGGTCCACCTGCAAAAAGCTACCAGCGTCGATTCCGATCCCGAGGTGGTGGAGCAAGCGTGGTATCAGTTAGGCACAATCTACCGGCGTCTGCACCGCATGGATGAGGCTCGCAATGCGATGACGGTGTTCCAGAAGCTAAAAGATGAACGGGCGAAGCGCTCGCAGCAAGCGCTCGAAACCTACCGGGAAAACCATCCGAACGCCGCGGAATCTACGCCCGCTCCTCAGAATCCGCAGTAACTTCTGGCAACTGCATTAGCGATTTGGCGGCGCAGATGGCAAGCCGGCAGCCTTTGCTTTCAACTCGGCGGTCTTCGCAAACTCCGCCTGCGCGCGATCAAGCGCATGCTCTTCTTTGTAGACTCTGCCCAATTGATAGTGAGCCGTGGAATTGTCCGGTTCCAGTCTTGTCGCTGTCTCCAATTCGTGTTGCGCCTGCTCCACTTTCCCGCTTTTCCAGTAAGCGATGCCGAGAGACATGTGGCAGAACGCATCGTTTGGAGCTAGCTCCACTGCTTTCGCGAGCGGCGCCAAGGCCTCTTTGATCTGGCCTTGCTCCATAAGGAGGTTGCCCAGATTCACATAGGGCTGCTCGCTCGGATGCTGGCCGAGGTCTTGCCAAGCGATTGCCTTGCGGTAAGCATCCATCGCGGCTTCGGGTCGGCCGTCGGTTTCATAAATCAGGCCGAGATTATTCTCGGCTCGCGAATCTTGCGGATCAAGGCTCAAGACCATCAGAAAAGCCTGTCGCGCCTCCGCCAGGCGTGATTTGGTATAGCAGGCTCTACCCAGGTAATACCACGCATCCTTATTCTTCGGATTGCGTTCGACCGCGCTCTGCAACCACTTGATGGCGTCCGCATAGTCATCCAGTAACACGTAGTCGAGGGCGACGATCTTCAAGTCGTCCCCGGTCGCGGGGTCAATGGCGTCGGCACGCGTATACGCTGCCAGGGATTCCGCGGGCCGGTTCTCGCGGTGCAGGACGAAACCGAGCAAATAGAGGGCGTCGGAAGAATCGTGATGAGAAACGATGTAGCGCTGAAGCACCCGTTCGGCAGCCGGGAAGTTCGAAAGATGAATGAGCGCTTTGCCTTCGAACAGCAGCGCATCGCTAGTGCCCGGAGACGTAACCTCCGCCTGTGCCAGCAAATCAGCCGCCGAAGAGTAGTTCCCGGCACGAAATTCAGCGACGCCGCGATCGAAGTCTCCTTCGCTCTGTGCTGGCCCCTCCAGCGTACAAACTACGCAGAGCGCGCCTAAAACTAACAAGCGCGCCGGATTTGTCAGGCGTGCGCTCATGGCTTCGGCGAGGACGGCGGCTGAGAAGGTTCGTCGATCTGAAGAATCTGATCGGCCGCAACCCCCTTGACCGTTTGCCGGATTCCGCTCGGCCAGCGGATCTCAATTCTTAGCGCAACATTTTCCTTCCCCAGGCCGAAGTGTACCCGCTTATCGCTGGCGGAAAGATAACTGCTCGCCGTCGAGACCGTAGCGAACTGCGAACCCGCGGCAGTCACCAGTTCGACCTCGGCGCCAATCGCGTCACGGTTGCTCTTGTGTCCGACCAGCTTCAAAAGCAGCCAATGATTCTGCGCCTGCGCTTGGTTGTGCAGCACGTGAATCAACCCGTCATTGGTGGTCACCACCGCATCCAGCCGGCCATCATTATCCAAATCGCCGATAGCCAACCCACGTGCCACCCATGGCTGCCGGAAGACACTTCCTGATTGTGCCGACACATCGACAAATCCGTGGCCGGTGTTGCGTGCCAGCAGCATAGGTTCACGATAACGAAGGTTCGGAAAGTTAAGTTCAATCGTATCGAGATCGTGGCCTTGCGCAATCAGCAGATCCTTCCACCCGTCGTTGTCATAGTCAAGAAAACGCACTCCCCAGCCCGAATGGGCAAGTGTCATTGGACCGACGCCGGCATTCGCACTGACATAATTGAACGTTCCATCGCCATTACTCAGGTAAAGAGCATAACGCTGGTTTGCCAGATCCGTGACTACCAGGTCCGGCCACCCATCATTGTTGTAATCGGCAAAATCGACTCCCATCCCTGCATAAGTACGGCCGTCGATATCCACGGCCACTTCAGAGACCAACGCCACATCTTCGAAAGTTCCGTCTCCTTTATTGTGATAAAGGAACTCCATCATGGAATCGTTGGCCACAAAAAAATCGATGTGGCCATCGCGGTCATAGTCGGCAATGGCTATGCCGAGTCCCTTGCCCGGCTTCGATAGCCCCGCTTTCCCGGCGATTTCCGTGAAAGTTCCGTTTCTGTTGTTGTGATAAACCAGCGGCGCGACCGGCTTAAAGTGATCGGGATGGCAGTATGCCCTATAACCCTCCTTGTGTTCGCCGCACCACAAGTCATCAAAGTCCCAGTCCAGATATCGCAGTACGACCAGATCGAGGAAGCCATCTCCGTCGAGATCGACCCACGCCGCCCCGCTTGACCATCCGCTACCGCCGACACCAGCCGCTTCCGTCACGTCTGTGAACGTGCCATCTCCATTGTTGTGGTAAAGCTTGTTGCCTCCGTACGCCGTGACGTAGAGATCTTCGAATCCATCATTGTCGTAGTCACCGACGGCGACTCCCATCCCGTATCCGGCGCCTTGCAGGCCCGCTTTCTCGGTGACGTCTTCAAACCTACCGTCGGGCTTTTGATGATAGAGCCGGTTCCAGTAATCCGCGCCGGTCTTCTGCGGAATCGTCCCTTTGGGAGTGGGATCGGCGAGCGGCGCTCCATTCACCAGGAATATATCGAGGCGTCCGTCATTATCGTAGTCAAACAGCGCCACGCCCGCGCCCATGGTCTCCAGCAAATATTTCCTGGAGGTGTGCGACGCGCGATATCGAAAGTTGATACCTGACTGGGAGGCGACATCTACAAAGAGATCAGAAGAAGTCGCAACCGGTTTCGCCGAAACAGGGTGCTCCTGCGCGAGCGCGAAAAGTGGACAACAGAAAAAAACTGCGCAAACGATGGCGCGGATGCGAATGTCGTCCGCTTTCCGCTCCGGCGTCACGGCTCAACCACCCCTTTGCCTTCGACCACCGTGAAGATCCGATCCACCGATGGAATTCGAATCTCCTCCTTTGCCCCGCTCGGCCACTGGATCTCCAGTTTGTCCACTTTGCCGGCCGCGCCCAAGCCGAAATGCAGGCGCTGATCCGAACTCGAAGCATAACTGCCGCCGCTAAAAACGTCGCCCCTCTGTCGGATCGCTCCCGTCGTCACAAAGACCTTGGCGCCGATGGCGTCGCGTGGGCTCTTTGGCCCCCCCACCAGCCGAAGCCCAAGCCAGTGATTTGAATTGTGAACGACATTCCGCAGCAACACCGGAGTCGAGTCGATAACGTTGAGCACCACATCGATGTGACCGTCATTGAACAGGTCGCCGAAAGCCGCGCCCCTGGCAGAAACGACGACCGCTAACCCGCTACCCGTCGCCGGAGGCACCTCCTCAAACTTCGTTCCGTTTATGTTTCGGAATAAAAGTGGACGCTGGGCAAACGTCGTGCCCCAATCCTGCTTGTCGACGCCCGGGTAAACATGCCCATTAGCGACAAAAATATCGAGCCAGCCGTCGTTATCGAAGTCGATGAACCCCGTTCCCCAACCAAGGAACGGGATCGTCACGTTGCCGATGCCGGCCGCAAAACTCACATCCGAAAAGCTGGCCTCGCCGTCATTGCGGTAAAGAGTGTTGTAATCGTCGGAGAAATTGGTAATGTAAAAATCGACTCGGCCGTCGCGATTGTAGTCCCCCACTGCAATCCCCATCGAAGCCTGCTCGCGCCCCTCATCATTTAGAGCGAATCCCGAGAGATAACTGAGGTCTTCAAACGTGCCATCATGTTTGTTCCGATATAAATATTTGGGCACGGAATCATTCGCCACGAGAAGATCGAGCCAGCCGTCGTCATCCACGTCCACAAAAACCGACGCCAGGCCGTAATATCCTCGCGCATCGGAGACGCCTGCCTTCACGCTCACGTCGGTAAACGT
>Ga0070766_10000813_pt1 | contig 14382 bp, 10 predicted proteins | sample HubBroMetageWFT6_FD_69782 | JGI IMG/M metagenome (GOLD analysis project Ga0070766, IMG submission 69782) | Warmed and freeze-thawed soil microbial communities from the Hubbard Brook experimental Forest, New Hampshire - Hubbard Brook CCASE Soil... | ecosystem: Environmental > Terrestrial > Soil...
TGCTTCTCGCGTGGGTGCTGCATTTCGCGCTCGGTGAGATTACGGTCGGAGTCCGAGCCGGAACGAATGGGTAACGCGCCTCCGTGGGTGCGGTAGATGAGGCCGCGGGTGTGAAGCAGTTCCAAGTCGCGGCGGATGGTGATTTCCGAACTTGAGTATTTCCTGGCCAGCTCGCGAACCAGGGCACGGCCGTTCTGGTTCACGAAATCCACGATCGCCCGGCGGCGTTCCTCGTTCATCACGGAAGTGCGTTTGACGGGCATGGTCCAACCTGCGTTCGCATACGATCTTATTCGATCAATAGCGAAGAAGAAACAGGAAAGGGTTTCGAGTTTTAAGTTTCCAGTTTTGAAAGATTACCGGGAACCTTAGTCGACCGTTACAGACTTGACGAGATTGCGGGGGCGATCCACGTCAAGTCCGTTCAGAAGCGCGATGTGGTAGGCGAGAAACTGCAATGGCACGACTTCCATGATGGGCAGCAGCAGCTCTTCGAGGTGAGGGAGATAGAAGGAGGCAACGCCCGTGGTGCGCACAATCTCGTCGCCTTCGGAGGCGAGCAGGATCTGGCGTTGGGAAATCTGGCGAATGTCTTCGATCAGGGAAATCGATTTTTCATAGCGCACGATCGATTCAGGATCGCGGCGGTCAACGGTCACGATGGCCACCACGGGGAGGCTCGTGGTGATGAGAGCCGTAGGGCCGTGGCGGAACTCGCCGGTGGGATAACCTTCTGCGTGAACGTACGAGATTTCCTTGAGCTTCAATGCGCCTTCGAGAGCGATCGGGTAGTGAACGCCGCGTCCCAGAAAGACGAACATCCTGTCGCGGTAGAAGTCACGGGCGATGATTTCGGCTTCGGCATTGAAGCGGTCGAGTGACTCCTCGATGAGGTCGGGAAGCGTTGACAAGGCTTCAACACGGGCGGTGACTTCGGCGGCGGTCAGCGTCTCCTTCTGCGCCGCGAGGAACAGCGCCAGCATGTAGAGCGCCGTGAGTTGCGTGGTAAAGCTTTTGGTGGCGGGAATCGCGACTTCCCTTCCCGCGCGGGTAAAGAAGTTGGCATCGGCCTCGCGAGCGATGGTGGAGTCGACCACGTTGGAGATGGAGAGGGTCTTCATCCCATTGTCCTTCGCGATGCGCTGAGCCGCTGTGGTGTCGGCGGTTTCGCCGGACTGGGTGATGGCGATGACCAGCGAGCCCTTGCCGTTGGTGGGCTTGCGATAGCCGTATTCGCTGGCGTGCTCAACATCGACGGGAATTCCCGCGAGATCTTCGATCATGAGTTTGCCGCAGAGGCCGGCGTGGCGACTGGCTCCGCTGGCGACGATGGTGACCCGACGCAAGGCCGCGACTTCCGCCGGCGTCCAGGGAAAGCGGTCAGGCCGGACGGTGCGGGTGGACGGGTCGATGTGCTGCAGGATGGTTTGTCGAATGGCCTCGGGCTGCTCGTAGACTTCCTTCAGCATCTGATTAGGGAACGTGCGTGACGGATCTGAGGACGACACTGCAAGAGCTCCTTTAGAAAGCCGGGGCACAACACCGCCCACCACGGCGCGGCCCCAGTTAATAATTTTAGCACAAAGGAACATAAACGATCATTTTTTCGATCATAAATGATCATTTTGTTACACTCGAATCCGTTGTCATTATGAGCGGCGAGCGTCGGACAGCCATTTCGCCGGACCGGTTCGAAAAGCAGACCCCTCGGTCGCCGCCGCGACCTCGTGATGACAAATCTTTGAGACCATCGAGGTGTTGTGGATTCTGACTGGGGCTCTGACCTTAACTTAACCATCATGCGAATACTCATCCCAATGTTATTGATGCCTATTTTCGCGTTTGCGGCCGTCCAATCCGGGACGAATGCGCCGTCCACAATCAACGTCATGCCATTGCCTGCCTCGGTGCTGATGCGACCGGGAAAGCTGAACCTGGACACTTCGTTCGCGATCACGACCAGCGGGTATACGGACGCCCGGCTGCAGGCAGCAGTCCTTCGCCTGCAACGGCGATTGGAAGGGCGCACCGGAATTGTCCTGCCACTGGGAGTTGCTCCTATTGGGGCAGCTGCCGTGGTGACAATCAGGGTCAAGCAAGGTGGAGCGGCCTATCCCAAGTTGGGGGAAGACGAATCGTATGCGCTGGAGATTATGGGCTACCACGCGACTTTGAATGCCAACACGGTGGTCGGCGCAATGCATGGCATGGAGACGCTGTTGCAACTGGTGTCGGGCGATGCCGGTGGCTACTACTTTCCTGCGGTGAACATTCAGGATAAGCCGCGGTTTCCGTGGCGTGGGCTGATGATCGACGTGGGGCGCCACTTCGAGCCTGTGGAGGTGATCAAGCGCAACATCGACGGCCTGGCTGCGGTCAAGATGAACGTGTTCCATTGGCACCTGAGCGAGGACCAGGGATTTCGTATTGAGAGCAAGCGGTATCCCAAGCTGCACGAGAAGGGCTCCGACGGCCTGTATTACACACAAGAGCAGGTGCGCGAGGTGATTGCATATGCCGCGGATCGCGGGGTGCGGGTGATTCCGGAGTTCGACATGCCGGGACACGCCGGGGCGTGGATGGTGGGATATCCAGAGCTGGCAAGCGCGCCGGGACCGTACGACATCCAGAGGCAATGGGGCATTTTCGATCCCGTGATGGACCCGACGCGCGAGGAAACTTATCAGTTCCTCGATGGATTTATCGGGGAGATGGCGGCGCTGTTTCCCGACGAGTACTTCCATATCGGGGGCGACGAGAACAACGGAAAGCAGTGGCAGGCCAATCCGCAGATTCAGGAATTCATGCGGGCGCACGGCTACCGCACGACTGCGGAGCTGCAGACGTATTTCAACCAGCGGGTACTGGCGATTGTGCAGAAACACGGGAAGAAGATGGTGGGTTGGGACGAGATCCTGACGCCCAATCTGCCTAAGGAGACGGTGGTGCAGTCGTGGCGTGGCTACCAGTCGCTCGACCAGGCAGCGCGCGAGGGATACAACGCGATCTGGTCGACGACTTACTATCTGGACCACATGGGGCCGGCCGAATATCACTATCTTTCCGATCCCTTGCCAGCGGACGCGAATCTGACCCTGGAACAGGCATCCCACGTTGTGGGAGGCGAGGTCTGCGCGTGGGGAGAGTTCTTGTCGCCGGAAAACATTGATAGCCGAATATGGCCGCGGACGGCGGCGATTGCCGAGCGGTTCTGGTCTCCTCGCGAGGTGACCGACATTGGGGACATGTATCGGCGGCTGGACGCGGTGACGGTGTGGCTGGAACAGGATGGAACGCTGCAACTGTCGAGCACGAACAAGATGCTGCGACAGGTGTCGGGTAAGGCGGAGTTGGGCCCGCTGGGCGTGCTGGGCAAGATCACGTCGCCAGAGGGCGTAGGGGTGCGGGAGGAGATCACGCGCAAGGGTACTCCCAATACGCAGTTCACTCCGCTGGAGCATATGACGGATGCGGTGGCGCCGGAGCCTCCGTACCGGAGGCAGTTCGCGGCGTTGGTCGATCAGTTGCTCAGCGATGCGCCCAAGTTCAAGGCGTCGTCGGAAGAGTTGACACGGACATTTGAGCAGTGGCGTGGCATGGGGCCTGGCTTTGCCGCGATGGTGGCGACGGCGCCCGTGCTGCAGGACGGCACCAGTCGCGTGGCGCAACTGGAAAGGCTAGGAGCTGCCGGGCTCGAAGCGCTGAGCTATCTGCAATCGGGGACGGTACCATCGGAGGATTGGAAGGTGGCGCAATTGGCGTTGGTGCAACAGGCGGAGACTCCGGATGCGTCGTTTCTAAAGCTGCCGTGGATGAGATCGTACCGGGCGGTGATTCTGGCGGCTGCAGGAGTGGGAGAGCTGAAAAGCAGCAGTCCCGCCGAATGGAAGAAGAAGATATTGGACGATGTGGCGCGGCAAGAGCCGGCACAGAAGTATACGTGGTAGCTGAGGTCGCTGCGGGATTCGGAGTCGGTGGGGTGCGCCTCGTCTCAACATAAAAACTCCCAGCGGCGCTCCCGCTTGGATGCAGCATCCGTGTTGCGCACGTCAGTCCGGTGCGGGGTTACTTCTCGAGTGAGTTCACCTTCGGCTTCGTGTCGGTGGAGAGCACCAGCACCTTCGACGGATTCACGACATACGCAATTCCGGCGGTGTTGCCATTCGCGGTTAACGGTGAACGGCCAGTGGCGTCGATGCTGTAGGTGGCAGTCAGGGTCAGTCCCTGCTGGGGGCCGCCGGGCCCGCTGATGTCATAAAAGAGCGGATAGTTGCCGTTGCCGTCGGGAGTGGCGGAGTCGGCCTCAACGGTAACGCTGGGCGTAACTGCGACGATGGAAGCTCCCTGGTAAGAACCGCTGAGCGAAGTGTTGCTGAAGGGCGATCCACTCTGTGGCACGATGGTTCCCGCGGTGACGGCCGGATCGCCTCCCACCGTGAACGCGATAGCCGACGACAAGTAGAACACAATGGGATTGGTGCCGAAGCCGGTCAAGGCGGTGCGCCCGTTGGATCCGATGGTGTAGGTGCCGGTGTACTTGTTGGAAGTAAGCGTCCCACCCTGGTTCTCGTCGGTGGAAGCGGTCAACCCACCTTTGCCATCGAAGGTTACGAAGGCGAGAAGAGCATCGGGAACGTGATTGCCGTTGGAGAGCGCCACGCTCTGAAGCTCGGTGACCGTCGTGGTGTTGAGAGAGGCATTGGTGTAGCCGCCGGGCGGTGGAACGGCGGTGTCAACCGTCAACAGGGCGAGTGGGGCAGTGGAGGAGACAGGATCGATGCCCAGCATGATTAGTTCAGTGGTCGAGACGGGATAGAAACTGTAGTTGGTGGTGGCGCCGCTAGTGACAGAAAGGGTTGCGGTACCTCGTCCGGTGATGGGGTCGATGGCAACGAAGGAACCGGTGAAGGCGACGCTGCTGGCGACGGTGCCGTTGTCGTTCGTATCCTCAGCGCCGCTGGTCCATGCTCCGGTACTGCCAGCCACGAAGGTACCGGCAGCAGCGTAGCGATTGGCGGCCGCGTCTCCGCCGAACGAACCAAATGCCCAAGTCGCGGCGAGCGAGGCAACGGTGACCTTGGTCGCGCTTGCCACCTTGCGAATAACGCCCGTCCCCTGATTGCCGGCGTTGCCGTTCTGAATGAAGCGGATGGTCCCGGAGGCTGGAACCGCCAGTTGGTAAGTGAAGGTTCCGAGGGCCGGAATCACCAGCGTCATGGGGCCAGTGTTTGTGGTGTCGAGCGAATAGGTTCCAGTGAACGTCAACTTGGTGTGGACACCAGAGGGACTGTTGGAGTCCATGAGGCCATTGGTGATGTTGCCCAACCCGTCGGCGGTGAAGCTACCAGCCTGGAGCTCGAGAGCGCCTTGGAGGTATCCGGATAGGGAGAAAACGTAGTTGCCATTCAATCGTGAAGTGGGCCCGCCGATGGTCAGGCTCAAAGGTGCGGTGGCCGTGGCGGGTGTCGTCTGCGAATCGGTCACCTGGACGGTAAAGTTCGCGGTCCCGATGGTGGTTGGCGTGCCGGAGATGAATCCTGACGTCGAGAGAGTGAGTCCGGCGGGCAAGCTGCCGGAGACTACCGACCAGGTGTAGGGAGGCACGCCTCCCGCGGCAACCAGCGAAGCGCTATAGGGAACATTGACCGAGCCGGAGGTCAGCGAAGAGGTCGTGATGGACAAAAGATTATTAACGGTGATGGACTCGCTTGCGATGTCAACCGCGGCGGTGGGAGTCTGCGAATCGGTGACCTGAACCTTAAAGGTCGTGGTGCCCACGGCAGTGGGGGTGCCACTGATCACGCCGCCAGCGCTGATGCTTAGGCCCGGTGGCAGCGTTCCGGAAGCGAGGGCCCAGGTGAAGGGCTGCAAACCGCCCTTAGCGGTCAAGGTCGCGGAGTAAGAAACGCCGATCACGGCGGCCGGCAGCGGCTGGGTGGTATTGATGACCAGCGGACCTACTGGAACGGGAGGCCGCCCTGTGGCGCACGAGAGTGCAAAGCCGCACACGAAAACGCAGATGATAAGAGAAAGAGAGCGCTTCAACGATGACATGAATGTCCTCATGGCCCTTGAACATGTGCTGCGCAAAGTACGACTGCTCCAACCGCAGACGGCTGATACGACAAAGAAACTAAAGGTACTCCGACGCACGCAGGAGGAGCAAGTCGAATTCCCGCGGCGCAGCACCATGGTAAACGTTCGGGCCCCGGAACGCACACCTTGACTATGAGGGGGATTGGCGGCTGCGCCGCCCTCGGCGCGCGCGAGATGCGAGTTTGTGTATAAACGCTTAATGGGGACTGCTGTGAAAGCTATACGCCGATATGCGGTAGTTTTGGTTTGCGCCGCCGTGACCTTCGGCCTGCCGACCGCGATTGTCCGTGGGCAGAACACGACCGCTGCGCAAGAGTCGCAACGAAAGACAAGCACGCCGTACAGCGGCGATCTTTCCATCTTCGACTATCCCGATCGAGAGCAGAAGCTGCACATCGATCAGGTGATGGACGCGCTGGGCATTAAGCCGGGCAAGAACGTGGCTGATATCGGAGCGGGATCGGGTTGGTTCACGGTCCGCGCGGCCCGTCGCGTGACCGCGACGGGGAGAGTGTACGCGGTCGAGATCAATCCGGAGGCGATTCGGTACATCAAGGAACGTGCGGAGAAAGAGAAGCTAACGAACGTCCAGACGGTGATGGGAAAAGGCGATTCGCCGGAACTGCCGCCAGACAGTGTCGATGCGGTCCTGATGCTGAAGACGTATCACGAGATCGCAAAGCCGGTGGACCTGCTGCGGAACTTGCGGCCGGCGCTGAAGACGGGAGCCAGGGTGGGCATCATCGATCGCGAAGGTAATGGCGAGAACCACGGAGTGCAGAAGAAGGTCGTACTGCGGGAAGCGGAGCAGGCCGGTTATCGCCTCGTCGAGGAGCATGACGACTGGGTGAAGGCCGACCGGATGGACTATTTTGTGATTTTTGTGGCGAAGTAGTCTGGGTGCTTGTCCCCGAGCCCAAAAAAAGCAAAGGCGGCCTCGGATCGATACGCATCGCCACGGACAGATTCGGCGGCAGAAGACTGAGAGGAATTTGCGACTCGTGAAACAGCCGAGTCTCAGCGTGATCGAAGAACACATGCCGCCGGGAACCAGCGAGGTGAAGCACCATCATTCACTCGCGCGTCAGTTCTTCTTCGTTATCCGAGGCGAGCTGAGGCTCGAGGTGGAAGGGCGCGAGTACGAGCTCAGGCCGGATGACGGGCTGGAGATCCACCGGGGCAGAAGCACCAGGCGATCAACCGCAGCGGAGCGGAGGTCCGCATGCTGGTTGTGAGCCAACCGCCCAGCCACGGAGACCGGGTACTCAGCTCCTAGAGTCGGCTCCGGAGCATGTTTGTATCGGACCACCGAGATGGTGCTCCAGCTAAATACCTGCCGAGAAGGTGTCCTAGGGCGCGGGTGGAGCGCCTCCGGTTTGCGGGGTGAAGCCGACGCGTCCGACGCGGATGAGCTGCGACCATTGAGGACTATCGTCGGCAGCGATCCCGGCGTCGTTAATGTGGGCCTGTGCTTTCAGCGCAGGAAGAGGCAGTCCGCCGGTAACGAGGCGGTTGTGCTCGTATAACATTTCGTCCATCTTGCCATTCAAGAGAACGCGCCAATCCCATACATTACTTGTGCCCTGGGCCTGCGACGCCGACACGTCGATGTTGGTGGTGCAATTGTTGGTCAGGGCGTTGTACCACTCGGGCTTGTTGTGCAGCTCGTTGACGCGTTCGAGATAGTCCAGAAAAATCTTTCGCGCGAATTCGGGCTTGACCGTCGTGCGGAAGAGATAAACCTCTTCGTCCTTGCGGAGGTTGGTGCGCAGGCGGACCACATCGCGCTCGTCGCTGACGATATATGCCAGTTCGTACTGGCGGAAGAACCCGCGGATCGCTGAGTAGTCTTGACCAATCACGTCGCGAGTCTCGATGGATATTGGCACATGGCCTTGGTCACCGAAGTCGAAGCTGACAATGGGATGGGCGATCAAGGTTGGCCCCCACCAGGTGATGAAGAGGTCAGCGCCGCTCAGATTAGCGAGGTCGAAAGAACGGGTTTCCCACTGGCAGGTGTAGTCTTTCTCGGTAACGTAACTACAGTTGCGAAAGTTATGAATCGTGATGTGGTCGCCAGCGGTGTCGGCCCAAGCGGTTTGGGCGTTGTCGGGTTGCCAGTTGCGATTGCCGGACGGTTTGAGCGAGAACCACCAGAGGGCGACGATGGCGAAGCCGGCGAAGAGAACGGCTATGCGGCCAGGGTGGTGCCGAAGAAGGAAGAAAGTCCCGAGCATCACTAAGAGGTAAAGGACCGCGAGTGGAACGCGCAGGCTGGCGATCTGAAAATCGAAGTAAAGAGCGGCAGTCGACCACACCGTTAGAAGAAAACCTATGACCACCACAAGAGCGAACGAAACATTGCGCAGCAGATGCAAGTCGAGAGTTCCTTCCTCGGAGAGCGCGGTTGAATTCGGGGGTAAAGTCTATTAAACCAGAGTGGACGACTTAGGTGAAATCATGAAATCTGACGACGTGGGGGACTTTAGGATTTGCGCACACGGGCGATGAAGTGCTGTGATCGGCGTGTATAATTTTGCGTAGCGCGCCCGTAGCTCAGCTGGATAGAGCGATTGCCTCCGGAGCAATAGGCCGGGAGTTCGAATCTCTCCGGGCGCGCCAGAAACATCCCACCTTCACAATCCCTTCAATTCGTTCAGCTCCGTGGCTTGCATCTGTCGGGCATACCGCCCTTCCGCTACAATGTAATGCGTTTTGCTGGACGAGGTTTTGAGTAGCCCGAGGTGATACATGCAGAACTGGAAAAAAGCAGTTGTGTTCGGGTCGATGGGAGCGGCAGTCCTGCTGGTTCTAAGCGGACGGCGGTCAGTGGGCATGGCCGTGGCTGCGGGTGGACTGGCCGTGCTCGCGAGCGAGTATCCGGAAAAGTTTGAGGGCATCTGGAAGAACGCTCCCGATTATCTGCACAAGGGCATGGAGATTTTTGCGACGCTGCAGAAAGTGGGCGCGGATTTTGCTGAAGATGCCGAACGGCGAGGGGTGAACGCGTGGCGCGACATGCAGGCGCAAATGGGCGATTGAAGGTTCTTCAGCTATGGAGGACCAAGGGCCGCCATGCGGCCCTGTGTTTTCGAAGTGGGGCGGCGCAAGGGACAGCGCGGCGTCCTTAACGACTAAAAAAAGGAACGCGCACGGGGGCTATTCGATCCCGAGTTGTTTGCGGGCTTCGGCGCTGAGCCGCTCAGGCGTCCATTGGGGATACCAGACAATTTCGACATTAGCGTCTGTGACTCCCGGAACTCGGAGCAGGCGGCGTTTGACCTCTTCGGTGATCTGGCCCGACGACGGACAACCTTGGGCGGTCAGCGTCATCTCGACTTCCACATCTTCACCAGTGGTGTTGACGACTGCGGTGGGCTTGACGCGAACTTCGTAGACGAGTCCGAGATCGACGATGTTGACCGGGATCTCAGGGTCGTAACATTCCTTGAGCGCTGCGTAAACTTCTTCCTGGGTTACTGGCATTCCATCCTCTGGATAAGATTGTAGCGGGTTGATGCCGGGTCCGCCTTTTGCTCGCGATCCGGGCTTGGAAAAGACCAGAAGCAACCACGGAGCTACACGGAAGACGCGGAAAGAGCTGAGGCCTATGCTCACAGACCTTGGAGGCGCATGTCAAAAAACGCAAAACTCATACAGGCCATATTGCTCGTACTGCTGGTGTTAGCGGGCATCCGACTTTTCCTCACGTTTCGCGAGCGAAAGCTGGGCTTTGTGACTCCCGCAAAAACCGAAGCCACACTGGACGCGGACTATTACGTCACCCCGAAAAAGCTGCATCCGCAGGACCTGAAAGACGCGAAGGGGTTGATCCAGCAGCCAGTGTGGGTGCGCGAGGGATATCGTTACGCGTACTACGCCGTCGACCCAAAGATTGACATTCGATATCCGGCCGGAACGCTAGGTCCGATCGAGAGGTTGGAGATCAAGGACGTGGTGATGCAGGGAGCGCCGAGTCTCGCGAACCGGCAGGTCATGGCTGTGTTTGAGAAAGATGGCATGCGCTATGCGTTTCCCATCGGCGTGGAGGACAAGGGAGCGGTCCAGATTTATTCCGACGAGATGCTGTTCGTTCAGGACCCGCATGAACTGTATAAGCACTGGCCGGCGGAGGTTTGGAAAACCGTGGATAACCATCACATGAAGATAGGCATGAATGAGTTGCAAGCGTCATTCGCCATCGGCGTGGGGATACCCGAGGGCTCAGGCGCGACAAATCCCAAGGTTGTGAACTACCCGAACAATGGGCATCGGGTGACGGTCACGTTCACTGATGGCAAGGCAACCGAGGTGAAAGAAGGCAAGTAGCTCATCCACTCAGGATGGGGAGTTTGCGGATTCGCTTTTTAGTAGCTGCGTAAATTGCGTTGCAGAGCGCGGGGGCGAGTGGGGGCACGGGCGGTTCGCCGATTCCTGTGGGCGGTTCGTGGCTGGCGACAAAATGGGTTTCGATAACGGGCATTTCGTTGTTGCGCAAGATGGGGTAGGTGTCGAAGTTGGCCTGCTGGACCTGGCCGTTCTCGACGGTGATCTGTCCTCGCAAGGCTGCCGATAAGCCGAAGATGACCGCGCTGTGGAGTTGCTGGTCGAGGATGTTGGGGTTGATGACCTGTCCGCAATCGACGGCAACCACGACGCGTTCGACATGAGGGTCGCCATCCCGCAAGGTGATTTCGACAACTTCCGAGGCGTACGTCCCGAAACAACCGAAGGCGGCGATGCCACGATAACGGCCGGCGGGCAGCGGTTGCGCCCAGTCGGATTTCTCTCCAACTAGTTGCAGCACGCCACGCAAGCGCGCGGTATTCCACTTGGTGTCGAAGTACGTGATTTCCTTGTCGTCGGCGAGCAAGTGGAGGCGGTACTGCAGCGGATCTTTGCCGGCGGCGAGGGCAAGTTCGTCGATAAAGCTCTCGCTGGCGAACGCCATTTGCGCGGCATAGACCGAGCGCAGCCATCCCAGCGGAACGGCGCAGTTGGGCGCGACATACTCGATGCTGAGGTTCGGAACGAGATACAAGAAGGAAGCTTCGTCCTTCAGATCGGGATCGATGCCGCCGTCGCCGGGCTGGCCTTTCTGGCCCGAGATGGTGGGCGAGATGAGGCGATGGGTGAAAGCCTGGGGGTAGCCCTGCGGGTCCAGTGCTGCACTCACGTGGTGGACGCTGGGCGGGCGGTAAGTGGAGAAGCGCATGTCGTCTTCGCGTGTCCACATGACCTTCACCGGAGCGTTAATGGCTTTCGAAACTAACGCGGCCTCGACGGCGTAGTCGTGCTCAAGGCGGCGGCCAAAACCTCCACCGAGCAGTGTCACATTTACGTGAACGTTTTCGGGCTTGAGGCCGACAGCGGTGGCCACGGAGTCTCGCACGTCCTGGGGCACCTGCGTGGGCGCCCAGACTTCGCATGTTGAGCCGAGGACGTGGGCGAAGCAGTTCTCCGGCTCCATGGGAGCATGGGCCAGCATGGGGGTTTCGTAGGCGGCCTCCAGACGACGGCCCGTTGCGGCGTTCACGTTTCCCGCTGTTTGCAGCGACACGGCTTTGTCGTTCGTGGCCTTGCGCAAAACGTCGAAAACGGCAGCGGTGTCGAGAGCTTTGTTGGGTCCGTCATCCCAGGTGACCTTGAGCGCTTTGCGCCCTTGTATCGCGGCGAAGGCTGAATCAGCGGCGACGGCAACGGCCGAGTCGCCGACTTTTGTCACGTGGGTAACGCCAGGGACTTTGCGGGCGTCGGTGTCGTCGAAGCTGGCTACTTTCCCTCCGACCACCGGACAGCGCGCCAGGAAGGCGTATTTCATCCCGGCAACCCGGAAGTCGATGCCGAACTCGGCGGTGCCGTTGGTCTTGGAAGGCGTATCGAGGCGCGGCGTCGACTTGCCGATGAGTTTGTACTGCGACGGGTCCTTGAGCTTGGGCTCCTTAGGGATGGGCAGCTTGGCAGCGCGCTCGGCCAGATCGCCATAGTTGGCGCGACGGTGGGAGGCTGCGTGGAAAACGAATCCCTCGTCGGTGGTGCATTCGGCAGCGGAGACGCTCCACTGTTGGGCAGCAGCGGCGACGAGCATCTCTCGGGCGGCGGCACCGGCTTGGCGCATGGGATCCCAAGTGGTGCGGACGCTGGCGCTGCCTCCGGTGGATTGATCACCGAAGAGCGTGCTGGCTCCGGCTTGCTGGATGGAAATCTGGGACCAGTCGGCGTCTAGTTCCTCCGCGAGGATCATGGGCAGCGCGGTTCGCACGCCTTGGCCCATCTCAGAGCGGGCGACGACGACGGTAATTCGACCATCGGGCGCGATGTGCAGGTAGGCGTTGGGCGCGAACTCGTGCTCGGCGAAGGGATGCAGGCCGTGGTGGGGCAAGTAGAGAGCGAGGACGAGCCCAGTGCCGGCGACTGCGCCTCCCACGAGAAATTGGCGGCGGGATACGGGGCTCACTGCGCGCCTCCTGCGGATGAGGCGGCACGAGCGATGGCGCGGCGGATGCGTAGGTAGGTGCCGCAGCGACAAAGGTTGCCGTTCATGGCGTCGATGATTTCCTGCTCGGAGGGGTGCGGGGTTTTGGCCAGCAACGCGGCGGCCTGCATGATCTGTCCGGACTGGCAGTAGCCACACTGAGGAACGTCCTCGGCAATCCACGCCTGCTGCAGCGGATGGGGACCGATTTGCGCCAGGCCCTCGATGGTGGTGATGGTCTTTCCCGCGGCGACTGAGATCGGAGTGACGCAGGAGCGCACGGCTTCGCCGTCGAGGTGGACGGTGCAGGAGCCGCAGAGTCCGGCACCGCAGCCGTACTTGGTGCCGGTGAGCTCGAGTGTGTCGCGCAAAACCCAGAGCAGCGGGGTGTCGGGCGCGACGTTGACTTTGCGTTCGGTTCCGTTGACGCGCAGAGTGAAATCGGACATAGGGATTCGGTGTTTGGTGGCTACGGCATCCGATGGTAACGGATTTGGCGGCAAACGCAAGCAGATCGCGTGGCCCGGCAGGCAGCCCGGCTTCTGATCTCAATGCAAAGCCGCAGCGGAATGGCCGACGGAAAATGAAATGTCGCTATAATCGCGACGATGGACGGCACTCCTACACGCCTTCACCCGGACGAGCAGGGCCTTCCCCCGGACGGACAACAGCCCCATCTGCGTATTCACGCGATCAACATCTTCGTTCGTGATCAGGACCAAAGCCTGCGATTCTACTTAGACCAGTTGGGATTCAATCTGGTCGGCGATGTCCGCTTTGGATCTGGGCAACGGTGGGTGGCGGTTGCTCCTCCAGACGGCAGCGCGGTGCTTTCGCTGGTCGAGCCCAAACCCGACTCCAAGGCGTACGGACTCATCGGCAGGTCCACGCAGGTAGTCTTTATTACGGACGACGTGGTGGCCAAGTTTCGCGAGTGGCGTAAGCGCGGAGTCCAGTTTCTGTATACACCGCGCTTGAAGCAGATCACATACGAGCGACAGCCGCAGGCGCTAGCTTCGACTGATCACCAGCACGGAGAGCACACACCGATCTGGGGCGGCGTGTTCACACACTTCAAAGACCCCGACGGGAATTCTTTCGCGCTGGTGAGCTTTGACGAGGAAAGCCGGGCCGTCGAAGCGCAGCGCCGCGTCGTTGCGACGAAGTTGGAACATGAGCGGCGCTCCGCCCAGGAACTGGAAATTGCCAAGCAGGTGCAGACCAGGCTCTTTCCGCAGACGTTCCCACCCGTTAGCACGCTCGACTACTCAGGGACTTGCATCCAGGCGCGGCAGGTGGGCGGCGACTATTACGACTTCCTCGATCTGGGCCAGGAGCGGCTTGGCCTCGTGGTCGGAGATATTGCGGGAAAAGGAATCGCGGCCGCGCTCTTGATGGCCAATCTGCAGGCAAATTTGCGCAGTCAGTCTGCTATCGCATTCAATCAACCGCAGCGCTTCCTGCAATTGGCCAATCGCTTGTTTTACGAGAATTCGCCTGAAAACGCCTACGCCACCCTGTTCTTTGCGGAGTACGACGATCGGGCACGGCACCTGCGTTACGTAAATTGCGGACATCTTTCTGCGCTTCTATTGCGCCAAGACGGCTCTCTGGACCGGCTCGGTTCCACATCCACGGTGCTGGGGCTCTTCAAAGAATGGGACTGCTCGACCGGAGACTGCCAACTCTTGTGCGGAGACATGTTCGCGCTCTACACCGACGGTATAACGGAATCCTTCGACGCGGCGGGAGAGGAATTCGGAGAGCAGCGCCTCGTCGAATCGCTGCGACGGCATCGTGACGAACCTTCC
>Ga0070766_10000815_pt1 | contig 14364 bp, 10 predicted proteins | sample HubBroMetageWFT6_FD_69782 | JGI IMG/M metagenome (GOLD analysis project Ga0070766, IMG submission 69782) | Warmed and freeze-thawed soil microbial communities from the Hubbard Brook experimental Forest, New Hampshire - Hubbard Brook CCASE Soil... | ecosystem: Environmental > Terrestrial > Soil...
CAAGCCCGCTTCGAGCATCGGCCCCCACTGCACGGTGCCGAGCATCGCAAGCGCAATTCCCCAAAACAGGGTAATCCATCTTGAACGGCGCAAAAGGCGCTCGGGATTTTCCTGGAGCGCCTTCAGGCCGCGCAGGTGCTGGAAATCGACCACGCTCGATGCCGCCAGGGAATTGAGCGAGCCGCTGGCATTGGACATGGCGACCGCAAGGATGGCGGCGATGATTGCGCCGCGCGCGCCCGGGGGCATCGCAGTAACAATGAAATCGGGGAAAACGGAATCGTAGCTGCGCCCGGCGGCCAGCGCAGGCGCTCCCTGCCAGGCGTAAAGCATCACGCCCAGCACCAGAAACAGAGCAAATTGCGCAAGGATTACGACTCCGCTGGCGAGCAGCGCGAGTTTGCTTTCGCGTTCGGATTTGGCGGCCAGAAGACGCTGCACGATCGTTTGGTCCGTTCCGTGACTTCCCATCGTGAAGAAAGTTCCTCCGATTACGCCGGACCAGAACGTGTAAAGTTTTGCGGGATTCGTCAGGCTGAACGAAAAATCAAAGACGCGAAATTTGTTTGCCGGGGCGGCGGCATGAACGATCGTTTCCCACCCTCCGGGAATCCGGTGCAGCAAAAGAAAGAACGCGGCGACCGACCCCGAGATGTACAGGAGAAATTGCACGACATCCGTCCAGATTACAGCTTTCATGCCGCCTTCAAAGGTGTAGATCAGCACAAGGGCCATGATCAGCAGGATGGAAGTGCGCTGACCGGTGCCCAGCGCCGCCGTAACGACGAGGGCGATGGCCGCGATACGCACGCCTTCGGCGAGAACGCGAGTCACCAGAAATGTGGACGCCGCCACCGCCTTAACTCTTGCGCCAAACCGCCTTTCCATCAGTTGGTAAGCCGTATAATATTCTCCACGAAAGTAGTGGGGCAGAAACAACAGGACGATCACCACGCGGCCGGCCAAATATCCAAACACGAATTGCAAGAACGTGAGGTTTCCAGCAAAGGCCAGGGCCGGCGTGCCAACAATCGTGAGCGTCGATGTTTCCGTGGCGACAATCGAGAGGGCCAGCGCCCACCACGGCGCCGTGCGTCCGCCCAGAAAATAATCGCGGACGGTGATCTGCCCTCGCCGGAACGCGATGCCAAACAGAGTGATTCCGGCCAGGTAGGCGACGATGACGGCAAGGTCCAGAGCGGTCAGGCGCATGTTGCAAGCGTCGCGATGATAGGTGCGCACGTGGGCGGCGTCAAGCGAGGGCCGGGCGTAAGTAGCAAAGGCACTCTTGCCTGTGCGGTTTTGTACGTCGCGAGTGCAAGCTAGCTGACGCAACGATGATTGCAAAACCCGCACAGCCGGGAATGGCTGTGCTACTCGACCCTTTCCGCAATCTGCACGCTGGCAAAGAGGTGCCATGGGTTACTCCCTGGGTTTTGACAGTGGCGGGACGAAGACCGACTGCGTTTTGCTCGACGCGCGTGGAGCCGTCATCGGCGAAGGACGCGGTGGGCCGGCGAATCCCTTGCGATCCGGCTACGACGCCGCGTTTTCTTCGCTTCGCGAAGCCTCCGCGGAAGCCATCGCGGCCGCAAGAATTCGCCCTGCCGACGTCACCGGCGTCTGCGCAGGCATCGCGGGCGCCGGCCGCCGCAGCGTCGTGCGGCGCGTTATGGTATTTCTCACGGAAGAATTTCCGGCCGCCCTGACGCAGGTGGTACCCGATTATGAAATTGCGCTGGAATCCGCCGCCGGATCCCGGCCCGGCGTCGTCTTGATAGCAGGCACTGGATCGGTGGCGTTTGGGCGCAACGCCGCGGGCGAAACCGCGCGCGCGGGCGGCTACGGACCGTGGGTTGGCGACGAAGGCAGCGCCTTTGAGATCGGGCGGCGAGGCGTCTCTGCGGTGATGCGCACTCGCGATATGGATGCGCCCGTCACCATGCTGACGAAGATGATTCCCGCCGCTCTGGATTGTCCGGACTGGGACGATTTGATGTCGCGGATCATGAAGAATCCGGACGATGTTTTTCCGAAATTATTTCCGGTTGTGGCGGCTGCCGCAAATTCCGAGGATAGCGCGGCCAAGGAAATCTTGTTTACCTCGGCGATCGGCCTGAGCAACCTGGCCATGATCGTGATCCGGCGGTTGGGTATCAAGGGCGAGGAATTTCCGCTGGTGAAATGCGGCGGCGTGTTCGGCCACAGCCCGTTGCTGGATACTCTCCTGGACTCCGTGCTTGCCAGCGGCGCTCTACGCGCCAAAATATCGCGTCTCGAAATTTCTCCGGCGATCGGGGCCGCGCGGATGGCCGCGCGGCTTTGCGACTGGCCGCCGCAAGCCGCGTCCCATGGCGCCTGAAGACCGTGCCGATGTACCGGCCGCGCGCGTGGCGGCCAGGGAAACCATCCCCGAACTGCTCGCCGCGGGCAATGAGGAAGTGCTTCGCTCGTTGATAGACAACCCAGCGTTCGATGAGACGCATGTGTGCCTCTTGCTCGAGCGGAAAGACCTGTCGGGTTTGCTGCTCGAGGAAATCAGCAAACGCAAGACGTGGCGCGCGGTCTATCGCGTGCGGCTGGGTCTCGCGGCGCATCCGCACACGCCGCGACTCATCGCCATGCGCTTGCTGCGCGAAATGCACTTGATGGACCTGGTGCGGATCAGCCTGTTGCCCACTACGTCGATGGAACTTCGGCGCCTGGCGGACGAGCGCGTCCTGACGCAATTGCCGCAATTGCCCCTGGGGCAGAAATTGACGCTGGCGCGCCGCGGTTCGACGCGCATCGCGGCTGGACTTGTCGCGCACGGGCCGGAACAAGTGTCGCGCGTGGCGCTCGACAATTCGTTCCTGACCGAGTCGCAACTGCTGAAGACGCTCGCCAAGGAAGCGCTTCCGGCCCGGATTGTTGCGGCTGTGGCGAGGCACGACAAATGGTCCAAGCTGGTCAACATCCGCGTGGCTTTGCTGCGCCATCCTCACGCGCCTTCGGAGCTTTTGCCGGCGCTCGTGCCGGGCTTGCCGCGCCGCGTGATCGAGGATTTGCTCGAACTATCGCGGCTTCCGGAATATGTGCGCGCTCCCCTACGCGAGGAACTTGAATGCGGAAAAAACCGCGACCGATGACCGCCTCTTGCGTTATTTTGTAGCGCCGGCGTCTCGCCGACAATTTTTCCGATCTCGCCAAAGGGCAAAACTGCCAGCGAGACGCCGGCGCTACGCAATGATGAATCGCGCCGACATGCATATTCCAAGCAGTACTATCCGAAACTTGACACTCCGCCGCTCGGCACTTAGCATCCTGCGTGGGAGCCCGAGATGAACACTCAGTCTTTAGATCCAGTAACCACCAGGACCGAGCGCCGCCAATTCCATCGCAGAAAATTTCGAGGGAAGCTGGAAATCGAATGGGGATCCGCCATATTGACCGGAGATATCCGGGATATCGGTCCTAGAGGTCTATTTGTTGAGTTGACCCCTCCGCTTTGGATGGGGGCGGCGTTCCGCGCGCGACTCGTCTTGAATCCTGTCTTGTTGTTGAATTGCACGGTCGCCCGCGTTGAGCCGGGAGTCGGGATTGCCGTGGTTTTCGAGATTGCGGAGGAAAGTGGCAGGGCGCAGCTCGAGGCTCTCCTGTTGAGTTTGCCTTCTCTATGACACGGTGTCTGGATTGCGGCGCCGATCGCGATGCCGATCAGTGTCCCGCGTGCGGGCTGACTTCCGCCGCGGCTGAGTTGGTGGTCCGGCGGCGCCTGGTGAAACGAACGGCCTTTTTTCTGGTGGGCATCATCGTCTTTGTGGCCGCCAGCCAGCTCTTTCCCGCTCTGGAGCTCGATTCCATTCAGATTTTTGGGGGCATTGTATTTTTCTGTTCACTGGCGCTTGGTTATTGGATCGATTATCGCGCCCGAAAGCACGACGAAGTGGAGATCATGAAGCGGATTTATTTCGGCATGATTCCCGTGCCGTGGATTTTCGCCGGCTTGCTTTTTCTGAATGGAAAGCTGGATACTTCGCGCCCCATTCGCGTTCCCGCAACCGTCGTGGGAAAAGTAGCCACGGGCGCGTTCCCGCGCAGCCGCCGCCTGATTGTTACCTCCTGGCGCTACGGTCGGCGCTTTGAACATATTGCCGTGGACCAGAATGACTACGATCGCTTCCAGAGGGGCGATGACATCGTCATTCAAGCGCAAAAGGGCGCGGTTGGTATTCCCTGGGTTTATGGAGTCTTCCGGCAGTAATAGCTTCCGCGTGGTAAGGAACTCCGGTAACGGGCCACATTCCGTTCGTCCCGCCAAAGGAGCGCGCCGTGTCGGGTTCGGCGCTCCGACACGCCGACACGGCGCATCAACATAGCGCATGCGATATGCTACGCTGACGGGGACATTATCGCATTGCGACCTGAAAAATCCCTGAATAAGTTACGATTTGCAACGCGAGACACCTTGCAGACAAGGCAGGAAGCTGTTCATCAAGGTGGACCGTACAATCCGGAGGCGGGTTGATATGAATTCACGGCGTTATCGAGAAGCGGTTTTCTAAAAACCTTGCGTTACTCATCCAGCGAAAACGTTACGGTAATTGTGGCATCAGCTTCCTTGGGCTGGCCATCGACTAGCATCGGCTTATACCGCCACTGTCGAACGGCTTGGAGCGCCGATTGCGCCAGCGTGTCGTCTCCCGACAAGACATGAAGCTCCGAGATTTTGCCCTCTTTGTCGACAAGCGCATGAAGGATAACTTCTCCCTGGATGCGGGCGGCGCGTGCTTGCGGAGGATATTCCGGCGTCGTCTGACTGATGATCGACAGTGCAGTCACATTGGCAGGGACATTTGCGCGTGCCGTGGAAGCTTTTGCGGAAGTTGATCCCTCCGCCCCGGCCCCGCTCCTGTTTCCGTTCTTGGCGTCTTGCATATTTTGGGCGGAAGAAGGTCCAATACCCGGTGAGGCGTCCGCTGCCGGTTGGACCTGCGCTTCGGCGGCTACCGATTCCGCGGGCGCGCTGGGCGCCGGTCCGATAGAAAATCGCCATGACGCTCTACTTAGCCCCTGAACATGATCGTCCAGTTCGAGAAGAACCGCCTCGGTGTCATAATCAACCAGAAGCAGGCGGTCAATTTTGCAGGTTTGCAGGTCGCCTTGCGCTACAACAAACATTCGCTCGGATCGCAGTGTTTGTTCAATATCTTTTTTCGCATACCCGAAACACAAGTCCGGATTTTTCGAACAAGTGGAGCCGGCTGCGGATTTAGCTACGTACTCATGCGCTTTTTGATCGATTTCCTGGGCGGCAAGGTCATGAAATTTCGCGTAAACCTGGTTTAGCGTCGCGACTTTGACGGGCGCCCGCAATGCGGCATCGATTGGCGTAGCTGAATTTGAGAGCACCACCAGAACGCTGTTATTTTCGTCGTAAGCTACGCGCCCAATCTCAAACCAGCCGTCTCGATGCTTCTGCGAAAAAGAAATCTTCGCCTCACGGAGAGCCGTTTCCGCTTCGTACGTGAATTTGTCCCCGTCATATTCATGCGCGGTGACCCATTCCGCGTTGCGAGCCTGGTTTTGAAGATTCTCGTCGTTGATGCCGCCAACCTTAGCCTCGATCTCCGCGGCTTTATCTCGATAGGATTTACTGTAGGTTTGCAGAAAAACATTTCCCTGGGGCGGATTCAGCAATTTCACGTATTCCGGATCCTTCGTTACGATTTTCGGGGCCGGGGTTGGTGACGGCGCGGAAGCGGCGGCCTGAGCGGGTTGGTTTGATTGAGCTTGGCCCCGCGCGGCTCCGAAAACCGCGATCATCAAAATGAGAGTTGCAGTGAGTATTTTGTGAGTCATTTTCGTTTTCCCAAGCGCGCATTACCACGTGTGCTTCTGATGCCGGCCGGGCCGGGCGGCCACCGGGATCAAGTTTAGAAGGCGAATAACCGGATTATATCCCTTTGCGCTCAGCCAGTGTCGAACTCTTCAATAATTTGGGAAAAGCGGGGGAATCGAATCGTTGGGCCAGGTTTGCGTTGTTGTCGCCGGGGGCAAGCGCAAACACAGTCCGCCCTGCGGCCAGCTCAAGAATTGTGCAGCCGGTTTATCCGGCTCCCGCGTACGTTTTGCGGCGAAGAAATTCGCCGGCGCCGGGGCGGCCGGTGAAATTACCGTTCTCGATGATGACGCGGCCGCGGGAGAGCACGGTCTTTGTCACGCCCTTCACGCGGATTCCCTCGAACATGGAGTAGTCTACGCGCATGTGGTGCGTCTTGGCGCTGATCACTTGCTCGGCGCTCGGATCGAAAATTACAATGTCCGCGTCCGAGCCCACGGCGATCGTTCCTTTACGAGGGTACAAACCGAACAGCTTTGCCGGGGCTGTGGAGACAAGCTGCACGAAACGGTTGGCGGAAAATTTTCCGCCGTGCACACCGCCGGAATAAATCAGGCTGAGGCGGTGCTCGACTCCCGGGCCGCCGTTCGGAATTTTCGTGAAATCGTTCTTGCCCAATTCCTTTTGCTCCTTGAAACAGAAGGGGCAGTGATCGGTGGAGACGACTTGCAGCGTGTCGCGCGCGAGGCCCTGCCAGAGTTTTTCCTGATTCCATTTTTCGCGCAGCGGCGGAGTGAACACGTATTTCGCGCCTTCAAAGCCGGGAACATCCATATTTTCGAGCGAGAGGTGAAGATATTGCGGGCACGTTTCGGCGTAGGCTGGAAGGCCGCGATCGCGCGCCTCGCGCACTTTTTCGAGCGCGTCGTTGCAGGACAAGTGCACGATGTACACGGGCGCGCCGGCCATTTCAGCAAGCGCGATGGCCCGCGACGTCGCTTCGCCTTCGGCCGTCGTGGGCCGGGTGAGCGCGTGATATTTCGGCGCGGTTTTTCCCTCGGCCAGGGCGCGCTGCACCAGCACGTCAATCGCGCCGCCATTTTCCGCATGCATGCAGATCATGCCGCCGTGCTTGGCGGCTTGCAGCATCGCTTTGAAGATCGTGGCGTCATCGAGCATGAATATGCCGGGATAGGCCATAAATAGTTTGAAGGAAGAAACGCCCTCGCGGACCAGCGCGCCCATTTCTTCGAGTTGCGTATCGCCCAGTTCCGTGATGATGCAGTGGAACGCATAGTCGGCCACGGCTTTGCCTTCGGCTTTTTTCATCCAGGTGTCAAAGGCGTGGCGCAGCGTCTGGCCTTTGTACTGAATAGCGAAATCGATCAGCGTGGTCGTGCCGCCGAAGGCCGCGGCGCGCGTGCCGGTCTCGAAATCGTCGGCGCTGGTGGTGCCGCCGAAGGGCATGTCCAGGTGCGTGTGCACGTCGATCCCGCCGGGGATGACGATGCAGCCCTTGGCGTCCATCAATTTGGCGGCGTTGTCGATAGGGAGATCCTTGCCGATGGCGGCAATCTGTCCGCTGGTGATGCAGATGTCGGCCGCGTATGTATCCGTGGCGGTGACGATCGTGCCGTTGCGAATTATGGTGTCGAAGCCCATCGTTCCCCCCAATGGCAGCTGATTGAAGGCAGCGCAGCATCTTAGGCCATGCAGGGAATGATAGGCAAGCAGGCTTGGCACGTGATCGTGATTCTAAGCAGGCCGGGTTTGCAGCGGCCGTTCTGACCAGTCTTCTTCGAGATGGAACGCGTTCGTTCGCAGTGAAGCTGAATCACCACCTGGCACGAGAGAATTCCGCAGCTGAACAGGCTGCTGATCAAGCCGGTCCAGGGAAGGTTTTAGTAGCACAGGCACTCTTGCCTGTGTGGTCTTGACCTTGTAGATCGCGCTTCAAATGCTCGACGTTTGAGAAAACCGCACAGGCAGGAGTGCCTGAGCTACCGGCCCGCTCAAATTTCTGGACAGAAACTCGGAAATGGATTAACTTCGCGCGTATGAAAGTCACACCTTCTCTCGTTGTGCTGACCGCCTTGGGCACCTTACTGGGTATGTCGGCCTCATTGCCTGTGGCCGCACAAGAATCCGCAGCCAAGCCCGTGGGACAGTTGGTCTTGTTTGCGGACACCGCCGTCTTCGCGGATCCGGCGAATCCCGAGAATTGCACTCTGAGGAATCGATTCAAGAGGGGCGACAACGTCGGATTCCGCCTCTATGCCGTGGACGGTGGAACGAATAAGCCCGAGGAATCGGCCACGGTCGTGGTGCACATCAGTTCCGGCGGCAAGACGTACGACCTGAAGGCGCTATATCGCGCCCTGCCACAAAAGAACGAAAAGGGAATGAACATGCCGATCCGTCCAGGCATGTGGACCGCAAAGTGGCCGGTGCCTGGGGATGCCCCGACCGGCACGGTCAAGTATTCAGCTACGGCCACCGATAAGTATGGGCGAAAGGCGGAATGGACGCCCCCGGGGGGCGAGCCGTCCTTTGTGACCATCGTTCAATGACGGAGGAGTTTTTGGTCCGCAGTTCTCTCCGTCCCGGTATTGCCACTCTCCTGACGGTTGTTTTCTGCATTTGCTTGCCTCTGAAATTTTCCTCGACCCGAGCTGCGAGACTGCAAGAAGCGGCAAAATCGGATACTGCATCCATCCGTAAGCTGGAATTGAAATACGATAAAGCCGTTGTCGGCGCCAAGGTTCGGGTTACGGCCGAGGGCTTGCCTCCCGGCGAAAACGTGGACCTCACGTGGGGCACAGTGAAGGGCGGCTGGGTGATCCAGGATTATTATTACTTTCGCGGACGAAAATATTCCGAGACGACTCTATCGCTCGGAAAATTTCCGGTGAGCGCGAGCGGGCGTCTGGATGCCACCTTTGAAATTCCTGAAGATTATGGGGGCGTTCACGACGTTATGGCGACTATCGACGGCAGAGTCGTGGCGCAAAACGGAGTGGAAGTCACTCAGAGCTTTGAAATGACCCCTGCGTCAGGTCCGATCGGAACGCCGATTGAATTGCGCGTCAAAGGACTCGGCTGGCGAACGATGGAAAATACTTGGGTCGTAAATTGGGATAATCGGGGGGTCGGACTCGTCACCGCCGCCGGCACGCGCGGTTCGGCCGTGGCGCGCTTTCGTGCCGCGGGTCCCTCCGGGGATCATTTCGTAAAGCTCTACACGGGATGGCAAGGGCAGAGTTATCTCAACTTCGAGCAGGCGCCGAACGCGTACCTGCCGCGTCCCGAGTTCACGTTTCACACGACACCAAGTCCGTCCTCGACGCCTCACGCTTACGCGGACGAATACCAGCCGTATTCTCTCCCGGAGCCCGAAGTCTTCGTTGCGAATGGGAAGCTGAGTCTTCGTCCAACCCAAGGGCCGGTAGACACCGTAGCCATCCTGCGCGGTGAAGGTTTTCCAGCCGGCTCGACACTGGATCTCTTTTGGCAGACGTACGTCGGAAGCCGAGTAAGCGGCAACGGATTCGCGCCGCAGGAAAAGCCGATCGCGAAAGTAAAAGTGGGAAAGGATGGAAAGATCGAGTTCCCTCTGACGATTCCCGAGGACCTGGGCGGGGAGCATGGCCTCGAACTCCGTGACGGAGAAAAAGCGCTCGGGCGCGCTTACTACGCCATTGAGACGGCCATCGTGAGCATGGAGCCGGCGTCTGGTCCGGCTGGAACTCCGGTTACGATTCATTTGAAGGGCGTCGGCTGGACCGAATACGACAACATGTATGCAGCGACGTACGATAACGCGTACATGGGATATGCCTGCGGCTTCAATTCGCAAGGCGATGTAACCTTCACGTTCAAGGCGGCTGGTGAACCCGGCACTCATCTGATTGATCTTTTCCCCGGTATCTATCAAGGACCGCCCACAGAAAACCAACTGCTGTATCGCATGCCGCAGCTAACCTATGCCGACGATCACCCGGGCAATAAAATTCCAGCATTGCATTTCAAGTTCGACGTGACTCCGTAGCTCTCCGCACAGGATTCAAAGCGACTATGCATCTTAGGCCGAGACTGGCAAGTAGGTAATGCAACCGTTTGAATTGTCGGTGTAGCGAAAAACTGCCCGCCCTAAATGCGGGCGGCCCCTACAAAACCAACCCCCATAGGTGCATTACGGTTTTGTAGAGCCCTCTCCGTCCCGCGCATTTCGGGACGGAGAGGGCACGGTTCCATTCAGATTGAGTCACTTCGAAATGGTGGGCCATCGCCGCGGCGGCGCGAAATCGGGCTATAATCCTGGCCATCTATGGCATTGGTCTCGGGAACGAAGCTCGGTCCGTTTGAAATCCAGTCGCCGCTTGGCGCGGGCGGCATGGGTGAAGTGTATCGCGCCCGCGATACACGTCTCGGACGCGATGTCGCAATCAAGGTTCTGCCGGAATCGTTCGCCAGTGATGCGGATCGCCTTCGCCGGTTCGAGCAGGAGGCGCGGGCGATTGCGGCCCTCAACCATCCCAATATCCTCGCGGTCCATGACATCGGCGTTCAGGACGGAATTCGCTACATCGTAACGGAATTGCTGGAAGGGCGGTCGCTGCGCGAGCAGCTGAACGACGGCGCGCTCCCGTTTCGTAAAGCGCTCGATTACGCAAAGCAAATTTCCGATGGACTCGCCGCGGCGCACAGCCGAGGCATCGTGCATCGAGACCTAAAGCCCGAGAACATCTTCTGCACCCGGGAAGGCCGGGTGAAAATTTTGGATTTCGGATTGGCAAAGCAGGGCTTGCCGCAGGGCACGCACGCCGACGCAACCATCAACGGGGCAACCATGCCCGATGTTCACACGGAACCGGGGATGGTGATGGGCACCGTCGGATATATGTCTCCCGAGCAGGTTCGCGGCGCCCCGGCCGATCACCGCTCCGACGTGTTTGCGCTCGGCGCAATTCTGTATGAAATGCTCTCCGGCCGGCGCGCGTTTAAGTGCGACACCACTGCCGAAACCATGACTGCGATATTGAAACAAGACCCGCCGGAACTGAGCGGGACGAATCCGGCTATCTCCCCCGGGCTCGAGCGCATCGTGGACCGCTGCCTGGAAAAGGAACCGGCGCAACGGTTCCAGTCCGCCTCCGATCTGGGCTTTGCTCTTGAGTCGCTATCGGGAACAACCAGCACTGCTATCGCGCCCAGCCAAGCGCCGCGTGCTCTAACATGGCGCCGCGCCGCGGTCGCCGCGCTGGTTCTGGCGGCTCTACTCGCAGGATGGGTCGCTCGCAGCGAGATGAATCCGCCGCGCCAAAATCCGGCTTTCCATCAAATCAGCTATCGTCGCGGCACAGTATATTCCGCCCGGCTGTCGTCCGACGGAAAGACGGTCGTGTACACCGCCGCTTGGGATGGCAATCCAGTACAGATTTATATCGCCAGCAAAGAATTTCCCGAATCGCGCCCATTGGACGTTAAGGAAAGCGTCCTGCTTTCCGTCAGCTCCTCGGGCGACCTTGCCGTTTTGACGGGTGTCCGCCCGCTCGACCATTTCGAATATCAAGGCACCCTTTCCACCATGCCAATGGGCGGCGGCGCACCCCGAGAGATGCTTCAGGGCGTAACGGCTGCCGATTATTCTCCGGATGGCCAGTCGCTTGCCGTCGTTCGCCTTGTTTCGGGAAAGTACCGATTGGAATACCCGAGCGGCAAAACAATGTTCGAAACTGCCGGATCGATCACGCAGCCGCGCGTTTCGCGGGACGGAAAAAGGGTGGCGTTCTTGTTCCATCCCGTCCGTGGGGATGACCGCGGCGGTGTGATGGTCGTCGACGCGGGCGGAAAAGCCGCACTCTTATCGGACGGGTGGGAGGGGGAACAGGGGCTGGCATGGGGAGCTGGAGGCGACGAGGTTTGGTTCTCCGCATCAAAAGCCAGTGGCGACCTCACGTTGCACGCGGTGACGCTGTCCGGCAAAACTCGCGAAGTATTCGCTGGACCAGGCGGCACACGGATTTTTGATATCGGTCCAGATGGGCGATTCTTGGTCTCGCACAACGATTTCAAGTATTCCGTGACCGCCAGCGTCGATGGCGCACAGGAGCGCGACCTTTCCTGGCTGGACAATTCCTTTAGTCCCTTCCTGTCGAGTGACGGGAAGCGAATCCTATTCAGCGACGGCGCCAGCCAGTCCGGCGGGTATTACACGCTATGTCTTCGAAACACCGACGGCTCTCCCGTCATTCGTTTGGGGGAGGGAGCGGCGCTTGGTTTTTCCCCGGACGGAGTGTGGGCCCTGGCGCTGCTCGATAAAACACCGCCTGAAATTGAGGTGCTTCCCACTGGCCCCGGGGAGGTTCGCCGGTGGGTAAATCCGGCCATAGAAGGGTATTCCGGCGTCGGCTGGATGCCAAATTCACAGGAGGTCATTTTCTCCGCCTACGAGCCTGGCCACGGTTCCCGCTTCTACATCCAAAAAATCGGCGGCGGGGCGATCCGTCCGATTACTTCCGAGGGGTTCAGCACGAAATTAATAATTCCCGTTTCGCCCGATGGAAAACAATTTGTCGCCGTTAACGACCAGACGGGCGCGTGGAATTTGTGCCAAGTGGACGACGGCAAATGCGCTACATTCAGCGGCATCGAGGACGACGACACCCCCCTTCAATGGAGCGTGGATGGGAAGTACGTTTACGCGAGCCAGCAGCATCCCGTGTCCGCAGTTTATCGCATTGAGCTAGCGACAGGACATCGCCAGCTTTGGAAGCAGCTTGCCCCTGCCGACTCAGTGGGAGCGTTGGAGGTTCTTCCTTCGTCTATCACACCAGATGGGAAATCAATTGCCGTGCAATACGACCGGAGTCTGGATCAGCTCTACACCGTGGAAGGCGTGAATTGACCAAGGATGAACTCGACCCCGAGCTAGTTACCAGAAGCGACTTTCCCCTCAAATTGGCGGGATAATGCTGTTGTTGCGCAATGTTAGAATGGCGCTGGAATTTCAGCCCTGATGCCCGGTGGGAAAATTGGTCCACCGGGTTGCGTGTTTCAGGGGAGACATCGAACTCGAGGTGAACGAATGCCCCTTCGCGAGACCGCGCCGAAGTTGTCTCCGGAAAAATACGAAGAGAATTTTGCGGACATCACGCCGCCGTTGAATACGCGCCAGGCGGCCATCGAATCCGCGCGGTGCCTCTATTGCTTCGATGCTCCCTGCATTCAGGCGTGTCCTACACGGATCGATGTGCCCGGTTTTATCAAGCGCATCATGACGTGCAACGTGCGCGGGGCGGCGCGCGTGATCCTCGAAGCGAATATTCTGGGTGAAAGTTGCGGGCGAGTTTGTCCCACCGAAGTCTTGTGCGAGGGCGCCTGCGTCATGGTCGAGAAAGGCGAGAAGGCCATCGAGATTGGCCGGTTGCAGAGGTTCGCTGTGGACCATGTGCTGGACCGCAAGATTCAACTGTTCCAGGCGGGCAAGGCGAATGGGCGCCGCGTGGCCTGCATTGGTTCGGGGCCCGCATCGCTCGCGTGCGCGGCCCATCTGGCGCGTAAAGGTTACAGCGTCACCATATTCGATCGGCGGGAACTTTCCGGCGGTTTGAACACCTACGGCATCGCGGCGTACAAAACGCGCGTCGCCGATTCGTTGCGGGAAGTGGAGATGGTGAAATCGCTGGGCGTTGCATTCCGCCAGAATGTGGAAATCGGAAAGGACGTCAGCTTCGAGCGACTCGAAAAAGATTTCGACGCCATCTTCATTGGAGTGGGCCTCGGAGAAACCTGGGCCATGAATATTCCCGGCGAGGACCTGCACGGCGTGTGCGGCGCGCTGGAATTTATCGAAGCCACAAAGTCGCAGCCATTTTCGCATGTGGCCATTGGCCGGCGAGTGGCTTGCATCGGCGCGGGAAACACCGCGATTGACGTGGTCACGGCCGCGCGGCGCCTGGGCGCGGAGGCCGTGTACCTCACATACCGGAGGAGCGAACAGGAAATGCCGGCGTTCCGCTACGAATATGAGCTGGCCAAGAGAGACGGCGTGAATTTTCTGTGGCAGACGCAGCCGCTGCGCATCCTCGGTTCGGGCGGCTTGGTAACGGGACTCGAATGCGTGCGCACGCGGCTCGGCCAGCCCGATGAGCGGGGAAAGCGCTCGCCGGAAACGATTCCGAACAGCGCTTTCACGATAGACGTGGATATGGTCGTGCGCGCCGTCGGACAAAAGCAGGCCACGGATTTTTTGCGCGCCGTGAAGGGAATCGAACTTCGCAAGAACGGCACGTTGGTGACGGACGCGCAGCACCGCACCGGCAATCCAAAATATTATGCGGGCGGTGATTGCGTGAACGGCGGCCGGGAAGTTGTGGACGCTGTCGCGGAAGGCATGGCCGCGGGGCGGGGAATCGATGCGTGGCTTGGAGCGGCAGCGGGCAATCTGGCGTAGCGCCGGCGCTACCAAAATCGCCCCGATCTTCCGCCTGCTGGGTTGGCTAGGAATGTTTGCTACAGTTGCATGGTTTGTATGGCGGTCC
>Ga0070766_10000827_pt1 | contig 14297 bp, 17 predicted proteins | sample HubBroMetageWFT6_FD_69782 | JGI IMG/M metagenome (GOLD analysis project Ga0070766, IMG submission 69782) | Warmed and freeze-thawed soil microbial communities from the Hubbard Brook experimental Forest, New Hampshire - Hubbard Brook CCASE Soil... | ecosystem: Environmental > Terrestrial > Soil...
CGATCGTTGGTGCGGATAAAACGCTTATCGATACAATCCTCCGTGCTCTAAGAGACTGAGAATAAAGAATTATAGCATGAGGTTCGCGTCTGGCTGCGACCATGCAGCGCAGGACCGCGCAGGACCAAGATAGCAGAGCGGCCATAGTCTGCTGCGCACAGCGTGATAACATTTTACACGTGCCCATTACGGATACCACGCCTGCGCGGAAGCTGTACTTGTTCGAATTCAACGCGCCGTGACAGGAGAACAGCGCGTGCTCCTCGCGCTCGAAAATGAGCCTGTTTGCGCGGGAATTGTCCAAAGCCGGACATTCGGCACGATCATCCCGACTGGACGGATGCGCACGTGGCGCGAGAAGTCTTGAGGATCGCATTCTTGCCGCAGCTCTTGCCGCCCAGACTGCGATGAATATTGAAGTCGTTTTCCGGAAGATTACGGCGGCACTCAATCAAGCTGGGATCCAACTACATGCTGGTTGGATCATTTGCCAGCACCTACTACGGCGCGGCGCGGTCCACTCAAAGTATCGACCTGATGATCCGGGCGACTCCCGCGCAGCTGCGCGCATTTGCTCAGAGTCTGCCCAGCGAGGAATACTATGTAGACTTGGATGCCCGGGGAAACTTAGCTGTGGTGTACATTTTGAATTCAGTTTTATTGCCCACGGCGGTGGTGCGGCATTCTGTGACTACAGTCTGGACAACGGGCAAACACGGACAAACAGGCTGTCGAAGGTCATAGCGGCGCTCTTTGTTCAACGTGATTGATTTAAGCACAGGGTGGAAGGTCGACCTGATCATCCGATAGTCTCGCAAGTTCAGCGAGGAAGAGTTCCGCCGTCGCCAGAGTGTCACCCTGCAAGGTGTCCCAATCTGTGTAACGAGTGCGGAGGACGCAGTGCTCTCCAAGCTCGAATGGTCGAAGCTCGCGCAATGGCATCGACATATCGAGGATGTGGCGGGAATACTGCCTGCGATGGGAGTCTTTGGACCGACGTTATCTAGAAAAATGGATCGTGGAGCTAGAACTGCAGGAACAATGGAAGAATGCCCGGCATGCAGCCGGAATCCCGGATTCGACATCATTGTTTTGAGGGTATCAACTATGTGCCGAAATATTAAAACTCTGTTCAACTTCGATCCGCCGGTCACGGACGATGAAGTTCGGGCGGCCTCGGTTCAGTTCATCCGCAAGATCACTGGCTTCAACAAGCCCTCCAAGGCCAACGAGGCTGCGTTCCTCGCGGCAGTCGAGGACGTCGCCGCCGTCGCCGCTCGCCTTCTGCGCTCGCTTGAGACGGTGGCGCCGCCGAAAAATCGGGAGGAAGAGGCCGCCAAGGCAAGAGCGCGAGCCGCGGAACGGTTTGGAACTTAAGGTACTGGCACGCTGGTTTCTACAGTACGTACGGTATCGTACAGTTTGCGAAATTCGGGAATAATATCGGCAAGCGATATTGTGCTATGCCTTTGCGCCGCGTCGATGACCGAATCCGCCGTCTCAGCGAGGAACTCATTCATGCGCCGCACGAAGAAATGGAACCAATCCTCCGGAAGTTGCTGGCCGCTATCCACGAAAAGATGGAGCGACTGAGAGGGTTGGCGACGAATCGATATCTCGGTGGGAGCCATCCCGAGGAAAGGCGATCGCTACCTTCTTAGAATATGCTCCCTGGCGTGAGATTCGTTCTGGGGTCCTGGTCGGTTGTTTTCTTACTTTACTGGCCATCTCACTGCCCTCAAATCCTCAGATCTGCGATTGAACCGAATCTCTTCGGTTACGGTTGACGCGGCCGTCTGCGATACGTCTGCGATAGAATAATTTCCTGCATAGTCACTCCTTGAAGCCCCATGACCCCTGATGAAAGAGAACGCATGCATATCCTGTGTGAGCGGATCGCAAAGGAACAAAACCATGAGAGATTCGTGAAGCTGGTTCAGGAACTCAACAACCTTCTGGAGAATAAAGAGCACCGACTGGAGGGTCCAGCGAAGGAATCTTGAGGTTCCTTGGGCCGGTCGGTTCCGAGTTAATTGGAATCCTGCGATCTTGTTCCAGGGGAACGGTCCGTGTAGCTGAGCATGGTTTGCTTCAACTGCGAATTCACTTCGTCTGCGATAGCTATGATGTCGTGCGGCAACCTGCCGACAACTGTAAGGCGACTCTTGTGCAGAATGCTGAAGATGCTCGCTTCCAGGATTCGCGAATCTTCATACCAGCATTGGAACGGTGTAGCCGCTGTTTACATAGCAGTTCACTGTGTGGGCGTGCAAAGACCGAGGGATTGACCCTTGCCGCTGCTGAAAGACGCAATCGGAAGATCACGTCAGCGATGAGCTTAGGCAGATGGGCCGTGCGTTCCTGAATGCTCAGCTGGATACCAGTGAGTTCCTTCTTGTAAGCTTTTAAGTTGACTCTTACACGCGAGGACGTCTGACGCTGTGCAGTGTCATCTAAGTCCCGCTGTTGGACCATTCGAAATTGAGCCCTGACTAGAGATAGTTACTGGAATAACTGCGGACTGAGCGAAAAAACTATAGCGGTAAGCTGAGCGGATAATGTGTGTCAGTGCTCACGACGCGAAGATGAGCAACGACCTACCCACGGTAAGACGGTGGCAACCAGTGGTGCCTTGCTCTCACGGGAGATGGTATACACGTTCAGGTCGAGCGGTGTCGTCTTGTCGTCTTAAGAAACAGTTATTTGGGCCACCTCTTTTCAATCTCAACCACTCCCAAGGAAACCGCGAGTCGTAGTCTGATGTTTGCCAGCCCCGCTGTCGTGGTGGCAGCAAGGGGGGGCGAGCCCAATTTGGGCCGGCCCCCGATCTTGTTCCAGGGGAACGTTCCTTCCGTCCTCGGTTTTCACGAGCACAGTCGTCGAGATGAGTGCGCCATTGTGACCAGTCCTGTTCACCCGTCACTCCTAATCATCGCGGTTGTCGTGTTTTGGGCCGAACGGCTAAGGCTGGATGAAGAGGATCGGAATCAGAAAATGGCTTTAACGAAGACAGAGCATTCAGAGATTACCGAATCGCAAGTTCTTACTTTGCTGGGCTCGGTCAGCTATCAGGACGGATCGGTCGTGAGCCGAGTGATTCTGAAGCGAGATAAGGGAAGCGTCACGGTCTTTGCATTCGACGAAGGTCAGGGCTTAAGCGAACACACCTCGCCCTTTGAGGCTTTAGTCCACGGTATTGAAGGACGAGGGGAGGTTATCATCGCAGGCAAACCCCTGACTTTGGGGGAAGGTGAAATCTTGCTGTTCACGCCCAAAGGCCACACGCAGTGAAAGCAACTTCACGATTCACGATGATGCTCACCATGATCCGGCCGTAGTGCAGACCCACCTTTTCTGGCTACGATCCCAAAAGAGCCCGTTTCTCGAAGAGATCAACTCCCCGAACAGCCTCTAACCTTGTTTCTATCGGGCCGGGGAATGCAAATCAACCAAAACTCCGAATCTCCAGTAACCAACAGGAAGAACCAATGGGAGCGGGTTACTGGGGTCATGGCGCGTTGAACTTAATCACAGACCCCGTGGCATTGCACGCCGACAATAGGGCTGGACGCTTAGCGTCGGATGGACTGGGTGCTTTCCCCACCACAGGTGGACGCATTTTTAGCCCACCTTTAGATTCCGCAATAGAGATCGAATCGAGGCTTCAGTGCACAACGTATGGTTCGCAGCAACAGTCCTCGGCGTCGCGACCTTCGCGTCGGCTCAGGTTGTCTCAGTCCCTCAGGGGACAGCAATTCGTGTCCGATTGGATCAAACGCTTTCAAGCAGCACATCGAAGAGCGGCGACACGGTTCGCTTCGAAGCGCTGGACAACGTGTTCGCCGATGGCAAGATCGCCGTTGCTCGCAGCGCGGTTGTCGGCGGTGAGATTATCGACACCAAGGGCTCGGACGGGCACATCAGGTTCGTTGTCCGCTACGTCGTCGCTGCCGATGGTTCACGCTTGGACGTGAACAGTTCGCGTCACGCCAAGGGCAGCAAGGGCTCCAGAAACGTCGGAATTGGAATGGCAATCGTCGGACCTGAACTCGGACCAGCTTTCTTGCTCGCCCACGGTTCGGACTCAAGCTTTCCAGCGGGGACAGCGTTCACGGTCTACACGAGCAAGGTGTCTTCCGTCGATGTTAGTGATGTCGCGGGGGCGCAGGCGAGTGCCACAGGACCGGGCGCTCCCATTGAGGAGCGCATGGTGTCCGTTACAGGTGGAGGGATGATCGTGCCGTCTATGACCACGAGCGCTGACGCGCAAATGAGTCTTGCGGATGCGGCGCGGATTGCTCGCGCAAGCAAAGCCGCGGCCAAGAAGTAGGATGTTGAACGCGACGGGATTCCACAAGCCAGTTCCGCTGAGCCACCACGAATGCGGTTCCACCGGCCCTCGACTCGATGACTCGATGTTCATTCGTCATAGCCAAGAATCAACCGGCTAGAAACACGCACACATATAACGTGACTCGCCTCATCAGTACAGATGCTCCTTTACGCTTTGTAGCAAGACTGGGGAAGGGGCGATGTCGCGGAGTTCTGCGATCTCGTCTAGGGCTTTGTCAATTCCCGCATAACCACACCGAGACATGTAGGCGGCAACCATGATCGGCGAACGGCTCATGCCGGCAAGGCAATGCACCAGCAGATTCCCTCGCCGAACGCCTATTGTGATAGCGAACATAATGTCCTCGAACTTCTGCACAGAGACCGAGCGAGAATCGGCGATGGGCACATTCATGTAGGTGATTTTCGCGCCTCTGTGCCCGGCTTGTTCGCGGCAGAGCGAAATGACAGTGTTAATGCGCTGCGGATTGGTACGGGCTAGATGGTCCGCATCTTTAAGGCTGCCGAGGAATAGTCGTTCCCAAATCTTGGTTATCACTCGCCTCCTTTTGTTGGGGATGCTCATGCCAGGGGCGAGGGCCTTCGGATCTGGCCCACCCTTTTTCGATCTTGATTTCCGCTGGAACCGCCACGAATGAGGCCGCCCCATTGGTCGCCATTTTCGACGAGCAGGCACCACCGGCCTCGACTCGATGTTCATTCGTCACAGCCAAAATGAAACCGACTGTGCAGGAAATTCGCGCAGGCCGGGTTCTTTCCCACCGAATCCCTCGCCCACGAATGGCTCACCTACATTAAACAGCATGACCATCCCATCAAACTCCTTCTCTCGACCTCAAGCCACCTTTCGGAGAGCCTCAGTAACCTGCGTAAAGTCCTGCCTCGTGAGCCAAGTCCGCTGGTTGGCTCTGTGCCCGAAAATCAAAATCGAAAGGGCCTGGGACACCAACCTCAACCCTCAGCAGGAGTATGCACTGTGGGTTGCGGCGAGACGAGACATTGGACCTCGTTCTGGGTTATTTATACTCAGTTCCCGGTCTCGCATTGGGAACCAATTCTGGCGTTGGGAGGAAAAACATGAGGAAACTTCTTTCCATGTTCACGCTCGCCCTGGCATTTGTCGCGGGAGCAGCGCTATCGGCGCAGGTGCGCGACTGGCACGATCTGGAGGAGTGTCACAAACAGGTGCAAGAAGCGATCCAAGAGATGGAACATGCGCGCGCTGCCAACCATTACGACATGGCCGGCCACGGCGCAAAGGCCGAGGGACATCTGCGCGCAGCGGAACACGAGCTGAGCCTGGCGATCGATGCTGCAAAGAAGTGAGCAGACCTAGATGGAAGCGTCCAGGAGGCTCGAGGGCTGATCCGCCCGGTGAAACGCGGAAGTTCAACAACATCATGGTCCGCATCGGATGTTGGAGCGCGTCGTGAAAGTAATCAATGGTGAACTCCCCGCCGGGTTCTGATTTCGAGCGTCACGACGATGGTGGGCTGGCCTACCCTTTTCGACTTTGATTTCTCGCTGCCAGGCGTGAATTCGGCTGCATCGATTCCCACTCGTCGAAATCACGACGAGTGGGGCAGCCTCTGTCGTGGTGATCAAGAGTGGACGGTCGGAGCCCAGCGTGCCATGATTCGACCTTAAAGTCCCCCAAGCTGAGCTTGGACGGGCACGCTCGAGAGGCGCTTGAGGGGTGTGGTCCGACTTTCTACTTAGCAACTCTTAGTGCGATTCCCAATCGACCGAGTAGACGTCCTGGAAGCCGGTGTCACGGAGCAGCAAGGGGGAGTCGTCTGGAGTGAGAGACAGGGCGGCGCCGTAGCGGCCGGTCGCCGCAAAAGTTTTCAGATCCGCAACTCGTTCGATCTTATGGTCGCTGATGCGGATTCTCACCATGGCATTCTTTCCGCTGTTGTCCAAAACATAGATGTACTGCCCGTCATGAGACCAATTCAGCCACGCTAACGATCCATTGGCAAGGTCGATCCATTTCTGAGCTTTGAAGTCAAACAGAAGAAGCTTCTTTGAATCGGCTGAGAATGCAGAAATGTACCGACCATCCGGGGACCAACGCGGTGAGAACAGGCTCGCCGAATCTGGCAAATCAGATACCTGGTGAGTCGCCATATCCAGCAGGTGAACTGCGGAAGTGGGATCGTTCGATTCGCCAGCGAAGACGATTTTGCTGCCGTCGGGCGACCAGTTGGGGTCCAACTGTTGTCGGGTGTCTTCCGGCAAGAGCGGCCTAGGACTGCCGCCTGCGGATGAGATCTCGTAAATCCTGGCTGGCTCGTCGGCACTCAATGAGAATTCGAAGAAAATAATCTTTTTGCCGTCGGGAGACCAGCGAGGCAATACGACATACATCGGCGGGAAGGTCAGTTGCAGACGCTCGCTTCCGTCCAATTTGCTGCGCCAGAGAGTGCCTTCACGATAGGAAACGTAAGCTACCCACAACCCGTCCTTCGAAAAGGCAGCATATTCGGCGGAGATGCCGCCGAGGAAAGGCGCGAAGGCGGTGGACTTCGAGTCGTAGCGCATCAACTGGCCGCGGTACGTCTGACCGATGACAAAAAGCCGCTTGCCGTCTTTGCTGGGAAGAGGAGACGACAAGACCATTGGACTGGAAGTCAGGGAAATGGGCTTGGAATTGGGGTGAACCAAGCCGGCCGGCGGGAGAGCCCAGATCTGCTGATTCGACTGGAATACGAAGTACTTGCCGTCAGACGTCCATTTGCCGCAGCATTCGCTGGGCGGATTGTGCCAGCCCGCAAGCAAGCGATGCAAATCTGCGCCCGAAGCGGAGACTTCCCACTCGAGTTGCTGGCCGAGATTTCCAGCGCTTTCCGTGGTATCGAAGCGTAGATGAGATCCGTCGGGCGACCAGGTGACGTTCTTGATGTCGCCTTTTACGCTCACGAGTTTGTGCGATGCACTGCCGTCTGCTTTCGCCAGGAACAAATCGCTCAGATTGCTGTAGGCCAGTTGCGTCCCATCGGGAGACCAGGCGCCGGTTTCCGCTTCGAGATCCGCGAGCCTGCGAGGAGATCCGCCAAGGATGGGCAAACTCCAGAGCGGACCGCGGGGGGGCGCACCCTGTCCCTCGACCACAAGAAGTTCCGAACCGCTCGGCGACACACTTAGAGGAATCATGTTCGGAGAAGGCAGGGTCGAAAGCGTTCTCGGTTCTCCGCCGGAGATCGACATCTCGCCAAGGCGGTGTGCAGCGAAGATTCCAGTGTTACCGTCTCCCAAGCCGAGATAGAGCCTGGATCCGTCGGTTCCGATAAGCGACTTGGGCTGGCCATCGTGAGTGAGTTGAACGTAGCCAGAGACTTTGGGTGCGGGTGCCGGCTGCATCCAGAAGTACGCAAGTACGGCAGCGGCAACAATTCCTAACGCGGCTGCCGCCAGAGCAACTTTTCGACGACTCGTCGCTTCGTTCTTTTGGCTATCTTGCTTCTGACTGTCTCTTCCCAGTTGCGGCGCAGGGCGAGTCTGCAAATCTTGCTTAATCGGGTGAGAAGCAGCAGGCGGCGATGTTGCTGAACTCGAAAGCTCTTCCAGGGCAAAAGCCAGATCGGATGCCGATTGAAAGCGTAGATCGGCGTCCTTTTCCAAACAGCGAAACACCACCCGCTGCAAGGCGACGGGCATTTCGGGGGCAAGTTCGGAGATGGGGGGAGGCTGTTCGTTGAGAATGGCGCTCATGGTATCGGCGGAGGTAGGCCTCTCAAAGGTCCGCTTTCCCATGGCCATCTCATAAAGGATTGCGCCGTAGGCGAAGATATCGGTGCGATGGTCGGTGCTCAGCCCGCGCACTTGTTCCGGAGACATGTATCCCACGGTGCCCATGGCGACTCCCTGCATGGTCATGGTGGGTGCCAGGGCGACGACCGAATCTTTTGGTTGAATCACCTTCGCCAGGCCGAAGTCGAGAATCTTGATGCGGCCCTCTTTGGTGACGAATACATTGTCTGGCTTGAGGTCGCGGTGGACGATTCCTTTTTGGTGAGCGGCGGCGAGGCCTCGCGCCAACTGAATTCCGTAGTCAATCACCTTGGCCAACGGCAAAGGGCCGCGACGGACGGTCTCGCCCAAGGTTTTACCTTCGAGGAGTTCCGACACCAGATAAGGAACCCCCGCATAAGTCCCCATCTGGTAGATCGCAAGAATGTTGGGATGATTGAGCGCGGCGGCGGCTTTGGCTTCGACTTCGAAGCGGTGCAGACGCTGGGAGTCCGAGGCGACGAAGTGCGGCAGAATCTTGATCGCGACGTCGCGCTCCAAGCGCGAATCGCGTGCGCGATATACCTCGCCCATGCTTCCCGCACCGAGCGGGGAGAGAATTTCATACTGACTGAGGCGAGTGCCAGAGGCCAGGGTCATGTGTGTCCGCCAATTATAAGCTCTAGTGGAAGAGCGTTACATTTTCAAGCTTTGCGATCCGGCGATTGTCTTTCACGCGGGGCCCGACTCTGAAAATGCCGAAGTCCAGAAATCTTGTCAATAGGCAAAGGAACCCGATCCCAGCCATGGAAGTGCAACGGAACCAAATACGAGGGTCGATTTGCTCGAGTGTGACTCTGTGAATGCCGGAACGGAGGTCCTTCGATAATCCTCACCGTCGTGCTAACGAGATTTTGAGAACGAAGGTACTTATTTGTCCGTCTCCCGTCCGGTTCCAGTTGGTTTGTAACCGTCTGGAATCTCGAAGCGAGCAGAATCTGGTTCTGTGCGAATGACTTGAGTAACTGTCATGGTTACGCTTCCAGTGCGGGGATCGCTATGTTTGACGATCAGGTTAATACGCAGATCATCTGAGTACCAATATTCATCCGTAATAACGATTTCCTTGCCTGTGCCGCCGTTCTCTGCCGGGATAGTCTGAGTTTCGCGAACTCCATGCACTGGCAATCCTTCCATATCATGAATGCCCAAATCTTCCTCTTTTGTGAACTCGCTTTGCGGGAGACTGTTTCCCATGGGTGCGGCATAGAGAAGAGCGGGGGGTACCGTTGAGGGCGGGTGACTAACCGTTCTTGTCGAGAAAGTTCGGTCTTCGGGATTGAGTATCGTAGAGATCCGGGTCTGCGGGTCGTATTGATGAATTTGCATGAGTTGGGGTGTCTTTGTATTCGCAACGGGTACGAGCATCCTCGACTCGTTGTAAATACGACCGCGACCGTCGCGGCCAATATCCCGAATTGTCTTAACGTTGACGATGGAGCCGTCGCGCTGGACGAAGGAGCGCGCCACATTGATTACGCCAGTGAACGGCAGGTTGGGGACGGGCGTAACAAAGATGTCCACACCAGCCTGGGCCCATGCCCACGGAGCCCCGGTAGCTATGGCCAGCAGAACCAAACCGGAGACAGCGATCAGAGAGAATCGCGCATGCATCTGCGACCTCCAGCAACGTTCTTAGCCGACAGAATACCCCGGTTATCCCAGCCTTGCAAGAACGGAGGACCACTCAGGTCAGGTGAGAAGGCAGCTCACCAGTTCCACTGAGGGCTGCAAACGAATTACGGAGTGGCGCAGCCAGACGCCATAGGCGTTGACATATCACGGCTAAACTCATCATCGGGTCAATTTGAGCGCTTCTACGGCCTGATTACAACAAACATACCGACAAGGGATTCTTGCGTGTCAACTTCCCGTGTGTTTTGCCTTGGAGATGAAGTCCAACATCAAATGCGTGCGCGAGATTCTTGGCGGTTCTTTCTGCGTCTTTGCTCGTTCTTTGCACGGCGAGTAGGCCGAATTACAAGACATTCACCCTGCCTTCGGGGAAGCGGAATAAGAGTGATGCGCGTTGGACAAATTAATTTGAGCTTGACCTGCGCAACGGACCAGCAGAACGAGCGTCGATTCGGGTGACCGTCCTACCCATCTTCCGCTGGTCTTTTCGCTACTCGCGGATATGCAGGCGCGACGAATGTAACCACGGCTGGCATCTCGTTCCGGCCTCGAGGGGAGAGTGCGCGCACAGCGGTGCGGAAAAAGCCGAATCAGGGGGCCAATCGGCATGGTGATTCCCTGGCGACAGCCGGCAGGACAACGACGACGTGCGCCGAACCCGCCGATTGTAGATTCGCGTCTCACCCTAAGCAAACCTGGCGGTCTTCAATATTGTGATTGCGGTCAATGCCGGGGTCTGTGAGCTGAGTTGGCCAGCTACAACGGGTCCAACGCGGCAAGTCCCCCAACTGGCCTTGGTCCCTACCCGCACGGGCGTGCTGCTATATGGCACTGATGGGTGGTTACCAGGCGTTACGACCTTCTATTACCTTCTCGCAATTGTGGAAGGACACTCACCAACGTAATCTCGTTCCAATGACGAATCGAAGCAAATCGGGAGCAAGCGCAAAACGGGGCGCTGGTGCTTCTGAGTCGATGGTCGTCATAGGGAGATGTACCCATGAAGTCAATCTTAGTGATGGCTTTTTCTATTTCGATCCTGAGCGGAATCTGTGCAGCGAAGGAGTTACCGGAGGCTCCTAGTGCGGTAATGGCTGCGGATGCCTTTTTCATTGAAGCCCCGATGCCCGCCGCCCCGGCGCCGAAATTGGCCGAGACGAAGGTGATCGATGGAAAGTTTCTTAGCCTCGCAGTGATCTCGACTGGCAGCACATTCGCCGATTCCTACACCACTCTGTTTGCCCAGCAAAATTGGCTCGGGGGCAAAAAGGGCGTCTGCAACGTGGAAGTTCAGTCCGCCTATCTGTATGGCACGCATCCGACAATGGGCCGGGTCTATGCGGTCGCCTCGATCAAAAGCGCTACTTCTCTTGTTGCGGCCTACTACATGCGCAAGCACCACAGCCGGTTCTGGAGCCTGCCACTGATCGGAAATTCGGCCATTAGCTTGCAGGGCGTCACGCAGAACATGATGGCTTGCAACTAATGCCGCCGGCGCTGTCTTCGCAGCGGCTCTTTCCACGGGGCCCAAATGCTCTGGTCTTCTCCACGAAATCGTTGAGAATAGGGGCTGCAGTCAATCGAGACTGCAGTCAATGACGGGCAGTTCAGGCTAAATATCCAGCGCAGTGGTGAGCTTAGGATATCAAGACGACCTTCGGCCGACGGGCGCGAGATGAACACGAGAAAAACCGTCGACTGCCTAAGGTGTCATGTGTAGATGGAAGTTGGCGACATAGCGGACGGCACCCATACTGGATACGCCCAGCAGAACTGGTCTCCGGGGACACCCACGCCGAGCTTCTGGACGGGCCTCAACATGAAGGCAAATCAATTGCTTCCCGCCCAGGACGCTCCGGTCCCCGAAATGCCGATATCTGAATCGTACGCAATCCCGCAAACGAACTCCGAAAGATAACGAACTACGCGACAGTTTCCCCGGCTATTGCTGGCCGAAGAACGCTGAGGATCGAGGGGTCCAGCTTGAAACCGTGTGCATCCTCAATAAACCTGATTTCCTTGAAGCGCCGGAGAAGAACATTGACGCGCTGACACCGATGTTCGCTTCCTTGCCTGCGCGGTGCCGTCGCTATTGCGGGTTCTGCTGTGAAGTCACGTGAATCTGTCCTTGGCTGTACCAGCCGTCGGAATCTCGACCCGCAATGGCAAGGCGCACGGCAGGTTTCCTGGTCACGGGATCGAGCATGGCAACTCGGACGTCGTAGGTGCCAGCGGACAGATTTTCAGGAACGAACAGACTTCCATCGAATACCGCGTCGCCAGGAAGCCACTTTCTTATATCCACGGGAACGTTGATCACAGCGCTACCGTTCGCCGAGCGCAACTGCACCGCCAGCAGGTAATTGGTGTAAGCAGGCGCCACGCCGGCATTGAGCCACCACGTGTGGATGGGCATCATGGACCCAGCTGCAACAGTCTTGGGATATTCCAACCTCCGCAATAAAAAGCGGTATCCAATCTGCTTCTGAAAGGTTTCGAAGGCAGCCTTCCAGTCGGCGGGAATCGGGGACGATTTCAAATTTACAGAGGTAACGTGCCAACGCAGCGCCTGTTCCAAAATGTAATTCAGGTCGAAGTGATCTCGCTTCCACTCCGAGACGGTGCCGCACACCTCTAACGACACCGGCCGCTTTTGCCAGACATCCTGAATGCCGGCCCGCACCACTTGCTGCGGATAGACATCCAACATCTCCGGCTCAAAGTAGGGATTGTCGCTCTTTACCCGCAGATCGCCCAGACAATCGAGCCGCCAGCCGGCGCCTCGGCTGGTTCCGTAGGTGAGGGCCTGGGGTTCGTCAAAGTTCATCAGCAGCGTTGTCGTAGGAAAGGCGTCGAACCAAATATCGATCAACGCTTTCTGGTAGGAGAAAGCGGGCATGTACGGACTCCAACCTTCACCCCAGTAACCGACGGAAGAGATGTCCACACTGTCGAGATCAGGATTTCCGTCGTAGCGCTTGCCGGCTTCGGTCACCAACTTGCTCCAATACTTCAGATAGAGACGATCAGAAAAATCAGGCTGCCAGATATCACCGTCCTTATCGGCGGGCCTGTTGGCACGCCGCGCACCGGACGCTTGATACCACGCAGGGAGTGGATCCTTGTTGGAATAAGGCATCAGCCGGATCGCCAACGTCTGCCCGTGCGCCCGCGCCTCTCGCAAAGCAAGGTCGATGATTTCCCAACGGAATTTCCCGGGCTCAGGTTCGAGCGCGTTCCAATACCAGCGCAGATAAGCAATCGTGGTTTCGGGAAAATCGGGTTTGGTTGCGGCCTGCGGAAGTTTCGTGACCGGCCCAACTTCGGACCATTCCAGAGGAGGGTTGGTCGCTTGTCCATTGAATCTTTGAAAGGTGGTGATTCCCATGCCCGGATTTTGCAGGACGTCGTTGACGGGCACCGGACGTACGATTACGGTCGCGCGCTGGGCGAAGGCGAAGCAACTTAAGAATGCGACTACTCCTAGCCCCAAAGTCTTGTTCATTGGATTCCTTACTCGGTGTCAGTAGCTTACCTTCGGAAAGAAAAGATGACAAAACGGAGCGAGAGCCTTCTTGCCCAGTAAGACCCTCAGATGGCTGGTGGTATCAAGCCAAGCCGAGTCTGCAGTCCAAACCCGGAAACTCCAGATGAGCCTAGATGGCGGTTCGCTCGTCCCGGTAACGAGAGCCTCAGGCTACATCGGAGGGCGCCTTCTTAAAGCGCTCGAGTCGGCCGGTCGGCCTGTTCGCTGCCTCGCTCGTCGCCCGATTTTCTTTGATCAAGAGTCACTCCATCCCCGGAAGTTGTCAAAAGCAGATTGCCTGGAACGTAGTTCAGCTCCCGCGGCAAGGGGTGGAGTGCATACGGCACACCCCGACCCACCTTCGCCGAAGCCCATGAACAGACTCCACCGTGGATTCCCATATACTGCCTACACCGTGTTCTTCCGCCTTGGAACTCCCGTTCGCCATCCAAAACCCATAGCAAACAGCCAGAGCGAGCAATGGCATTTCCGGGTATTCGCGAAGAGCCGCTACCATTAAGAAGAAACGCGTTTCGCGGCACATCGTTCGACATACCGCAGCCATGGCCTTGCTTCAATCTGGCGTCGACATCGCCGTCATTGCGTTGTGGCTGGGACACGAGAGAGCATAGAGACCAGGAATCTGTATTTGCACGCGAATCTTGCCGTGAAAGAAAAGGCGTTGGCAAAAATCTTGCCTGTGGGTACGCCGTTCCGCCGCTCCCAGGCGAACGACACGTTGCTCACGTTTTTGGAATCGCTCTGACAGCGCTGCTGCGGAGCGCATCTGGGCTCCAGGCATTTTGACTACCTCCCGATCCTGTGTCCCCAAACGTGGTCCCCGCTGCTTACGTCGCCGAGAATCTCTTGTTCAACCAGCACAACTGTGATGTACGGCAGAGACCAGCATAGTTTCCGGTTGGCCGACGATTCGCCACGTGGCAACAGGTTATCACCGTGACCTTGCGGAAAATCCGCTCGGATTGGTCGA
>Ga0070766_10000828_pt1 | contig 14297 bp, 8 predicted proteins | sample HubBroMetageWFT6_FD_69782 | JGI IMG/M metagenome (GOLD analysis project Ga0070766, IMG submission 69782) | Warmed and freeze-thawed soil microbial communities from the Hubbard Brook experimental Forest, New Hampshire - Hubbard Brook CCASE Soil... | ecosystem: Environmental > Terrestrial > Soil >...
GAAAACTCCGTCTGATCCTTTCCCATGGCGGCGGTTTCTTTGCTGCCCGCATCATAGTTCAATGTTTTGACCGCCTTCAGGGCGGATTCGGCCAACAGCGATGACCGGAACATATTCCAAACGCCGCACCTGCGGCGCCGGGACTAATCCAGATTTTCAGTTTGACTGTGCCGTGAAGTGCCATCTTGCCGGCGAGGGCCGGGTATTGCGGCTCTTCGCGGTGACCACTTTGCGCTCGGGGTCTAAGGCAATCGTGCTGCTCCTCAGTAGCACCACGCAAAGCAGACCGGTTTCAGTTTTGTCATTCATTCTTCCTGCCATTGCCGGAAGGTCCTGCTAAAAGAAAGCCTCAGAGCCAGCTGAAAAAGCTTGGGATCGATCGCAAGCGTTACTCGTCCAAACGACGGTCCGTTTGTGATCTTTGCGTCGGGTTTAAAAAACTGGGTGTGGTTGAACACGTTAAATGTTTCGACGCGAAACTCAAAGATTTGCGCCTTCCGGTACTGCCATCAGCTTATGAACGCCCAAGCCCGCAAGTTTTAGCGGTTCTGTATCGGGAATAGCCCGGGGTCCCGCCATTTCGAACTCATTTCTCTGGGGAATCAACCCCACACTTCATCCAGCCAGGGGGCGAGATGGCCCCGTTCGCTGGTCGGGCAGAGTCGGCCCTTTGTATCAGGTCGAATGGCAGTTTTTTAGAAGGTCTTCGGTCCCACCGGCAGCGGGAGCGTCAGTGTCATCGGCGGTGGCTACGCTGCCGGATTGGCCGATCGCAACCGGTGTGGCAACGTCGGCCGTGAGGGGATGGAATGGAATGGTGGGCGGAGCCGACGGATCCGGGGGAAGGAGTTGGCGGACCGTGGAAACGAGGAGTACTATCCGCCTTCGACACGACTTTTCGCACGCCGACTTTTTGGGCTTCAAGCTCGACCTGCAAAGAGCAATGCCTCGTGTGCATCAGCATGTTTGGAAATCGCCCGGGCCGGGGCCAGTCCGTCCATGACAGGCATGACTTAGGTCGAGAATGATGGGGTCAGGTTCATCGCCTGGGCTTTGGCTATAGCATCCTGCCCATTTTCGACGTCGATGATTTCCCACGACCCTTCGCTCTCCAACAGACTTCGAAGCGCAGTCCGGACCGCGGGACTGTCCTCGGCAATTAGTATTCGGGTGGGCATGCCAATCGAAAGCGAATCAAGACCGCCGGCCCCGCGCGGCCGGAATTCCCGTCAATGATTGATGCAGTACGAAATTAGCACGATCGGGTATTTTCAAAATACAGAAAACGCTGTATAAGCTACCGTACGCTCCCGGGCAAGCTGCATACATTCGATGAGCCGTGAGTTACCCTCCGTGTGCATCTAACGGTTTTGTAACGAAATTGAGTCTTGCAAGACGGAGGAAGCTGTGCGCAAAGCAAATGGAACTGCTGTCGCCCACCGAGACCCTCAACCTTTAGATGCCGGAGCACGGACGAACCCGGCAGGAAAACCGGTTGCGAACGCCATCTTGCTTTCTATTCCGGATGAAGAATTCGCCACGATTCGGCCGCATCTGCACTTCGTTCCCCTCCCGCAGCGTTTGAGCTTGCAAGAGGCTAACCGAAAACTGGACGAAGCATACTTCTTAAACACAGGCATGGTTTCGCTGGTCTTCACGACACAGAAGGGAGAAAGCGTCGAGGTCGGTGTCGTTGGAAACGAGGGATTTACCCCGATTCCGGTGGCCGCGGGACTCCGCAGGAGCCCGCACCGAGCGGTGATGCAAATTGGGGGCGAGGGCTTCAAGATAAGCGTCGATGAACTAGAAACGGTGTTGGTGTCGAGTCCGGCGCTGCTAATTCTCTTGCATCGGTATGCGGCAGTGAATGGATTGCAAGTTGCACAAACTGCGGGCTGCAATCGCTTGCATGACATTGAACAACGTCTTTCGCGCTGGCTCCTGCTGGCCCAGGACCGGGTTAATTCAGGATTGCTGCAGATCACCCATGACTTTCTGGCGATGATGCTGGGAACCGATCGTCCCAGCGTGAGCCTGGCGGCAAGCGAGCTGCAGAAACGACGGATCATAGAATACACGCGGGGCTCTGTACGGATTCTGAACCGTAAGAAACTGGAAAGCTCCGCCTGCGAATGCTACGGAATTATCCAGCAGTTCAATGGTGAACTGGCGTTAAGGTAGCTGGTTTCAAGATATTCGAGATCTCCGAAACCTGCTTTCGCGGTGCGGCGCCGTCCGCCTAGAACTCGATGTGAGCACGAAAAGAGGGCACGACGACTGGTCCGCGGTCGCGGTTGTAACCCGGATTAACGATGTATTGCACACCCGGCGCGAGATAGATGCCGCGCCATGTGTGCACGGTGTAGTAGGACTCCAGAATATTTTCGCGGCCGTAGTTCAACTTTCCGTCGCCGAGAAGAAATCCCACGCCGCCCGCCGCCAGATAGTTCTGGTGATCTTTCTTGATGGCATTCGTAACGAAGGCGGCACCGGCGCGATCCTGCTTGCGATGCCACCAAGCGCCACTCGCTCCCACCCCTTGAGCGAGGGTTTGGTCCACTTCCGTGTAAGCGAAGGATTCGGTCTTGCCGTTATCCCAGCCGAAGCGGGCGAATGCGGTGAGGTAGTGGGTGAGATTCTGCTCCATGTTGATACCGAACCCGTACTTTCGCGTGATGCGCCAGGGATGGGCAGTGATATCGGGCATGGTGTTCTCTGCGGCCGCCTTGATGACCTGATCGCGGTAGATGCCCATGTTGGCGGAGTTGGTGTAGGCCAGCAAACGGACGACTCCGGCTTTTGCTGGGATCACGCCTCGACGTAGTTCGTATTCGAAGTTTTCGGCGTGCGCCTGCCACGGTTTCCAAACCAGATCGATGCCGTTGGCCACCTTTGGCATAAGGGCCTCGGCGAACCGAAATCCCCAGTTGCGGTCCTCATAGTCTGCGGTGGCGCCGACGGTATAGCCCCGGGTGTCGGCGGCATAGTCCCAGGCGCCATTGTTGTCAATCGTCCAATTCATGAACTGGAAGTGGGTATCAGAACCCACCGAATTGAGATCGAAGAAATCGGGCATGCTGAACTTGCCGAAGCGGACTTCCAGACGGCGTCGCGGAAGCTCTTCGAAGAGCGAAAACGGGTTGCGCTGGTTTTCGACTCTATCTTGGCTCAGTGCGAAGACATGGTGGACCATGGCGCGTCCGACATAGGGGGCTTTGCTAAGAAGGGGGTTGCGGACGATGTCGAGATCGGTATCGCCAGCCAAGCCGAGGCCAGTGCTTAGTGCGGCGCCGCCGGCTTCTTCGATATCAACCAGAACTTCGCTGGAGTTGTTGAGGCGCACCCCAGTATAGAGCGTCATCAGGCGCGACGTTGCTTTCTCATAGCGCGGGCTCAGACTGTGCGGGCCGCTGTAGGGAGCGTGAAAATCGGGATGCGTCTGAAAGATGAAGTTCGCCTGACCGGTCAGCCAGAAGCGCGTGTCCTTGAAATGAGGGAACATGGATTCCGTGCTGTCATCAGCCGGTGGATCTGGCGGGTCGGGAAGGGCGGCGACGTCAGCTCGCGGCGTGGTGGGTTCTGGTGCGGAAAGCTGCGGATCGGACTGCTGCGCGAACAGCGCACCCGTAAGGGCAGCCACCGCGAGCAACCCGAGCAGCAGCGAAAGCGCGCTCAGTGGAGCAAGTTTGTTTTGAAAGTTCATTCTTCCAAATAATCTTAGCCACGGAAGCAGGCGTGCTTGGCAAGATTTGCGACCGATTCTCACGTTCGGATCACGCCCGATATCATTAACCTCACTGTACCACAATAACTTAACTATGGTTAAGTGAACTCCTGCCTGCTTGTCAGACAAACGCGGCTGGGACAATCTCTAACCTTACTCTGGTCGGGTTAAAGGAGTGTTACGAGCGAGAGACACGGCTACAGCGCCGTCGGAGGTTGGCCTCTGATGACGCCCACTGCATTTGCAGCTGCCGGTCGCCAGCGCTGTCGGTGACCACGACCCAGCTCATGCGTACAGAGTTGCGTTCCACCTTGGGTACCTGTCAAGAAAAGTGCGGGGCAACGCAAAAAAATGAAAGACAAACGGTCGGAATTTCCAAAGAAAAACAGAAACTGTTTTCGCGAATGAAGCCGCTGGGTGGACAATCGGCGCGGTGGAGCGGGCAGTCGCCGAAGGAGATGAGTGCGCCGACATCCTGATGCTGCTGGCGGCGATTCGCGGCGGGGTGAACAGCTTGATGGCCGAGATTCTCGAGGATCATATCCGACTGCACATCACGCATCCCGACCGCGGGCCGGAATCGCCAGAGGAACTGACTGAAGATTTAATTTCTCGGGTGAGAGCATATTTGAAGTAAGCAGGTCGTGATCGGCGCGCCAGGCGGTGCGGTTTGACAGCATTCCGGTTCAACCCCTAACCTTAATTTTCCCAGCTTATGAAAGTTCTGGTCCTAGGAAGTGGCGGACGCGAGCATGCGCTGGTATGGAAGCTGCGGCAGTCGCCGCGCATTTCGCAGCTTTACTGCGCGCCGGGGAACGGCGGCATTACAGGCGAAGCTGAATGCGTTGCGGTCGACCTGCAGAATTTGAATTCGATCACGGCCTTGGCGGCGCGCCTTCAACCCGATTTGACCGTGGTTGGACCGGAACTTCCTCTGACTTTGGGCGTGGTGGATGAGTTTGAGCGGCGCGGATGGCGGGCGTTTGGGCCGACGCAGTCCGCCGCACAACTGGAATCGAGCAAGAGTTTCGCCAAGGAATTCCTGCAGCGTCACCATATTCCTACAGCTCCATTTGCAATATGTGATTCGATCGAGCAGGTGCGCGAGGCTCTTGGACATTTTCACGTGCCGGTCGTAGTGAAAGCGGATGGCCTGGCTGCGGGGAAAGGCGTGGTTATCGCCAAGGACAAAGAAGAGGCCGCCAGCGTGGCCGCGGGAATGCTCAGCGGGAAAATGCTGGGCGAGGCTGGAGCGCGAGTCGTGCTGGAAGAGTGTTTGACGGGCGATGAGCTTTCCTTCCTCGTGTTCAGCGACGGGGAGCGCGTGGCTCCGCTGGTGGCGGCGCAGGACCACAAGCGCGTGAGTGACGGCGATACCGGTCCGAACACGGGCGGCATGGGCGCTTATTCGACTACCGAAATCGTGGACGACCAGATGCGCGACTGGTTGGTCCACCACATCGCGCGCCCCGTGGTGGCAGGGATGAAGGCCGAAGGCGCGGAGTTTAAGGGCGTACTCTACTGCGGGCTGATGATGACAGCGCGTGGCCCCATGGTGCTGGAGTTCAACTGCCGCTTTGGCGACCCGGAGACACAGCCGATTCTGATGCGGCTCGAGAGCGATCTGATCGACGCGCTGGAGGCTTCGATTGAAGGGCGCGTGAGCGAAGGAGATTTCAAGTGGTCGCAAGATGCGTCTGTGTGCGTGGTGATGTCGTCGGGCGGGTATCCGGGAACATTTGAAGCGGGGAAGCGAATCGAGGGGCTCGACGAGGCAGGGTCAGTGGAAGGCGTGAAAGTGTTTCATGCGGGAACGTCGAAGCGCGACGGGGTTTACTACACCGCGGGCGGGCGGGTGTTGGGAGTGACGGCACGGGCTAGAGATCTGCAGACCGCGGTTGGACGAGTTTACGAAGCGTGCGCAAAGATCAGTTTTGACGAGGCGCACTACCGGAAAGATATTGCCGCGCGGGCGCTGAAGAAATGATCGAGGCATAGATGATTCGGGCAGTATAATGCGCGATCGTAAAGGGATCCTTCGACTGCGGTTTTGCTTCGCGTTTCGCGCAGCAAAATCCTCGTTAGGATGACATTCATTTTGGGAAGGGAACATGAGTAAGATTTTGGTTTCAATTGTGATGGGCAGCGACTCCGATCTGGAGATCATGCGCGAGGCCGGAAAAGCGCTCGATGAATTCGGCATCGCCTACGAAATTGACGTGACTTCGGCGCATCGTTCGCCGGACCGTACGGCCGACTTCGCGCGCAAGGCTGCGCAGCGCGGCATTCAGGTGATCATTGCGGGTGCGGGCGGAGCGGCGCATCTGGCCGGCGTGATTGCGGCGCACACGACTCTGCCGGTGATTGGCGTGCCCATTCCATCCACTTCTCTGCAGGGAATGGATTCCCTGCTGGCGACCGTGCAGATGCCGGCTGGGATTCCGGTGGCTACCGTGGCGATTGGGAAACCGGGAGCGACAAACGCTGGAATTCTGGCGGCGCAGATGATTGCTTTGGGCGACACTTCGATCGCGAAGAAGCTTGAGGCGCACAAGGAGAAACTGGCGCGGGGCGTGGAAGAAAAGTCGAAGAAACTGAAGAGTCCGTTAAGCTAATTCCCCTACTCATTCCGAGCGCCGCGAGGAACCTGCTGTTTGCTGGCCCCGGCAGAAAGGCGGGTTTCTCGTCGCCATCGCTTCTCGGAATAACAATTCGATGGCACCCGGAATTCCATAGACCAATGGGTCTCGAAATGACTTCGACCTGGCGGTCGACCTAAAGCTTCAATCCCTTTAAGTATTCACGGAACGGGCCGCCCAGGTCGTTGCGCTTGAGGGCGAATTCTACCGTGGCTTTCAGGAATCCGAGTTTGTCGCCGGTGTCGTAGCGGCGGCCTTCGTAGACGTAGGCGTACATTTTTTCCTGCTTCAGCAGCATTCGCATGCCGTCGGTGAGCTGCAACTCGCCCCCAGCACCGGTTTGAGTCTTGGCCAGGCAATCGAAGATCGCGGGCGTCAAGATGTAACGGCCGATAATCGCGAGATTCGATGGAGCCTCTTCAGGCTTGGGTTTCTCCACCATATTGCGGATCTCGAACAGGCGCCCGCTGAATCCCTCGGCGGGCTGGGCATCGAAGACGCCGTAGGAGGAAATCATCTTTCCTTCGACCACTTGCGCGGCAATCACGGAGCACTGTTTCTGATCGAAGACATCCGCCATCTGCTTCAGACACGGCACCTTCGCATCGATGACATCGTCCGCCAACAGCACGGCAAACGGCTCATGCCCGACGAGTTCTCGCGCCATAAGCACGGCATGGCCCAGGCCGAGCGCCTCTTTCTGGCGGACGTAGGCGACGTAGATCATGTCAGAGATGTTGCGGACGATCGAGAGCAGATCGGTCTTGTGACGCTCTTCGAGCATCTTTTCCAGTTCGTAGCTAACGTCGAAATGGTCTTCAATCGCCTGCTTGCCGCGTCCGGTGATAATGACGATCTGGTCGCACCCGGAGGCCATGGCCTCTTCGACGCCATATTGAATGATCGGCTTGTCGACGATCGGGAGCATCTCTTTGGGCTGGGCCTTGGTGGCAGGCAGGAAACGGGTGCCCAGTCCGGCGGCAGGGAACACGGCTTTGCGAACTTTCATTTTCATGGAGATCTTCGGGTTTCAGGTCTTAGGTCGGCCTTCTTTTACGCGCCGGACAATTGTATCTGGTGCGTTTGATAACTGGCGACCCCGGGAGCTCGAACCTGCTCGAACCTACACCCTGCGCTGCGCTCGCTAAGAATGTTTTTCGTTTGCGACGGATCGCACTTCAGATGCCGCTTCTTCGCTGGCCAGTTGCTCTAAAGTTGTGCGCAGCGATCGCAGGACTTCGTCGGCAGTCGTCGCCTTCAGAACAAACTTCAGCATCCCGTCCGGCGTGAACTGCGCGCCACGCTGGCTGGAGACGAAGCGGGCCAAATGTCCGGGATCGACTGCGGCATTTTGCCGGAACTTGAATGTCACCGAATCGCGTTTGCGCTCGATCGCATTGACGCCTACGCGTATGCACAGCAGCTTCAGCGAGGCATAGTCGAGCAGGTTGCGCACGGCGGGCGGTGGCGGTCCGTAACGATCCTGCAATTCCGCTCCCACATCGGCCAGTTGCGATTCGGTTTCCACGCGCGCCACCCGCTTGTACATCTGCAGGCGCTGGTTTTCTTCGGGAATGTAATCCGAGTTGATGCGGATGTTGAGTCCGAGGTTCAGCTGCGTTTCGGCCTCATCGGGCGCAGCTTCGCCCTTCATTTCGCGGACTGCGCGTTCGAGCATTTGGGTGTAAAGCTCGAATCCTATGGCTTCGATGTGTCCGCTCTGCTCGCCACCCAACAGATTTCCCGCGCCGCGTAGTTCGAGATCGAGCGCGGCAATCTTGAATCCGGCTCCCAGGTCGGAGAATTCCTTCAATGCGGCCAAGCGGCGCCGAGCGATCGGAGTGAGCTCGACCTCTTTCGGAATCAGCAGGTAGGCGTATGCGCGGCGGTTGGAGCGCCCCACGCGTCCGCGCAATTGATAGAGCTCCGATAAGCCCAGGCGGTCGGCGCGATTGATGAGGATGGTGTTGCACAAAGGAATGTCGAGGCCATTTTCGATGATGGTTGTGGCCACGAGAATGTCGGCCCCGTGATGCATAAAGCCTAGCATCACTTTTTCGAGTTCGGTTTCTCCCATCTGGCCGTGGCCCACCATGACGCGCGCCTTCGGAACCAACTCCTGCAGTTTGGCGGCGATTTCCCAGATGCTCTCCACACGGTTGTGGACGAAATAAACTTGCCCGCCACGTTCGAGCTCCTGTTCGATCGCTGACTGAATGAGCTTGTCATCCCAACTGGCGACGACCGTCTGAATCGCCATGCGGTCTTTCGGAGGTGTTTCGATCACGCTCATGTCGCGCAGCCCGACCAGCGACATGTGCAGCGTTCGCGGGATGGGAGTCGCCGACATCGTGAGCACATCGACTTGCTTGCGCATCTGCTTAATTCGTTCTTTATGGCGCACGCCGAAGCGCTGTTCTTCGTCGACGATGAGCAGGCCGAGGTCCGCGAACTTGAGATCTTTCGAAAGAATACGGTGGGTGCCGATGAGAATGTCGATCTTGCCGGCTTCCGTCTTCTGCAGAATTTCCTTCTGCTGCTTCGGATTGCGGAAGCGGCTGATCATTTCTATGGTGACGGGGAAGGGGCCGAAACGCTGCTTGAAGGTTTCGTAGTGCTGAAACGCCAGAACCGTGGTCGGCGCAAGCACGGCTACTTGCTTGTTGTCGCCCACAGCCTTGAACGCCGCGCGCATGGCAACTTCGGTCTTGCCATAACCGACGTCGCCGCAAAGCAGGCGATCCATGGGCTGTGTGGATTCCATGTCGCGCGTGACGTCGGCGATGGCCTGCGCCTGATCTTCGGTCTCATTGAACTCGAATGCATCTTCGAATTCGCGAACGAACTCGTTACCTGCAGGGAAGGAGTGACCTACCGCCGTCTTCCGCTCGGCATAAAGCTTCAGGAGTTCGTCGGCCATGTCTTTCATGGCCTTGCGCACCCGCGCCTTGGTCTTGGTCCAGGCCTGCGTACCCAGGTGGCTGAGCGAGGGCTTCGCGCCTTCCGACGACCGGTATTTCTGGATCAGGTCGAGCCGTGTGAGCGGAACGTAGAGACGAGCGCCCTCGGCGTACTCGAGCAGCATGAACTCCGCGTTGCCGTCGCCCTGATTGATTTCCTTCAACCCCTGATACTGGCCGATGCCGTGCTCGACGTGGACAACATAATCGCCGACCTGCAAGTCGCGGAAATCGGAGAGGAAGGCCGAGACCTTCGACTTCTGCCGCTGCGGACGAGAAGCAACCGCGTCGGACTCGTCAAACAGATCGCGGGCGCCGAAGATGGCAAGTTTCGCATCGGGAAACATCACGCCATCGGGCACGTAAGCTTTGGCGAGCGTCGTGGTGAGCACTTCGCCGGCGAAGTAGCTGGTCTCATCGGCGTAACTTTCGCCGCCGCGAGTGCGGCTGCCGAGCCGGAACGAAACGTTGTATTCGGTGAAGATGTCGGCTAAGCGTTCGACCTCGCCGGTGTTCGGCACCGAGAACAGCACCTGATTCCCGGCTCCCGTGAGCTTCTGCACTTCTTCCAGCATGCTGGGGACGGCCCCATGGAAGCGGGGAGTGGGTTGGGTAAAAAAGGTGACAGCGGAGCCCGCGTCGTCGCTGCGAGTAATGCCGAGATGCTCGACGTCCGCGCCGGTGAGCGATTCGACTTTCTTCCACCAGGCGTCTGGAGGAAGGTACAAGTCCACAGGGCGCACCAGATTGCCGACGCCGCTGCGCTCGTGCGCTTCCTCCACGCGATTCCAGAAGCGGTCGAACTCGGCGCGGAGCAGATCGGGCTCGTCCAGCAAAACGGCTGCGTGGGGAAGCAGATCGAAGACGCTGCGATCGGAACCGGCCACGGGCGCGTAGAACTCCCAGCCGGGAAAAACCGTGACTCCGCCGGAGCGCACCGCGGCCTCGACGATCTGTTCTGAGCCTTCGATTCGTTTGCCCGAAAGCCGCGTGTGGATCGCCCCCAGCAGGTGGTCGCTGACCGGAGTTTCGGTCAGAGGCAGCAGCAAAGCCTCGTCCATCGGATTCGACGAACGCTGCGAAGCGGGATCGAAGCGGCGGATCGATTCCACCTCGTCGCCGAAAAACTCGATACGCACAGGACGCTCAGCCTCGGGCGAATAAACATCAAGGATGCCGCCGCGCAGAGCGTACTCCCCGGGCATCTCGACGACATCGGCGGAATTGTACCCAACGGTGTTCAGGTGGGCGAGAAGGTTATCGACGTCGAAGGACTCGCCGCGGCGCAGAATGCGGGCAAGGTCGGAATAGTACCCGGCGGAGCGTTGAAGGATAGCCGTGGCCGCGACCGGAGACACCACAATCGACGCCTTGCCGGTCGCGATCTTCCAGAGCGCCGTCGCGCGCTCCTCTTGCAACTCGGGGTGCGGAGAAAGATTCTGAAACGGAAGCACATCGCGAGCGGGCAAGGACACGACAGCCTCGGGATCGCAGGCGTCCGTGAGCTCGCAGAATCCTCGCAAGATAGGAACGAAATCTTCCACAGCCCGATTGTCGTTGACGACTACAATCAGCGGACGGTCGGCGTGCCGGCGCAACAGCACGAACAGCAGGGCTTTTGCCGTGGACGATAGTCCAGAGACACGAATGCGCCCCGTGCCCTCCCGCAGGTAGGAGGCAACACGCGTGAAAGCGGGAAGCATTTCTACGTCCGCGAAGAGTTCGCGGACGAAGGGAAGAAGCATGAGAATTTAATTTTAACAGGATCAGGGGAGGGGCATCGGCGGGTGAGGCAGGTTTCGATCACACCAAACACAGCCCCGGGATTAGCTCTTGAACCAACAGCCGAGGGCGGCCGATTGCTCGCGCGTTTCTGTCCGCGAGGCGCTGGGGACTTTGATTGCATCAGTCTGGTCCATGGTGAGTGCGAGGTTCTACCGCGACGGCCGCAACTGAATTCAAATTAGTGCCCCGAATGCCCTTCGACGCTGAGTTCGGCTTCTCCGGGCACATCTGGCAACATCACGTGCACCGCGTGTTTTTTGGCATCGTAAGACGTTTTCAACCCGGACGCGCCGCCCGAGAGCTTCGCTTCCGCACGCGCTGACGGCCAGTCGTATATCACAACTTCAACCGCCTTCCACCACGGTCGATAGGATCCCTGCCGCGCGCTGAAGTCGACGCGCACCGAGTTGGCATCGGCCTGACAAGTGAATGTCTGGCGGAGATAGTCGCCGTGCTGATAACGGAATGTATGGCCGTCGTCGAGATAGAGCGCGCCGCTGCATTGCGGGCCGGGATAGACATGAAGTTCCAACGGACCATGGGGAGTCTCGTCGGTGTTCTGGATCAGAGCCTGCATTGGCAGAATGCTTCCGCCGCGGACGTAGACAGGCAAGGTGTCGAGCGGGGGATGGAGGTTGCGAGGCACCGGGAGACTCTTCGCATCACGGGCGGTGACGACATCGGTGATGTTTGGTGGTTGTGGAGAGGCGCTCGCCTTGAGTCCCGTCCAAAAATCGTACCACTGGCTATCTTTCGGAAAGGAGAGCGAGTAGTCATCGACCATCTCACCAAACGGTGGCGGAGCGACTAGCAGACTGGGGCCGAGAAGGAACTCGGTGTCGAGGTGATCGAAGCCGGTGGAGAATACTTCGGGAAATTCCAGGAACACGGGACGCATGAGAGGCAGCCCGGTTCGCGATGCCTCATCGGCAAGGGAATAGATGTAAGGCAGAAGGCGGTAGCGGGTTTCGATGTAGTGGCGTCGAATGGCTTCCTGCTCCGGCCCGTTGTTCCAGATTTCGTGCTGCAGGCTGCCTTTGGTGGCGTGATCTCGAAAGAAGGGACTGAAGGCTGCCTGTTCTACCCAACGCGTGAGCAACTCCGGGGACGGTGAACCGTTGAATCCACCCACGTCTGCGCCGACAAAGGAAATTCCGCTGACGCCGAGGTTGAGCACCATCTGCGTCGCGAGACGAAGGTGATTCCACGTCGCGGAATTATCTCCGGTCCAGGTGAATCCGTAACGCTGGCCGCCCGCGTAGGTCGCGCGAGTCAGCACAAACGGACGCTCGTCGGGGCGCAGTTTGAGCAGACCCTCAAAAGTTCCACGCGCATTTTCCAGGCCGACTATATTGTGAATCTCGGCGTGCGTCGCCGTTCGAGTCGCAAATCCGGGCTCTTCAACGCGATGAACCGCATTCAACGGCATGGTCTTGGCGGGCCCGTCGAAGACCGAGGGCTCGTTCATGTCGTTCCAGAAGCCGGCCACGCCGTCCTTCACAAACTCCTGATAGAGGCCACCCCACCATTCGCGAGTTTGGGCGCGGGTGAAATCCGGAAAGACGGCGGGCCCGGGCCAGACAATGCCCACGAACTCGCTGCCATCCGGATTCCTCACGAAGTGATCGCCGGCTTTGCCGGTGTCGTACGGAGCATATCCCTGGTTCGGAACATGAGCGATGTGCAGGTCGGTAATGGTAACTAAATGGAAATGCTGTTTGCGCACATCAGAAACGAGGGTGGGAAAGTTCGGAAAAGTCTGGGGATCGACGGTGAACGGTCGATTCTTGTACTGGTAGTCAATGTCGAGGTAGAGCACGTCGGAAGGAATCTTGTCGGCGCGCAGACGGTTCGCGATTTCCCGCACCTGAGATTCGGGAACATAGCTATATCGCGACTGCTGAAATCCCAGCGCCCAAAGCGGAGGTAGCGGCGGCGTTCCCGTCAGGTAGGCGTAGCTTTCCACCACCTGTTTCGGGGTTGGGCCGTAGAGCACGTAGTAATCAAGCGGGCCACCTTCAGCGCCGAATGCAATCGCGTCGCGAGCTTGCTTGCCGAAATCAAACCAGGTGCGCCAGGTGTTGTCGAGAAAGATTCCGTAACTGCGGGTACCGCTGATGCCCAAAAAAAAAGGAACGCTTTTGTAAAGCGGATCAATCGATTCCTGGGGAGCGATGTCGGTGTTCCAGAGCGTGTAGGCCTGTTCCCTGCGATCGAAGCCGCCAGTCTTGTCGCCCAAGCCGAAGTAATGTTCGTCGGATGGCATTTGTTTGAAAACGGAAAAGGCACCAAGTTGGAACTTCACCGGCCGGCCCACGGCGTCGGCGGAAATGACGTTGCCGGCAAGATCGCGAATGACGACGCGCAGGGGACTGCGCTCCACCCGGACCTCGAGTTTCGCAGTACGGAAACCCGCGGAGGCGGAGTCCTGGAGCGGTTGCACGTCGATCGATTTGCTGCGTGGGCCGGGAAGGACTGCCCAAGAAGCATCCTCAGAGAGAGCACCTGGAGAAATGCGCAGGCGAACGATGTCATCGCGAAGAGCAGTAATCCGTAAGATCGCCGCGCCCGCCTCCAGTTCAATGCCGTCGCGCAGGGGATTGGAACTGGTTACGGCTTCGAGGGTAATTACAGGTGAAACGACGTCCGCCTGTGCGGAAGCGTAGCTCACGGCGGAGACGGCCATTCCAAGGACTACAACCAAGAATCGCGGGTAAGAAAATGACATCGTGGCTCTTTCAAAACAGTTTTCCTTCGGTATCGCAACATCATACTAACTCCTAGGGGAACACTCGGATACATGCAGTTCGACGAATGTTGAGCCTAGGATTAAGAAGGCGCGGGGATGGTGTGCTCCTTCCCGATCTTCCAGATGGGTTGTTGCAGGACCTAAAGGGCAACCCGTATTCGACGTGTTACACCGAAAGACTTCGGCGGATCCACTCGAAGACTAACTTGGCGAAGGCGTAGGATCATGGGGGAACAAGTTCGCGTTCTCAAGCTGCTTCCGGCGATTCAATCGCCGATCGATTTCCAAATGGGAGATATGGAGGAAGGTTACGTGCAAACTGAGACCGCAGCAGTTACACCTTCAACGAAGATGCTCTGGATGGGAGGAATCATGAGCGCCATCCCGGTTCTGCTGGTGCTGCTAGGCAGCGTGATGAAGCTGCTGAAGTTGCCCGCCGT
>Ga0070766_10000829_pt1 | contig 14296 bp, 14 predicted proteins | sample HubBroMetageWFT6_FD_69782 | JGI IMG/M metagenome (GOLD analysis project Ga0070766, IMG submission 69782) | Warmed and freeze-thawed soil microbial communities from the Hubbard Brook experimental Forest, New Hampshire - Hubbard Brook CCASE Soil... | ecosystem: Environmental > Terrestrial > Soil...
CGTTCTCCAGAGTGGGCAGCCCTACAGCGTCATCGACTATACCGGCGCCGTGGGCAGTATCTTCTATAGCGTCTACGATGGCATCACCAATCCCATCGTGCCGGTAATTCCCGGCTGCAAGGCCGTCACGGGTAACTCCGGCGCCAACGCCTATTTCCCACCCTACACAACGGCGCTCAACCCCGCTTGCTTTACTCTGCCTTTGCTCCAACCAGGTGATCTAGGAGGCGCGATTCCTGCCGGCGACGATTTCGAAACCAATTTCACCGACCGCCAGCGCAACATCTTCCGCCAAACCTGGCAGAGGGCCGTCAATATTTCATTGGCAAAGATGACCGCCATCACGGAACGCCTCTCAATGAAGTACAGCTTCGACGTTTTTAATGTGACCAACACGGCCAGCTTTGATATCCCTGTCGACGACGTTTCCCAGAACCAGGAATACAACCAATTCCCGGTAGCCGGGACCACGCCGTTACCCACCGGGTGCGCCACTCAAACTCCGACTTCTGGTTTCTACAACTGTCCCGCCTCGCTGGGTGCCGTGAACAAAACCATCGGCAGCCCGCGGCAGATCCAGATGTCGCTTGCGTTCATTTTCTAGTTACATCTTCAGGTCAGAACGGCGAGGGAAGGGAATCAATCCTCGCCGATGTCTTCATTCCAGATCTCAGGATTCGCGCGGATGTAGGCGCTTAATAAGGACGCGCATTCCTCCGAATCGAGATCGATCACCTTCACTCCGAGCGAGCGCAGCCACTCGATGCCGCCCTGAAAGTTGCGGCTCTCGCCGACGATCAGCGTACGAAAACCAAATTGCCGCACCAGCCCGCTGCAATACCAGCAAGGTGCCAGGGTAGTGACCATGATCAGGTCGCGATAGCTGCGCTGTCGTCCGGCACGGCGGAAGGCATCGGTTTCGCCGTGCAGCGAGGGATCGCCGCTCTGCACGCGGCGGTTATGGCCGGCGCTGACGACTTTGCCGTTCCCGTCAAAAATCGCGGCGCCGACAGGAATGCCGCCCTCGGCAAGCCCCTTGCGGGCTTCCGCTATTGCCACCGCCAGCATCGCGGAATGATCGGAGCTCGGCATTATCCGTAATCATATTACTGCGTTCAGCGGCGGCCAGTAGCTTTCCAGTCACTTCCGCGGATCTGCTTCTCCAGATACAAATGTTGTTGTTTTCTGTGTGCGATCGCAAACCGAACTCATGACTCACGCTCAACTGGTCGAGAAAGCAGTCCGCTGGCTGCGCCACTACCGCTGTGGAGTAGTGCTCTCCGAGCAGGCCTGCGTGAGCGGTGAAATGCCCGACGCCATCGGTTGGAAGCGCGCTTGCCATTCCGTGCTGGTCGAATGCAAGGTTACGCGCTCCGATTTTCTGGCCGATCGCGTCAAGCCCTTCCGCCTCAAACCGGAGCAGGGAGTCGGCTGCGAGCGCTTCTATCTAGTCCCCGCCGGACTCGTGCGCCGCGAAGAATTGCCCCGGGGCTGGGGTTTGCTCGAACACAATCGCGGCAAGATCGAAACGGTGCTCCCAGCGGCTAAGAATCAGCGCAGCGCCACCGGCTTCCGCTACGAAATGAACCTTTTGCTCGCCAGCCTGCGCCGCGTCGAAGTCCGCGTCGAACCGCAAAGCATCACCGACTTCCTCAAATGGAAGAACCGGATGGCGGAGTACAACCAAGGCACCTTGCCCGAAGGGCTAGCTTCCGCTGAAGAAGAACTCAATGTCTTTCTGGAACAGATCTGACGCACGCCTGAAGCCCGAGACCTGAAACCTAAGACCTTCTCACAACTCCCGCCGACCTTCCATAGCCTTCAGCATCGTGATCTCATCGGTGTATTCAATGTCGCTGCCCACCGGAATGCCCATCGCGATGCGCGTCACCTTCACGCCCGCGCGCTTCAGTTGCTGAGAGAGATAAGTGGCTGTGGCTTCGCCTTCCACAGTTGGATTAGTAGCGACGATCACCTCATCCACATTCCCCGCGTCGACGCGCGTGATGAGATTAGCGATACGCAACTGCTCCGGCCCCACCCCGTGCAGCGGAGAAAGCGATCCATGCAGCACGTGGTAGACACCGTTAAAGTGCTTGGTCTTCTCGATGGCGGCAATATTAGTAGGCTCTTCAACCACGCACACCAGCCGCTGGTTGCGCGTCGCGCTGGTGCAATAGACGCAGGGATCGACGTCCGTGATGTTGTTGCACACCGAACACAGCCGCAGGCTGGCTTTAACGTCGCGCACCGCGGCCGCCAAAGCTTCGGCGTCTTCGTCGCTCGAGCGCAGAATGTAGAAGGCCAGCCGCTGCGCGCTCTTCGAGCCCACGCCCGGCAGCTTCTTCAACTCGTCAATCAGCCGCGACATCGGCTCAGCAAATTTAGACATAAAAGAATTGTGTGATTGATTAAGCGAACTAATGAGTAATGATTCAGCGACTATAACCCACCGATCCCCAACCCGCCCAGCATTCCACCCACAGTCGACTGCATCAATCCATCGACCTTGCGCGCTGCTTCGTTTACAGCGGCGAGGATTAGATCCTGCAGCATCTCCACGTCGCCCGACTTCACCGATTCGGGATCGATGCGCAGACTGAGTAGTTGCTTGCGGCCATCCATTTTCGCCGTGACCGTGCCCCCGCCCGACGAGGCCTCAACCACCGTCTCCTGCATCTTCTTCTGCAGGGAGTCATACTGCGATTTGGCCTTCGACATCAGTTCTTGCAGATTAAATCCACCCATAAAACCTCTGGAACCTCACGTTTCAAGGTTTCGAAGTTTCAAGGTTTCGAAACCTTGAAACTCTGAAGCCTTGATGCTTACCGCTTCTCTTTGTAATCGATCACGGTACGAATCTCGGCACCGAATTTCTCTTGGAGCCGGCGGACCACGGCGTCCTGCTCAGCGCGGCCGCGACCGCCAAGGCCGGAGTTCGTAGCGTTGCCGTTAGTTTTTCCTTCTACAGCCGCCAGGGTTGCACCGGGGATAAGCCTCAACTTGACGGCCCGCCCCAAAATGCCGCTTGCAGAAGCCACCGCCAGCCGCCGGGCCTCGGCACCCAGCGACATGTCGACCACGGTTTGCGACTCCGACACCTTGATCACGACTTCGTTGCCTTCGACCGTCCATTCGCCCGCTTCGAGCATCGAAACCAGGATCCGTTGATTTCCGTCCCCCAGCGCTTCCAGCACTGCGCTCCGCAATCTCTCGACGGCCGGTACCGGCACAACAGCCGCTGGCGGGGCCTGCGAGAGTGGTGGCGCAACCTGCAATTTCGCTTCATCCGGTTCGGCCTGCGAGCTGGGCTGGTGGTCAGGATCCTCGCGAAGATCTGCCGGCGCGGCTGCACCCATCACTACTCGCGCGGGCGGGCTTCCGCTCGTGACCATGCGCGGTCCGTTGCCCGCGGAGGCATTCGGAGCGGACTCTTGCCGTGGGCCGCCCTTGCGCGCGGAATCGGCATCGAACGGAGAAACGTGCCTGGAACCCGCGGCCGGAGCCACATCCTCGCGCTCCTGCGGGAACCGATTCTGCTGCGGGGCGGCTCTCCCAGACGCAACGGCAATCGGTCTCGCCAAAGCTCCAACTCCTGATCCGCCGCCGGAAGAACCGGAAGAAGCGGATACGTCACTCAGTAATTGTTCAATCGGCAAGATACGCTGCGCGTGCGCCATCTTCAGCAGCCCGAGTTCGAGGTGAAAGCGCTGCTCCTGCTTGTATCCCAGCTCGCCGTGGGTGCGCAGCATGATCTGCAAATGCCGCGTCAGATCTTCTTCACCGAATAGCTCCGCGACGCGCTCTACGCGCTCGCGTTCTTCACTTGATATCTGCAGCAGGGAGGAGTCCTTGCCCGCAATCTTGGCCACGGTCGCATTGCGCAGGAAGCGCACCATCTGTCGAGCGAAGTGCGTAGGGCTATGACCTTCGCTGATGAGGTGGTCGACCTCCCGCAGCACTTCGTCGCTGGCCCCGCGAGCGACCGCCTGCATCACTTCTTCAAGAATGTGCGCGGGCGCGGCGCCCACCAGGTTGCGCACGGAATCAGCAGTGATCTTTCCGCTAGAGGAAGCAATTGCCTGATCAAGAATCGACAGAGCGTCGCGCATGGAGCCGTCGCCGGCCTCCGCCAGAAGGGCAAGAGCATCGTCGTCGGCTTCAATTTTTTCGCGACCGACCAGATCGCGCAGCTGGCCGACAATGTCGTCGAACTTCACCGCGCGGAAACTGAAGTGCTGGCAGCGCGACCGGATGGTTTGCGGAATATCCTCCGGCTGCGTGGTCGCCAGCATGAAAACAATGTGATCCGGAGGTTCTTCCAAAGTCTTGAGCAGGGCGTTGAAGGCCGCATCGGTAATCTGGTGCGCCTCATCGAGAATGTAAATCTTGAAACGGTCGCGCGCCGGACGGTAGCGCGCCGCCTCCCGCAGTTCGCGGATTTCGTCGATGCCGCGATTGGTGGCAGCGTCGATCTCGATCACGTCAACTGCGTTGCCGGCGCGAATCTCGGTGCAGGATTCACAAACGCCGCAGGGTTCCGCGACCGGCCTGTCAGAGGAGCGGCAGTTCAACGCCGCAGCCAGAATCCGCGCCACAGTTGTCTTTCCAATCCCACGATGCCCGCTGAAAATATATCCGTGGGCGGTGCGTCCCTGCTCCAGAGCGTTCTGCAGGGTGCGGGTGACGTGCTCTTGTCCGATAACCTCGGAGAATTTCTGCGGCCGGTATTTGCGCGCCAGGACGGTATAGCTCATGAAGGAAGCTTCGATTATACGTGATCTGCAAGGTGCGGGCTGCCGGGATTGACGGGGTAGGTTGCGGAATCGCGCTGCAGACACACGAGGGTCTGAGATTTCGGATCGGCTGAACATTTTGAAAACAAGAAAGTCCTTGACGTGTGGGTGGTCTCTCCAAGTAAATGAATTACGAGGTGCGACGCAGTGTCGTCAAATCGGTTGAGCTGGCCGTTTACGTGGGATGGGCGAGTCCAGCGACGGGCTTATTTTCTGGCTGGCGCGGTCCTGGTGGCCGTGAAGTATGCGATCGACCGGTCGGTCGCCGCCAAATTCGGGGAAACATGGCACATCTGGAACTACTTCCTTCCCGCTCTCGACACATCCTTTTTCGCCCTCGGAATTCGCCGACCGCAGTTGTTCGGCACGCTCTGGGCGATTGCGATTCCATTCTTCTGGGTTGGAATTGCTCTCACGTTGCGGCGATTGCGCGACGCGGGTAAATCTTCCGTTTGGATTTTCCTGTTCTTTGTCCCCCTGGCCAATCTTGGGATGTTTCTGTGGCTTTCATTCGCGCCGAGTGCGGCAGGCGTCGAGATTAAGAGGCCCGTGGTAGGCAGTCCGCGCACGGACGCAACGCCCCGTGGAGCGGCGCTTGGAATACTACTCGCAGTGGTGCTCGGCCTTGCGCTTGTGGCCTTCAGTGCCCACGTGCTGATCCAATACGCCTGGGGTCTTTTTCTGGGCGTGCCGTTTCTGACCGGATTTGTTGCCTCCTGGTTCTTGAACTCTGAAACGCTTCGTTCCAAGGGCCGCACCATCGGAGTCTGCACCCTCACAACCTTTGTGATTGGTATTGGGCTGTTTGGGTTGGGGTTTGAGGGCCTATTTTGCCTCCTGATGGCCCTGCCTTTGGCTCTTCCATTTTCGTTTGCGGGTGGGCTTGTGGCGCGCGAAATCCTCCGCTGCCAAAACCTAATTGATAGGGGGCCGACATTCGCAGCCAGTTTGGCGATTCTTCCACTGCTCATGTTATGGGAGGGCGCCGCCAAACTCGAACCCCCGGTAATTTCAGTCACGACCAGCGTAACCATCAATGCTCCAGTGTCGGCGGTGTGGAACAACGTCGTCGCATTTCCACCGCTAGCCCCTCCCGAGGAATGGCTGTTTCGCGGCGGCATTGCCTACCCAACTTCGGCACAGATCGTTGGGTCGGGACCCGGGGCCATACGCTATTGCCGCTTCTCCACTGGTGATTTCGTAGAACCCATCACCGTGTGGGACGAAAACCGGTTGCTGGCATTCGACGTCTCCGCACAGCCGCAGGCCATGCGCGAGTTGAGCCCATGGAAGATCATGCCCCCGCATCTCGATCATAACTACATGCGCTCTCGGCGGGGACAATTCCGTCTGCTGGCGCTGAGCGATCACAGCACGCTCCTGGAAGGGACGACATGGTACCAGAATTATTTCTGGCCGCAGGTGTATTGGCGGGAATGGTCTGACGCGATCGTTCACCAAATTCACCTACGCGTGCTCCGGCATGTGAAGCAGCAGGCGGAGGCTCATTTCACGGGCGCCCAGAACTGAACTACTATCTGCGGCTCTGCGGACAGGGCTTCAGAGTAGAATGCCACGGTACGATAGCCAGGACGAAAATTCCAACGGCATTGTTGATCTCTCGCTTGTCTGAAGCTTGTCCATTCAAGGAGACTGGATGCGTCTACTCAATCTCGGCATTTGCGTTGCTCTTGCTCTCGGCATGCTTTCTTCGTTTTCAAGCGCGCAGCAATCACAAACGTCCGTTGAATCACGACGAAAGGCACTGAATGACCTTCTCGCGGAGCAGTGGGAGTATAAGCTGCGCACCAGCCCGATTTTCGCTTCCTTCCTAGGAGACAAGCGCTGGAACGACAAACTTGACGACTTCTCCCAGGAAGCCATCGACAGGGATGCGCAGGAAACTCAAAAATTCCTCACTCGTTTCGAGGCCATCGACACTTCGGCATTTCCCGAGCAGGAAGCGCTCAACAAAGTCTTGATGGTTCGTGATCTTCAGATGCAAATAGAGGGCGCTCGTTTCAAGCCGTGGGAGATGCCGGTGAGCCAGCAGAGCGGCGTCCAGATTGACTTGCCCGACCTTGTGGACGTGCTCTCTTTCCAGTCCGTCAAGGATTACGAGGACTATGTTTCCCGGCTCCAGCAAATGCCGCGTCTGCTCGATCAGACCGTTGTCCAGATGCGCAAAGGCATGAACGACAAATTGATGCCTCCACGTTTTCTGTTGGAGAAAGTAGTGGACCAGTCCAACTCGGTCGCCTCGCAGGAGCCGGAAAAATCTCCCTTCGCCCAGCCCTTTTTCAATTTTCCCAAGACCATCTCCGAATCCGATCAGAAGCGCCTGCGCGAAATCGGCCTCGCGGCAATTAAAGGCTCCGTTTTACCCGCCTACGGACGCTTCACGGCGTTCGTCCGCGATGAGTACGTTCCGAAGGGGCGCATCGAACCAGGCATCTGGTCCCTTCCCGACGGCGCCGCAAGGTATCGCCATGAAATTCGCCGCATGACCACCACGGACCTGACACCGGAAGAGATCCACCAGATCGGGCTCAAGCAGGTCGACGAGACCGAAGCCGAGATGCTGGCCCTTGCCCACAAGCTTGGATTTAAAGATCTAGCCAGCCTCAACGACCACATCAAGAACGAGCGCCGTTTCTACGCCACATCTGGCCAGCAGGTGCTCGACCTGTATGCGAGCTACGTGCGCGAGATGGAGCCGGAACTGCCCAAGCTTTTCGGACGCCTGCCCAAGGCCAAGCTTGCCGTCATTCCGATGGAAGCTACGCGTTCCAAGAATGCCGTACCGGCCGACTATACCGATGGTGCCGCGGACGGTTCACGTCCCGGGCATATCAACGTAAACGAATGGGACCCCGAACACCGCCTGGTGCTCAACATTGAAGCCATCGCCTACCACGAAGGCATTCCGGGCCATCACCTCCAACTCTCGATCGCGCAAGAACTCCCCGACCAGCCTTCGTTTCGAAAATATGAAGACTACACGGCATTCGTCGAGGGCTGGGCGCTCTACTCCGAGCGGCTGGGCAAAGAAGTGGGCCGGTATCAGGATCCCTACAGCGACTATGGGCGTCTGGAAAACGAAATGTGGAGGGCCATCCGCCTGGTTATCGATACCGGCGTGCACGAGAAGCACTGGTCCCGCGATCAGATGGTGGCCTACTTTCATCGCTATACGGCCATGGACGAGCCCAATGTCCAGAGTGAAGTCAACCGTTACATCGCATGGCCCGGGCAGGCTCTGGCTTACAAACTCGGCCAGTTGGAAATTCTGAAGCTCCGGCAATACGCCAAAGATCAGCTGGGCGAGAAGTTCGACATTCGCAGTTTCCACGATGAACTGCTCGGTGGTGGGGCGCTTCCGCTGGACGTACTCGATACGCGCATACACGAATGGGTGGCAAAAGCAAAATAGGCGTCCTATGCTGCCGGCGCAGCGCTTGCAAAAACCGTTGTGCAAGCGCTACGCTGGTGGGTCAGTTGATAGTGCGGCAGCGCCGTGATTCCAGCGGAATATCCCGACACGACGCAGAGGAGTTCTTATGCAACTCAAGGTAACAACGCGAACCAAAGATGGAGTTCTTGTGGTTGATTGCAGCGGCCGGATTGTATTTGGCGAGGAGTCTTCGCTGCTGCGGGAAACCGTCAAGCAGGCTGTGACGGAGAACAATCGCATCGTGCTCAATCTAGGCGAAGTGAATTACATCGATTCCGGTGGCCTGGGCACGCTCGTGGCTCTGCACATCACGGCGAAAAACGCTGGCGGAACGATCAAATTGACGAACTTGACCAAGCGTGTGGGCGATGTGTTGCAGGTGACCAAGCTGCTCACGGTTTTCGAAGTTTATGACTCTGAAGCGGAAGCGATCGAATCCTTCCGCAAGGCGGCCTAGCCCGGCCCTTGTTTGGCGGAACATGATCAGCGGAATATGATCAGCGGAATATGATCGGCGGCGCGGATCAGGGAGTATGATCCACATCGCATGATCGACAACGCGACCGCCGCCACGCCGGCCTCCTCCCGAATGCTACCTCGCGTCGTCTTTCTCCTCTGCCTGTTGGTGAGTGCCAGTGGCTTGGTGTCGCCGCCCGTAGCACTTGTTATGGGACTTTTGTTCGGCCTGGCGTTGCCCCATCCCTACGGCAACGAGGCCAGGAGATTCTCCAAATTCCTGTTGCAGGCCTCAGTGGTAGGACTCGGTTTCGGCATGAACCTGCACCAGGTTATGCGCGCCGGGAGGAGCGGCTTCGTCTACACGGCGCTCGGTATCAGTTTCGTGCTGCTCGCTGGGATGGGCCTGGGCGCGCTGTTAAATGTGCAACGAGTGCCGGCGTTTCTTATTTCCACGGGTACTGCGATCTGCGGGGGAAGCGCTATCGCCGCCGTCGGACCGATCACGCAGGCCAGCGACGAAGAAATGGCCATATCGTTGGGAACCGTCTTCGTTCTGAATTCTGTCGCGTTGCTGATTTTTCCTTCGATTGGCACGGCCCTCAAGCTGACGCAATCGCAGTTCGGACTGTGGGCGGCCCTGGCCATTCATGACACTAGTTCGGTGGTCGGCGCGGCCGCCAAGTATGGTGCCGAGGCGCTGGCCATCGCGACCACGGTGAAACTGGCACGAGCCTTGTGGATCGTCCCGCTTTCGATCGGGACCGCCGTAATCCGTGGCACCAAAGCAAAGATTCAGTGGCCGTGGTTCATCGGCCTGTTTTGCTTGGCGGCAGTATGCAACACGTATCTGCCGGGCGGAGCGCAAGTCTATGGCATCACGGTGAAAGTTGCGAAGGTGGGATTGACCGCGACCTTATTTCTAATCGGCAGCGGCATCTCGGTGGCAACCATCAAAGAGGTGGGGCACCGCCCATTGTTGCAAGGCATTCTATTATGGTTGCTCGTCTCAGTAGGATCGTTGTGGCTGATCCGCATAGGGTGGATAGCGTTGTGAAGCAGGGAACCGGGAAGTTGCGAAAACGCGGAGCCATGTCTTCGCCAGATCAGTCGTCGAAGATGCGGCTGCGCATCGAGGCGGCCATACGACGGATTCCCAAAGGGAAAGTGTCTACCTACGGAGCGATCGCGCGTGCGGCTGGACTGCCAGGAGCAGCGCGGCAGGTGGCGAAGGTGCTGCATCGCAGCTACGGATTGCCCTGGCAGCGGGTCTTAGGCGCGGGGGGAGAAATCAAGCTTCGCGGAGATTCAGCTATCGAGCAGAGACTTCGACTCGAAGCCGAGGGCGTGCGCTTCCGCGGCCGAAAGGTGGATATGAAACAATGCGAGCACAAGTTTGGGCGCGCAACGAAAAAACGCTAAGTTCCCGTCTTGCAACCATCGCTATTTCTTGAACTGCTCGTCGATCTCCACTTGATATCCACTGACCATCTTATTGGTTTCGTTAGCCATCCCGACCACCGCCATTAACTCCTTGAACATGGCGTCGGTCATCCCTTTTTTCTGCGCCGAGATAGTATGTGAGGCGATGCAGTAGTTGCATTGATTGGTGACGCTGACGGCGACGTAGATCATTTCCTTAGTCAGCGGATCAAGCGCGCCGGGCGCCATGATCTGTTTGATGTCTTCCCACGTACGCTTCAGCGTGGCGGGATCGTGCGCGATTGCCTTCCAGAAATTATTGATCCAGTCGGTCTTGCGCGTGGCCATGATGTCGTCATAAACGGCGCGCACTTCCGGGCTGGCATCTTTGTATTCAATGAGTCCCAGCGTTGCCATGAACTCTCCAGTTCCTGAAATCAATTCACTACAGAGACACCCTTCGGCTTCGCTCAGGGCTGGCTCCGCCACGGAGAAAGGCAAAACCCAAAAAGGGTTTCTCTGTGCCTCTGTGTCTCTGAGGTGAATTCGGTTTTGCTTCCCGGTACAGCTACTTCGGCAATTCTCCGCTCAGCAGTTTTTCCAACGATGCCGCTGGGCAGCGCACGCCCACAAAGAACTGGCCGAACAACGCATACACCGCGCTGACATGGTCGAAGCGCATCTCGTAAATCAACTTCTTGAACACCAGCGGATCGTCGGCGAACAGATCGACGCCCCACTCCCAGTCGTCAAAGCCAATCGAGCCAGTGATGATCTGCTTTACCTCACCTGCATAGCGTCGGCCCACCAATCCGTGCTCGCTCATTTGGCGGGCACGTTCTTCGATGGGAAGCGTATACCAGTTCTTATCTTCGCCGCGCAGCCGGTTCATCGGATAAAAACAAATGTAGCGATTCGGAGGAATGTCAGGAAACAGCCGCGGACGCATCGCCTCGCGATGCCGCTCGAGTTTGCATTCGATCTCCGCTTTCCACTGCTCGGAGTGCGGTTGGATGCCCTGGTCGGCCAGTTCCTTGTAAATCTTGAGCGTCGAGTCATACAGCCCGAGTTCAATGATGGAAAGATAAGAAGATGTGGGCTCGAAGTAATCGCTCAGCCGCAATCCTGCCAATTTGAGTTCCGCCTGGTTAAGCTCGGCAAATGAGTTGCGAAAGTGCACGAGCATGAGATCGCCCTTGTGCCCGATCAACGAAAAAAGAGCAGATTGCCCCGCCGAATTCTTTTCCATTCCTCCCAACACCGTCGCTGCTTCCTGAGCGATCGACGACCGCGTCGCATCGGGCAGACCGCGCCAGGCCGTCCAACGGAAGCGCATCATCTGGTGCAGCACGCTGTAGCCCTCAGTGGTCAGCGGCACCTCGGGAAGCTGCGCGGAGCCGGCCTGTGGGTGCACGGGGGGAGTTGATGTCATCGTCATTGTTTTCTCGGGACGTGTGCTCATAATTTCAATCCCCATTGTACGCAAGAGCCGCGGACCCAGCGAGTGCACGGTTTACAATCATGCTGGCAGTGCGAGTTTCGCAACGGCACACTCTTCATGCGAAAACTGGTTCCGGCATCGTGTGTTGTTCTAGTCCTGGCTGCGTCGCTGGTGGCGCAAAGCCAGCGCCTGTGGGTTCTGCGCCCGTCCGGCGAGATGGTTGAGTACGATCCGGCCACGTTTTCTGCTAAACAAACAGTGAAGGTCCCGGCAGAAGCCGCGTCCTCGCCGCAGAACGTCTCCGTCAATCATCTGGGGCAAATTCTGTTCGCCGCACCCGTGTTTTTGCCGGTCGCGGAGGGCGACCTCGCGACCGAGCAAAAGGTGTGGTTCTGGGACGGCCACGCGGCAACCACTCTGACACGCGAAGTCTCGCGCACCACAACCACGGCGGGCTCAAATCTGGCCATCACCGAGTCGGCCCCCGTTCCTTTTCTCTCAGCCGATGGAACCCATCTCAACTGGTTTTCGAACCAGGGCCGCCGCCTGCAGCGCGATGGCGTCGATCTTTCCACCAAAACCACCTGGCTAAGCTGGCAAACGGATCTTGCCGGCGCCGGCCATCAGGATTTGGCCTCGATCGCGTTCCCCGACTGCCCCTGCCCGACTGGAGGCTGTGAAGAAACCTGCCCCTACGGAGAAGTGTGGGTTCCCGACGATGGCGTAGGCAAGTTTTTTCTGCTGACGCAGTTCGTCTCCGGAAAGGCCCAACCCCTCTACAAGGCCACCTCTTTATACGAGGGAAACGCCGGAAAATGGGCATCGACGCCGATCGACCCTCCTCTGCGCCGCGTGCTGGACGCCACCGATGCCAGCACCATCCTGGAGGCGATTCCCGACACCGCCTGCTGCGGTTGGCAGAATCAGAGTGACGATCAAACGCTGCTACATCTCCACGGCAAAACATTGACCGTGTTCGACGAACAAGCCACATACAAAAATCCTGACTACGACGTCAGTTTCTACACCCAGAACGGCAAACTGTCGCCCGATCTTGCCTCCGTGGCCTTTACCATCGTCGCCACTTCCCAGCCCAACACGCCGATTCAGATCTCCGAGCAAGGGCAGGCCAGCCCGGAAGAATCGCAGCGCATTCGCAAGGCCCTGCTTGATCTGCCCGCAGTCGAGGTGAAGAGCACGGAAGATGTGCCACGCCGGATCGCATTTCTACCCCATGCCATGTTCGTGGGCTGGATCAGTGACAAGGAGATCCTCATCATCGAGGGACATCTGCTGGTCGCCTACAACCTCGCGAAGGGCACCCGGCGAAAGTCGACGATCCGCGCAGAGGACGCGGCGCTTGTCTTCCTGCGCTGAGGAAGTCAAGACCTACCCTGTCCCGTCACGCCGGCTCCAAAAAACACCCGTATGGCACTCTCGTGCCTCGGGTTCCCGGATCGTGCCATTGTCACCACGGGATCACGGCCTCAGGATACTGGTGCCTGGTGGTTAGCGCTCTTTATTGAAGGCTATTTCGCAAGGCAGGGCTGAATGGGAACACACCAAATAACGCAGCAGGGTCCAATCGTGGAGCTAACCAGACCTCAAGCTGGTCTCGCCGACGAGCAACCGCGCCGGCTCCAGATCGCGCTGGCTCTTCTGCTGATTGCTCTCGCCTTTGTAATCGTGAAGGATCGTGATTTCTGGTTTGGCTCGGACGACGCGATCGAATCCGACACTACGAGCGTGCAGATCATACAGAATGCGACTGCGGCTGTACCCGCCAAAACCGCCCAGCCGTCCGCGGCGCGCGGCGCTGCCGCGAAGAACCATGCTACTAAGAAGACTGCCACCACGGCCGTCACCGAGCCATCCCATCAGAATGTGGCTCAGCCGAACTCACCGGTGGTCGCAGCCACTCGCTCCGCCCTTCCTCCGCTGGATGTCGAAGTGATCGCGGGCGATAACCACAGCATCGTTCATCCCGGCAGCAGCGTTGCGAAAGCGGTGGAAATCCCCAACGATTCGAACCGCCTCTCCGCTGTCACTTCAGCGACTCTAACCACGAACGCCGCCGAGCACGAGCGGCTTACTACCAGCAGCTTTCCCGAAATGCGGCAAACCGTCGATGCGACTTACCCCTTACTGGGACAGCACATGCGGGTGCAGGGCTCGGTGGTCTTGCAGGCGCTCGTCGGGACCGATGGCAACATTGAAAATCTGCGCGTACTCAGCGGCCCTGCCATCCTGACCGCCGCTGCGCAGCAAGCGGTCCGCCAGTGGCGCTTCAAGCCTTATCTCCAGAACGGACAGCCGGTCGAGACCAAAGCCAGAATCACTGTCAACTTCTCGATTAAAATCGCCGACGACCCCGCGAACGCCAGCTAGGTCTATCGGCCGGTCATCCGGCCGCCCTTGCTCAGCCCCGCCCAACAGACCGTCCAACGTCTCACTTCTTCTCGGCCGGCTTAAGCAGCAAATCCTGGTAATCGAAGCTGAAATCCGCCAGCGGAGAAACCGCCGTCATGCGCGCACTCTCGATGCTGCCGTCCGGCTTCAACGAGAAAGTGACAAAGGCATCTTCGATCGTGCGATCGCGCCAATGCGCCTTGAACGTGTCATATTGCCAGTGCTGCAGGTCGCCGATCATCGAGGGAGTATGGTCGAAGGTGATAACCAAACCGCCATTTTCTCCGTGGATCGTGATCGGTCCGTACCAGGCGTCGT
>Ga0070766_10000831_pt1 | contig 14278 bp, 15 predicted proteins | sample HubBroMetageWFT6_FD_69782 | JGI IMG/M metagenome (GOLD analysis project Ga0070766, IMG submission 69782) | Warmed and freeze-thawed soil microbial communities from the Hubbard Brook experimental Forest, New Hampshire - Hubbard Brook CCASE Soil... | ecosystem: Environmental > Terrestrial > Soil...
CCGAAGCCGGACTGATCGGCCGCCTGGCCCAGCCCGCGCGCGTGAAGTGACGGGGAGCAAAAGCCGCAACTCGGACGCCCGGAGGGCCGGCCTGGTTATCGGGACCGCTAGTCAGTGCTATCCACTGACTAGCGGTCCCGATAAGCCGACGGCAGCCCGCGACCGCCGGAATACCCGGTCGCGAGCGCCCGCCGGGCCCCGATAGCCTGAGGCCAACGCGCTGACGGAGACAAGTAGCGCCGGGATCCGCGAGCGAGCGGGATTCAGCTCACCAGGAATCCAGCTCACAGAGAGCCGCCGGAAGCTGAGAAGACGGCCTCGCGACCCGGTGGCGAAGACACTCCCGAGTGCGGGGAGGAACGGCAGCCGCCGCCAGCGGCCGGCCCGATGCCCCGCCGGCCAGCCCCCGTCACCGGGCTCAACGAGGCTGCAGCCGCGCACATGCCGGCTACGGCGAAAGTGCGGTGGCACCGCGAGTTCCCTTATCGCCCGCACTCCTAAGGGGTCGCCACAACTGCCCTGAGGGAGCTGTGATGATCTCACGAACACTGGCCGCCGACCTGCCCGAGCGCATCGGCGAGCGCACCACCATCGCCGGCTGGCTGCACCGCCGCCGGCAGCTCAAGTCACTTACCTTCCTGGTCATCCGCGACCGGTCGGGCACGGCCCAGGTCGTACTGCCGCCCGGTACGCCCTTCGACCTGCCGGAGGAGACCGTCCTCGAGGTCGAGGGCCTGGTCACGGCCAGCGACCAGGCACCGGGCGGCGCCGAGCTCACCGCGCCGGTGATCACGGCCCTGTCCGCCCCGGCGGCACCGCCGCCGTTCGACCTGTACCGGCCCACGCTGGCGGCGTCGCTGCCCACGATCCTCGACGGCGCGCCCACCACGCTGCGTCATCCGCTGCTGCGGGCCGGGTTCGAGGTCGCCGCGGCCGGCGTCCGCGGATTCCGGGAGGCGCTCGACGGGCTCGGCTTCACCGAGATCTTCACGCCGAAGATCGTCGAGTCCGCGACCGAGTCCGGCGCGAACGTCTTCGCCCTCGACTACTTCGGCCGGCCCGCCTACCTGGCGCAGTCGCCGCAGTTCTACAAGCAGGCGATGGTCGGCGTGTTCGAGCGCGTCTACGAGGTCGGCCCGGTCTTCCGCGCCGAGCCGAGCGACACCGCCAGGCACCTGGCCGAGTACACCAGCCTGGACGCCGAGCTCGGCTTCATCACCGACCACCGCGACGTGATGTCAATCTGCCGGGACGCCGTGGCCGGGATGATCGATTCGGTGCGGGAACGAGCTGACGCGCAGATGCGGTTGCTCGGCGCCGAACTCCCGTCGGTGGCCAGTGAGATCCCGGCGATCCACTTCAGCGAGGCCATGGCGCTGATCACGCAGGCGACCGGGGAGGACGTTACCGGCGAGCCCGACCTGGCGCCGGCTCATGAGCGCTGGCTGTGCGAGTGGTCGGCGCGCGAGCACGGGAGCGACTTCCTCTTCGTCACCGGGTTCCCGCTGGCGAGCAAGCCGTTCTATACCTACCCCGACCCGGCGGAGCCTCGTTCCTCGAACGGATTTGACTTGCTCTTCCGCGGCATGGAGATCGTGACCGGCGGTCAGCGGCTGCACCGGCACGAGGACTACCTCGCGGCGCTGGCCGCGCGGGGCGAGCGGCCCGAGGCGTACGCCGGGTACCTGCAGGTGTTCGAGCACGGCATGCCGCCGCACGGCGGCTTCGCGCTCGGCCTGGAGCGCTGGGCCGCGCGCCTGACCGGGGCCGCCAACGTCCGGCAGCTGTCGATGTTCCCCCGTGACCTGCACCGGCTGAGTCCCTGAGCGGTACTGCCCGTGAGGCTGGGCGGGGCGCCCGTGTCGCCGGGCGCCCCGCCACCTCCGGTCACGCGGGGTTCAGCGCGCAGTTGTGATAGGCGGCGATCAGCCACCGGCCGTCCTGCCGGGCCAGCACCCAGGTGGCCCGGACCAGCCGCGGCGCGGGGACGCTGGTCTCGCCGGCCATCAGGATGCCGCTGGTGCTGATCACGATGGCGGCGTCCGAGCCGTACACGCGGACGCTGCGCTCCTCGTCGATCGCGCTGGATCCCTTCAGCGGGCCGGCGAAGCCCGCGGTGAAGAACGCCCGCACCTCGTCGGCGCTGGTGTCGTAGACGCCCGGCATGACGACCGTCGCGTCCTTGGTGTAGAGGTCCGCGATCGCGTCGGCGTCCCCTGCGGCCCAGGCCACGTAGAAGCGGTCGAGCACGTCGATAACTGCCTTGTCTTCGCTGGTCATATCCGTCTCATTTCTCTCTGGAGAGCTTGGTCGCGGATATCTACCCGGCGAAAAAGCCGAATTCATCGGTGCCAGACCGATGAATCCGGGGCCAGGCGCGAGTAGGTAGGGTCATGACCGAGATGGCCACATTGACCCAGGACTTCGAGCGCGATACCGAGCGGTTCCGGCGCGAGCTGCTGGCCCACTGCTACCAGATGGTGGGCTCGGTCCACGACGCCGAGGATCTGGTCCAGGAGACCATGCTGCGGGCCTGGCGAGCGCGCGACCAGTACGACGGATCCCGCGCCTCGCTGCGCACCTGGCTGCACAAGATCGCCACGAACGCCTGCCTGAGCGCCCTCGCCGGACGGGCCCGCCGGCCGCTGCCGGCCGCGATCGGCAGCCCCGGCGACAACCCCGAGGGACCGCTGACCGGCGGGTTCGAGGTGCCGTGGGTGCAGCCGTTCCCCGACGCGATGCTCGGCACCGATCCCGCGGCGGCGCTGCTGACCAGCGGACGGCTCCGGCTCGCGCTGATCGCCGCCATGCAGCTGCTGCCGCCGCGCCAGCGGGCGATCCTGATCCTGCGGGAGGTGCTCGCGCTGCCGGCGGCCGAGGTCGCTGACATCCTGGCCACCACGCCCGCCGCGGTCAACAGCGGCCTGCAGCGGGCCCGCGCCCGGCTCGCCGAGGCGGGCGTGGACGAGGAGCAGATCGGCCAGCCGGCCGACTCCGGCAGCCGCGCGGTCATCGAGCGGTACATCAAGGCGTTCGAGCAGGCCGACGTCGAGGGCCTGAAGCGGCTGCTCGCCGACGAGGCGATCCTGGAGATGCCGCCGTTCCTGAACTGGTACCGCGGCCGCGCCGAATACGCCCGCTTCATCGCCCGCGTGTTCAGCACGACTGGCCGCGACTGGCGGATGCTCCCGGTGGCGGCGAACGGCCAGCCGGGGATAGCCCAGTACCTGCGCGGCCCGGCCGGGGACTACCTGCTGTACACCCTGCAGGTCTTCGCGGTCAGCCGCGAGCGCATCGTCCGGACGACCGTGTATACCGACCAGGCGGTGTTCGACCGCTTCGGCCTCGCGGCCACTATCGCGGGGGGCTCCGGGGGGTCGTCCCCCCAGGCGGACACCGCCTAGGGGACGACGACGACGACCTTGCCGACCGCGCCGGCCTCGACGGCCTGCTGGGCCGCGGCGACCTGGTCGAGCGGGAACCTGGTCACCGGCAGCGAGGTCAGCGCCCCCGCCTGCAGCGCGCGCGTGATGTCGTTGACCGCCTGATCCTGGGCCTCCGACGGCACGGTGTACAGGAGGATGAAGCGGATCGTGACGTTCGCGGTCATGCACTTGCGCACCGGGAGCACCGGGTCGGCGGGCTCGGCGGCGTAGTCCACGATGTGCGTCGCCGGCCCGGACACGGCCAGGTCCAGGTCGATGTTCGCGCCGAGGGCCAGCTCGACGATCCGGTCCATCGTCGGCGCGAAGGCGCGCACCTGGTCGGCCGCGTCCGCGTCCCGGTAGTTGACGACCAGGTCGGCGCCGGCCCTCGCGGCGAGCTCGGCCTTCTCCGGGCCGCTGACCGTGGTCACGACGCGCGCCCCGTAGAACTTGGCCAGCTCGATCGCGTAGTGGCCGACGGCACCGGCGCCGCCGGCGATCAGGACGTTCTTCCCCTCGACCGGCCCGTCCGCGAACAGGCACCGATGCGCGGTCATCGCCGGGACGCCGAGGCAGGCGCCCAGCTCGGCCGAGGTTTCCTCCGGCAGCGGAACGGCCTGGCGGGAGGGCACGACCGCGTACTCGGCGGCCGTACCCCAGCGGCTCGTCGCGGCGGCCATCCAGGTCCAGACCCGCTCGCCGACGCGGTTCGCGGGGACGCCGTCGCCGACCGCGTCGATCACGCCGGCGCCATCGTGGTGCGGGACCTGGAAGTCATCGATCGGCCGCGGCGTCGCCCCGCTGCGGGATTTCCAGTCCGTCGGGTTGATGCCCGATAGCTCGATCTTGACCCGCACCTCGCCGACGCCGGGCTCGGGCCGGTCGATCTCGGTAACGCGCAGCACATCCGCTGCCGCGCCGTGACTGTCGTAGACAGCAGCCCGCATGGATCTCACTCCTCGGGGGTTGTCACCCGGATGCCGGAACGATCTTGTCGATCTCGGCCAGCTCGGCTGCGGTCGGCTCCCAGTCCCCCGCCGCGGCGTTGGCCCGGACCTGCTCGGGCGAGGTGGCGCCGGCGATGACCGACGTACAGCCCGGCTGCGCCGCCAGCGCGCCGATGGCGATCTCGAGCAGCGACCGGCCGTGCTGCTCGCCCCATTCGGCCAGGCCCTCGACCTTGTCCAGCTTGGCGTCGGTTACATAGTCGTCGCGGCCGGCCAGCCGCGTGCCGTCGGCGGCCGGGACTCCGCGCCTGATCTTGCCGGTCAGCAGTCCGTTGGCGAGCGGGAAGAAGGGCAGGACACCCAGCCCGTCCTGGATCGCGGCCGGAACGACATCGGCCTCTGCTCGTCGTTCCAGCAGCGACCAGTGGTTCTGAGCGGAAATGAACGGGACGTCGCCCGACCTCTGCGCCGCGGCGGCGGCCTGCGCGGTCTGCAGCCCGGAGAAGTTGGAGTGGCCGATGTAGCGGACCAGGCCGGCCCGCACCAGCTCCGACAGGGCGGCGAGCGTCTCGTCTATCGGGGTGACCGGATCCGGGGTATGAATCTGGTAAAGGTCGATGTAATCGGTACGAAGGCGCCGCAGCGAATGCTCGACCGCCCGCCGAATATAGGAGCGGCCGCCCTTAGCCCCTGCGGCCGGGCCGTATCCCATGTCGCTGCCCTGCGACCCGAATTTCGTCGCCAGCACCACCTGATCGCGCCGGCCGGCCAGTACCTCTCCCAGGAACTCCTCCGAGCGGCCCGTGCCACCGTAGGTCTCGGCCGTGTCGAGCAGCGTGATGCCCACGTCGATCGCCGCGTCGACGACTGCCCGCGTGCGCTCGACGTCGAGCCGCCGGCCGAAGTTGTTGCAGCCCAGTCCGACGACGGAGACGACAAGACCGGATTTTCCGAGTGGCCTGTAACGCATGATCCTGCTTTCGCGTGACGATTGTTAGATCTCCGACGTGATCGTACCGGGCCGGGCAGTAGGTACCGGGGCCGGCCGACACCGCTGCGAGTGCACCGGCCCCGGTGTACCATCGCGGACCGATGCATCGTCCTCGTTAAGGGGTAGCACGAAATCGCATTTGCGATATCATGACGTAAGCACCAGTTAACGCCAACTAGTGCTTAAGAATTGAAGGTATAAAAAGGACTACCTGGTCTGAACCATTAGGGCCAAGCACCAGTGCGTGACACGATGGTTACACCCACGCAATGCGTTGGAGGGGAGCGCGGCTCATGCCGGTTAGGACTGGCCCGGGGGCAGAGAGTCCGGGCGCGCCCACTGTTCTGCGAATACTTCTAGGCACCCAGCTCCGGCGGCTCCGCGAGTCCCGGGGGATCACGGCCCAGGCAGCGGCTAAGGCCATCCGCGGATCCGAGTCGAAGATCAGCCGGATCGAACTCGGCCGCAACGCAGTGCGCGAGGTCGACATCGCCGACCTGCTCAACCTCTACGGCATCATCGACACGGCCGAGCGCGAGCAGCTGCTGACGTTAGCGAGCCAGGCCAACCAGCAGGGCTGGTGGCATCGCTACCAGGACGTCCTGCCCGGCTGGTTCCAGTCGTACATCGGCCTCGAAGAGTCGGCCGAGTCCATCCGCAGCTTCGACACCCAGTTCGTCCCCGGACTCCTGCAGACCGAGGACTACGCGCTCGCGGTGATCCAGCTCGGCGCCTACCAGCCCGACGAGACCGACCGGCTGCTGTACCTGCGCAAGGAACGGCAGCGCCGGTTCACCTCAGGCGGACTGCGCTTGTGGGCGATCATTGACGAGGTGGCGCTTCGCCGCCCGGTCGGCAGTGTCGGCCTCATGCGGTCCCAGCTGCGGCACCTCCTCGATATTTCCGTCCGGCCAGGGCTCACGATTCAGGTGACGCCGTTCCTGACCGGTGCCTCCTACGCGGCGCCGGGCAGCTTCAGCATCCTGAGCTTCGCGACCGACGACCTTCCCGACGTGGTGTACATCGAGCAGCTGACCAGCGCCATGTACCTGGACAAGCGGGCCGACGTCGATCGCTACGCCGCGGCGATGGATCAGATCCGCGCGTCGAGTTACACGCCCGATGAGACGAGCGATCTGATCCGCACAATGCTGACGGACATGGAGGGGTCCTTATGAGCGGGAACGGCGACTTCGTCGCGGCCAGTGAGCTCGACGCCTGCTGGGTGAAGAGCAGTTTCAGCGGACCGCAGGGCAACTGCGTCGAGGTCGCGCAGCTGGACGATGGCTCGGTCGCCGTGCGCAACTCGCGACAGCCGGCCGGACCAGCCCTGGTCTTCACCGCTGCTGAGTGGGACGCCTTCGTGGCCGGAGCCCGAGCGGGCGAGTTCGGCCTGAGCTGACCATCACGGTCCGGCTTGCCCGGCCCCGGGGGAATGCGGGATTATTAGAGCCATGACTGCGCTTGCCCATCTGATTGAGGGCTGGTGGTGGCTGGTCTTCATTTTCGGCGGCACCGTCAGCGGGTCAGTGCGTCAGGCGCTCCGGCATCACCACAAGCGCCGGCTGGCGATCATCGCCGCTAAAGCCGAACTGGCCGAGACGAAGAACGCCGCGATGCGGCCGGCCCCGGATCCGCAGCCAGTCTGCGGCTGCAGCCATCACCTCAGCTTCCACAGCCCGTCGACATCGGCGTGCGCGGTGGACGACTGCCGGTGCCAGCAGTACATCGGGCCGGAGCCGCTCGGGCACGTCGTCGCGCTGCCACTGGTTGACCCGGAGCGGCTGGCCATGCCGCCGGAGCCAGCTGCTGAGCCCAGGCGACTGGGCAGCGAGCCTGCCTAGCTGTCTCTTGCAACACACTGGAGGCCGCCCACCCGGCGCCAGCCGGGACCGCGGCCAGCAGCTTTTTGCAACACACTGGAGGCCGCCCACCCGGCGCCAGCCGGGAGTGCGGCCTCCAGTTTCTCTGCCCCTCCGGGGTTAGCTCACCGGCAGGTCAAACTCACCGGCCTTGACGCCCGTGACGAACGCCGCCCACTCCTCACCATCGAAGAAGTGCGCTGCCTTGGTCGTGTCCTTGGAGTCCCGGATCGCCACAATTCCGCCAGGAAGGTGCGCGACCTGGACGCAGGCCGAGTTGTTGCACGCGCGGCTAGTGATCCACGCTGCGCCGGAAGTGTCGTAATCTGACATGCGGGTGGTTCCTTTCAGGTGGATTCTGCAGATTCTGCATAAAGGGCTTGAATAATGCGGACCGAATCGGCGGGCGGAAGTGCCGTCGCCCGAAGCAAGTCAAAGGCCTCGGAACGAGCACGGACCTCGCGCTCGCGTTCCTCGATGTAGGCCTGTCCAGTGACGCCCTCGGAGTAGACGACGTCGGGGTCAAACCGCTCGGGGAACTCGATGATCGCGAACGGACCGCCCAGCCCGGGGTGCAGGCCGGAGCTGAATGTCAGAACCTGCAAAGTGACATTGGGCCAGGTACACGCATCGCAGAGGTGCTCAAGCTGACGGTGCATTATGCCTGCGGAGCCGACCATTCGCCGCAGGACAGCTTCGTCGAGAATGATCCACAGTTCCAGCGGGTCGGCCCGCAGGAGCACCTCCTGGCGCTGCATGCGCAGCGTGACCAGGCGGTCGATCTCCTCGGGCGTCTGCCGCCTGCGGACCGTCGTCATGACGGCCCGCGCGTACTCCTCGGTCTGGAGCAGTCCGTGCACCACCTGCGCCTCATAGACGCGCAGCGACGCCGCCTCAGCTTCCAGTCCGACGTAAATGCCGAATCCGGTCGGCAGTACTCCGTCCCAGACGGTCCACCAGCCCTTGCGATGGCCTTCCCTGGCCATCTCCATGAGGACTTGCCGCTGGGAGGGGTCGTCCACGCCGTACAACTCAAGCATGGAATTGAGATAAGCGGTCCGGGTCGGGGCCTTGCCGGTCTCGATCCGGGAGAGAGTCGAGGGCGCGAGTCCAAGGCGCTCGGCGACTTCCTCAAGCTTGATGGACTGCGACTCGCGCAGCTTCCTTAACTCACTGCCGAGCCGCCGACGGCGGACGGTCGGGCCTACCGTCATTGAGACTCGCCCCCTCTACGGGACGCTTGCAGCTTGGCTAACTCAGCCAGGCTTAGGCTGCCTGCTGCACCTGCTTGCCGTTCACGATACACAAGTTTTTCGCCTCTCGTGAGATCCCACCTGAAATTTCGTATCCATGATTTGTGCTATGCACTTGCGTGCCGTGCATCCTCACTTCATCATGGGAGGACAGAAGCGTCGAGCCCGAGCCACATTTGACCAGGTCCGGGAGCCGCACGAAATGGCGCGTAAATGGACGTCTCGCCGTTTTCTGTGCGGCGCGGGAGGGAGGGGCCAAGATGCCACCTACCGCCACTCGCGCGAGCGATGCGACCGAGGATCTCGCAGTGATGGCAGGGGCCGCCGTTCTTGGCAGCCTGACGATTCCTGGCCGGCCAGAGCGTGTGCGTGAAGCCCGATCCTTCATCTCGAAGGCGCTGGGCGAGTTACATCCGAGCCTGGACACGGCCGTCCTGCTGACCTCTGAGCTGGTCACCAACGCTGTCACGCACAGCAGCTCCCGCTGCATCGGCGGAATAGTCACTGTCGTCGTCCTGGAATCAGCCGGGGGTCTGCGGATCGAGGTCATCGATCAGGGCTCCGAACTCAGCTCACCGGTCGTGCGCGGCGACGTTCTCGCCTCCGACGGGCACGGACTGTTCCTCGTCCAGACGCTAGCGGATCAGTGGGGCTATCTCCGCGACGATACGGGCACAACTGTCTGGTTCTGGCTGACCCAGCCGGCAAGCTGCTGATCGCTGCGCCCTCCGACCAGCCCCAGTCTCGCGACGGCGCGTTTGTGGATCCGCCGGGAAACATGATCAGATTCAGCCAGCCCAAGCCCCACCCTGCTGCGATCCTGCATCGCCGGCGCCTCCGTCCAGCCGTCGGCGTCCGCGTCGCATCACGGCAGCGAGCACATCACGCTGATGGTCACGTCGACGTCGGGGATAGCCAGCGTCATCGCTACTGGTCTGTTCACCGATGGCGGCACCGTCAACGTCTTCTCGGCCGCGCCGTCCGCCGAGCTGAAACTCGAAGCGGGCACGATCCGGCTTGACCCGACCAGCCATGTCGGCCCCAGTTCCAGCACAAGCCCGGGGACATGTCTTACAACGGTGACTGAGCGCGGCACTACAAGCTCAGCCGGGGCACGGGCAGGTACGCGGCCCGTGCAATACCCTATTCGCCGCTTTCGTCCGCTGTCAGCGCGGGTTTCCGCATCGTGGATGTGCCGTAGGTATGGCCAGAGCAATAGCTACGGCACATCCACGATGCGGAAGTAGTCGTTTCGCCCGAATTTGGCCCGGTCTCGGAATGCGCGGGAGCACTTAGCGGCCGGGGCCGCGGGCGGCGCGGCCCGACGGCCCGGATCGCTTCTCGCGGAGCCGCATCGTCACGTGCACCGGCGTCCCGGCAAAGCCGAACTCCTCGCGCAGCTTCCGCTCGATGAACCGGCGGTAGCCCGCCTGCAGGAAGCCGCTCGTGAAGAGCACGAAATGCGGCGGCCTGGTGCCCGCCTGGGTCGCAAACATGATCTTGGGCTGCTTGCCGCCGCGCACTGGGGGCGGGGTGGCCGCGATCAGCGCCGTCAGCCAGGCGTTGAGGCGCCCGGTCTGGACCCTGGTATCCCAGCTCGCCAGGGCCAGCTCGAGCGCCGGTACCAGCCGGTCCACGTGCCAGCCGGTCTTGGCGGAGATGTTGACCCGCGGGGCCCAGCGCGCGTTGTGCAGCTGCCGGTCGATCTCCTTGTCCAGGAACTCGCGAGTGTCGGCGTCGACCAGATCCCACTTGTTGTAGGCGATGACCAGGGCCCGCCCCGCGTCGATGACCATCGAGATGATGCGGAGGTCCTGCTCGGCGAGCGGCTCGCTGGCGTCGACCAGCACCACCGCGACCTCGGCTCGCTCCAGTGCGCGCTCGGTGCGCAGCGCGGCGAAGTAGTCGGCGCCCTGGGTGTGGTGCACCCGCCGCCTGATGCCCGCGGTATCGACGAACCGCCACGTCTTTCCGCCCAGTTCGATGAGCTCGTCGACCGGGTCGCGCGTCGTGCCCGCCACCGAGTCGACCAGCACGCGTTCCTTGCCCGCCAGCTTGTTGAGCAGGCTGGACTTGCCGACGTTCGGGCGGCCGATCAGCGCGACGCGGCGCGGGCCGCCCTCGGCCTCGTCGCGCTCGGCCGGCGCCACCGGCAGCGCGTTGAGCACGGCGTCCAGCAGGTCGCCGCTGCCGCGGCCGTGCAGGGCGCTGACCGGCACCGGCTCGCCGAGTCCGAGAGACCACAGCGAGTGCACCTCCGGCTCGCCCGGCGCGTCGTCGACCTTGTTCGCCGCGAGGACCACCGGCTTGCGCGAGCGCCGCAGGACCGCGGCGACCGCGGCGTCCGCGTCGGTCACCCCCACGACCGCGTCCACCACGAACAGCACGGCGTCAGCCGCGTCCACCGCCACTCTGGCCTGCGCCGCGACGCGTGCCGCGAGCGCCGGAGTGCCCTCGACCGAGGGTTCCCAGCCGCCGGTGTCGACGATCGTGAACGCGCGCCCGCGCCAGTTGGCGTCGTAGGTCACGCGGTCCCTGGTTACTCCGGGGACGTCCTCAACGACGGCCTGCCTGCTGCCCAGGATCCGGTTCACCAGCGTCGACTTGCCCACGTTCGGCCGGCCGACCACGGCCAGCACCGGAACGGGCCCGTCGGCCCCTTGACCCGGCTCTTCCGGGCCGGCGTCAGCCATGCGACACCGCCGCCCAGCCCCTGGCCATCCGCACGATCTCGCCGACGACGCCGTCCAGCTCGAGCGCTGTGGTGTCAATCTCGACCGCGTCTGGCGCCATCACCATCTGCGCCGCATCCTTGCGGTCCCGGCTGGCCTGCTCGCGCCTGATCGCGGCGACAGTGGCGGAGGAATCGGCGGACAGCTCGGCGCTCCGACGCTTCGCCCGAGCGGACTCGGAGGCAGTCAGGTAGACCTTGACCTGCGCCTTCGGAGCCACGACGGTGCCGATGTCCCTGCCCTCGGCGACGACTCCGGCGCCCGCGGCGATGGCTTCCGCGATGATCTCCCGTTGCATCCCGATCAGCACCTCGCGGACCTGCGGGATGCGCGCGACGACGCTGACGGCGTTCGTCACCTCGCGGCTCCGGATCGGGACGGCCACGTCGGTCCCGTTGACGTGGATCTCCGGTGCCACCGGGTCAGTTCCGACGGTGATGACCGGTTCATCCAGTTGCGCGATGATCGCATCGGTATCGGAGAGGTCGACCTGCCGGCCTTGCAGCCACCAGGTCAGGGCCCTGTACATCGAGCCAGTGTCGAGATAGCGCAGGCCGAGCCGCAGCGCCGCCTGCCTGGCCGCAGTGGACTTGCCCGAGCCTGACGGTCCGTCAACGGCGATCACCAGGCCCGGCCGCAGATCCGCCGGGGAAGCGGCAGCTGAATCAGTCACGAAGCGATGCTACCGGCGGACGGGCCATCCCCCGGCAGCCAGCACGGCCGACAGCCGACCGATGGCCTCTGGTTTCACCCAGAGTTCGGCGACGCCAACCGGCAGTCCGGGCGAGTGCTCGATGTCGATGTCCTCGATGTTGATGCCTGCCTCGCCCGCCGCGTCGAACAGCCGGGCCAGCTCGCCGGGGCGGTCCGGGATGATTACCTGCACGAGAGCGAAGCTCGGGGCCGGGCCGCCGCGCTTGCCGGGGAGCCTGGCCACCCCGGCCGTGCCGCGTTCGAGCAGCTCGGCCAGTTCCTTGCCGGCCAGCTCCTCCCCCGCCTGTCCGCGCTCGAGCGCCGCCGCCGCCTGCTGAAGATCAGCGGCAACCAGGCGCAGGACCTCACTCACCGGTCCGGCGTTCGCCAGGAGGATCTGCAGCCACATGTCCGGATCTCCGGCTGCGATTCTTGTCACATCGCGCAGACCCTGGCCCGCGAGCGCGAGGGCGCCCTGGTCGGCCTGCTCCAGCCGCGCGGCCATGGCCGAGGCCAGCAGATGCGGCGCGTGCGAGACCAGGGCCACCCACTGATCGTGCTCGGCTGGGGACAGGTTCACGGGCTGGGCGCCGCACTCCCGCGCGAGCGTCGTTACGAGCAAAATCGCGTGCGCCTGGCTCTCAGCGAGCGGGCAAATGACCCACGGCCGACCGAGGAAGAGGTCGGCGCGGGCGGCGGCTGGCCCCGACCGTTCCCGGCCCGAGAGCGGATGCCCGGGGACGTAGGTCGTCAGATCGCAACCGAGTGCCCTGGCCTGGCTGAGCGGGAGCTCCTTGACGCTGGCCACGTCGGTGTAGCAGCGGGCCAGACCGCGCTCCTGGGCCGCCGCGAGCGCCGGGGCGACCGCCGCCGGCGGCGTGGCCAGCACCGCGACGTCGGCCGGGCCGCCGGGCGGGCCGCCTGCCGGCAGCAGCGCTCCGCCGCCGATGCCGGCCGCCAGCTCGGCCGAGGCCGCCTCGCGGTCCTCAAGCCAGACGGTGAGACCGCGCTCGCGCAGGGCCAGCGCGACCGAAGTGCCGATCAGGCCGGTGCCGAGCACGACCGCACTGGCGAGCACGGGGTCTCCCGCCGACGCCGTCCCGGCCGGCCCGTGCGCGGTCACTGCGCGATATCCAGCCTGAGAGCCGCGGCGCCGCGCAGGTAGACGTGCTGCATAGCGGACCGCGGCTTGTCGGTCTCAATGTGCATCATCAGGCGGACCACCCGCGGCATGGCTCCGGGGACGGGGATCTCGGCCGCGCAGAGCAGCGGCACCTCCTGGAAGCCCAGCTTGCGCGCGGCCAGGGCCGGGAACTCAGCGTCGAGGTCGCCGGTGGCCGTGAAGATCACGCTGATGACGTCGTCGGTGGTCAGCTCGTTGCGTCCCATGACCTCGGTCACCAGTTCCGCGGTGCCCGCCAGGATCTCGTCCCGGTCGTTCGTCGCAACCTGGACCGCGCCGCGCACTGCCCGGACGCCCACGTGCATCCCCTTCCCGCCGCGATTGGCGCTCGCTGGCCGCAGCCCGCGCCTGATGATTACAGACCGACCGCAGCGTACAGGTCGCCGACTTCCTTCACCGAAAGCTGCCTGGTGGATCCCGGCCGCAGCGAGCCCAGTGAGATCGGCCCCACATGCGTCCGGACGAGCCTGGTCACCGGGTGCCCGGCGGCCGCCAGCATGCGCTTCACGATGTGCTTGCGCCCCTCATGCAGCGTAATCTCCACCAGCGCGCGCGATCCAAGCCGCTCGACCACCCGGAACTTGTCGGCGCTCGCCACGCCGTCCTCCAGCTCGATCCCGCCCATGAGCTGCCGGCCAAGATCACGCGGTACCGCGCCGGAAACCTCGGCCAGGTAGGTCTTCGGCACCCCGAACCGGGGATGGGACAGCCGGTGAGCCAGCTCGCCGTCGTTCATCAGCAGGATCAGGCCTTCGGTGTCGTAGTCGAGACGACCGACGTGATACAGGCGTTCTCCCACATCGCCGAGCAGGTCGGCCATCGTGGGCCGGCCGCGGCTGTCCGACATGCTGGTGAGCACGCCGACAGGCTTGTTCAGGGCCATGTAGACCAGGTCCTCGCTGGCGGGGATGCGCCTGCCATCCACGCGGATCACCTGGTGCTGCGGGTCGACCCTGGCTCCGTACCGGCGGACGACTTCGCCGTCGACCTCGACGCGGCCTTCCCCGATCAGTTCCTCGCAGTGCCGGCGGCTGCCGATGCCAGCCGCGGCGAGTACCTTCTGCAGCCGGACGCCGCCGGGGACGTCGACGAGCGAGTCGCGCTGGCCTTCGCCTTCGTCCTCGTCACCCCAGTCATCGTCATCGATATCGTCGGCCGGCGCGCCCACGCGCTCTGCCGGGGCGGGCTCCGG
>Ga0070766_10000832_pt1 | contig 14277 bp, 8 predicted proteins | sample HubBroMetageWFT6_FD_69782 | JGI IMG/M metagenome (GOLD analysis project Ga0070766, IMG submission 69782) | Warmed and freeze-thawed soil microbial communities from the Hubbard Brook experimental Forest, New Hampshire - Hubbard Brook CCASE Soil... | ecosystem: Environmental > Terrestrial > Soil >...
TGCCATTGAGGTAGTAACCGAAACTGCGGGTGGGAATCGATGTGGTGTGGCTCATAGAACACCTCACTGCGCGAGTTGCGGTCGCGCAATCTTGCAGATTCAGTGAGGGCGAGGGGAGATGCAAGATGTCCCCGTGTCGCCCGACGAACTCCTTCCAAAACGCCGCCCAGAGAGCGATTAGCGAGCGGCGGCTGCTTGCTTAGCATGCACCTGCTCAAGCGCGAGAGCGATGGCGTCGACCGCCTGATCGATTTGCTGGCGTGTGATTACGAGTGGTGGCTGGACGCGGACCACGTTGCCGTAGACTCCACAGACGCCGACGAGCACTCCGGCAGCGAGGCAGTGATCGCGGATAGATTCGGTCTCGGCGGCGGCTGGCGTGCGATTCTCGTCGGTTATCAGTTCGATCCCGACCATCAGGCCCAGGCCACGCACTTCGCCGATTAAAGGTGTGTCTCGCTTCAGCTTGTTGAGTTGGTCCACCAGGTACGCGCCTTTTTCTGCTGTCTGCTCACACAAGCGCTCTTCCAACATGAATTCGATGTTGGCAAGGGATGCAGCGCAGGAAACCGGATTGCCGCCGAAGGTCGAGAGGTGATCGCCGGGCCTGAATGAGGCTGCGATTTCGTCGCGCGTGGTGAAGGCCGCGAGGGGGAAACCGTCGGCAATGCCCTTGGCGGTGACTATGATGTCAGGCTCCACTCCGTAGTGCTCGATGGCGAACATCTTGCCGGTGCGACCGAAGCCGGACTGGACCTCGTCGCAGATGAACAGGATACCGTGACGGTCGAGGACCTTCTTGATTTCGCGGAAGTAGCCGGTCGGCGGAACGATGATGCCGCCTTCGCCCATCACAGGCTCGGCGATGAAGGCCGCTACGTCGCCCGCGGTGGAGAAGCGAATGATGTCTTCGAGAGTCTGGCTCCAGAAATCAACGCAGCGCGCGGGATCATCAGGCCAAGGGGAGCGATAGACGTAAGGCGCCGGCGCGAACGACACGCCCGAAGCGTAGGGACCGCCACGCTTTTTGCGTCCCTGGTTGCCTGTGATAGAGAGCGTGCCCCAGGTGCGTCCGTGGAACGAGGCTTGCAGCGAGATGATTTCGTGCTTGCCGCTGTAGAGGCGCGCGACTTTCATGGCGCCTTCGACAGCTTCGGCCCCGCTGTTGGCGAAGAACGATTTGCGCAGGCGCGGCGAAGGCATGATCTGCGCCATCTTCTCAGCGAGCGCGCCAGTTGCCGGAGAATAATAAATGTAGGACGCGCAGTGCACCAGCTTGTCCATCTGCGCCTTCGCAGCGGCGATGACCTTGGGATTGCAATGGCCAGTGTTCACGACGGAGATTCCGGCGAAGCAGTCGAGGTATTCCTTGCCTGAGGCGTCGTGGATGACGCAGCCTTCGGCGCTCTCGACCACGACTGGCTGAACCGCCTTCATGAAGCTGGTGATGACGTAGTCTTTGTATTGTTGGATCGTGTCGCTCATGTCGATTCTGCTGTTCTCCCGCGGGAGCTATGCCCAGCGCTCGATAACTACTTTCTTTTCGGTGTAGAACTCGATGGCGTCGCGGCCCTGGGCGTGAAGGTCGCCGAAGAAGCTGGACTTCCATCCGCTGAAGGGGAAATACGCGATAGGTGCTGCCACACCGATGTTGATGCCGATGTTGCCGGCGGGCGCTTCGTATTTGAAGCGACGAGCCGTCGCGCCGTTGGTGGTGAACAGCGACGCGGCGTTGCCGTAGTTGCTCTTCTCGATGATGGCGATGGCGTCTTCGAGCGTGTCGGCGTGCACGAGACTCAGAACCGGGCCGAAGACTTCCGTCGCGGACAGCTCGCTCGAAGGAGCAACGTCGTCGAGCACGGTGGGCCCGACAAAGTTGCCCGACTCGTACTTCGAAACCTTCATGCCGCGCCCGTCACAAACGACTTTCGCTCCGTCGCTGGCGCCTTTCGTGATAAGACCTTCGATGCGGGAGCGGCTGTCAGGAGTGATGACGGGGCCCATGCGTACTCCGTCGTCGAGGCCGTATCCCATCTTGATCGACGAGGCGAGGCTGGCGATGGAGTCGCGGAAATTATTTTGTGCATCGCCCACGGTAATTGCGACTGATACGGCGAGGCAGCGTTGACCGGCGCAGGCAAAGGCGCTCTCGCCGATGATCTTGGTCGCCGCGTTGAGATCGGCGTCGGGGAGCACGATGGCGTGGTTCTTGGCTCCGCCCTGACATTGCACGCGCTTGCCGTTGGCTGCCGACCGCGAGTAGATGTACTTGGCGACGGGAGTGGAGCCGACGAAACTGATAGCGCGAATTTTAAGATGGTCGAGGATGGCGTCAACGGCTTCGCGTCCGCCATTGATGAGACCGACGACTCCCTTGGGGAGGTTAAGGCGCTCGATCAGGCGGAACGCCAGTTGCATGGTCAGCGGTACTTTCTCCGAGGGCTTGAGCAGAAAGCAGTTGCCGCAGGCGATGGCGTAAGGCAGGTACCAGAAGGGGATCATCGCGGGGAAATTGAAGGGCGTGATGGCGGCGACGATTCCTACAGGCTGGCGGATCATGGACTCGTCGATACCCGGGGAGATGTCTTCCAGGTTGTAGCCCTGCATGAGCATGGGAATGCCACAGGCGACTTCGACATTCTCGATGGCACGGCGCACTTCGCCTTTGGCCTCGGCGAAGGTCTTCCCGTTCTCCATGACGACTGTGCGGGCCAGCTCGTCGATGTGGTCTTCGAGCAATTGCTTCAGGGCGAACAGGTATTGCACACGCTCTCCGGGAGGCGTGCGGCGCCACTGGCTCTTGACCAGTTCAGCGGCCTCGACGGCGGCGTCGACTTCAGCGGCGGTCGACATGGGGACACGCGCAATGATTTCCGCGCTAGCGGGATTGACTACATCGAGCGTTTCGGTGGCGGTGCTCTTGCGCCATTCGCCGCCGACGTAATTCAAGACGTCGGCGATTTGGGTGGGTGCGGTGGTGGTCATAGTTGCGAAGTTCCTCAACGTCGGGGCTGAAGCCCCCTTTGTTCAATGGAGCAGCATGGCGCCGACCTAAAGGTTGGCACTACGCAAAATCTACGAATGTACGGCCTGAGCCTGCTCGGTCTTCGCGCCGACTGCGTCAGCAATGGCAGCCTCCATCACGTCGAGCGCTTCGTCGAACTGCTCGTCGGTGATCACCAGGGGCATCAGCAGGCGGATCACGTTACTAAACGATCCGGTGGATAGCACAATCACACCGTGCTCATAACAGTATCGCGTGATCTTGCTGGTTTCGTCGGCGGCAGGCTGGCGCGTTCCCGGCTCGACCAGTTCGATGGCGCACATTCCGCCGAGCCCGCGGACGTCCCCGATGATTGGCCAGCGCCGTTGCCAATCGCGGGCGCGTTGTTTGAAGTGCTCGCCCAAGGCCTCGGCGCGCTCGCAGAGATTCTCCTTCTCGATGACGTCAATTACGGCGAGACCAGCGGCACAGGCGACGGGATTACCGGCGAAGGTTCCACCGAGTCCGCCGGGACCAGCAGCGTCCATGATCTCGGCCTTGCCGGTGACAGCGGCGAGAGGTAAGCCTCCGCCCAGCGATTTCGCGGTAATCAGAATGTCGGGGACAAGTCCGAAGCGCTCGCAGGCGAACATGGCACCGGCCCGGGCGAAGCCGGTTTGCACCTCGTCGGCGATCAGCAAGATTCCGTACTTGTCGCAGGTGGCGCGGAGTCCGGCGAAGAATTCTGGAGGAGGAACGACGAAGCCGCCTTCACCAAGGACCGGCTCGACGATTATCGCTGCTATGGTTTCTTGCGCAACATGGCGGCGGAAGAATTCGTCAAACGCCTGCGAGCCGCAGTGGGCCTGACAACTTGGATACGTCTTGCCGTACGAACAGCGATAGCAGTAAGCGTAGGGGATGCGATAGATGTCGCCGGGGAAAGGCTCGAATCCGGCCTTGTAGGGATGAGTCTTGCTGGTCAGCGCCATGCCCAACAAGGTGCGGCCATGAAAGGCGTCTTCAAAGCACACGATCGCGGGGCGCTTGGTGTAGGCGCGCGCGATCTTCACCGCATTCTCGACAGCCTCTACGCCGGTGTTCACGAAGAGCGTCTTCTTAGCGAAATTGCCCGGCGCGATCCGGTTCATGGCCTCGGCGAGAGCGATGTAGTCCTCGTAGGGCGTGACCTGCGCGCAGGTGTGGAGGAAGCGATCGACCTGTTGGTGAATCGCGGCGGTCACCGTGGAATTGCGATGTCCCACATTGAGGCACCCGATGCCTCCCGCGAGATCGATGAATGTGTTGCCATCGACATCTTCGAGCAACGCACCTTCGGCCCGGGCGACGTAAATGGGCGTGGCGTGCGAGAGACCGCGAGGGATGGCCTGCTCGCGCCGCCGGTGAAGTTGTTGCGAGCGCGGACCGGGCACCGCGGTTCTTAAGAGAATTGCTCCCATATCAATACCATCCTATGGGCTGTTCATTGAGGTTGATGTGGACCTGCTTGGTTTCGAGATATTCTTCGATGCCCCACGGCCCGAGTTCGCGGCCGAAGCCGGACTGCTTATAGCCTCCCCAAGGCGCTTCGACGTAGGTGGGCTGCATATGGTTCACCCAGACGATGCCGGCGCGAATCTTTTTCACGGTGTGGAAGGCCTTGAAGATGTCGCGCGTCCAGACGGCAGCGGCGAGCCCGTAAGGTGAGTCGTTGGCGATCTTCACGGCGTCAGCTTCGTCGTCAAAAGGAATGACGGTGGCCACGGGGCCGAAGATTTCCTCGCGCGCGATGCGAGCGCTGTTGTCCACGTCATAGAAGATGGTAGGCGAGACGTAGTAGCCGCGCGCTATGTTCGCGGGGCGGTCGCCGCCTGAGGCAAGCTTGGCTTCCTGTTTGCCGATTTCGAGGTAGGAGCGCACCCGATCGTATTGCTCCCTGCTGACGAGGGGGCCCATCTTGGTGTCACGATGCAGTGGCGGCCCGAGCTTGATGGTCTTGGCTTTCGCCGCCATGGCTTCGACGAATTTGTTGTAGATGGGACGCTGCACCAGGATGCGGCTGCCGGCCGAACAAACTTCGCCCTGGTTGATGAAGACACCGAAGAGCGCGCCGTCGATGGCGGCTTCGAAATCGGCGTCGGCGAAGAAAATGTTGGGGGATTTGCCTCCGAGTTCGAGAGTGACGCGCTTTACGGTGTCAGCGGCCATCTTGACGATCTGCTTGCCTACCACGGCGCTGCCGGTGAAGGCGATCTTGTTAACGTCGGGATGTTGAACTAGCGGTGCGCCCGCGCTTTCGCCGAAGCCCGTGATGACATTAACGACGCCGTTGGGGAGCCCGCAGGCCTCGAAATGTTTCGTGAGTTGGAGGACGGTGAGCGGTGTTTGTTCGGCGGGCTTGAGCACGCAGGTGCAACCGGCAGCAAGCGCTGGAGCCAATTTCCATGCGGCCATGAGCAGCGGGTAATTCCATGGAATGATTTGTCCGGCGACGCCGACCGGCTCCTTGAGCGAGAGACTGAGGGCATTATCGGGAACGGGGTTGACGTGGCCCGAGACTTTGGTCGCGAGCCCGCCGTAGTATTCGAAGCAGGTCGCGACGTCACCGAGGTCGTACTCGGCTTCGACAATAGGCTTGCCGCTGTTGCGGGCTTCAAGTTCGGCGAGGGCGGCAGTGTGCTGGCGAACAGCGTCGGCGAGCTTAAAGAGCACGCGACCACGTTCCTGCGCGGTACTCGATCCCCATGGGCCGTTCTCGAAGGCGTCTTTGGCGGCGGCGACGGCGCGGTCAACATCCTTCGCGTTGGAATCCGGGACTTCGGCAATGATTTCTTCGGTGGAGGGATCGTAGACCGGGAACGTCTTGCCGCTGCTGCTCTCGATCCATTCGCCATCGACGTACATCCGGTACGTCTGCGCCTGTGTAGTGGCCGATGAACTCATAACGTCTCCATAAATCTAGGCCCCGGTGGGATTCACCTGTGGGGCAGTCTTGCGGTTTCCGTAAACGAAAAAGAAAAACCCAGCAAGCGCCAGAAGCACGATCGTGCCAACCCACATCTTGATCTCGAAGGTTTCCTTGGAAGTAATGTCTGGCGGAGGAAAAAAGGCCAGCGCAGTGCCGAGAATGGTCATGGTAAGGCCGCTGATCCCGGCGAATCGGAGGGTTGCCTTGCTGTAATAGCCTGCTTGGTCTGACTCCCGCGAAGCTAGCCTGATGAGCGCGGCGAACATGTAAAGAAACGGTACCAACTGCAGTACGACGGCGAGGTTTAAAAGCGTCTGAAAGGCCTCTTTCACCTGCGCGCCGATAAAGCTCATGGCGAGAAAGAGGATCGAGATTCCGGTCTGCACGATCAGCGCGATGTAGGGTGTCGAGAAACGCGGATGCAGCTTGCCTAATTCGCTGGGCAGGTAGGAATCCAGTCCAGCGACAAAAGGAATGCGCGCTGAGCCCGATAGCCATGCGGATGCGATGCCTGCGATCGAGATAGCCAGCACGAAGGCGAAGGGAGCGACCAGCCAAGGGACTCCTACTTTGTCAGACATGCGGCTGACGGCTTGCGGGATGCCTTGCAAGGCGGAAATTTCCGTCCGCGGGACAGCGATCAGAAGGGTGAGAGTGCAACCGATATATAAGAGGCCGGAGATCACACCACCCCATGCAACGGCGAAAGGCACGGTTTTGCGGGGCTCGCGGATTTCGTCGCCCATAATTGACGCTAGCTCAAGGCCGACCAGCGCGAAACAGACGACGCCGAAGGCCGACAGCAGCCTCAGGTCGAAGGGGATGCGCATATCGTGCAGCGTGAGGTTCACGCCGAAACGACGGGTCATGGTGATGCCGAGGCCGATGAGGATGAGCGAGGCGACTGCCGTGCCAATGCCGCCGATGTTGTTGACCCACTTGCCGACGCCCAGGCCGACAATATTCAAAGCTGCGAGCAACACCAGCAACACCAATGCGGTGGCGAGCGTAAAGATCTGATTATTGGCGAGTCCGACCGCGTTTGGCCCGGCGGCGAACACGGCGATCCCTAGAAAGATCAACACCACAGTCGGTACGTAGAAGATGTTGTTCGTCCAGTAACACCAGCCGGAAAGGAAGCCGTGGAAGTCGCCGAAGATCTTCTTGGTCCAGAGATAGATGCCGCCTTCTCCGGGATATCGATGCGAGAGTTCGACAACGGCGATGCCCTGCGGCCAGAAGAAAAAGACGAGAGAAATAAGCCAGAGCCAGACCGTCATTCCACCACTGGCCGAGATCGAAGGAACCACGTTGAGGTTGACGATCGCCACTACGAAAAGCAAGACGAGGTCCCAGCGTCCCAGGACCCGCTTGAGGTGTGCCGTGTCGGTCTGTGGTTCGGTGGGCATTTCGCATATGCCGCGCGGGATAAGAGCGCGCGGGCCGTTAAGAACAAACTTGTATGGCGCAGCTGAAGCTGTGCCCCTTCAAAACCGCCCGCTAGTGCGACGCGACGGCGACCGGCTTCTCTTTCTGGGCCTCCGCCAAGGCCGGAGCGATTTCAGCGAAGACCTGGAGGTGCATCGCGATGTCTTCCTCGGTGTGCTGCACCGAGATGGTCCACTGCTCGTCCCACCAGTAGGGTTGAGGCATGACGCCGCGATTGACCATGGCGAACCAATAGTGCTTCCACAGTTCGGTGTCGACTTTCAGCCAGTCGCGATAATTGTGGATTTCCTTGGGCGCAAACATCAACGCGCCATTGGCGCCGGCAAAAATGATGTAGGCATTCAGCCCAACCTTGGCGACGGTCTCGCGGTAGCCTGTCGCAAGCTTGTGGCTGAGCTTCTCGACATGCGCGTAGTTTTCGCGGCTGAGGACGTCGTGAAACGTCGCCAGGCCCGCAGCCATCGAAACCGGATTGGTGTTGTAGGTTCCGCCGTGAAAGACCTTGTGCTGCGAGATGAGGTCCATGACCGCTTTCGAGGCGCCGAAGGCAGCGAGCGGGAAGCCTCCGCCGATGGACTTGGCGAGGCAGATCATGTCGGGCTTGACGCCGAAGTATTCGGAGGCGCCGCCCCAACTCAGCTTCGCGCCGGTCTTTACCTCGTCGAAGATCAACAGAGCGCCGTACTTGTCGCAAAGCGTGCGGAGACCTTCGAGAAAGCCGGGCTCGGGCATACAAAGACCCACGTTCATCATGATGGGTTCGAGAATCACGGCCGCGATTTCGCCGGGGTACTGCTTGAATCGGTGCTCCACGGAATCCAGATCGTTGAAGCTGGCGATCGGCACATTGGCGATGCTGGCCTTGGGTACGCCGAGTCCCCCTGGAACTGAGTTGGGAGCATTAAAATCGCCCACTTCATCTGCATGCGGTTTCACGCTGACGAGGGCAGCGTCGTGCAGTCCGTGGTAGCCGCCTTCGAACTTAATGATGCGGTCGCGCCCAGTAGCAGCGCGCGCTAGACGCACCGAATGCATGGTAGCTTCCGTTCCGCTATTGCCGAAGCGAACCATTTCGACGGGGAAGCGGGCACAAATTTCTTCCGCCAGTTCCCATTCCATGTCGTGGGGCATGCCGAACATAGTGCCCGTGGTCAGGCGCTTCTCGACCGCTTTCATCACGGCAGGATGGCAGTGGCCGGCCATGAGCGCGCCGAAACACAGGTTGTGATCGATGTACTCGTTCCCGTCGAGATCGCGAAACTTGCTGCCCATGGCTTCCTTCACGAAGACCGGGTAGGGATCGTAAGCGCGGTAGTTGCTCGCTACCCCCAACGGCAGGCGTTGCAAATTGTGTTTGTGGGCTTCAGCGGACTTGGGCGTTCGCTTCTCGAAGATTGCAATTTCACTTCGCAACTGCTCGTGCATAAAACTCTCCTAAGAATCATCAAGAATGCTGCGCCGGAACATGGGCTCCGGCCTGAACGTCAAAACGAGACTTTCAACGCAAACTGTATCAACCGCGGGTCGCGGGTAGTAGTGACCTGTCCGAATTGCAGGCTGGTGGCGTCGCCCACCGGGTTGTAGAACTGGGTGTGGTTGAACATGTTAAAGAAGTCAACGCGGAAAAGCGTGTTCACGCGCTCACCAATCTTAGTGGACTTCTCCAGGGTCATGTCGAAGTTGGCGATGCCGGGACCGCAGCAGACGGTGCGTTGCGTATTGCCGTATGTGCCTAGTAACGGCTGTCCAGTGAGATAGTTGATGGAGTTCGGATCGATCGAAAAAGTATTGGGATTGAAGTAGTAATTTGCGTTGCCCTGTGGCGAAAGTGTCTTGAACCGCTGCATCTGATTCGGCTCCCCCGCCGACTCGAAGAAGTAACTTGTGTTCAGTTCATTATCCTGTCCGCCGGCGGTGATGCGAATTGGAAAGCCGGATTGCAGGGTGAGGATGCCGGACATGGCCCATCCGTCGAGGAGGGTGCCCTTCGCGCCCTGGTACTTCGGGATGGGGAACTCCCAGTAGCCGTTCACGACCAGACGCTGGCGCGCATCGAACTCGGAGAGCGCGTAGCTCAATCGGGGATCGACGGGATTGAGTTGGCCCTCGAAGCTGGAACCCTGGTCAAACGATTTGGCCCAGGTGTAAGCAACCTGGAACTGCAACCCGCGCGTGAAATTCCGTTGCACCATCGCCTGGAACGAGTTGTAGTTCGAGTTGCCAATGGTGTCCTCGGCAAAAATGCTGGAGAAGACCGGGATGCCGTCAGAGGGGCATCCGGTCCCGCTCAGGGGTTGGCACAGTGGTGAAGAATACCGCCGCAATCCCACCAGAGTTATGCCGTTGGGCGCCACTGCCGACACCGGCGTGCCGTTAGGTCCGCCACTAACGGTGAAGGGCCCACCGTTGGTTCCTCCGTAAGGCAAGTGCAGAGTGAAGTTCGCGGGCAGCGTGGCGGAGGGGGGAATGTAATACGAGTTGTCGGACGAGTTCTGCGAGCAGGTGTAACTAGGATCATTGTTGTAACTGGACAGATTCATGAGGTCAAGACACGATTGGGCGTTTCCATAATTGATATCGTGCGAGACCAGAAGGCGGTGCGCTTGCGATCCCACGTAACCCACCTGCATCATCATGTTCCGGCCGAGAGCACGCTGGATGGTGAGGTTGTACTGCTCGGAATACTGCGTCCGAATGTGAGGCTGCATATCGCCATAGAGCAGGATGGGGCGGTAGGTGGACCAGTCGATTGGAGTACCTCGCGGTGGCGAGATGATGCCGTTGAAGGGATTGGGATACTGCGTGCCGGTCTGACTGACGTATGGGGTGTTGAAGTTGGTGTTGTAGATGGTGCTGCTGCCGCCAAAGGGAGGTTCGGCGCCGAACTGCTCAAGCACCAACTGTTCGATCGGATTATAGAAAAGGCCGAAGCCGCCCTTGATGGTGAACGTGCCGGGATCGCCGGTAATCTTATGCAACCATCCGTTGCTGGCGCTCGGGCTCCAGGCGAGGCCGATGCGGGGCGCCCAAGCCTTGTAGTAGGTCTGGGTCATTCCAGGAGGGATGCCCTTGTCTCCCGGCACGACCAAGCCGAGCGGGTTCACGGCGTTTGCCGGACCGGTGGGGCTGCAGTCGGTAGAGCCGTAGCCGGTAGGGGGAGGACCGGCAAGCGGGTTGTTGGGATTCAACTGGCAAGGATACTGGGTGGTCGCTTGACCGGGGCGATACGTTTGCACATGGCCAAGAACGTCGGCGAGCGGAGTATCCAATTCCCAGCGAAGGCCGTAGTTGAGGGTCACGTTCGGCTTGATGCGCCAGCTATCCTGCCCGAAAAGATAGTAGGCGTTGTTGCGCACGTGCTCGGTCTGCGCTGAACCTTGTGAGTAGCTGTAAGGCAAGCCGAGCAGGTAGTCCGGTAGATAGTTGTAGATTCCATTGACGGGATCGGCAAGCAGTCCCGGACTGTTGGGATCGGTGCTGCTGTACTGGAAGTATCCATTCACGTTGTAGTAGAGCGTCTGGTTGAATTGCATGTAGCGAATGTCGGCGCCGAATTTCAGAGCGTGCGCGCCCAGTTGCTTGCTGATGTTGTCGGTCCAGACGTAGCTATTGCCGATCTGCGGAAGCTGGCCTTCGAAATTGTTGCCGATGGAGAACGAACCCGGAACCACGATGAAGGGAACTCCTTCGAAGTTCTTACCGAGTCCTGGGGTGATTCCGGCGCTGGGATTGTTAGGGTCACTAAAACACTGGCTGGAGGGGACAAGGCTGCCGCAGGAGTTTTGCACAAGGTTGGTGCGCGCGGGAGTCTGGAACCCTGTCTGGTTTTCACGCATGTAGGTGAAGCGTGCCTCGTTGACCAGGCTGTTGCTGATGGTCCAGATGTGGGCAATGTTCAGTTGCTGCACGGTCGTGGGAATCTGCGCGCCAAAGCCGGGCACGTTGGCGCCGGCGGCCTGGAAGAACGAGAAGGCCTGGTTCGTGATCGAATCGTTGATGTAGTAGTAAACGTTCAGGTTCTGGTTGTTGGTGAGACGGTAGTCGAACTTCATTGATCCTTGATCGCCGTTGACGATCTGGTTGGGCACCGACTGAAACAAGTTGCCGGGTTGGTTGGGCAACGGAACATAGAGCTGCATCAAGGCGACTGCCGTGGGATCCATGCAGGGCGCGGGAATCTGGTTGTTGGTGAAGATTGACGAATACGGAATTGGAACAGTGTCGCCCTGCGTGGACAGAGGAGAGGAGAGACCGAGCGCACCCAGGCAACCCGCGCGGTTGTTGAACAGGTCGGCAACCGCCTGATTAGCAATCTGGCCCGAAAAGCCACCGGTTACGCTACTGAAGTCCCCGTTGCGCTGGTTCTGGTTAGGCACGTAGAACTGCGCGCTCGGGATGCCCTGCTTGATGCGGCGTCCCTCGTACGACAGGAAGAAGAAGGCGCGGTCCTTCTTGATGGGGCCGCCAAAGGTCCCGCCAAACTGGTTCTGCTGGAATTGGGGTTTGACGACGTTGAAGTAGCCTTGGGCATTCAGCACGCTGTTGCGGAAAAACTCGAAGGCGTTGCCGTGAAATTCGTTAGTGCCCGACTTGGTGACGACGTTGATGACCGCGCCAGAGTTGCGTCCATATTCGGCGTCGAAGGTATTGGTTAGCACCCGGAATTCGGAGATGCTGTCGGGGCTGGGCTGCACCGTCGGAAGGTTGGCGAACAGATCGTTGGCATCGCCGCCGTTTACGTTGAAGTTGTTGGCGCGGCCACGGCCGCCATTGACCGAGACTACGCCCGGCTGGTCGCTTCCGTAAGCGATGGAGTTGCTGCCGCCGACGTTTGACATCACGCCCGGTTGTAACTGCAGCAACTGGTAGGTGTCGCGTGTGTTCAGAGGCAACTGCGTAGCCATGAGGGAATCAACCGTAGCGCCGAGCTGCGTCGAGCTTGTGTCAATTAGCGGAGCCTCGGAGGTGACCTCAACGGTTTCCGTCGCGGAACCGAGTTGGAGTGTCCCATTCACGGTAATGGTCTGGCTCAGGTCGAGGGCGACCTGCTTGCGGGTCAGCTTTTTGAAACCAGTGGCTTCGAACTCGACCGTGTAGGTGCCGACGGCGACGGTCGGAAAAGAATAGTCGCCGCTCTTGTTGCACTGAGTGTGGCTGCTGACGCCGTTGGCGTCGTTGGTGATGGTGACGGTGGCATCGGGAATCACTGCGCCGCTGGGATCGATGACGCGTCCGTTGATTCTTCCGCCGGTGCTCTGAGCCAGGGCTGCGAGCGCCAGAATGGCCAACAGGAGGGCGGCAAGAGACACCCGGCCGCAGTAACGACAAGCAAACCTGATCATAAACCCCCTTCGGGAAGCGAGAGAATTGTGGACGCGGGCGCGTGGACAACAATCCGCTTGCAGCAACCGCCAACCTTGCTATAATCCCGCAAGGTTAGAGAATCCATTTCCTAGTTGTCAAGTGAAACCTTGAGAGCCCGCACCCAGGAAGGTCATGCGCAGTCAAAGTCAAAGCCGGCGGGAACTCCGCAGGGATACCTGAAGATCGGTGACGTCGCAGAGCTCACCGGCGTCTCCGCCTCGGTGATCCGTTCGTGGGAGAGGCTCGGGATCATCCATCCCAAACGCACCGGCAGCAAATACCGGCTGTATTCCAGAGACGACCTCAAGGTGTTGAAGCGCGCGCGCTTTCTCAGCCGAGTGCGCGGCTTGAACGGTCCGGCCATCGTCGAGTTATTGAAATCGCAGGGACTGGCAAAGGCGGCGCGTCGCGATGGCGGGGGCGCGATGGGCCCGCGCTTGCGTCAGTTGCGAGTAAGCCGGGACCTTGCGCTGGCGGAGGTGGCTGGCGAGGTCGGTATTTCAGTCGGGTTCCTCAGCGCGATCGAACGGTCACACATGAGCGCATCGGTGGGAACGCTGCGCAAATTGGCGCGATATTACAAGCTGAACATCCTGGACTTCTTTGATCCGGCGCAATCGAATCCATACCGTGTGCGTCCCAACGAGCGGAAGCGTTTGCATGCGGGACCCGGCGTGCAGATGGAACTGCTGGCCTGGGGCAACACGGTTATGGAGCCCCATTTGTTTACCATTGCGCCTGGCGCCGACAGTGGCGATTCTTACGCGCACGAAGGCGAGGAGTTCCTGTATGTGCTGCGTGGGGCTCTGAATATCGCGCTGGATGGACAGTGGTACGTGCTGCAACCGGGCGACAGCTTTTACTTCGAGAGCAACACGCCGCACATTTGGCGCAATACCGGCAAGACAGAGACCGTCGTTCTTTGGGTGAATACGCCGCCGACCTTCTAGAGACTTGTTTGAGGTGAACGCATGTTGAGGTCTGCATGAGCACCAGCCGTAGGGATTTCATCCGGTTTGTTGTGGCGGGTAGCGTAGCTGCGGGATGTCCCGTGGAGTTGGCGTTGTTGGCGGCGGAGCCGTCGAACATTGAGGTGGACGGCGAACACAACAAGGTCTGCCATGAGATCCGCGATGGCAAGAAATTTGTACATCCTCCGGCTTCGCAGAAGCGCGACGTCGTAATCGTCGGCGGTGGGGTGAGTGGTCTGATGTCGGCATACCTGATGCGCGACAAGGATTTTCTTCTGCTGGAAAAAGAGCCGCATTGGGGCGGCAATTCGTACCTCGAAGCATACAACGGCGTGGCCTACGCAACTGGCGGCGCCTTTACTGAGGGCGAGACCATGCGGGAGTTCACGACGGAATTGGGGCTGCCGTATTTGCCGGTCGACAACTGGGACGGAACGATCGCGAACGGCGAGTTTGTTGCCGACACCTGGGGCGAAGGTCTCGAGCGCCTGCCGTATCCGCAGAACGTGCGCGAGAGCTTCCGGAAGTTTCGTGACGAAATG
>Ga0070766_10000834_pt1 | contig 14272 bp, 10 predicted proteins | sample HubBroMetageWFT6_FD_69782 | JGI IMG/M metagenome (GOLD analysis project Ga0070766, IMG submission 69782) | Warmed and freeze-thawed soil microbial communities from the Hubbard Brook experimental Forest, New Hampshire - Hubbard Brook CCASE Soil... | ecosystem: Environmental > Terrestrial > Soil...
AGGCCCGAGACCGTCAGGGTGTTGCCGCCGCTGCCGCCGTTAGCGCTAGTGCTCAGAGTTCCGAAGTTATCGGCAGTGCCGTTGATCTTCAGCGTGCTGGCGTTCTCCAGATCTACGGTTCCAGAGTTCATCAGGCTGCTGCTAAAGGTGGCCATGGCGCCACCAGTGAGTTGGAATGAGCCGCTGTTGGTCACCGCTCCGCCGATGGTGGCCGTGTCGGTGCTCTCCATGCCGAAGAAGTTGGTGTTGTTCAGGGTACCGGTGACATTGAACGTGTTGCCGCCGGTGCCGTTGAAGCTAGTATAGATATTCCCGGAGTTGGTGACGTTGCCGTTGACTTGGAAGGTGCTGCCACCCTCGACGTCCACGAATCCGCCCGAATTATTTGTCAGGCCGGCCATGGTCGCCTTATCGCCAGGGCCGTTGAGCTGGAACGTCCCGCTGTTGGTCATAGTTCCACTAACGGTCAGAGTGTTTCCGCCCGGGTCAGTTGACACGCTCCCAGAGTTGTCGACATTGCCGTGGATCGACAGCGTGGTCCCGGCGTTAGCTGTTAACGCACCCGTACTGCTGATGGTCAGCGTACCGCTACCCGGCGTGTCGGTGAAGTTCTGGCCGAACAGATTGACTGCGCCTTCTATGCTGTTCAGTTGGGCAAACCCATTTGCGGCGCCCGCGGTAAACGTTCCCCACAGGTCAAACTGCGAACCCGCCACCGCATCGGTGATGCCCGCGGGTTGGCTGGTCAGGCTCAGGGTCGCGCCCGTTCCGACAAACACGTGACCGCTATTGCCCATCGTGGCCGCAGTGACGGTGCTCGCTCCGGTGAGATCCAGGAAGCCATTCGCACCTACGCTCAGCCCTTGAATAATCGTCAGGTTCTGCGCCGTTCCCCCGTCCGTAAGCTCGGAGGTGAAGCCGTTGCTGGCGCCTCCTACGCTCAGCTGGTTGACGGAGCCGCTGCCGATGTCAAGAGTCACCAGGTCGTTCCCGCCGGAATAAATGAACGCATTGTTGTTGATCCCCGGTGAGGTGCCCAGGCTCCATTGGCTACCGTTGCTCCAGACGCCGGTTCCCCCGTTCCAGAAATCATTCAGTGGCCCAAGCGATATGGTCGATATCTCCACACTGTTCGCGTTATAGATCACCTGCAACATTTCACCACCACCAATGTTCAGGCCGTTGAGGGTGGAGAACACTCCGCTAACCAAGCCACCCGACGTGATGAAGGTGAAGGTGTTACCCACGGCGGGGAAGAAGCCGTTGATCAGGCTGACATCCAGCGTACCGGTGAGGTTGGTGGTCCCGCTGACGTTGAGCAGGTCAAACTGGCTGCCCGCGGTCAGACCGCCGAGATCGAGTTGGAAGATTCCAGCCGCCAACTGTGCGTAGCTACCGGCGATGCTAAGCGCTCCTGCCGCAGCTGGTGTATCGCCGGGAGAGAGCGTGCCACTCATGCTCACGTTGCCGGTGATGGTGCCGCCATTGCCGAGCAGGGTGCCGCCGTTGATGTTAACGTGGCCGCCTCCGGCCGTCAGCGCGCCATCGACCTTGGTGCTGCCGGCGCTCTGGTTGTAATTGCCAGAACCGCCGGTGGTGAAGGTGCTGCCGGCGCCGACGTTCACCGCGCCAGCGTTAGCAAAGCTGCTGGGACTGGTGAAGTTGCGGCCAGCCTGGATCGTGAAGCTGCCCGTGCCGGTGTTATTGCTGAAGTTGGACAGGGCATCCAGCGAGGACGCGTCATAGAAGTTCGAGTTAGGCCCGTTCAGCAGGATGGTGGCTGCGTTGTTGACGATTTCTCCGCCGGTGGTACCCAGAGGATTAATCTGCAAGGTTCCCGGGTTCGCCAGCGTGCCATACACGTTGTAGGAACCGCCGGTAAGTGTATTGCCGCTGAAGTTGGTGAACGACGTAACAGATCCCACCAGCAGTCCGGAGCCGCTATTCGCCTGGAACGTGCCGTCATTGGTGACCGTAGTAGCTCCGGTGATGGACAGTGTCTGGCCAGCAGCGTTCGCAAGGACGGTTCCGCCGGTGTCATTCAGCAACGATAAGCCATTGTTCCCGATGATGCCCGCTCCTTGGATGGTGTTGTCGAAGTTTTCCAGGGTCAAGCCGCCGGCTGACTGGTAGATATAGGCGCTCCCGCCGCCGCCGGCCGTGGACAGAGTCACCGTGCCTCCGCCCTGCAGCATCATGTTCGCGGTCTCGACTAACAGAACCGTGTTAGTGCCGCCTCCCCCGTTCACTAGGACATTGCCGTGATTATTGATTGTCCCGAGCAGGTCGGTGGTCGAGTTCAAGTCGCTGGTGTAGGTGCCGTTAATTGTGACTGCGCCCGCACCAGTGCTCCCATCCAGAATCGCGGTGTTGCCCGTAGGGGTTCCGAAGAAGGCGCCGCCATTGTTCGTCAGCGTTCCACCCTGGATCTGGGTGTTGCCGTACAGTTGCACTGAGGCGCCGCCGCCATTGGCAGAGATAGTTCCGCCCGCGTTATTGACCGTGACGCCGCTGATATTCAGCACACCGCTGTTGGTGGCTTCGATCAAACCAGTGTTGGTGACGGCAGCACCCTGAATGAACAGCGCGGTGAGTTCAGCTCCGCCGTTGGAGTTGGCGTTGATGGTGGCCTGGTTGATGATCGTCAACCCATTGTTTCCAAGAATTCCGTCGCCTTGGATCGTGTTGTCGACGTTGGTCAGAGTCAAGCCGCCGCTCGCCTGCTGAAGGACGGCGTCGCCGCCACCGTTAAGCGTGGACAGAGTCACCGTGCCTCCGCCCTGCAGCGTCACGTTGCTGGTGTCCACGTACAAGATCGAGTCAACTCCACTCCCTGCGTTCAGTTGGAAATTGTTATTGTTGTTGATCGTCCCCAAGAGGTGGGTGTCGCTGTTCCGGTCGCTGGTGTAGGTGCCATGAATCGTGATGGCCCCCGCGCCTGTGCTCCCATCCAGATAAGCAACGCTATTGATTGGAGTTCCGAAGAAGCTATCGTTGTTCGTCAGGATCCCGCCTTGAATCACGGTGCTGCCATACAACTGCACCGTAGTGCCGGCGTTGGCCGTGATCGTGCCTCCACCAGCGTTGTTAACCGTCACCCCGTTGATTTGCAGGATGCCGCCGTTACTGGCTTCTAATATCCCGGTGTTCGTGAGGCCGCCCGACATGCCCTCAAGTATCAAGGCCTCGCCCGATACGTTCGCGTTAACCGTCGCCTGATTCACCAGTGTCAAGCCATTGTTGCCGATGACTCCCGCTCCCTGAATTAAGTTGTTGACGTTGGTCAAGGTCAAGCCGCCGGAAGCCTGCTCAATGTAGGCAGCGCCGCCACCGCTGGCGGTGGACATGGTCACCGTGCCTCCGCCCTGCAGCGTCACGTTGTTGTCGGCCAGGATGATCGCGTTGGTGCCAGCTCCGCCGTTCAACTGGAAGTTGTTCTTGTTGTTGATCGTCCCTAGGAGATGCGTGTCGCTGTTCAGGTCGCTGGTGTAGGTGCCATTAATCGTGATTGGGCCCGCGGCTGTGCTCCCATCCAGGTAAACAACACTATTGATCGGAGTTCCGAAGAAGCTACCGTTGTTCGTCAGGGTACCGCCCTGAATCACGGTGCTGCCGTACAACTGCACCGTACTGCCGGCGTTGGCCGTGATCTTGCCTCCACCAGCGTTGTTAACCGTCACACCGTTGATTTGCAGGATGCCGGCATTACTGGCCTCCAATAACCCTGTGTTCGTAAGGGCGCCCGACATGCCTTCAAGTATCAAGGCCTGGCCCGATACGTTCGCGTTAACCGTCGCCTCATTCACCAGTGACATGCCATTGTTACCGATGACTCCCGCTCCCTGAATAGTGTTGTTGACGTTGGTCAGGGTTAAACCGCCGACCGACTGCTCAATGTACGCGGCGCCGCCGCCGCTTGCGGTCGACAGAGTTACCGTGCCTCCGCCCTGCAGCGTCACGTTGCTGCCGATCGACACAACCGCATTGGCGCCGGCACCGCCGTTCACCTGGAAGTTGTTCTTGTTGTTGATTGTCCCCAGAAGGGTGGTGTCGGCGTTTACGTCGTTGGTGTAGGTACCATTAATGGTGATTGCGCCCCCGCCAGTGCTCCCGTCCAGAGTGGCGTTACTGTTCAACGGCGTTCCCAGCGTTCCGCCAATGTTATTCAGGGTCCCGCCCTGGATCGTGGTGTTGCCGAACAACTGCACAATGCCGCCAGTCCTGGCGGTGATGGTGCCGCCACCGAACACCGTAATCCCGTTGATGGCCAGGATGCCGCCGTTCGATGCACGCAGCAAACCGCCTGTGTTGTTGATGCCGCTCGACATGCTAACGAGATTTAACGCTTGACCCGATACGTTGGCATCGACGGTGCCGGAGTTGATCAACGACAAGCCGTTGTTCCCAATAACTCCCGTCCCCTGAATAGTGCTTTGGTTGGTCAGGGTCACGCCGCTCACTCCCAGCTCAATGTATGCACTGCCGCCGCCGCCTGCGACGGTCAAAGTCAGTGCGCCCGTGCCGGACAGCGTCACATTGTTTTCTAGCTGGAGAACTGCATTCGCGCCATTCCCCCCATTCAATACAAACTGACCGTTGTTAATGATCTGTGTCCCAAAGACATTCAGTTCCACGTTGGTACCGGAAGTCAGCGTGTTGCCACTTCCGATCTGGAGGTCAAGGGTGCTCAGTGTCTGGTTCGCGTCGAGCGTGACAGTACTGGTCCCATCGGTGATGCAGGCGCTCGTGGTGGAATTCGGAACACCGTTGTTCCAGTTCGTGGCGTTCAGCCAATTGCTGTTGCCGTCTGTCCACGTCGATACCGTGCCAGTCAGTGTGCACTGGGCAACAGCTGTGGTGGAAGCAAGGCAGAACATCAGCAGTACAGCTAGGAAAACAGCAGACAAACGGGCCACGGCTGTCGCGCACAAGCCTGTAGACGGACGGGCGTACGTGTTCATTTGACACTCCAGTGTAGATGGCAGAAGCCTCGGAATAATTCGGACTGGGGATCCGTACGTCCCGGGCTATGCGAAAGGACTACGCAAGAAGTTCTACTCCAGACTGAAGCCTAATGTCAAAGAAAAAATAGATAAATACTTTGTTAACAGACTGATAGCACAATAGTCCCCTTCGATCCGACCTATTGGTGGTGGTGCTCCCGGGCGGCGACGAACTGACAGTGCCGTCGCGGGTTGCCATCGCACGTCGTTATTCGCTGTCTTCTTCCGCGCGCTTGAGACGGCGGGACTCGGCCAGCAGGGCCATGGAGTGCATCAGGTTTTGCATAGTAACGATACCCACTAGTCGGCCGCTATCTACCACGGGGATCATGCTCAGTCCGCGCGCGCCCAGTTTGCGGAAAGCCTCCGCCAGCGAGTCGGTTCTCTTCGCGACCTCGAAACTCCGCACCATAGCCGGCTGCACATAGCCGTTGCCCCCACTACGCAGTGCATCCACGATCCGGGCTTTATTAATGACGCCGACCATCTCCATGCCGCGCACCACCGGAAAGTCATCCTGCAGCGTGTGTACCGCCTTGCTCAGAGCGTCCTCCAAAGTGTCCGCGGGCGACAGGATAGAGAACTGCGTGAGCATCACCTGCTCCATGCGCACAGTGTCCAGCACCGACTGGAAGACCACCGACCGGTCCTCCATTTGCGCTCCAAGAAAGAGGAAGAAGCCCACTAGCACCAGCCACACGTTCCACACCAGTCCTATCATCATCAGCAGCATGGCAAAGCCCTGGCCGATGGTGACGGCGCGCCGTGTTGCATGCACGTAGTCCATGCGCTCCGCCAGCAGTGCGCGCAGTATGCGGCCGCCGTCCATGGGATAAGCGGGCAACAAGTTAAACGCGCCTAGAAAGAGGTTGCCCCAGAACAGGCTCCGCGGCAGATTGTTGGCGTGCACGTAAGGTTGCGCCCAAAGCCTTACCTGGGGGAAGAAGGCGAGAATGACGGCCCCGGTGACGGCCGCTATCGCCAGGTTCAGCAACGGCCCGGCTACCGCCACGCGAATATCGCGGGCCGGATCAGGCTTGGCGCGGCCGCTGTCTTCCATCAGCGTTACGCCGCCGATGGGGAGCAGAATGATCGATCGAACGGCAATCCCATTGCGCTGCGCAACTACGGCGTGCGCCAGCTCGTGCAATACCACGCATCCGAAGATGATGCCCACCAGCGCCAGCCCACGACCGGGTCCCGCTACGCCCATGGACAGCGATTCCGAGAACCACACAAACCCCAGCAGAAATAGAAACGTAATGTGGACGCGTATGTCCACGCCGAACAGCTTGCCCGCCGGGAATGACCAGCCTCTCATCCAGTGCGTGACCCTCTACCTTTATTCTATACACTCGTTTACCCAGACCGGTTTGCCGAGATAAAGCCATGCGAATCATTGCCGGAGCGTACCGCAGCCGCCCGCTGAAATCACTCCCCGGATTGGATCTCCGTCCCACCAGCGATCGCCTGCGTGAGACGCTATTCAACGTGCTGGCGTCGTCGGGCACGCTGGAAGGCAGCGTGTGGCTCGACTTGTTTGCCGGAACTGGCGCCGTAGGCATCGAGGCTTTGAGCCGAGGTGCGCGGCAGGTGTCCTTTGTCGAGTCAGAACGGAAGCACGCGCGGCTGCTGCGCGAGAATCTAAAATCGCTCAAGATCGCCGAGGGATTCGAGGTGTACGAAAGCGATGTCGCCTCAGCGTTGCGCTCGCTCGATGCCTCAGGTGAAACCTGCGACTTCTGCTTTCTCGATCCCCCCTACCACATGCGGGGAGCCTACGAACGTACGCTGGAGTTTCTAGGCGAATCACGGCTGGTGGGACCGTCATCGATCGTGATCGCCGAGCATGCGAAGAAATATGAACTGTCCGAGATGTTCGGCGCGCTCGCGCGGTACCGAAAGATTGTGCAAGGGGATGCAGCCCTGAGTTTTTACCAACGACGAACGCAAGAGTAACCGACGCGATCGTCAATCGGTGCAGTCTAATTACTAGCGGTTGTCACGCGCGTCGCGGTCCCTTCCATTACCGTAGCCCAGCCTCCTTTGGGATCCGCGACCTCCGACTTGAACGTATAGCTATTGGGTCCGGTCTCGACAATGGTATATCGGCCCGTAATGACGAGGCCGTTAAGCTTTTCTTCGGAGTTCCAAACCCAGGTGTTGCCGGTGACGTGGCCGAGCGCAACCTGGTGCTCGCCGAGGCTGTTGTACACGTTGTAGGTGTACACCTTGTCTTGCAGGTTGTAGCCCATCACACGCTGGGTGTTCACCGTACCCAGCGCGCCCTTCATCGAAGATTTGGTTTCGAGGAAGTAGCCATCGGTAACAAACTCGCCGTGTTCCTTCAAGGTGAAAGGAGCCGCAGGAGTCTTGGGGCTAATCCTGGAAGTTCCCGAGGCGGTCCAGTCGCCTGCGAAATATCCCATGAGCTGGTGCTGGGCCGTGACTCCGGGGGCAGCAGCCTGTTGCGGCGCCTGAGCGATTAAGGAGCATGAAAGGATTGTTGCAAGGATAGCGAATGCTGCGGTCCTCATGAAGACAATTCTCCTCGATCGATCAAACACTAACTCACCCGCGGATAAGCGTCGCGGACCTACTCTACGTGATGTCGCACGACCCGTTCCGACAGGTTGCAAAGAATCTCATACGCAATGCTGTCGGACCAGCGGGCGTAATCGACAGCGGTAATGCGCTCGTCGCCGCTGCGCCCAATCAGCACTACCTCGTCACCAATTTCCGCTCCGGGAACATGATTTACATCGACGATGGCAAGGTCCATGGAAATTCGGCCGACAATCGGCGCGCGTTGTCCGCGCAGCAGCACGTACCCGCCTGGTGAGAGCTTGCGACAGAGGCCGTCGCCATAGCCGGCTGCGATCACTGCCACTCGGGCCGGGACCTTCGTCACGTACACACCGTTGTAGCCAAGCGCCTGGCCGGCGGGGACGTTCCGCAACGAGAGTATCCGCGTCTTCCACGACAGTGCGGGCTTCAGCCCCAGCAAGTCATGTTGTTCGATGGCCCTTCCGTCGCGGTGGACCAGCGGAAGCTCGTAGCCATAGATCGCCATGCCCGGGCGTACGAAGTTGTACCAACTGTCGGGCCTCCCCAGGGTAGCGCTGCTGTTGGCTAGATGCCGGATGGGCGGATGCAACCCATGGCTGGCAAGCGTGCGCACTGCCTGGTTGAAGCGCTCCTGCTGCCGCAAGGCGTCGGCGGCGTCGAGCACCTCCGCCGACGCCAGGTGGCTGAACACGCCCTCCAGTTCTACTTGCCCGACATTCTTGATGCGCTGCGCAAAGTTGTCCAGTTCAGAAAGCGGTAAACCAAGCCGCGCCATTCCTGTGTCCAGCTTCAGGTGGACCGGGACCGGCTCGCGTCTTCCGATGCGCGCTGCCGCCAGCGCCACCGCCTCAACGTCCTCAAAACGCGAAACCGTGGGGGTCAGGGCATAACGAAGTGCGTCTTCCTCCTCGCCTCGCCAGGCGCCCACAAGAATGAGGATACGGCTGCTGATTCCGGCGTCTCGCAGTGCCACACCCTCATCGGTCGAAGTTACCCCGAACCAGCACGCACCTTCCTCCTCCAGCGCGCGGGCGCAGCCCTCGGAGCCGTGTCCATAAGCGTCGCATTTCACCACCGCGCAGATGGTTACGCCCGGACCCACGTGCCGCTGCAACGTCCTGAAATTATGGCGGAGTGACGAGAGCGACACCTCGGCCCAATTGGGACGGGTGGAAGCTCGCACCGAGGTTGAGGTGACCGGCAAGGCACGATGATAACAAGATTTCTGGTACTGGGATTCGCTCTTCCGTTGCCGGTTTTGGCTACCGCTCTCAGCTACGCTGAATGCCACCGATAAGCCATCCCACAATGTGGGATAACATAGCTATCGCAACCAACAGTTATGAGGCAACTCAAAGCCAGCGAGAGCACCGATAATCCTATCCATCCATGTGCAAACTACACGTAAGTGGCTGATAGTATGCAACTTTAGTTGCAATATTCAAAAGGTTAATGGGAAAATGATAGTTCTTAAGGTTGACAGATGCTATAACAACTCGCAGGCGTGGCGGTTCCGAAAGCTCGTGGTAGCAGTTGAGTTATCTTCCTCAGAGAATTTCTTGGGAGGCGTAGGCGCTCCAGTGACGGTCGCAAACGCGTCGAAGTGCACGATTGTTGGACGCAGGGCGAGGTGCACATGCAGTGCTGTGAAATGACGTTATGATTAACGTTATCATTGCGGACTATCAGGCGATCTTTCGCGCTGGTGTGGCCAAAGTGCTGGCGGTTGAAGATGACATTCGCATCGTAGGACAGCCGCAGTCTTCCGGCCAAATGCTCAACGCGATCGAGCACCTCCGTGCCCACGTGCTGCTGATTTCCACCAGTTTCCTGCCCCAGTTCTCCGAAATCCAGGAACTCACTGTACGCCACTCCACCGCGACCCTTGTGCTGGCTGAAAACGGCGATGAACCTTCGGCTTTCATTGCCATGGGCGCGCGCGGAGTCGTGTACCGGTCAGTCAACGGATCGACAATTGTAGAGGCAGTGCGACGCTTGGCGCGCGGCGAGACATTTGTCCACACCCCGAACTCGGCGGTCAACGAGATCAGCGAAGACCTTGTCGGCACGCGTGTGCGCGAGCGGCTTTCGGAGAAAGAGTTGCGCATCATCGCTGCCGTAGTTGGTGGTTACAAGAACCGCGAGATTGCGATGCAGCTCTTTACTACTGAACAAGTAGTCAAGAACGGTCTGCGTGCTATCTTCGACAAGATCGGCGTGTCTGACCGCCTGGAACTGGCGTTGTTTGTCCTTCATCATCGCATGCTGGCGCATGCAACCGCGACAGTTCGTATCGAATCTGACGCTCCACGGCCAAAACGCATGACGGGAGATCCCCTCGCTCCCCCACGTTCACTTCGAGCTTAAAGCCTGGCGCCTCTAGCAACGACGGCACTTGGTCATCTGCTCATCCGTCTCTTCAATAAAGCAGTGACCTAGCTCTGCGTCTGACCGGCCTTCACCAGGTCATTCACCACACTGATCAGTTCGTCGGGGTTGACCGGTTTTTCAAGGTAGTAGTCGGCGAGCGGGTCCTCGGACTGAAAGGCCTCGTCGACAAAGCCGGAGATCACCACTACCGGGGTGTCCGCCATTCTTCTGGCCGCCACCACAATGTCGCGGCCGTTGGCGTCGCCTAGGCGCCAATCGGTGACCACCACATCGTACAAGTTGGATTCCATCAGTGTGATGGCTTCATGCGCGGAGGTAGCGGGAGTAGCCTGGTGTCCAGCGGTTTCCAGAATGATGCACTTCAGCTTGGCGCTGTGCGGCTCGTCGTCCACGCAGAGAATTCTTCCCATAGCAATGAGTCCAGAGTTTTCCTGCCGGCGATAATGCCAGGCTATTGATGAAGGGGGCCACCGGCATCCCGGCTCGTTGTCATTGTTTAGCAGGTTGCGATCATTGTCAAACATGCGGCGCCCGAAGATCTGCCAAAAAGATTCTCCAAGGAATAGTCGGGGAAACTATTTGCTTGACGCATGCAAGTGCTTTCGCTATTCTGCCGCCATGAGGAGGTCATCCAACCCCGATACAGTCCAGAGTTGGTGGGACGAACTGGAACGTCTGGCCCGCATTCTCGGACAGATCGGCCCCGACGAGGTCTGTTGCGACGGACTCAGTCAGCGCCAGACCGCCATCCTACGCGTCCTGGTTTCCAGCGAGGGAGCCCGGCTGTCGGACCTCGCAGCGCTTTCCGGCATCACCCCCAGCGCCATGACCCGCGTGCTCGAAAAGCTGGAGGCGCGCGGGCTGGTGGAACGCGTGCGTGGCACTCATTCGGACGGTCGGGCTGCAATGGTGCGCATCACTCCTGCTGGACGTCGTACCCGCAAGCTGCTCGACGAACTCATGCGCAGCCGCACTCGGGAGATCGTCGATTCCATTCCACTAAAGCAGCGCCCGCAAGTCCTGAAGGCGCTCGCACTTCTTAACAACGCTATCGAGAGCGCCGGCTGCTGTGCCTTGAATGCGCCGGTGGCGACACTGACACAGATCAAGGAGCAGAAATGAAGAACGAAGCCATCACAACTGCAGTCGAAGAGCATTACGCAGCCGTCGCACGAGGCGAAACATCGGCTTGCGGCGCGCCGGTTGACGACGTGGCGCGATCCATCGGATATACCAACGAAGAGCTGGCACTGGCCGGCGACGCCAACTTGGGCTTGGGATGTGGAAATCCGCTGGCGCTGACCGAGATCAAGCCAGGTATGACGGTTTTGGATCTTGGCTCAGGCGCCGGCTTCGACGCCTTCCTGGCTTGGCATCGCGTCGGCCCCACGGGGAAAGTTATCGGTGTCGACATGACCGACGACATGCTGGCCCTGGCGCGCGAAAACGCGGCCAAGCGCGCCGCCAGCAATGTTGAGTTCCGCAAGGGATTCATCGAGAGTCTTCCAGTCGAAACCGGCACGGTCGACTACGTTATCAGCAACTGCGTGATCAACCTGTCGGCCGACAAGCCGTCAGTGTTCCGCGAGATCGCCCGAGTGCTTAAGCCGGGCGGACACTTCGCCGTCAGCGACATCGTGCTCTTGAAGACGCTGCCCGAGGCACTGCTGCATGACATTAGCGCCTACGTAGGCTGCATCTCTGGCGCGAGCCTGCTGACGGAGTACCTCAGCACCGCTCTCGCGGCAGGTTTGCGCGACCTCAGCATTCCTCGCATCGCGCACGGTTGTGATCTGGTGAAGGTGCTCGCCCCTGAGGGTTTTACCGACGGCAAGGGTAACTCGTGCTGCGGATCGACTGTTTCAATCACATCATTGAAGAACCCCGATGAACTGGTTCGCCAGGCCGCCGCGGCTGTGGCCTCCATCAAGCTGCATGGCAGAAAGTAGTCGAGAGTAGACAAATGCAAGACCACTACAACGTGCTCTTCCTGTGTACGGGAAACTCGGCGCGCTCGATCATGGCCGAGGCCATCCTGAATTACCGTGGCAAGCCGAAATTCAGTGCTTTCAGCGCGGGCAGCCATCCTTCTGGGCAGGTGCGTCCTGAGGCGCTGCGGGAACTCGAAGCAGCGCATCTTCCCACCGCCGGCGCGCGCAGCAAGAGCTGGGACGAGTTCGCGCAACCGGGCGCGCCGGAGATGAACTTCGTCTTCACCGTTTGCGACAACGCCGCCAATGAAGTCTGTCCTGTCTGGTCAGGCCACCCCATGACGGCGCATTGGGGCATCCCCGACCCGGCTCTCGTGAAGGGCACCGAAGACGAGGTACAGCGCTCATTTCGCGAGGCCTTTATCGCGCTCGACAGGCGCATCGGGTTGTTCCTCAGCCTGCCGTTGCAAGCGCTCGATCGCTTGGCGATTCAGAAGGAGATCGACCGCATTGGCAAACAGTAGCGCAGGGCCGCTGACGCTACCGGTGGTGCAAGCAAAGACCAGCAGCCGTCTTAGCTTTCTAGACCGCTATCTCACCGCATGGATCTTTGGTGCGATGGGGCTCGGCGTGCTGGCAGGATGGCTCGTGCCCGGGATCGTGCCGTTCCTGAATCGCTTCAGCGTCGGCACCACCTCAATCCCCATCGCGATCGGACTAATCGTGATGATGTATCCGCCGTTCACCAAGGTGCGGTACGAGGAGTTGCCGGAGGTCTTCCGCAACAAGCGCGTGCTTGGGCTATCGCTGGTGCAGAACTGGATAGTCGGGCCCGTGCTCATGTTTGTGCTGGCCATCGTGTTTCTGCGCGGCTATCCCGAATACATGGCCGGGCTGATCATGATCGGACTGGCCCGCTGTATCGCCATGGTGATCGTGTGGAACGAGCTGGCGAAAGGTGACACCGAGTATGCCGCTGGCCTGGTGGCATTCAATTCCCTGTTCCAAGTGTTCTTCTATTCGCTCTATGCATGGGTGTTCATCACCGTGTTGCCGGCGAAATTCGGCCTAAGTGGGACGGTCGTGCATGTTTCGATCGGCGAGATCGCGAAGAGCGTGTTCGTCTATCTAGGAATCCCGTTTCTGGCAGGGTTCTTGACGCGAACAGTATTAACGCGGGCGAAAGGACGCGAGTGGTACGAGCATCACTTTGTCCCGCGCGTCAGCCCGCTGACGCTGATCGCGCTTCTATTCACCATCGTGGTGATGTTCTCGCTCAAGGGCGAGTACATCGTGCGCCTGCCGTTGGATGTGCTGCGCATCGCCGTGCCACTGTTGATCTACTTCGTGGTCATGTTCCTGGTGTCCTTCTACATGGGACGCAAGCTCGGCGCGGACTACTCGAAGACCACCACGCTGGCGTTTACCGCCGCCTCGAACAACTTCGAGCTGGCGATTGCCGTTGCGGTGTCGGTCTTCGGCATCAACTCAGGAGCGGCCTTTGCGGCGGTCATCGGTCCGCTGGTTGAAGTACCGGTGATGATCGCGCTGGTGAATGTTGCGTTCTACTTTCAGAGGCGTTATTACGCGGTTGCCACCTAATGACCCTGCGGTCAGCTTGGTAGAACTGATCACGGCCGCTGCGGCAGCTTGAGCGCCAGCAGCTTCCCGGGATCCAAATACTCGCCACTCCAGCGCACCGACATGTGCAAGTGCGGACCGGTGACGCGGCCGGTGCCACCGCTCAGCGCGATCGTCTGTCCCTTCTCCACCTCGTCGCCTTCTTTCACCTCGAACTTGGAAAGGTGCATATACAGCGTCATGAATCCCTGGCCGTGGTCGATGACCACGCAGTTCCCCTCGTAGTAGAGTTCCCGCGCCAGCACCACTTCCCCGGCATTCGAAGAATGCACCGGAGTTCCCATGGGCGCTCGGAAGTCCGTGCCGCGATGCACGGTGGCCAACTTGCCGTTGAAGGTGCGGCTGGTGCCAAAAGCTTCGGAAACCTCAGAGGACACAGGCGCGACGAAATTGCCCGCCCACTCTGGTGCGGGAATGACGTGAGCGAACGCGGTGTTCTTGATTTCCTTCTCGGCCTCGATGCGCTTGAGCGTTTCGGGATCGGGCGTCACGTATTTCTGCGGCACCGTCAGGCGCGAAGTCTTGTATTTCGCCGCATGAACCTTCACCGGCCACGTCTGATGTAACACACGTCCATCGGACGTTACTGCGTCGATCGCGACGTCGTAAGTTCCCGGTTTGGTTTCGAGGGAAACGCCGGCCAACGCGTACCATGCTCCGCCGGAACCGGGGGAGAACGCTAGTTCGTGTCCCATCCACTGCGCGGTGACTTTTTGCGGTGCGCCTTTCACCGCGACG
>Ga0070766_10000835_pt1 | contig 14270 bp, 12 predicted proteins | sample HubBroMetageWFT6_FD_69782 | JGI IMG/M metagenome (GOLD analysis project Ga0070766, IMG submission 69782) | Warmed and freeze-thawed soil microbial communities from the Hubbard Brook experimental Forest, New Hampshire - Hubbard Brook CCASE Soil... | ecosystem: Environmental > Terrestrial > Soil...
GGTGGGAATCGCCGTTCGTTTCTGGCCGCGGTTGGGGCCGCATGGGCAGTTTGTTCGCTCCGGCTGAGTTGAGCTCCGCTGGGATTTTTGGTCGGAAGCGCGAGTATTCCATGCGCACAGAGGTACCCACAAAAAGAGATAGGTAGCCGTTCCTGGAGCAATCAAGGCGACGCGCCACGCCCACGCGGGCTGCCATCTCGCCACGATCGCAGCCCAGTCGACGATGTCGCCGATACCGGAGAACAGGAAATATCCTCCTGCCTCGAACAAATTGAAGGTCATAAGCAGCCAGAAGAAGTAGCGCCCAGATGCTGACTGCCTGACAGCGCGCGCGACGACCCAGAACAGCGCTCCGAAGATCAGATTGGCGAGTGTGCCGCCCGCCCCCACCGGCCAAGGTTCCGCGCTGCACTCGAGGTGTACGGTAGAAAGCGCCAGGGCTGCGCCCAGGGCACCGCCCGCATAAGCCGCTAACGTAAGAGAAAATTCCTTCCGAGCAGGCCGCCTTCGCGGAATAAGACAGTCGGCTACGGAATCGCTGCTTCCAAAATCGTGCCCTTGTCGCCGACGACCCACAGACGCTTGCCGTCACCAATCCCGAAGATCGACGAAAGTTTGTTCTTGGTGCCGCTGTTGCGACGATTCCAGAGCTCGCCACCATCGTCCGACTCCAGAATCGTGCCCTCATAGCCGACGACCCACAGACGCTTGCCGTCACTAGTCCCGAAGATCGACGAAAGAGGGTTCTTGGTGCCGCTGTTCCGCGCTTTCCAATGTTCGCCACCGTCGTCCGACTTCAGAATCGCGTTCGTGCCAACGACCCATAGCCGCTTGCCGTCGTTGGTCCCAAAGATCGACGAAACACCGTTCTTGGTGCCGCTGTTCCGCGCTTTCCAATGTTCGCCACCGTCGTCCGATTTCAGAACCGCCTTTTGGCCGACGGCCCACAGTTGTCTGCCGCCGCTGGCCCCGAAGATCACCATAAGCCAGTTCTCAGTGCCGCTGGTGCGTGGGCTCCAGTGTTTGCCGCCATCGTCCGATTTCAGAATCGTGCCTTCGGAGCCGACCGCCCACAGCCGCTTGCCGTCGCTAGTCCCAAAAATTGAAGAAAGATATTCGATAGTGCCGCTGTTCCGCGCTTTCCAATGCTCGCCACCATCGTCCGACTCCAGAATCGTGCCTTCGGAGCCAGTCGCCCAAATCCGCTTACCGTCGCTGGTTCCAAAAATCGACAAAAGAACACTCCGAGTACCGCTGTCGCGCGCATTCCAGTGCTTGCCGCCATCGTCCGATTTCAGAATCGTGCCTTCGGAGCCAGCCGCCCACAGCCGCTTGCCGTCGCTGGTCCCGAAAATCGAAAAAAGAAACTCCCGAGTGCCGCTGGTCAGCGCGTTCCACTCGACTCGCGCGCGCCCAGCGGGTTGCTTGCGATTTTTCTCTAGGCGCTTCCGTCTCGCGGTCTTCCGACGTTCATCTTCAAGACGAGCCTCCTCTGCAGCACGCTTGCGTTCTTCCTCTACTCGTGCCTGCCTAACAGCCTGCTGGCGTTCCTTTTCCAGGCGCTTCTGTTCTGTCGCCTTTTGGCGCTCATTTCCAAGCCGCGCTTCCTCGGTTGCACGTTTGCGCTCATCCGCATCGGGGACCGTAGGCTGGCTCTGACCCCCAACCTCCGAGACTGCCGGCTTGGCTTGTCCCGCGCTTTGCGGAGCCAAGATCTTGAGGAGTAGCTGAAGCCCGCGCGCATAGTCCTGTCTGAAATCCACATACTGCACTCGGCGCAAGCGAAATGGCACCACGCAATCTTGGTACATGGCTGGGATGACAGTCTTCTGTTCCTCCAGCGCGAAGGAAAGCTCATCCATGACGTTTGTGGAACTGACAGAGGCAGGGGAAAGAATCACGACCGTGCACGGGCAATTGGCCAAAGCATCTTCGATCTCACGGTCCCAGCGTCGACCCGGGATGAGTTCCTCTTGATCCAGCCACACGTTCGCTCCCGCCGCCTTCAAGTCTCTGACGAGCCTCAGGGTGAACTCAGAGTCTTTACGGCTATAACTGAAAAACGCTGTTTGTGCTTGCGTCACCACTTATCTGTGACAGTCGGGCCCTTGCGAGGGATGCCCGACATTGTATGCCATATACTTGAGAAAAAAAGAGGATTTGTGGGAAGCGAAAAATGACATTCGGGCATATGGGCGGCCAATTCGAAGCTACCACCTCCTTGGAACTGCAGCACTCCCATGTCGCCCTCTAGCCCAAACGGTTTAAGTTAGCGCTTATGTCATAAGCGCTAACTTAAGGGAAGAAGTTCTCACAGATTCTCACGCACGCTTGCTGCGAGGGCACGGAACCGGTCCGATAACGGCTACGACCAATACATCTGCTTTTTGACTCGGGGTTGCAGTGGACTATACGATTTGATAAATCCGATGGCTTCCTTTCAGAAAAACAATGGTTGATGAATCCATCACGCAGTTGTTGCTGGATGCATCAGCAGGCAAGCAGGGCGCGGTCGACGCACTTTTTCCTATTGTCTACTCCGAAATGCGGCGGCTTTCTGCATCCTATCTCCGCAAGGAACGTCCCGGTCATACTCTTCAGAGCACAGCGCTCGTACACGAGGCCTACCTTCGCCTGATCGACCAAAAGGTTAGTTGGCAAAGCCGGGCGCACTTTATGGGCATCGCTGCACAGATTATGCGGCGAATTCTTTTGGATCACGCGAAAGGCAAGGCTGCGGCAAAAAGAGGTGGAGGAGAGATTGCGCTCGAACTCGACGAGTCGAGCATCGGCGGTAAAGTTCGCGACTTGAACCTGATCGCCCTGGATGAAGCACTGCTGGAACTCGAAAAGATTGATCCGATTCGCAGCCGCATTGTGGAGATGAGGTTCTTTGGCGGTCTTTCGAATGAAGAATCTGCGGAAGTTTTGGGAGTTTCTACAGCTACGGTGCAGCGCCAGTGGGCAGGTGCGCGGGCTTGGCTCTTCCACACGATGAAGAAGGACTAGCGAACGGCCAAGGAGGGCTGCCTGGAGCCGCGCGCTCTCTCTATTTCAGTTCGGATGAGGAGCCTCGGCGTTGAAACGTCGAAGCTTCGCGAGGGCAGCATCGGCCATCCCAACAGCTTGGCTGCTCTTCGTGAGGTTGCCGCAGTCCCAACCCTCGGGGCTCACGTGGGCCGGGTTCTGGATTCCCTTCCACGTCTCCAGACTCTTCTGATAATAAGATCGTGCCTGGCTCCAGTGTTCAATTTGCTGATCTGTCTGGCGTGCAGCTACCGCCAATGCGGCTTCCACACCCCCCAGGCCGAAGTAAGAATCCGCGCGCGTGTATTCGATCTCCGCGGGTGGCGAACTACCGGTCGCCACTCCTTGATCAATTGCCAAGGCCTGCTGATATTCGCGTTCCGCAGCTTTGACGTGGCCCAATGCCACCAGAGATGAACCCACCTTGGCGTGAAGGGCCGCGACATTCAAGAGAACGTCGACGTTCTTCGAATCGGCTTCGCTCAGTTCTTCGAAGATAGAGAGGGAGCGGCGAAATTGCAGGAGGGCCTCGGTTTGACTGCCACGGGACGCGAAGGCTTCCCCTTCATAGTCGAAGATCGCCGCTAAAATATCGCGAGGTTCCACATTCGCGGGATCATGCGCGATCTGATCATTCGCCAGTTTGACTGCTCGGTCCAGCAGTCCAAGTCCTTTGTCCACTTCCCCCACTCTGGTCTCAGCGCGGCCGGTGCTGGCAACTGCTGCCACCAAATGCATTTGCAGAACGGCGTCGCGCCGATCAGCGGCAGCGAGAGGCGAAAGCATCGTCAGCCCCTGACGATTGATGAGCAACGATCCGGCTGCATCGCCATTCGCCAGCAGTTCGTCTGCGATTCTAGAATAGGCCACGAACGTTCGCAATTGCTGCATCGCATTGGCTCTGCGGTGCTGGGTTTGGAAAAAATGCAGGGCCTCGCGATAATATTCCAGCGCTTCGTTCCTTCGACCCAGCAAGTGCAAGTCATCGCCGATCCGTACCTCGTATCGCGCCACGTGGTTTCTTTCTTCCACGTTGTTGGGCTCAATCTTGAGCAAACGCTCCGCCACGGCAAGCGCATTGCGGTTATTGGCCAAGGATTCGTTAAACTCTCCCAAACTACCTGTGGGGCCGCCGCCGCCTTGAGCCAAAGCAGCGGCTTGGTAATCCTGCTCCATCTCACGGAGCACTCCTGTGTCAGCCGGAGCATCACGGTTCAGCCTTTCTGTAATCGTTATGGCGGCGTTAGCATTCTGTAGAGCAGAACCGGTGTCGCCTTTGTTCAAGAGGATGACGCCGATCCACCGGTGGTCTGCTGCCGTGGCAAGCTGATTTTGTAGATTGGAATGCGAAGAATCAACGCGGAGGCGAATCTCCAAAGCCTTGCGATAGTTGATCAGCGCGCTAGCAGTGTCTCCCAACCCTAGCTGAGATGAGTTTCCCTGGACATCTCCGACCTTTTCATACGCCGCTGCCAATTCTTGCTGCAGTGACGAGTCGCCGCCCGCTTCTCGCGACAAGTTGTCCAGGTATCGCAGCGAGCGGTCGACAAGCAACTTTCGCGCGGGCGTCGAGCCCGGCAGATCCTTGATGGAATCATGAATCTCGAACATCAAGGAATTCGCCACTTCGCGCACATCGTTGAACCTTTGTTCCGCTTTAGCCCGCTCCACGCGGGCGATGTGCGCCTCCCAAAGGGTTGCCGCCAGGCCGCCGCATAGTGACAAGAGCAGCAACGCGGCTGCGCCTACCGGGATTCTGTTCCGCTTCACGAATTTTCCCGCACGATAGAGCAGCGTGTCGGGCCGCGCGCCAACGGGCAACCCCTCGATATAGCGGCGAATGTCTTCGGAGAATTGCTCGACTGAGGCATACCGCCGCCGCGGTTCCTTGTGTAGCGATTTCAGCACGATGTTGTCGAGATCGCCCGCCAGCGCGCGGCTCAGCTTTTCCGGCTTCGCATCGCGGACGGAGCTGACACTCTCTGGCGTGAGCGTAACTTCACTGGAACCATCTGGGCGATTCGCCCTTACCGACAGTCCTACAGCCACGCTCGGCCGCGCGGGCTCGGTTTCGCACACCGCCTGTCTCATCTCTTCCGTGGAAAGACCATCCACCTTGTATGGGCGGTGGCCGGTTAGTAGAAGGTAAAGGACTACGCCGAGCGAGTAGACATCGCTGGCAGTGCTGATGGCTTCGCCACGTACCTGCTCCGGGCTGGCGTACTCCGGAGTCAGCATTCGCAAGAAATCGATTGTCGGCTCTACTTCTCCTGCAAAAGCGCTTGCGTCCAAGAGCTTGGCAATTCCGAAGTCAAGCAGCTTGGGAACGCCATCGGAAGTGACCAGGATATTTGCCGGTTTCAAGTCGCGGTGGACCACCAGGCTCTGGTGGGCATATTGAATCGCAGAGCAGACTGTACGAAAGAGCTGCAAGCGCTCTGTGATGGAGAGCTTGTGAGCGTCGCAATATTCGTGAATCGGTATACCTTCCACCAACTCCATTACAAAATAGGGTGAGCCATCATCCGCAGTCCCGCCGTCCAAGAGTCGGGCAATGTTGGGGTGTTCAAGCGTCGCCAGGATCTGCCGCTCGGACCTGAAGCGCGCCAGGGCAAATCTGGTTTCGAAGCCGGTTCTTACCAGTTTGATCGCAACTTGCTTTTGATACTGATCGTCCGCCCGGACCGCGCGATAAACTGCTCCCATCCCGCCCTGTCCGATCTCTTCTATCAGTTGGTAGGGTCCGAGGCGCCGTCCCAGCCACGAGTCCATAGACTGTGGCTCCAGCACGCTCGCATGAGTGATCGTGGCAGGCTCCCGCAGGAAATCGTCTGCTTGTTGGTAGGACCCCAACAAAGATTCCACATACTGGCGAAGTGAAGAATCCTGGCAGACGCGATCAAGATATGCGGGCCGTTCCTCCTGCGAAACCTCGAGCGCCTGGTCAACGATTTCGAGTGCTTGTTTCGTGTCGAAGGACATCGCGTTATGCCCAAAGCCGGTCTCCGTCCAGCATTCGTGCTTGCGGGAAAACAACAGAGACGCCGCACAAAGGTTAACCCATTACGAGCTTTCCGCAGACTCTAATATTTGTCGTGTTGCTCGGTTTGGCTGCGATCTCCGGGGTCAAGCCGTTGAAACGTTCGGATTCGGCAGACCCTCAAGCCTCGCATTCCTCTCATTTGTTAACGCGACATCGCAATGAAGAATTGATCAGTATGTGATCAGATTTCTGCTCCGCCGTCGCGTATTAGCAAGGAGGTTTGAATATGAGGCGATCAAAATCAGGCGCGAAAGCCATACTTGTTATCGCGATGTTATCGATTTGCGCAACAGCGGCGCGTGCCGGAGAAAGTTATTTCTACTCAGGAACCGGCGCCCGCAGCGCTTCCTTTTACCTCATCGGAGGTCAGTACAACCTGTACATGTATGCCAAGCGCCCGATCAAAGGCTATTACACACCCGAGTCGGAGAGGTGCATTTTCGGCGGAAACTTGCAGCGCGTGTGGCCGTCGCACGAGGTCATGTCGCTTGGATCTGGAGTCACGCTTACGACCATCGTCCCGCATAAGATCGGCCCGGTGCCGGTCACTCTGCCCGCAGGCCTCTACGCTCTTTATATCGCGCCACTCACGGATTGTGATTGGCACTTCAGTCTCGAATCAACCAGCCAAAACACTGCCGGCCTGGCCCCTGTGGAGATGCTCAGGAGAGACAAAGGACTGGATTCGTCGAATAGCAAAGGGGGCCTGGAATCGTCTTCGACCGCATCCCTGAAAGACCAGGTGCAATTCTATGCTCAATATCGTACAGATCACGGTTCGAGTGTGCCCGTGTCCGGGGTCCTGCAGATCATCCACGACGAGAAAATAGTCCGAACATTCCCCTTGAAGGTTGGCCGTGATGTCGCCAGCGGAGCGAACGCGTTCTACCTCGACATCCAGTGGGAACAGGGCGACAGCCAATATTTGGGGAAGAACACTGTGAAGTTCATTGTGAAGATCGGCTCGTCGGAGTTGACGAGTGTTGGGGAGTTTGAGCTTACGCGATGAAAGCCAAGTAGCTCACCAAGCGGCTACCCCAAAAAGATTCGACTTAATGATCATTTCTCTCTCCGATTTGCGCGCTAGTCAGTAAGCAGCATTTATCCGACAGCGCAGGGGCCGAGGTTCACTTACCGCATCCGAACTGTCTCGGAGCTGTACTCAGATAGGAGATTCACCGTGAAAACTGAGATTTCTCATTCGACCCAGTACGCTACGCTGCCTGATGCTTCTGGCCGTGCGGAAGAGTACAGAGGCAACCGGCCGACTTCTGATCTTGGGCGTGAAAGAAGCTGGGGGGGCACACTACGTCTCGCTTCTTCATTTTTACCGTTGCTTCTTTTGTCGATGCTATTCGGAGCGTCCTCGTTTCAGCTGGCAGTCGACGCGCCGAACTGGACTGGCGTGCCTGCCCTGGAGCGCTACCGGGCGTTCTACCCGGTGATAAACCCAGGAACATTTTTTCAAACGCTGTTGCCTGCCGCATTACTGGCGCTGCTGGCGGCGTTAGTTTGCAACTGGACGCCAATCCCGGCCACGCGATGGAGGCTGTCGGGTGCACTGGCTCTCATGATTTTGGTCGGCGTGCTCACATTCACGTTTCACTTTCCCCGGAACAAGATCCTGTTTGGAGATCCGCTGACGCGTCCGGCGGCTTACTACCATCAGGTGGTCACGGAGTGGGTTGCCGGAGACTACGTTCGCCTCGCGATGATTTTGACAGCGGTTGCTTTGGTGGCAGTATCGATGATCCGCATCGCTCGGGACACCGCGTCTAGAGAACTCCCAAATTCCAATACTTCCGGGGCGCGCTAATCGTACGGAGCGCCCCGCATTGAAAGGACTTCTTCTGTGAACCTTCGAATGATTTCTACGGCTATTGCGTTGGCTTTATCGGCGATGTTGCTTGGAGCGGGCGTCTACGAGTCCGTGGTGGTCGCGCCGAATCTCCAGGGCGCTCCATCCTCCCTGGAACATGCGCGCGGATTTTATCACGCAACCAATCCGGGGATCTTCTTCAGGGTGCTCTCGCCCGGCACACAAATTCTCCTTCTGCTGGCGCTAGTGTGCAATTGGGCGCCGGTTCCACTTACGCGATGGCGATTGGCGGGAGCCCTGGCACTCGCAATCTTAGGCGACGTTGTCACGTTCAAGTTTCACTATCCCCGAAACACGATCCTGTTTAACGGTCCACTCACGTTGCCCGCGGCAGATCTCGATCGGGTAGCGAGAGAATGGGCCTTGGGAAACTATGCGCGCATCGCCGTGATTTTGACAGCGATGGTTTTGGTGATGGTATCGATGATCCGCATCGCTCGTGATACGGCCTCTGGAGAACACCGCTATTCAAGCAGTTCCAGCGCCCGTTAATTCTGGCATCGCGCCCGTACCCAATGAAAATGATGCGCCAGGAAAGACTTCATCTTCGCGCATTCAAGACGGTTGGGTCGAGATCGTGCAAAACGACTGCGGACACCGTGTGTCCACCGGATCCCCCACGCCGATTCCGGGAGCAGGTGAACCGTTACCGCAGACCGGAGTGGATTTCGAGGCCCCAGTGGACCCTCAGCATCCTGTCGCTTTGAAAGGCCACTTGTCCAAATCCGTCGCCGACGGGGGCACGACCACCCTCGATTGGGACCTGACTCTCCCCGGTAATTCACATTGAATCGGGTTGCGTGGACTCGCCGCCACAGCAAATCTGATTCTTATTCACGCAGTCATGCCGTCCATTCTCTACGCTGTACAGGGTCGTTCTCCATCTCCATCAACGCGGTGAGGGGATATCTCCCGATTCGGTAACGACTACAGTAGCGCAATCATGGCTGCTTAGCTTCTTAATGCAGCAAGCAGCATTTAGCGCCATCCAGCAGTTACTCGTACAACATCAGGCCTCTCGGCATGCACTTCGTCCGCCTCATTACGTGAATTCTTGCGCTTTGCGCTTGATCCGCCTCAATCGCCTGCAACGCTCCAGACAGTCCGACTTAGCCTTACCTAGGTTGACGCAAGTGCCGCCAGCCAGTCAGAACCAAGACCGCGATTGGAGAACAGTTGCACTCTCCGGCATGAGGCCATCGCTGAGCTGGATCGCCGAAATTGACTTCCTCTTCACCACTGAGCCGCACGGAAAGAGCCTCTCAGGCGATTCTCACTTGCTTATACCCGAGAGGAGAGGCACGTCGGAATTGAAGCTATCGGCCACCATCTTCCATTTACCGTCTGATTGTTTGACCCACACGGCCATATCCTTTCCCCGGTCATCTATCGGGGCACCGTTTGGCGCGCTCATCGTCATCTGGTACTTATAAAGCGCATAGGCCATGTCGCCCGCCCGAGAGATGTCAATTTTAGTAATCTGCCACTCTATCTTCAGTCCCGGGGTACCCAAGAATTGTGTCCATGCGCTTCGAATCGCCTCTTTCCCTCGCACTAAGGGCGCGTGAGGTGGAAGCCAGGATGCATCGTCCGCATAGTTCGACGTGGCACCAACGACGTCTTTGGCCTGAGCCGCTTTGAGGCCGGCTGCGTCGGCCGCCCGAATTGCTGCCTCGGCCGTCGCGCGGATTTCAGACGATTGCTGACAGGTCGCGCCTGAGACGCTGACAAACAACAGAGCACTTGCTAGTACAACGCCGGTTCCTCTCATCAATGCCTCCACAAGGGCGTGAACGGACACCGTTATCTACGTTGGAAGAAATGATACAGCTCGAATACTGTGGCCCTCCCCCCGCTTGGATCATTGAGAGGTCCAGAAGTCAGGGGAAGTCAGATACAGCCAGGGCCGCGCATCGCGAACATTCTTGAGCATATTTTCAAGGTGTCACCGTGAAAGTAGCTGAACTGGTGGCGGTCCCTCCGGTGGTGGTGACGGCGATTTTTCCAGTGATTGCGCCGGTTGGAACGATTGCGGTGATCTGGAGATCGGAGACAACGGTAAACGTAGTCGCCGCTACGCCACCAAAGCTGACTCCTGTTGTTTGAGTCAGTCCAGTTCCGTTAATGGTAACGACCGTTCCAACTTTGCCGCTGGGCGGGGAGAAGTTGAGGATAGTCGGAGTCACGCTGAAAGTCCCCGCACTGGTGGCTGAGCCTCCGGGTGTGGTGACAGCGAGTTTTCCAGTCTTAGCGCCGCTGGGGACGGTAGCGGTTATCTTGCTGTCTGAATTCACAGTGAACGTCGTGGCTGGCGCTCCGCCGAAAGTCACCTTCGTGGTCTGGATGAGTCCGGTCCCATTGATGGTGACCGAGGTTCCGATCGGACCACTCGGCGGGGAGAACCTGGCAACCCCCGGCGTCACTTTGAATTGCTGAATGCTGTTCAGGGTGCCGCTGGGGCGGACAACCGTGACCGTCCCCGTCTTAGCCCCCGTTGGGACGTTGGCGGTCACGTAGTTGTCCGAGACGACCGTGAACGTAGTCGCGTTCACTCCGCCGAAAGAGACGGCAGTGCTCCCCGTGAAGCCCTGGCCGAGGATACTGACCTGAGCCCCGACTTTGCCGCTGACGGTTTGCAGTTTCGCAAATTCCGCGGCGCCGATGTTCAGACTGTAAAACACGCCGCCCCCGTGGGTGTCACCGGACTCCGTGTCGCCATACAGAATCCCGTTCGTGTGCTGCATCAATGCGACTTCCGGGGTTGCACCGTGAGTGTTGTCGAAATTGTAGAGGACAGAGAAAGTGTGATCAGACGTTGATTTGATTTTGAAAATGGTTCCGAACCCTAGGGTTCCTCCCGCTGATGCTACGCCATAGAAGTTGCCGTCATTGGCTTGCACGAGGCCAGCCTCTGGAGTCTGCCCATCGGTACCGTTAAAATTGTGCAAAACTGTCAGCGCGCCGGCTGGGGTCAGCTTAAATACAACGCCGAGACCGCTAGTCCCGCCCTCCGATGTCGTGCCGTAGAAATTGCGGTCCGCGCCTTGCATTACAGGACCAAGTGGCCCCGCACCATCGGTCTTACTGAACTCGTAGAGGGTTGTGACTTTACCGGCTGTGGTGATTTTGAACACCGTGCCGCACGTGGGGGAAGAAAAAGTAGCGACGCAGGTGGGAGTCACAGTCTTGCCACCCAGGGTGGTGGTTCCATAGAAGTTGCCATCGCTGCCCTGGATCAAGGGAGCGTTGGGGTTATAACCGGCAGTAAAATCGAAGGCATGAATTGTCGTGAACTTGCCAGCCGACGTGATCTTGTACACGACGCCAGTGTTCGTTCCATCGTTCAGGTTAGGCGCGGTTCCATAAAAATTACCGTCCGTGCCTTGCACCGGGGGCGCCTTTGGATATAGTCCTTCCTTACATGGGTATTTGCACGTGCCAAAATTGTACAGAGTAGTCAGCGTTCCGCTCGCGGTGATCTTGAACAGTGTCCCCTCGTTGAAGTTACCACCAGCCTTTGTCGTGCCATAGAAATCGCCATCCATCCCCAGCACCACGCCCCCAAAAGGCGTGTAGCCTGATCCCGTTGCGTCATTGAAGTCGTAAACAACTGTGACCGTTCCCGAGGGTGTGATCTTGAACACTGCACCGCAGAAAGAGCAAAGACCGAGTGGCGTGGCGGGTGCCGTGCTGTATAGTTCGCCATCGCGGCCCTGAGCGATAAGACCCGAATATTGAGGGTTTTCCGGATCTTGGGTTTGGCCCCCGAATTCGTAAAGCGCGGAATAGGTTTGAGCCTGCAAGGGGGTTGAGAAGGTCGCAAGAACCAGCATTGCGACTGCAAGAGTCACGATGCGGAATAGTTGGACTGGCTGAGAGACGCCCGAAGGCGAGAGACTTGTGGGGTACATTACTTCTCCTTAATTTCTTCACACTTCATACTTCCGTAATTCGTCGCCCCAAGGTCTCCTTGAGACTGACCGAACGGCAGCGGAATGACTGCGTGCCACACTAGGCTCGAGGCGGTCGCGCGTCTATGGATGGAAGCTGAGTTTCTTATGAGTTTCGGGTGAAGCGGTAAGAGCCTCCCTTTCAATGCTTAACGAGCCCGCACGAGGCCCTGCGAGTGGGTTGTATAATCGAAAGCCGGATGTGTAGTTCCGTTGAATACCTCTGCCAGCCACTTCGACGTGCTGCGATTCGGTGACTTCGAACTGAACATTCACAGCGGTGAATTACGCAAACGTGGCAAAGTACTCCGGCTGCAACCCCAACCCGCCAAGGTACTCTCGGTACTCGCGCGACAACCCGGCAAACTCGTAACCCGGGACGAGCTCAAAGGCGAGATCTGGGACGCCGCCACCTTCGTCAACTTTGAGGAAGGACTAAATTTTTGTATTCGCAGTATTCGCGCGATCTTGCGGGATAGTGCGGACGAGCCCCGCTTCATCGAAACTCTGCCGCGTCGCGGGTATCGTTTCATCGCCCCAGTCGAGCAGTTGATACCGCACGCTTCGGAAAGGATCGATTCCCTGGCAGTTCTGCCCCTTGAAAACTTGTCGGACGATCCTGGTGAGGACTACTTTGCCGAGGGCATGACCGACGAGCTCATCACCGAGCTGGCAAAGATTCGGGGCCTGCGCGTGATTTCAAGGACATCGATCAAAGGGTACAGGGGTTCACGAAAATCTCTTCCGGAAATCGCCCGGCGCCTGAATGTCAGTGCAGTCCTGGAAGGTACTGTCTTACGGTTTGAAAATCGGGTGCGAATTACAGTTCAGTTGATCCGCGCCCAGAAAGAAGAACATCTGTGGGCGCAAAGCTATGAGCGCGAGCTGGGAGATATTCTGAAATTGCAAGGCGAACTGGCCGGCACGATTGCTAGTCACATCCATCTCGGCCTTTCCGCAAACGATCAATTCCGGTTAGCCTCTGCCCATCGGATCGATCCCGAAGCCTACGAAGCATACCTTCGAGGACGTTTCTTCTGCAACAAACGCACCGAGGAAAATCTAAGGAAGGCCCGGGGATATTTCGAACAAGCGATTGCCAAGGAGCCCAACTATGCTTCGGCCTATTCAGGTCTGGCCGACACCTATTTCTATCGTGGGTATTATTTTGGAAGGATGGATCCGATTGAAGCCATGCCGAAAGCCAGGGATGCGGCTCTCAAAGCCCTGGAAATCGACAGCGGTCTCGCTGAAGCTCATACCTCGTTAGCTTTGGTTAAGTTCTTTTTTGATTGGGATCTGGCCGGGGCTGCGCAAGAGCTCCGAAACTCTATCGCCCTGAATCCCAACTATGCGACGGCTTACCAGGCGCATTCGGTTGTGCTCGGTGCCATGACGCGCAACGAGGAATCGATTGCTGAAGCCATGCGTGGCCTGGAAGTTGACCCTCTTTCTATTCCTGTGAATAACATCGTGGGAGAGATGCTCAGTGCTGCGCGCCAGTGGGAGCGAGCGATCGATCAGTACCGTAAAACGGTTGAATTGGATCCCGGTGTAGCCTTGGTGCACGAGAATTTAGGTACAGCGTTGGAAGAAGTTGGCAAGTACGACGAAGCCATCGAAGAATATCTCGTCGCCCGAACTCTCTCTGGAGAAGATCTAAGCATAGTACGGGAGCTCCGCGAAACATACACGAGAAATGAGCTGCGGGGCTTTAGACAAAAACAACTTCAGTTGGCATTGGCACGATGGACCGGGTGGCATGTTGATGCGTTTCAAATCGCCTCATACTACGCGCGACTGGACGACTCGACGGCGGCATTGGCCTGGCTTGAAAAAGCGTTCGTCGCTCGATCTGGAATGTTGATTTGGATCAGAATGTACCCTGATTTTAAGAACGTTCTTTCACACTCCGCGTTTGAGCAGTTGGTCTTGCGGGTGGGTTTGCCTAGCTGAGCCTTGAATACTGATTCCTTACCACGATACGGAGCACCGTTTTGCGATCGAGTGACGCGCAACTCGGAAGTTGTAGGGGCGCCGTTCTTGTCGGTCGGTCTTGGAGCGGCGTTCACAACGGATGCCATTTCGCCAATTGACGCAATCGCTTGCGTGACTTTTCCGCGAGAGACTGGGCAATCTGATTCCACGAAAAGAGCGTTTGCTGCAGAGAAAGGTTCGGATCGATAGCCTGCCGGATCTGGTGAATCGCGAAACTGAACTCACGTGAGGGGCTACATGGTCGTACGCTCGGAGAGTGAATAGCCGGAGGGGGAAATATCGCGCCCGATCCGGATCAATTTTTCTGCCAGGAGCGTGACAAGCAACTTCCCGTAAAGCGAGGCGCGGGAACTGCGGTCGTCATGCTTGGGCA
>Ga0070766_10000838_pt1 | contig 14242 bp, 12 predicted proteins | sample HubBroMetageWFT6_FD_69782 | JGI IMG/M metagenome (GOLD analysis project Ga0070766, IMG submission 69782) | Warmed and freeze-thawed soil microbial communities from the Hubbard Brook experimental Forest, New Hampshire - Hubbard Brook CCASE Soil... | ecosystem: Environmental > Terrestrial > Soil...
CAACGAGCGGATTCATGAATGCGCTGGCGGGCGCAGCCTATCTGGTTCGTAGCAGTGTGCCGTTCCGCCATGCCCACGAAATGATCGGCAAGGCGGTACAACTGTGTGTTGAGAAGGGCTGCGAGCTTGAGCATCTTTCGGCCGAAGACCTTGCACTCTGCGGCATTCAGGCCAACCAGCAGTTCTACGATGCATTGAAATTGCAACAAGTATTGGAGATACACGACGTACCGGGTGGTACTGCTCCTTTGCAGGTTCGGGCGGCGTTGAAGAAAGCGAAGGAAACACTCTCGATGTATGCAGGAGCCGCCCATGTTTGCGCGTAATGCTACACTGCCCGACGCTATGGCGATCGAGCAGCTGATTCACATTCACGTCGACGACGGGACGCTTTTGGGTCGCTCGTTGGCCGAAATCTGTGAGAACATCCGTGACTTCGTGGTCATTGAACACGAAGGCGAAGTCGTGGGATGCGGTGCATTGCATCTTTATGGAATGCACCTCGCCGAGGTGCGCTCCATCACCATCGGGAAGAAGGCCAAAGGCAATGGCGCCGGGCGCATGCTGATCGATGCTCTGCTCGGCGAAGCCGCACGCCAAAGCGTGACCTGTGTGTGCCTCTTTACCCGCATCCCCGACTTTTTCGGCAAGATGGGATTTACGACGGTGGACAAGGAGCTCCTGCCTGACAAGATGTACAAGGACTGCCTGCGCTGTCCGCGCCTGCATGCTTGCGACGAGATCGCCATGTACATGGGAGAGTTGCCGGAGAAGACCGTGCTGTCGACCTCGCCTCACGCCGCGCAGTATTACACGCAACTGGTGCAGTTGCACTCCTAGACGGGATCGCTGATGACCGCTGCTTCCGATGAGCCTGCTCGCCGCCGAAGCAGCAGTCCCAGCACGATCCACAGCGCCAGCGCCATCCATTCATAGATGCTGAAGTGCCCGGGCACCGTAGGCAGGATCTTCATCGCCAGCACTAGAAAGGTCACCACAATTCCTGTGGCCGCTGCTACACGGCCGAACGAGCTCGGCTTCAGGCGCAGGTACGACGCGCACGCCGCCATCCAGCCGAGCGCCGAAGCAAGAGAGCCCACTTCAGCGATAGGTACGAGAATGGATTCGCCGGCGAACATACACATCGCGGTGAACAGGCCGATGGAGACGACCGCGACAGATGGTGTACGGTTTCTCGGATGCACATATCCCAAGCGTGTGTCGGCCAGACCTCGTCGGCCCAGCGCAAACAGCAGCCGCGTTGCGGCCACAAAATTCCCATTGAATACTTCGAGCAGCGAGAGCAGGGCGGCGCCCATGATGACGCTGACAATCCAACGAGTGCCGACTGCGCGCTCGAATGCCACAGCCGTCGCGAAACGTTCACGCACCAGGCTCTGCCATGGTGTGACGTATGCCGTTGCGGCGATGACGCTCACATAGAAACCAATTCCCACGAGCATGGCGGTCATGATTGCCAACAGAAACCGCCGCGGCTGAAATTGCGAGCTGGCCTCTTCCGACGCTTTGCCAATCGACTCAAAGCCCGTCATGAAGTACGGCACGATTTGCAGCACCAGTAGAATCGACAGCGGCGCGGACGCGTTAAAGAGTGGCTGAAGGTTCTGTGTCGAGCCGTGCCTGAGCCCAGCGAGGATGAACGTCGCAACGAGTGCAATCGCGCCAAATGTGGTCACGTTCTGAAAGCTGGCGCTCATGCGAATGCCACGGTAGTTCATGACGGTAAGCAACCCTGTCAATGCCAGACCGATCACCAGGTGGGGCAGGAACACGGGCTTTCCGGCAACCCGATAGAGTTCGAATGAGTTCATAGCAGGGAAGATGTAGCTGGCAATCCGTCCTATGGCCACTGCCTCCCAGGGACACACGATGTAGTAAGCAAGCAGCATCATCCAACCAGTTGCGAAGCTGATAGACCGTGGGAAAACCGCTGCGGTATAGGCGATCTCGCCGGCGGCGTCAGGCATGGCGCGAACCAGTTGCCCGTAAACGTAGCCAATGGGCAACAGCAAAGCGCCGCCTAACGCGAAGCCGAGCATGGCTCCCAGCGGACCGCCGCGCCGCAGCCAGTCGTCCATCACGACGAGCCAACCGACGCCGATCATCGTGCCGAAGCCGAGCGAGAAGAAGTCGGCCAGCCGGAGCTTACGAGCTAGTGAAATCATGGATGTGCGAGAGTACTCCGACCGCGGTCGGATTGGGAAGGAGTGACGGAGATCATCCCTTTAGATAAGGCAGCATCTGCTTGAATTGCGTGTTTCCGGACGACCGCAGCAGTTCATAGATCATCATTTCGGTGGTGGAGATCACCGCGCCGGCAGCCCGCATGCGATCGATGCCGATGTCCCAGTTCCAGCGCGCGCGCGACCCGATGGCGTCCGTTGCCACGTGCACCAGATAACCATCATTCAGGGCTCCCAGCGCCGTCTGCATCACGCAAATATGCGCTTCCATGCCGCAGAGCAACAAAGTGTTGCGGTTGCCGGGTAGCGACTTAAGCGCCGACCGGAACTCGTTGCTTGCGAAGCAACCGAACTGTAATTTGTCGATCGGCTGCGCGCTCCCAAGCAAGGAAGCAATGTCAGGAACGACGGAACCGAGTCCCTGGCTGTATTGTGTGGTGACAACGAGTGGAATCTCGAGCACCTTGGCGGCGCGAAGCAGCAATTGCGAGTTCTTGACCAGCTCGTCTTTGTTGAAGATCGGAGGCAGCAACTCTTCCTGAATATCCACTACGAGCAAAGCGCACTGGTCCGCCACTAGGGGCCGTCGTGCAACATCGGTGGCTTCGGCAGTAGTACCCAAGGTAGGTGCCATAGATTCCTCGCAGAGAATGATGATGCCCATTCTAGCGCGGTCGGCATTGCCGTTGTGGCAAAGGGGATGCAGTATTCGATTCGCTGTCTACAGGCTGGCACGTTTGGTTGACGCTCCCGAGCGGCAACCAATACAATCGTTTATGCGGACTCATCAACTGCGCCAGCAGTTACCGCCAGCGCTGCCCCTTCGTTCAACGGTAGGACAGCCGCCTCTGGAGCGGCATATCGGGGTTCGAATCCCTGAGGGGCAGCCAATTCAATAACAAGACAATTTGTAATGGTCCGCCGCCCATGGCTTCGTCCGTGAACTTGAATAAGACACCATCGCGCTACAGTGCCGCGGCCATGGCTGGTATGCGAGCCGCGTCGGCCCAGCAAATCAGTCCGGGTATGAAGGTGGACGACATGTCAGGATGATTCGGCCGCACCCGTACCGTGAACCCGTGCAACCCGCTTTTTACGATCGAGGTCTCAACCTCGTAGCCGTAGTTGCCATGAGAATCGCGGCTGGACGATCGCATTACGACCGACTCGCCTTCCACCAGATCTCCTTGCATGTCGACGCGCCCGACGTAAAGCTCTACCACGACGTCCGGCGGGCTCAAGCGGCCGAGATGGACCTTGGCCCGAACTGGCATGGCGCGAGTTACCGAGATGGTGTCGGCAGGGCCGTCCTCGACGCCAGCCACCCATACCTCCGGCCACTCCCGGCGAATGCGATCGATCGCGGCCGAGAGTTCACGCGCGCGATGCGCATTGTCCTCATCGAGCGCGCGGAACTGAGCGTGAGCCTTTACGTAGTAGCCTTCCACATAGTCGCGCACCATGCGATGCGTGGTGACGAAGTGACACAGCGAATCCACGGATGCCTTCATCCGCCCTACCCACCGACGGGGAATTCCCGCGATCGTAGAAAGCCGGAACCACATCTCGTTCCAGCAGATCGTAAAGCGATTCTGCTTCGACCTGGTCCTGGTAGTTGAGGTCGCCGTAGGACTCTCCCTGTCCGATGGCCCATCCCATTTTCCTGGAATTCTTGGGATCGTTCCACACTTCGTCCCACCAGCCGTCAGGAACACTCATGTTCAGGACGGCGTTGGCGGCAGCCTTCATGCCGCTGGTGCCTGAAGCTTCGTTGGGGCGGAGAGGCGTGTTCAACCACACGTCCACGCCCTGCACCATGGCGCGCGCCACCGCCATGTCGTAGTCCTCAAGAAACACTACGTGGCGGCCCATCACCGAATCGCGGCTGAATTCGGTGATCTTGCGAATCAGTTCCTTCCCGGCCTCATCCTGTGGATGGGCTTTGCCGGCGAAAATCAACTGCACGGGACGAGCCTGGTCAGTGAGAATCCGCCGTAAGCGGTCCATGTCTCGCAAGATCAGTGTGGCGCGCTTGTAGGTCGCAAAGCGGCGGGCGAATCCGATGGTGAGGGTATCAGGGTCGTCGATCTCCGCCTGTGGAGCACCCCACGGCGCATGCGTTGATCGCGCACTCGACGCCTCGTCCATGCGACGAGCCGTTCGCGGCGGCGATCGTGGGTCCGCCACAACTCCTCCGCTGGAATCGCCTGCACCCGGCTCCAGACCTCGCTGTTGGCCGGTTCTTCTCGCCAGGCGGGCCCGAGGTAGCGGTCATAGAGTTGATTGAACTCGGCGGAAATCCAACTGCGATAGTGGACACCGTTGGTAACATGCCCGATGGGAATCTCCTCGACCGGCACGCCGGGCCACAGGGATTGCCACATCGTTCGGCTGACTTCTCCGTGCAATTTGCTGACGCCGTTAGCGCGCGACGCTAGACGTAGGGCAAGCACCGCCGTGCAGAACTCTCCGTCAGCCTGCTTGCGTCCGAGATTCAGGAAGTCTGTCTGCGATAGCCCCAGTTGTCGTGCAGTATCGCCGAAGTAACGGTTCATTAACTCCGGCTGAAAGTAGTCGTGACCGGCTTCCACGGGCGTGTGGGTCGTGAAAACCAGGCTCGCTGCGGCCAGCTCGCGGGCCTCCGGCAGGCTGAGGTGACGCGTGCTCATCAAATGCAAAATATGCTCGAGCGCCAGAAATGCCGCGTGGCCCTCGTTCATGTGATAAACCGTGGGCTCGAGACCAATCGCCTGCAACGCGCGATAGCCGCCGATCCCCAGCAGAATCTCCTGCCGGATGCGCATCTCGCGGTCGCCACCGTAAAGCTGGTTGGTAATGTTGCGGTCGTCGGCGCGTGCGTTGATCGGTATGTTGGTGTCGAGCAGGTAGAGCGAGACTCTTCCAACTTGCACTGTCCACACTTGCGCGTGCACCGGTTGTCCCGCGAGGTTCACTTCGATCGTCACTGGACTGCCGTCTGAATGATAGGCAAGGCTCACGGGAAGATTGTGAAAATCATTATCTACGTACGATTCCTGCTGCCAGCCCGACTGGCTGAGGTACTGACGGAAATATCCCTGCTGATAGAGCAGTCCGACGCCGATCAACGGCACTCCCAGGTCGCTTGCCGACTTGAGATGATCGCCGGCCAGAATGCCGAGGCCGCCGGCGAAAATCGACAAGCACTCGGTTAACCCGAACTCTGCGGAGAAGTACGCTATGAGAGGCGCATCGCCGGACTTTGTATACGTCCTCCGAAACCAGGTCGAATCTCCGATCAGGTAGGTGGCAAGGTTGGACTCAATCCGCCGCAAGTGCGCAAGAAACGCGTCGTCACGGGCAGCTTCTTCCAGCTTGGCTTGTTCGACGGTGCCTAGCAGCAGGACCGGATTGTGCCCAGTTGCCTCCCATAAGTCACTGTCCAGGCGCCGGAACAGCTCCACCGATTCGTGACTCCAGCACCAGCGAAGGTTGTAGGCAACGGTGCGCAGCGATTCGATCGCCGGCGGCAACGACGGTACGACACTGAAGGTATGAACTGGTCTCATGATGAATGTGTTCCTTCGCATTGGAGCGTTTGAATTCTCAAGACCAAAAGCTGGCCGACCTTCGACAAACGCAAGTTCGTCTGCCGAATGATGACCTCGGTATCTATCGGCAGAAAAGACGCAAGTGTTAACTCCCGCGCGCACATTCATACGGAAGACCCGTGGGATTTCGCCGAACCCGGCTGATAGAGTATTTGTGGGTACAGTGCGAGCCTTGTGTATCAATTATCGGTAACACGCCATCGCCATGTTCTATTCGACCGACGACCTACGTATCAAATGGACGAAAGTAGTTCTGCCGCCAGTGTTCCTGGAGGAAGAGTTGCCCACCACCGAAACAGCGTCGGCTACCGTCCATGAAGCCCGAGATCGCATCGCTAACATCCTGCGGGGCGATGACGAGCGCCTGCTGGTAGTAGTGGGTCCGTGCTCCATTCACGATACGCAGGCCGCACGTGAGTATGCGAGCCGATTGAAGACTGCCATCGACGAGCACGCGGAGCATTTGCACATCGTCATGCGTGTCTATTTCGAAAAGCCGCGCACCACAATCGGTTGGAAGGGGCTCATCAACGATCCCTACCTCGATCAGTCTTACAAAATCAACGACGGATTGCGGCACGCCAGGCACTTGTTGCTCGACCTGGCGGAGATGGGAGTGCCCGCCGGAACCGAGTTTCTCGATATGATTACGCCTCAATACCTGGCGGGATTAGTTAGTTGGGGAGCAATTGGCGCACGTACCACGGAGAGCCAGGTCCATCGTCAGTTAGTGTCGGGACTCTCGTGCCCGGTGGGGTTTAAGAACGCCACGTCCGGCGATGTGCAAATTGCGATTGAAGCCGTTCTCTCAGCCGCGCATCCGCACACCTTTCTAGGGCACACCAAGCACGGACAGTCGGCCATCTTTGCGACCACCGGCAATCCCGATTGTCACGTGATCCTGCGTGGCGGTCGTAACACCGTCAACTACACCGCTGAGGCTGTCGCAGATACCTGTGGCAAGCTCGAGAAGGCTGGACTGAAGCCCAACGTCATGATTGATTGCAGCCATGCCAACAGTAAGAAAAATCATGCTCGCCAGGGCGCGGTCTGCCGCGATATCGCCGGCCAGATTGCCGGCGGCGACCGGCGAATTATCGGCGTCATGATGGAAAGCAATCTGGTCGCCGGGGCGCAGAAGTTGGAGTCCGGTAAACCCCTTGTACCGGGCCAGAGCATTACGGATGCATGTTTGGGATGGGATGAGACCGTCGGATTGCTCGCTGAATTGGCGGGGGCTCTACGCGCCGGGCGGCCGCGGAATACGTTGAAGCCTGCCAAATCCTAAATTTGAGCCCCGTGGTGTAGACTTTTGCGGCACAACGCAGTGACCCCAATTTCACCGCGGATACGACCTTTATTGACAGTCGGTGTCGGCTAACGGAGTTGATAAATGAAAGTACTTGCCATCGATGTGGGCGGCACCAACGTCAAGATGCTGGCTTCGGGGCACGAAGCGCGCCGGAAGTTTACTTCCGGGCCTAAGCTTACCGCTAAGCAGATGGTCGACGAAGTGCGGAAGATTGCCGCTGACTGGAAATATGACGTGGTCTCGATCGGGTACCCCGGTTCTGTTCTCGATGGCCGGATCCTGGCGGAGCCCCATAACCTCGGTAAGGGATGGGTTGGCTTCAACTTCGAGAAAGCTTTCAACTGTCCCGTAAAGGTCGTAAACGATGCTGCCATGCAGGCACTGGGTAGCTATAAAGGCGGCCGCATGCTTTTTCTTGGACTCGGCACGGGCCTCGGTTCAGCGATGATCATCAACGGAAATCTGCTTCCGATGGAGTTGGCTCATCTTCCATACCGCAAGGGAACCTATGAGGACTACGTGGGCCTTCGCGGACTACAACGGTTCGGCAAGAAGAAATGGCGGCAATCTGTATTCGACGTGGTCGCGAGACTTACGGCGGCCCTCGAACCGGATGACGTCGTACTGGGCGGCGGCAACGTGAAGTTTCTGAAGACTATGCCGCCGAGATGCAGGGCCGGCGACAACGCCAATGCTTTCAAAGGAGGCTTTCGTCTTTGGGAGGATAGCGCCGAACCGGCCGAAGCTCCGAAACCGCATCCCGTTTCTGCGGGCGGAGGTCGTCCGTCGGCAAAGCGTCAAGCAAAGCCGGAAGCGTCCTAAAAACGTATTTAGTTCGTTTACGATGTAGGTAAGCGGCGTTCAGTTTTTTACGGATATAGAGATCACAACGAAAATGCAGCCCGGCTCCGATGTTCCGACGACCCCGGCTCCGGCCTCTAATCTCGATGCACTGATCGAGGAGGCCTGTACACGCATTTACAGCTTGGTGCAGCAAACGCCGGTTGCCCTACTGCCCCAAGATTCCCGCATCGCCTCAAGTACCCGCGCGTACGCCAAGCTGGAACAATTACAACCAACTGGTTCCTTTAAGCTGCGCGGGGCGACCAACAAGATTATGGGGCTTTCTCCTGAAGCGGCGGCAGCCGGTGTAGTGGCCTCGTCAACGGGAAATCACGGCCTTGCTGTTGCCGCAGCGGCCAGGCATCGAGGCATCGAAGCCGAACTGTATCTCTCATCGCAAGTGTCCGAAGCAAAGAGGCAGAAAATCGAATCTTACGGCGCCCGCATTCGAATCGTGGGCACGAACCCGCTGGACGCCGAGATCGCAGCACGGGCCGCTGCCGAGGCCTCCGGCCGGACCTACGTATCGCCCTACAATGACTGGCAAGTAATCGCTGGACAAGGATCCATCGCCGTGGAACTCATGCACCAGATCGAGAACATCGACGCCGTTTTCATCGCGACCGGCGGCGGAGGTCTCATCAGCGGAGTCGGAAGCTATTTACCAGAGAGGTCTCCAGGGACCGAAATTGTGGGCTGTTGGCCGGAGAATTCGCGGGTGCTTTATGAATGTCTGCGGACGGGCAAGATCCGTGAAGTTCCGGAGACTTACACGCTGTCCGAAAGCACTGCTGGAGGCGTGGAGCCGGGCTCGATCACGTTTGATCTGGCGCGCTCAGCGATCCACCGCAGTGTGCTTGTGTCCGAGGATGCGATTCTAGACGCGATGAAGTGGGCCCGGCAGCGAGACTGGACGATCGAAGGCGCCGCCGGCGTCGCGCTCGCCGCATTCTTCAAAGAGTCGGCGAGGTTCGAAGGCAAGACCGTGGTGGTGCTGTTCTGCGGAGGCAACCTTTCACCCGAAGTACAGGCTCGCATGCAGTGACATCCAACGGGGAGCGAGACAGATCCTAAGGCAAAGGGTTCGATTTGTTTAAGCGCGCCATCGTACGCCCGCCCGCCAACAACTTCGCAGACGGCCTGACCACGGCGGTACTGGGAAAGCCTGATCTGCCGTTGGCGTTGCGTCAGCACAAGGCCTACTGCCACGCGCTCGAGAATTGCGGTCTCGAACTGGTTAAGCTTCCGGCCGATCTTCAACATCCGGATTCGACCTTTATTGAAGACACAGCCGTATTGACTGGCCACTCTGCGATTCTCGCTCGTCCGGGAGCGCCCTCCCGCCTGGGAGAGGTCGCTGCCATTCGGGGAATAATTGAGCACTTCTATTCTTCCGTTCACGAAATTAAAGCCCCGGGAACGCTTGACGGCGGGGACGTCTGCGAGGCAGGATCGCACTTCTTCATCGGAATCTCACATCGCACAAACGAGCAGGGCGCGCAACAGCTCGCCGAGTTTCTTGCCGTCGATGGATTCACATCCTCACTGGTCGACATTCGGCGCGTGAGCTCAATCCTGCACCTCAAAAGCGGGATCGCCTGTCTGGACAACAGCAACCTCATTGTCATGGATGAAGTTGCGAGCAGGGAAGAATTTTCCAGCTACAACGTCATCCGGGTTCCGCCTGAGGAGAACTACGCCTGCAATTGCGTACTCATCAATGATCGCGTGCTGATGCCGTCGGGATTTCCACGATTGTTTGATGACTTGACACGTCGCGGATACGTGCCACTACCCCTGGATATGTCGGAATTCCGCAAGATGGATGGTGGGCTGAGCTGCCTCTCGCTGCGGTTCTAACCTACGTCTATGAAATCGCGGCGGAGGAGCCTGAGGCCTGGCCGGCGTAACTTCCGTCTTAGCAAAACGCCGACGCTCCCAAGGCCCGATCCCAGCAGCAACATGCTCGACGGCTCGGGAGTCGGTGAGGATGTCGGAGCACCGACCAGATTTGACGACAGCTTAAACTGGAGGTTATCAAATTCAAAAGCGGGATGGCACACGCCGGAGGAGTTGCAGGCCGAGAAGCTTATGCTCTTCCAATTTGGTGCACACACAGGATTTTGACCCGTTGTACAGTAGGGCGTAAAACCGATAGTCGCCGAGGTTACATCTGCGCACGAAAAACTAGTGCAAGTATGATTAGGATCGGAAATGATGAAACCACTGGAGCTTAGATCTGTGCCATAGACCGTGGTTGTGTTTCCGCTGGTATCTGTAAATTTAATAGAGTTCCATGTATCGACGCTACCCCAGTAAAAATCGAAGGCACTGAAGTACTTCCCGCTTGGCGGGGTTATCGTAATCGTGGATGCACCGGGCGTATACAAGTAGTAACCGTCGTCGCTGATGGGTTCCCTGAACAGCTTAACGTTGTTGCCTGTACCGCCTTCGGCGAGATTGGCATTGCCCCCAAGGGAGAATGACAAATGCTGTGTACCCGTGCAGTTCGTGGTGCAAACTACCAGGCCGTTCAAGTAACTCTGGGCGTTTGAACCGTTGTAGCTGTGCCAACCTACGCTGGTGGTGGTGCTGCCGGATGGGGCCAGGGACGAGTAATTCGATCCATAGGCCTGCCTGGAATACCCGCAGGTGCCCGTGACTCCAGTTGGGCACGGAGTTGTAGGTGGGGTGCCGACTGCAACGGGATAGGCCGACCATGATGCGTTAACGGCGTTTGCATTGGCGCTGTTTTTGTCAGTAAAACTGCCAAAATATTGGCTGGTAGCTGACAAATTCGAAAGACCGAGGCCAAAGATTACGCAGCCAATGAGCCACGGACTAACTCGCCGCATCAAGATTGTCCCCACTCTAGGCACTTAGGTCGGAGTCCTGCCGAATACCAGCGCGTACTGCGTGTAGGTGCAATCTAATGACCATCGACCAGTTTGTCAATGAGTATTCCCATTCTGCGTGTTGCCCACGCAGTTCCCATGGATGCAAGATCACATCATGAAAGACTTTGCAGCACCGGTCACCACAAAAAACTTCCGGTTAAGGATCCTCGCTAGTTGCGACCTCCCAGAAATCCACTGGCAGCAGACTCGGACAGTAACCCGCCGGTTCCAAATCTAAAGTGGAGTCTTTCGCGCCAAAGTGTGCTAATGTCATCCCATCCGAACGTGAACTGGTCATAACTATTGCCAATAACAGGAGTTAAACCAAGGGAACCATGCCACTTTGGTCGTGTCCCCGATTGACCTTCGCTTCAAATCCCCAGGTCGGGTGGCGGAAGTTGGGAGCTTTCCAGTATGCGGCGCGCCAAGATTTTTGCTTTGGTAATGATTGCGACATCGTCTATCAGTCTGGCCCAGGACAGAGCGCTCATCAGCGGGGACGCTGAAGACAACCAGGACACTCCGGTTTCCGGGGTCCGGGTCACATTGAGCAATGACTCCCTTCGCATTCAGCGCACCACCACCACCAATTCCGACGGCCTATACTTCTTCGCCGAAGTTGTTCCGGCAGAAGGATATGTAATCAGTGCCGACGCGCCAGGTTTGGCGTTTTCTCCACAAAGTGTGAAATTTGAGGTTCAGGTCGGGGAGACGAGGCATATGCTGCCATCGTTCATCGCCGATAAGATGCCAATTCCGGTTTCCAGGCTGCGACGTCCGGACTCGACCTATCGGGTAGCTGATGTCGCCGGCAGCGGACTTCCCGAAACGCGTTCGAAGTCCTCGGCACCGGTCGTACCCGCTGTACTCAAGCCGGGCCAGGGGAAGTCGGCGGCGCTCGTCGGCCGCTCATCCATGGCATCGAAACCTGCTGCCTACGTTCCAGTCCGGTTGGCAGCTCCAGTTGGTAGTTCGCCTGAAGGCTGGGACGACTCGAGCGGGCAGAACAAGAACCCAAGTTCCGCTCCTCCATCTCAGGGCGCGCCGTCCCCGGCTGGAGGGCAGCAACCAGCAGCACCCGCTCCTAGGCCCGGCAGGAAAAAGGCGCGCACGAACCAGCGGGGCACCGTCGAGTCTTCACGGGTGCCATTGGACATGCTCTCCACAGCCGTAAGCACCGTGATCACCAGCGATCAGTTGCGTAGCCTTCCGTTCTTCAATCGGAACTTCCTGGCGCTGGGCCTGCTCGTCTCGAGCACGCATGACGTGCCGGCCTGGTCGGAACTGAAGGACACGACGTTCAGCATCTCTGGCCAGCGGCCGACGTCGAATGCATTTCTGCTGGATGGAATGGATAACGAAGCGTCAAGCAGCAACCAGGCCATCCCCTTCCAGGTGAACGACGCGATTCAGGAATTTCGCGTGGTCACCGCCACCTCCGACGCGCAGTTTGGCCGCAACATTGGCGGCGTGGTGAATATCGTGACCCGTCGTGGCACTGCCAAGTTTCATGGCAGCGCGTTCGGCTTCTTCGCGTCCGATTCAATCGATGCCAGCTCGCCGCTGTCGGTCTATAACGGCTCGGGCTTCGATCAGGCTGCAGCCTTTGCTGGACTGTTGAACGTGCAGCCGGCGCCTAACACCAACCCTCTTTACTCCCCGATCTATCAGCCCACTTCCTACAACCAATATGTTAAGACTGTGGAGTTGCTGAACACGAATTACGGAACCAGCTATTGCACCTCGCCATCCGGATCGGGGGTATGCAATCAGCTCTTTGACCCGGCTTCGGTCCTGGCGCAGCACAACAGCCACACCCAGCCGTTTTCGTCACAGCAATTTGGCGCCCAGGCGGGCGGCTCGTTCCTGAGGCGCTGGTACTGGTTTGGAGATTACGAAGGCACTCGCATCAACAATCCGAATCCCATCTTCGATCGGGTACCCAGCTCCTACGATCGCAGCCACCTGAGCCAATTCCAGCCGGGAACATCGGGATACACGGATGCGCAATACGCACAGAGCGTGTTGTCACTCTACCCGCAATCCAACGTTGTCGCCGTTCCGGATGTTCTGGAGTTTTACCAGGGACAGGCTCCTAACTACACCAATGTTGGAAACTACCTGGGCCGGGTTGACTTTACCCAGTCGGACCGCACTGACTGGACTTTTCGCTACAACCTGCAGAATCTGTCGCAATTGCACGATGACACGTTGCCCAGTTCGTCGGTATACCCCGGAAACGGGGCGCAGCGCGCCGTCCTGAACCAGAATCTGGTCGTGACCTTTACGCATCGCTTTTCGAACCAATTCAGCAATGTCCTGCGCGGCGGATTCACCAGGTTTCAGGTCACCGAAACACCTCAGGACGCCAACTTCGATCCAGCCAAGGTCGGATTGCCAAGTGGTTCGCTGCCCACCTATCTCCTCTCCGGCCTTGATCCGCAATATGCGGGTGCCTCGCCTGCCGGCAATGGAGCGTTCGGAGGATGGTATGACTCGATTTGGTTTCCATTCTTTTCGAGCGTGCCTGTAATCACGCCTTCTTTGGATGGGCTGTTTCCCTTTGCCCGCCTGGGCGCGCCGTTCAGCGCTCCAGGTAAGCGCCGCGACACCGAAGGCGAACTCGTGGACAACATTGTATGGTTCCGCGGAAAGCACACGGTGCGCTCAGGATTTGACCTCCGCCGGCTGCAGAACGTTTTCGACAACAGCGGTTTTAGCAGGGGAATGGTTGTTTCCAGCGATATAGGGGAGTTCACCAGCGACAGTGAGACTTGCGTCTTCTGCTCCCCCGCCGCTTTCGCCAGTCCTTCCTACGACTACGCGATCAAACAACCCAGCCCCTACCAGACCACGTTTCACTCCTACGCGATCGGGCTGTATCTCCAGGACACATGGCGGCTGAAGCCGAACCTGACAATTAGCCTGGGCATGCGGTACGAATACTTCTCGCCGCCGTCGGAGACCAACCACCAGGTCTGGAACTACGACGCAGCGGCCAATGGACTGGTCCGGCAAGACACGACTCAAGTACTCGATCCCTTTGGCAACCAGTGTGGGACGGGGCTTAGCGGTACCGGTTTCATCTATCCGGATCAGGCCGTTCAGTTGCCCTGGACTTGCAGCCCCAATGGCAATGGAAGTTTCGTAGTGGCCAATACAACCAATTTCGAACCGCGGATTGGCGTTGCGTGGTCTACTCCCAGTGGCAATACCGTTGTTCGCGCGGGATTCGGAATCTTCTACGACCAGATTCCAGCCAGCCTGATGGCGCAACTCGCGTTCAATCGCCCGACGCCTCGGTCGTTCACGAATCCCCAGACCCTCTATGGCCAAAACATGTCGAGTTTTTTTTGCGGCGGCGCACAGTGCGGACTGGGCAATTCGAGCTTGGTC
>Ga0070766_10000840_pt1 | contig 14230 bp, 11 predicted proteins | sample HubBroMetageWFT6_FD_69782 | JGI IMG/M metagenome (GOLD analysis project Ga0070766, IMG submission 69782) | Warmed and freeze-thawed soil microbial communities from the Hubbard Brook experimental Forest, New Hampshire - Hubbard Brook CCASE Soil... | ecosystem: Environmental > Terrestrial > Soil...
GCTCTATCAATTCGCTCTGGAAGGTCCAACGCCTTTCGTCTCGTGAGCGAAACAGACCGCAAGCGGATTCTGGGCGCCGGCGCCAACTATATTTCTCAAACGCCACTTACCATCACGGCGTTTCCCACCCAGCGCAGTGCAGGTGGATTGCACGATTTTTATTCTCAGGCGGACTACTTCTGGCCAAATCCGAAGGACCCTAATGGACCGTACATCAACCGTGACGGGCTGAGCAATCCAGAGAATTTCGACGAGCATCGCAAGGTGATGGTGGCGCTCTCCATCCAGATGCCGGTTCTGACCGCTGCCTGGCTGCTGACCGGGAACCGCCGTTACGCAGAGAAAGCCTGCGATCACCTGCGCGCGTGGTTCGTCGCTCCCGAAACACGGATGAACCCGAATCTGCTGTACGCCCAAGCGGTTCAAGGCATATCGACGGGCCGCTCCTACGGCATCATCGACACGCTGCATCTGGTCGAAGTGGCGAGGGCCGCCAGCTTTCTGATGATTGGGACTCCCGGGTCTGGGTCTCCGAGATTCGGGATGCTTAATGCACAGGAGACTACGGCGCTGAAGAGTTGGTTCTCCAGTTACGGGGACTGGCTTTCTCACAGCGAACGGGGAATTAAAGAGCGCGACGCCGCGAATAACCACGCCTTCTGCTGGGCCTTGCAGGCTGCCGAGTTTGCCCGCTTGGCTGGTAACGATACCGTGCGCAAGGAAGTGTATCAGCGCTATCAGGACGTTTTGCTGCCCAATCAGGTGGATGCGAGCGGATCGTTTCCTCGGGAATTGGCGCGCACCAAGCCCTACAGCTACTCGATCTTCAACTTCGACATGATGGCGGGGCTTTGCCAATCCCTCAAAGGGCTAGCTCCCGATGCACCTACTTTTCATCTGGCAGACGGGCGGGGACTGTGCAAGGCAGCGCAGTTCATCTTTCCGTACCTCAAGGACAAGAGCGCCTGGAAGTGGCCAAAAGACGTAGAGCATTTCAACGCCCTGCCCGTTCGCTCACCCGGGCTGCTGTTCTCGGGCATGGCGTGTCATGAGCAGACATACATCGATCTCTGGAAGACGCTGAATCCGGATCCGACGGACAAAGAGATCGTCCGCAACTACCCAATCCGACAACCCCTTCTTTGGATTTGACCAGGGAAGCAGATAGATGGCGCCCTGACAATCGTCCCACTTCGCCTGTTCACCGGGCGTGCACTGCCAGGAGGGAGGGAGCTCCTGTTTTTCCATCGATGACGTTAACTTTCAAAAGCGCTTCGATATTCAGGTTTGAGAAGTCCCTGCCTACGTTCTCTCTGAGCAGTTGCATGTAGTGGGGGCTAGTGGCAAATTGAGCAGCCGCCTCCGTTCCATTCCGGCCCAGTCCAGCTAAAACCACGACCCAACTGCCGGTGGTTGCGTCGCGGAAGCGTACCACCAAGGCATAATCATCTGCACTGGAGTAAGGAAGGGACTTGTCGCGCGACCAATGCTCCTCAGGCCGCATCAGATCCGCAATCGATTGCACCGGCTCCGGCGTGAATTGAAAGCGCTGCGATTGCAATAAGCGCATCGCCCATTGGTTGTTGTAAGCGCCAAGCAGTACGACCGGATGTTCGCGAAGGTCCGTCAAGGGTGTAGACGGAGAGGACAGCAACTGCGTCGTTACTCCAGAACGTGCCAGCGTGCTACTCACTTGCGCGATCGCAGAGGCAATTTGCATGGAAACGAACGGATACTCAATGTTTTTGCCGGCAGTGATCACGCCCGAAAAACTGTTCTTCTTAAAGACTACGCCTCCGGCGCAAATCAGAACCGTGCGCTGGTCGCGCAAGACTGGCATCCAAAAATCATCCACCGCCGTCGGAACGTATACGGTGCGAGATCTCCAACCCAATCCCGCAAGGAAGCCAATCACCAGCACTGCGCACAGACCCACCCACGAAAGTCTGTTAGCGAATGTCCTCGTTCTAGCCCCAGGCTGGATAGCATGCACTTTGTCTAGAAGGGCCGAGCGGGATATGCCAGCGCCTGGCACCAGGCTTCCTGCCACCAGCGACATCGGTCGCGGCTCGAGCGCTGCTGGGGGGGCGGAATCCGGAGAGACGCTTGCATCGTGGAGGCCAGCTTCCGGGGACCTGGCGTAGTCTCGAAAATCATTGGACCCGTCGTGCCGGTGCAGGAATTCCGGAATGTAGGAGCCGACTGGCAGTGAGATTCGGATACCTGAGCTCCGGCCGCGGTCATGATAATAGAGCAGCAAGCGCTTGCGAACTTCTCCTGCGGTGAACCGCACGACTGCTTCCGAGTTAGTGTCATAAGTCGAAGGCCGATCAAACACTTCAACGCCCAGCGTTCGTTCCTTCAAGCAATCCGACTTGCCTGCCAAGGTGTTCTCGACGACATATTGCAGCAGCGCCGGGTAGCGTTTGCTGTTGCAAAAGTACGGGCTGGCTATCACTTCATGCAACTCGCGCAGGATGGCATCTCGCTCCTGCGCCGTAGGTGGCTGCCATTCCCCAGTTGAAGCGGCCCTGCTCATAGCGCCTGGTATCATACTCGCCGGATTCGATGACTTTCAAGCCCGTTTGACACAAGAAAAGCATGAACGTTAACAATCAGATTTTGAAGGACATGGCCGGATCAAACGGTTAGACACTTGTCAATTAGTGACTGATCGCGGAAGATCGACGCCGCTTTGGTAAGGGACGCGAAGGCATTGCGCAGGCCTTTGACGGACTGGCCACAGTTCCCGCATCCGGCCGCCGAGCCAAGCCGGAGCAGTAGCCACGAAGCTGCTGGCTTTCGGAAAGAGGCCATTTTGTTCCATTCGACGCGACGGCAATTCATGCTGACAGCCTCCATTTCAACAGCGGGGGTGTTGCTGTCAGCACCGTTGCGGGCTTCAGCCATGAAGCCCCGTCCTGCAGAAGATGGCACGGTCGAGCGCGTCAGGCGACTGGATACAGGTTGGGAATTCCGTCGTGGCGCGATTGGCGGCATTGCTGAGGTTTGGCGATCTAAAGATGCGCACTTATGGCGGCCCACCATCCTTCCCCACTGCTTCAACGCCGACGACGCGTGCGACCCCGACAATCCTTATTTTCGCGGCCAGGGGTGGTACCGTACCCAGCTTGCATTGCGTAATCCCTTTGCCGAAGGGCGAACGATTTTGAACTTCCAGGGGGCGGGTCAGACGACCACGTTGTGGGTCGGGCCCATGCTCGTCGGAATTCACAAGGGCGGTTATGACGAGTTTGACTTCGACATCACCGAAGCCGTCCAACGATTGCCACTTGCAGATGCAAAGGATGACGTTCGGGTCACAGTCTGCTGTGACAACTCCCCTGATCCCGACCGGGTTCCGTCTGATCTCAGCGATTTTTGTCTCTACGGCGGTGTCTACCGGCACGTGAACCTTGTTTACACCCCCGCGATTGCGCTGCAAACGATTCATGTCTCGCCTATGGTTGCGGCGGACGGGTCCGCACAAGTGTCGGTGAAGGGACGACTCTACAATCCCTCCCAGCAAAGCGCTCTCTGCACGGTGTCAGTTAAAGTGTCAGATCCAAGTGGTCGCCTCATCCATCTGTCGTCACAGACCAGTTCCGCATGGACTGGTCTCGGCAAACTTGCCGAGTTCGGGGTGACGGCCCCAGCGCTTTGGTCACCCGAATCACCCCACCTCTATCGCTGCAAAGTAACGCTTTCGAGCCCTGCCGGCGAGATGCATCTCGACGAGCGCTTTGGCGTACGCCAGCTTGAATTTGTCGAGCACGGTCCTTTCAGGCTGAACGGCAAACGGACACTCTTGCGCGGTACCCAGCGTCATGCCGATCACGCCGTCGTGGCTGCGGCAATGAGTGACGATCTTGTTCTTCAGGAGATGCAGCTGATTCGCGAGATGGGCGCAAACTTCGTCCGTCTCGCCCACTATCAACAGGACCGGCTGGTGCTTGAGCTGTGCGATGAGCTTGGTCTCATGGTTTGGGAAGAAGTTCCGTGGTGCCGCGCCGGCGTTGGGAGCGAAACATTTCAGAAGAACACGCAGGACATGCTCGCTCACATGATCGACCAGCACCATAACCATCCCTCCATCATTCTCTGGGGGCTCGGCAACGAGGACGACTGGCCCAATGAGTATCCCGGCATCGATCAGGAGGCTATCCGGAGCTTCATGACGGAGATGCGTGACCTGGCACACCGACTCGACAGCTCCAGGCTGACCGCCTTTCGACGCTGTGACTTCGCGCGCGATATCCCGGATGTATATTCTCCTTCGATCTGGGCCGGCTGGTATCGGGGCAATTACCGCGACTACGAGCACAGCCTGCTGAAAGAGCGCGACCGGGTCAAGCGATTCATCCACATCGAGTGGGGCGCGGACAGCCAAACAGGCCGTCACTCCGAAGATCCTGAAGCTGTGCTGCGCAAGGTGCCTACGGACAATGGAACCGATGAACGTGGACTGGATTATCTGAAAAGTGGCGGTGATGTTCGAGTCTCAAAAGATGGCGACTGGTCTGAGACTTATGCCTGCGACCTTTTCGACTGGCACCTCAAAACCCAGGAGACTCTCGAATGGCTCAGTGGATCCGCTCAATGGGTCTTCAAGGACTTTGCATCTCCCCTTCGTGATCGCAACGGCATTCCACGTGTCAACCAGAAAGGCGTGGTAGAACGAGACCTGACGAAGAAGGAGTCGTATTTCGTCTTTCAGTCTTACTGGGCCGCGAAGCCCATGGTCCATATCTACGGACACAGTTGGCCGGTTCGCTGGGGCAAAGAAGGAGAAAAGCGCAGCGTGCGCGTGTACTCCAACTGCGATCGCGCTGAGCTTTTTCTGAATGGTGAGTCTCAAGGAACGCTGCGCCGCGAGAGCCAGAATTTCCCCGCCGCCGGCTTGCGCTGGGAGATTGCATTTGCAACCGGACCCAACCATCTGCGCGCGCTTGCGACCAAAGGAAACATAGCGGTTCAGGATGAAATTTACCTGACTTACCAGATTGAGGAGTGGGACAACCCGGTTCGACTTAACCTGTCTGAGAAAAAGCGCAAGGACAACATCGTCACTGTAGAAGCAAAACTGTTTGATGCAAAGGGCGTTCTTTGCCTGGACTCCGCCCGATCGGTGCGCTTCGCACTGGCAGGGGCGGGCAGTCTGATCGACAACCTTGGAACCACACGGGGCTCGCGTGAAGTGCAACTATCGAACGGGTGCGCTGAAATTTCACTTGTTCACAAAGGAAGATGCAGAGTCGAAGCAGCGCCTGAAGGGCTGCCGCCTGCATTGCTCAAGCTTTAGGTTCGGAAATCTGACGAACGCCGGAACAATTTCGGAGGCTGTATGAAAAGACGCAGGTGGGCTGCATGCTTCTTGACATATACGGGCGCACAGTTCTGCAGACTGCTCGTTTTGATTCTCTGCGCAGGTCTCAATGCACACGCACAGCAGATCACCGGAACGATCACCGGAACGGTGAAAGACACGCAAGGCGCCGTAGTAACTTCAGCCTCCGTCAAAGCGACCAATGTCGACACTGGGCTCTCCCGGTCGTCCGCAACAACTGCTGATGGGGCGTATCTCATTCAGTATCTTCCGGTGGGCACCTACCTCGTTGAAGTGAATGCCGCCGGCTTCAAGAGGTTCGTGCAGGAGAATCTCGTGCTGAACGTCGACCAGACTCGGGAGCTGGATTTGATCCTGGCCGTCGGTATCCAGAGCGAGACCGTCACGGTCACCGAAGCGCCGCCTCTAGTGGAGACCAGATCCGCGGAACTGGGAAGAACGGTTGAGCCATCCGAAATCATCGGCTTGCCCCTGGTCAACCGAAACGCTTATGCCGAGCTTTCCCTGACGCCGGGCGTGCAGTCCAACAGCGCTAGTCCTAGCAGCAATCCCAGCGGCACGCCAAATTTCGTCATCGGCCTGCCGTCCACGCAGGTTGTGGTCAATGGCAGCATCGACGGCGGCACTCCGATGGTCAGCTTCTACCTGGACGGCGGAATCAACATGACCGGTTTGCGCAACTACGGGAACCCGTTGCCCAATCCGGACGCGCTGCAGGAGTTTCGCGTGGAAACCAGCGACTTCTCGGCTCAATATGGCCGTATGTCGGGCGCCGTGGTTACGGCGGTCACGAAATCAGGAACCAACCAGGTCCATGGCTCCTTGTTCGAGTTCAACCGGAACACAGACCTCAACGCCATCCCCTGGAATTCGACCTTTAATCCGCCTTACCACCGCAACCAGTTTGGCGGTGTCGTCGGGGGCCCGGTGAAGCGCGACAAAGCCTTCTTCCTCTTCAGCTTTGGCGGCCTGCGGCAGGTCGTCGGACAACAGCTCACTGGCGCGGTCGTACCCACGGCCGCCGAACGCGCGGGCGACTTTACGGCGGACGCTTTTAAGGTTTACATGCCTGGCACGGACAAGACTACGAAGGTGCAGGTGGATGGAACCAACAGTTCCCCCAACTGCGCAACTGCTAAACCGAATTGCGTACCCTCCAGTTTGTTGGACGCCACAGCGGCCAACATCATGAGCCGATACGTCCCGTTGCCCACCAACACTACAGACAATAGCTATTCCGGCTTCTTTACCGGCCCCACCAATGAGGACGAGTACCTCGGCAAATATGACCAAGTCCTTTCGGAGAAGGACCGCATGGCGATCAGCTACTTCTACCTGAAGACCACGCAGAACGCTTACGGCAACGGCAACATCCCTTATACGATCAACCAGTCCCGCGCGACACAGCAGGTAGCGAACTTGAGCGACATTCACACCCTCAGCCCGACGACCGCCAACCAGGGTTGGTTCACCTTTACTCGCGTAGCGGGCGGTCGCGTGAACCTGCCGGCCGGTATAGGCATGGACAGTTTAGGATCGACCTTTACCACCCAGGGACCCAAGACCCTGCCTGAGCTAGTCGTGTCTGGCTACTTCAGCGCCGGCGGTGCTTTGGCTGGACCTGTCAGCGACACGGACTTCTACTCGCTGCGCGACATCTTCAGCATCACCAAGGGCAAACACTCTCTAGATTTCGGCGGCGAAGTATCGCTGGAAAAAAACATGATCGTCGGCAACTTGTACAACTTCGGTATATTCAATTTCGCCTCCTCCGCCCCAACGACCACGGGAAATGCACTATCCGACTTTGTAACCGGCCAGGTGAGCACGATGGAGCAGGACACTCCTTACCATGGACTCTTAAGCGACTGGTATTTCGCGGGCTTCCTGCAGGACAACTATCGCGTCGTACCGAGACTCACGCTCAATCTGGGATTGCGGTATGACGTCCAATTGTCCCCAGTCGAGTCGTCCAACCTCACGGCGACCTTTGTCCCGGGCGTGCAGTCCACCAAGGTTCCTTCTGCGCCTCTTGGGATGCTGTTCCCTGGAGACGCCGGCGTGCCGCGAGGCATCGCCGATAACCGGTTGCATCACATCTCCCCGCGTGTGGGTATTGCGTGGGATCCGTTCGGAGACGGCAAGACGGCGATCCGCGCTGGCGCGGGAGTCTTTTATGGCAGCGTCAGCGGCAACGAATGGAACCAGCCCGCCAATGCGCAGCCCTTCGCCATCCGCCAAACCTTCAACTCGCTCACCTCTTTCTCCAACGTCTACGGAAATCCGGCATCATTCCCGAATGGAGACCCGTTTCCTTACACCTATAGCCCGGCAAGTCCCCGCTTCCTGCCCGCGGCCAGCATCGAAACCATCGCGGAAAACTATCAATGGCCCGTGGTCTACCAGATGAACGCGGCTGTTCAACGTCAATTGCCCAAAAATGTCAGCCTAACCGTCGCCTACGTCGGCACGCTGTCGCACCATCTGCCGTTCATGTTGGATAAGAACTATGCCCCCTATGCGTCAGGAGCCAGCACATCGCAAGCTAGCATCAACGCCCGTCGTCCTTACGATCCGGGCATCCTGGGCCAGGTCACCTACGACGAATCCAACGAGACTGCGTCATACCACTCCCTTCAGATTTCGGCCAGCAGGCCTCTTACCCACAATTTGATGATCAACGGTTTCTACGTCTTCAGCCATTCCTTCCAGAGCGTCAATGAGTCGGCGATCGGTCAGGCAGTCGCTCAGGACTTCAACAATCTGAGGGAGGAACGAGGCCCGACTGACAATGACCGCAGGCATGTGGCAAGCATCTCCGGCCTGTGGAACCTTGACTACTACACAGGTTCCCACTCGTTCATGAGGCAGATCCTCAATGGCTGGACGATCGCGCCCATCGTCTCCCTTCAAAGCGGAGCGCCTTTCACGATCGTGAGCGGTACCAATAACAACTTCGACAGCGCTAACGCAAATCGCCCTGACCTGGTTCCTGGAGTGGGCGCATTCCTCGATCCTCACAGACCCCGGCCGGTCGCGGCGAAAGCGTGGTTCAATACGGCAGCTTTTACTCAAAACGGCCCGGGCGTGGCAGGCGGCATCGGACCTGGCGGAGCCGACGGCAACGCGCCGCGCGACTATCTGCGCGCGCCGGGATATCGCGATATCGACCTGGGGGTGTTCCGCGACTTCCGTTTCGAACGATTCACGTTCCAGCTCCGCGGCGAGGCCACCAATGCCTTCAACTTGGTCAGCCTGAACGCACCGACGGCCAACCTGAAGTCCGCTTTGAATGGCCAAATCACTTCTGCCGCCAGCCCCCGCCTGATCCAGATTGGCGCGCGGTTCACTTTCTAGGCTGGTGTTTGCCGAGCCGTCCTTTGCGGCTGTTCATCATGAGCAGGCCCTTTTTGTGTAGTTTATCTCGCTAGGCGAGACTGGGCCGGCAGCCTAGGTCCCTGGAAATAACAAAGCAATAACGACTGAATCTTTGAGAGGGATATGAAAGAAAATGGACTAATCTACACGCCCAGGAATGCCACAACTGCGTCCTCGCCAGAGCCGGGAATGAAGCGCCAGATATTGGCCTATCACCACAACCTAATGTTAGTTCGCCATCATTTCTCGAAGGGATGGAAAGGCACAAGTCACAGCCATCCTCATGAACAACTTGTCTATGTCGTGGGTGGGCGCATCCAGTTCGTCGGCGACGGCAAGACGATCGAACTCTGTAGCGGCGACAGTGTTATTGTGAAAGGAAATGTCGAGCATTGGGCAACGGCTCTTGAAGACTCTGAAGTGCTGGACGTGTTTACTCCTTATCGCGAAGACTATGCCTCCTCACAGAGGAAACATTACGTGGAGCGGAACGAGGTTTCTTGACGAAACTGAAATTCGCGCTGCCGGCGACGAGGTTTCCAGAAGCGGTCGCTCCACTTATCCGAGAATAAGTATGATAGAAATCACTGCATGAGTCTTTACTGCGACACGGGCGATGTCGGAACCGATTTGTCTCAGCAGCAGTTGCGTGATCTGCTGGTGGAAAGTCTTGCGAAGCTTGGAAAACGCAACCGAGTTCTCGTCGTGCCACCGGATCAGAGCCGCGTGCATTCGCGCGCCGGCGACCTGACGCGCTACGCCTGGGAGTATTACGGCGACCAGCTTCAGGCGGTTTTGCCTGCCCTCGGTACGCATGCTGCGATGAATCCGGAGCAGCTCGCGCGAATGTTTGGCGCCATGCCCACAGAGCTTTTCCGCGTGCATAACTGGCGTACAGACGTCGAGACCCTGGGCGAAGTCCCGGCCGAGTTCATCCTTGAGCAATCAGAAGGCAAGCTGAGCTATGCCTGGCCGGCGCAGGTGAACCGGCTCGTTGCACGCGGCGGCTTCGATCTCATTGTCTCCATCGGCCAGGTCGTGCCCCATGAAGTGATAGGCATGGCCAATTACAACAAGAATATTCTCGTGGGCACGGGTGGCCGGGAGAGCATAAACCGCAGCCATTACCTGGGCGCTGTTTATGGGATGGAGCGCATCATGGGCCGCGCCGAGAACCCCGTGCGCAACATTCTGAATTACGCTTCCGATCGTTTCCTGCGACATCTGCCCATCGTCTACGTACTCACCGTTGTCGGACGCGCGGCAGACGAACGGTTGGCAATGCGCGGCCTCTTCATCGGCGACGACATAGAGTGCTTTCACCGCGCCGCCGCGTTGAGCTTGAAAGTCAACTTCGAGACGCTGGAGACGCCAATACAGAAGGCTGTCGCGTATCTTGATCCGCATGAGTTTCACAGCACATGGCTGGGCAACAAGGCAATTTACCGTACGCGCATGGCACTGGCCGACGGGGCAGAGCTGATCATTCTGGCGCCGGGCATACGAGAGTTTGGTGAAGACAGGACCATAGATGCGCTCATCCGCAAATACGGCTATCGTGGAACGCCTGCCACTCTGGAAGCCGTGAAGGCCAATGCTGATCTCGCCAACGACCTTAGCGCGGCTGCCCACCTCATACACGGGTCCTCCGAAGGGCGCTTCACCATTCGGCTGTGCCCCGGTCATTTAACTAAAGAGGAGGTTGAGGGAGTGGGCTTTGAATATGGCGATTTGGCAACAATGCTCACGCGCTACAACCCGCAGACCCTTCGTTATGGCAACAATCGTGTCCAGGGCGAAGAGATGTTCTTTATTTCAAATCCAGGGTTGGGACTGTGGGCGTGTCGCGGTAAATTATTGGGGGCAACGCAGAATTCTGGCCACAAGCAGGAATTACTAGCTGAGATGGGAGACCAGCTTTAAGGAAAAACATGATGGTTACACGACGCGAGTTTCTCGATGGTTCGACCATTATGGGCACGACTGGAACAGGGCTCATTGATCGCGATGGCTACGAGATCTACGAACTCAAGGGTGATAAAAAGAGCGAATTCAAGGCGGGCGATACGAGTTCGTCTGTGGACTTGATCGGCTGTGATTTCATGACAGACCTTTACTTCGCAAACTTTATCGCGGGAATCCGCAAAGGCGAAAAGCTCAACGCTCCTGCCTGCATCGGCAACCTCGCGGTGACGATGCTGCAACTGTCCAACATTGCATGGGAGGTAAACCGGGAATTGCGCCTCGCCACGCAAGACGGACGCGTTCCAAGCGATCCGGAAGCAATGAAGAAGATGTGGGAGCGGGAGTACCAGCCGGGGTGGGCGCCCCATGTCTAGTAAGGCCACCTTCTCCCGTCGCGATTTCTTTCGCTCCGGTGCGGTCGCTGCGGCAGCCCTTTTCGTCCCCGCTGGCATCTTAGCGCTGGCTCACGAACATCCATCCGCCGGGAAAGCATCGCCGATCCGTTTGGGTCTGGCCAGCTACACGTTCCGTAACTTCAATCGTGCGCAGTTGATCGGCTTCATGCAACAGCTCAACATGTTCGCGTTGAATGCCAAGGACGTGAAAGATCATCTTCCGATGGACCCGCAGCAGGAGGCAGCCGCGCTGTCGGATTATACCGACGCGGGCATCAAGCTTCACGCGGCCGGAGCCATCTATTTCGCGAAAGATGAAGATGCAGATATCCGGGCCAAGTTCGAATACTGCAAAAGGGCAGGGATTGGCGTCATTGTCGCCGGCGACCCCGCTCCGGAAACGTTGCCGCGAATTGAAAAGTTCGTAAAAGAGTACGACATTCGCATCGCGATCCACAATCACGGGCCAGAAGATAAGTTGTGGCCTTCGCCGCTGGATGTATTGAAAGTGGTGAAGGGGATGGATCCGCGGATCGGGTGCTGCATCGATGTCGGGCATACGCTACGGACCGGGACGGATGTGGTGCAAGCGATCCATGAAACAGGTCCAAGGCTATTCAACGTCCACATGAAGGACCTTGCGAATTCCGAGAGCAAAGAGAGTCAAGTCGCGGTCGGAGAGGGCAAGATGCCGGTACGGAGAATGTTCGAAGCGCTCATTGCAACCAAATACCAAGGCTTCGTAGATCTGGAGTACGAAGTTCATCCCGACAACCCGATGCCGGGCGTGAGCGCCAGCTTCGCGTATATGCGACGCGTCCTGGCAGGCCTGGGATTCGCGAGCTGAAAGCAGAGTGAGACCGAGTGGTTGTCGGCGAACACCGGCAGCACCGGTATCACCAGCTCCGCGATCTCTGCGGACCAGTCATAGTCCTCGGTCATCATCTTCCCCATCTTGTCGAGGAAGTGCGGAAAGCGCTGCGGCTCGGGCCATTGTTTCGATAATTTGCCGGTTGTTTCCGGCCATTGACGCGCTGATCTGGCTCATGCCCTTCTGCGCCTCTGGATACCAGCCGGACTGGCATAGAGCGATGAGATTACTACCAGCCGTCGCACCTTGTCCGGATGCCGAATCCCCGCGCGGATCGCACTGGCGCCGCCGAACGAATGGCCGACCAAGTCGGCTCTCGGAATCTCGAGATCGTTCAGCAGCGCTGCGATGTTCATCGCCCATCGTGGCGAAGCTCATCGGCCGGTCCGTATCCACGGTGCGGCCGTGGCCCTGCATCTCGACAGCGATCACCGGGCGCGTCTTCGCCGGCGCCTGCACCCATCTCTCTATCTCGCCGATTGTCGTCAACCTGCCAGGGATCAGAACCAGCGTTTCGCCCTGGCCGTAGACCTCGTGATAGAGCTTGATGCTGTTCGCGTCAGCGTAAGCCGCCGATCGTTGGTTTCATCTCCGCTTCCATGCCGCTGTCGCCGCTTCCAGCGCCGACCTCGCATCGAGACACCGCATAGGACGTGGTATCGAATAACTGAGACACTCGGACCAAACAAGCCGGGAATCAAAATGGCTCAAATCCATAGCGGTTCAGTCTCTGACTGGTCGGCAACCCTTACCTCACAGGACTCATAGAAAGGTACTCGTAATCCAACCGGAGACCGGCTCACTGTGGGGGGTGGCTCGGCGATTTTGCACTCATCGTGCGCGTACGGATCTGGCAGGGCTAGTCGTATCCGTAGCAACTACCAGCACAGGCTTTGCCTCTTTTGCATTATTTCGAAAGCAGAATGATCTCTTTCAGGGAGCGAAGACCGGTCAATGTGTTTAAGACCGTTGCCGGATCGTGCGACGACAACGGCACCCTGCCAGGCGCTCACAAAGATATGCACTTTTGCCTTGCTAATGCTGGAGTCTGACCCAAGTCACGAAATGCTTTTTCAAATAGTCGGGCGCAGAGCCATCGCAGTAAAGTCGCATCAGCCTGCGGCTGGGCCTTCAGTCCTTGCTCTCCGAGGCAGGGGATGTTTCGTCAACGTGATCAGTTGATCCCGAAGCGCCACGAGAATCTCACGAGATAACGCCTTGTCGTTGACAGCGCGGGCGAGAGATAAGCCCCCGATGCCAGCGCTAAGCAAAAGTATCGCGCGCGCCCGGCGCGATGCTGCGTCCCCGCCCTTCAGCCGGTCGGCGGAGTAGCCAAGACTGTGTTTCACGCGCTGTGTGAAGACAGTCCTTATACCTGTGCTCGCATGACGAACGTCGCCAGCCAAGGCTGTTATCGCGCAGCCCGTTCCAGGGCGGTCGCAGTGCTCTTCCCCTAGGTAGAAGCGCAACAGTGCAGGCAGGTCTTCCGCCTCCTGCTCCCATCTGTCGAGATCCTTGAACGCCTCCGCGAGTGCTTCGATGACCAGTTCGTCACGAGATTCGAAATGCTTGTAAAAGCCGCCGACGCTGCTACCTGCTTCCTCCATTACGTCTGCGACTCCAATCCCCTCCAGCCCGAGCTCGCGGAAACGCTTGGCCGCCACGGCAACGATCTTGGAGTGGGTAACCGCCTTTTCAGTTTTCGAGCGTCTCACGCTTCTCCTTCCCGAACGCTGAGGGGACAACATGTCCTCGCAGGTAATTAGAGTACAGAACTACTCCAAAGTATTCACCGATCACAAAAAAGCCAACTGTCGGAACCATGTCAGCTGCCAACCTCAACAAAGCTGAAGGAGCGATAAGAGGTCTAGCTAGACAGGCTGGATGTCTAACAATGCAACAGCCCACGTTCCCAGCAGGCGCACTTTCTGGACCATGAGCAGAGAAACACATTCGGAGCGCGCAGAAATATTTCCGAATCGTTAGGAGTATGAACGTACTCTATTCCACTGAACACGGAGATGCGAGTACATCTCCATTCACAGATTCAACGGAGGAGATATGAAGCTGACGGGAAACACGATTTTGGTGACGGGTGGCGGATCCGGTATCGGACGGGGTCTCGCAGAGGCATTTCATAAGCTGGGCAACAAAGTGATCGTCGCGGGACGCCGGAAGGCCAACCTGGCTGACGTAGTCAGAGCAAACCCAGGCATCGACTCTGTGGAGTTAGATGTCTCCAACCCGGAGAGCATCGCCTCCATCTCGAAAAAG
>Ga0070766_10000841_pt1 | contig 14224 bp, 11 predicted proteins | sample HubBroMetageWFT6_FD_69782 | JGI IMG/M metagenome (GOLD analysis project Ga0070766, IMG submission 69782) | Warmed and freeze-thawed soil microbial communities from the Hubbard Brook experimental Forest, New Hampshire - Hubbard Brook CCASE Soil... | ecosystem: Environmental > Terrestrial > Soil...
AGGAACTAGGCGCGACCATGAAGACCAGCGACCTGGTGAATTCCACGGCGCAGGTTCCCGATATTGGCGCCATGGGCGGCGCGGCCAGCGTGGCATTCACGTTGCCGGTCGGAGGCATCAGCGGTCCGGTGCAAGGTAGCGCGACCAGCGGCGTAGTGTTGACCGTGGTCGAAAAACAGGAGCCGTCGCCCGCCGACCTAAAGCAGGCGTGGGACACCGCGAAAGAAGCTTTGCTTGACCAAAAGCGGCAGGCACTTGAGGGACTTTACGCGCAGAACCTGCGCGCTCAGCTCGAAAAGGAAGGCAAGATCAAGGTAAACAAGAAAGAGATGGAGCGCCTAAGCCGCCCAAGTGAGGGCTCGTAGCGCGCTTTAACCATGTATTGCGCGGCCAATGTTGCGAAACGCTGGCCGGCGCTTAACTTTGTGCAGGTCGCGAGCGTGCGACAATCCGCCTCTGCCGTCTTGGTTTCCTGCCAATTTCCGTCGGCCCGTTATTCATGTTCACGAATCGCTCATCTGGCATTCTGATGCATCCCACATCTCTGCCCTCCCGCGGTGGGATAGGCGATCTTGGGCCTGCCGCCTATGAGTTCGTGAATTGGTTGGCCGCCGCCAGGCAGACCTTGTGGCAGATTCTTCCCTTCGGTCCCGTCGGCTACGGCAATTCTCCCTATTCCTGCACCTCCGCATTCGCCGGCAACGTGCTTATGATCAGTCTGGAGCGCTTGGTCGAGCGAGGTTATATCGATGCTGCGCGACTGTCCGAACTCCCTGTCGCCGGTTCCGCCGTCGACTTTGAAAGCGTCCGCGATTTGAAGCTGCCGTTACTACGTGAGGCAGCCCGTAATTTTCTCCAGGGCGGCTATCCGCTCGCGCGCAAGCGTTATGACGAGTTCTGTTCTGAGAACAAGTGGTGGCTCGAAGATTACGCGCTCTTTAGCGTGTTGCGCGAACATTTCGGCGACAACCCCTGGAACTCATGGCCCGCAGAAATTGCTACACGCACTCCTGACGCCTTGGTGCAATTGCATTCGGATTTAAAAGACCAACTGGAGCTCGAGCGCTTCCTGCAATTCGCCTTCTTCGAACAGTGGAAGGCCCTGCAAGCCTACTGTGCCGACCGCGGCATTCGCATCATCGGCGATGTCGCGATCTTCGTCAGCTACGATAGTGCCGACGTCTGGACCCACCCCGACATCTTTCGCCTGCGCAAAGACCTTTCCCCCGACGTAGTGGCTGGTGTGCCGCCAGATGCGTTCAGCGAAACCGGTCAGCGCTGGGGCAACCCGCTCTATGACTGGGACGCCCTCAAGGCGCGTGGTTACGATTGGTGGATCCAGCGCATGAGGTGGGCTGTCGAAACCTGCGACATTGTGCGGCTCGATCACTTCCGCGGCTACGAAGCCTGTTGGGAGATCCCCGCCGACGAACCTACGGCCGTAAACGGGCACTGGACCGCCGGCCCGAACGACGACTTGTTCAAGACACTTAAGAGCGCGCTCGGGAAACTTCCATTCATTGCCGAAGACCTTGGTTACATCACGCCTGAAGTTCGCGCGCTGCGCAAGAAGCTCGACATCCCCGGCATGAAAGTCATGCAGTTTGGATTTGGCGATCGCGGCGCTCACATCTATCTGCCGCACATGTTCACCCCCGACTCCGTTGTCTACACCGGCACCCACGACAACAACACCACGCTGGGTTGGTGGGAAACCGACGCCAACGAGAAAGAGAAGGCCTGGGCGGCTGACTATCTCGGACACACCGAAGACGGAATCCCGTGGGCGTTCATTCGCGCCGCCTTTTCTTCAGTCTCGACGTTGGCTGTCATCCCCATGCAGGATGTCCTGGGTCTGAATGGCGATGCGCGCATGAATATTCCCAGCAAGCCGGGCGGCAATTGGTCATGGCGTCTCCAGAACGGCGCCCTGACGCCCGAGTTGGCAAATAAATTAGCGCTCCTTACCGAAGTGACTGACCGCGACGCGTCGGTGAAAATTCCTTCGTCGTCGACGTCATCGCAACCCGCGGCGCAAGGCACAGAATTCGCAGCGTAAGCCGTAGCGAACAAAGAGGTGGTCTGACGAAACGGGAGAGGGGTACGACACGCTGCAGATTGCTCTTACTTACTGCTTACTGCTAATTGCTAGTTGCTTCTTGCGCCTTCTTTACTTAATCGTCAGCGACGCAGAGAATGAGTCGGGCGGGTTTTGCGTCAGGGCATGACTTCCAGTGTGCCGAGAAATGTCACGACTTATTCGCTAATTGCTTATTACTAAATTCGAAAGGACTCTTATGGGTGCCAGTGGTGAATTAATTCGCATGATGAATTACGTAGACGACATAGCGGCAACACTTCGACGTGTCAGTGGAAGCCTGCATCTCTTGGCCGACGACGAAAAGAAGCGCCTGGCGGAATACATGCGCAAGTCCGACCCCAATTTCGTCTCCGTCCTCGCAGAATTGGAGCCCAAGGCCTAGTTACATGGCGGAGATTCGTACAATTGCCGTCATCGGCGCTGGAATCATGGGGCGCGGCATTGCCCACACTGCCGCATTGGGCGGCTATCGCACAATCCTCGAAGACATCCTACCGACCACATTGCGCAAAGCCGAGACTGAGATCCGCGCCAACCTCGACAAAGCAGTCGAACTCGGTAAGGTGACGCCAGAGGCTGCCGCACAAGCATTTCAGCGTTTGGAGTATGCATCGTCCGTCGAACAAGCGGCCCGCGAGGCCGACCTGGTGATCGAGGCCGTACCCGAAGAAATGGAATCCAAGCTCGAGATCTTCACTCTCTTGGACAAAGTCTGCCGTCCGACCACCATCATTGCGTCGAACACTTCTTCGCTCAGCATCACCGAAATTTCATCCGTCACATATCGCGCACCAAAGTGCGTAGGCATGCACTTCTTCAATCCCGTTCACAAAATGAAGTTGCTCGAGATTGTGCGCGCCCTCGAAACCGACGACGAAACGTTGGCCGCCGCAGTCGATGTCGGCAAACGCATGGGCAAGGAAGTTGTTGTGATCAGGGAGTCGCCCGGCTTCATCACCAGTCGTATCAATGCCCTGATCGGCAACGAAGCCTTCTACATGCTGCAGGAAGGCGTCGCCTCAGCCGAAGACATCGACAAGGCGATCAAGCTCGGCCTGAATCATCCCATGGGTCCGTTCGAGATGGTGGACTTCGTCGGTCTGGATACGCGCCTGCACATCCTCGAATACCTCCACAAAACCCTCGGCGAAAAATTCCGCCCCGCGCCTCTAATGGTGCAGTACGTCAAAGCCGGCCGCCTCGGACGCAAAGCCGGTCGCGGCGTCTATGCGTATCCCGGACACGAGCCAGGACGCCCCTCTCCGACCCCGGACAAGCAGTAGAGCCTGAGTCGTTGATTGTCGTCCGTGTCGGTAGGGTTTATACGCGTCTGGAAAAGCTGCGCAGCTCTTACCTGAGGAAATCAGTCTTGTGAATCCGGCGCCAGCAGGAGGATCTTCCCAATGCCGCCTTTCTCCCCCAGCACATGTGCTTCGGCCGCATCACGCAACGGCATCCGGCGACCAATAGGCAGAACGAACTTGCCATCGCGCACGTCATCTGCAAACTCACGCACCTTGGATGGATCAGGCTGCGCGCGCACGCGCGTAATCTTCACTTTCGGATTTTGGGCCGCCGCGCTTTCCGGCAACATAGAGGTGTAGCCAAAGCAGCCGCTCTGCTTCACCTTCGTGATCAGCTTCGCTGCAACGTCCCCGCCAACGGTGTCCGCAATTGCATCCACTAGGCGAAATTTCTCAATCGCTTTATCGTCATCAATCGCGAGCACGTCAGAGACACCGAGGGAGCGGGCGTCATTCAGTTCTTTCGCGCGGACACCTGCAATCACCTGCGCGCCTATCTTCTTCGCTGTATGCACTGCCGCACGCCCAACACTGCCCAGCGCTCCCGTTATCAGAACGACCTGTCCCTTTCTCACGTTTGCCGCAACGCGCACCAGCTGGTCTCCCGTCAGGGAAATCAGCGGGATCGCGGCCGCGTCCGCCAGGTCCACGCCATCCGGCAGATGAGTCACGTCCGAGTCGTCCACCGCCACTAACTCGGCATAGGTCGCGTACGATAGTGCAAGAACCCGGTCGCCAGCCTTGAAGTGCTTCACATTTGCGCCCACCGCCTGTACGACGCCACTCACGTCGCGGCCCAGAATTGCGGGAAACGACAACGGAACATCTTTCTGCCGCATCCCTGAGCGCACTTTCCAGTCGATCGGATTGACGCTCGCAGCGGCCGCCTCGATCAGTACCGTACGTCCGCTAATCTGCGGCTCGGCAACGTTGTCTTCAAATTTCAGCTTCTCGGGATCGCCGTACTCATGCAGTACCACTGCCCTCATCGCGTATCTCCCACCCGCAGAGCTTCAGACATACATCTGACGAGATCATACCCGCCCTGGGCCTCATTTGAACGACGTCTGGCCCAATTCCCCTGTAGTCGGCAATCCGGAAGCAGTTCCGATCGCCTACGAGAAATCGCCATATCGTAAGCAATCCGTGCTTGGGACCGCCCCAGAGCCTGCCCTGAGCGAACTCAAAGGGTTCTCGTTCTTCAGTTGGACGCTATGCGGGGTTAATGGGCCTTCAGCGGCAAACTGGCCGCCGCGTCCGCTCCGCGGTATTCCAACTGATACTCAACTTTCTGCTTGGTTGCGATGGAAAAGTAGAGATAACTAGCGACCGGCTTGGAGACAGCTACGTCTTTCAATTCCTTATCGAGCAGTTCCGTCTCCATGGTCTGTCGGTCAGAGTCGGTTGTTGCGGCTGATGTATTCTTGTCGACTCCAACCCCCATTCCTACGCCGCAAGCCGGACCACTTACGCGGCGACAACTTCCGTCATAATCGGGATAGCTCACATAACCGATGTTTGCGGTCGGATACAGAGTTACGTCATGGCTACTCTTCGGCCGCTTCTGGTCGATGGACGCAATTGTTTCAGGGCTCGCCGGACTAACCTCGTCCTTTCCATCGGAGGTTCGCAGCGCAAAATCAGACTGCTGCCGGCTGATGGTCTTGCTGTCTGCGGGCCCGGGCAGCGCAAAATCCAGCCTGGGTGCCCCGTTCTAACTGGCATTCCTTTTCGCTAGAGCGACCGCAAGAAATCGATGATCTCCTGCTGCTCCTGAGTGCTCAGCATATTGAAATGTTCAATGACCTTATTTGCTTCGCTGCCACTACTCTTGTGAGCTCTGATGGCATCCACCAGGTTGCTCGTCCGTCCGTCGTGGAGGAGGAAGACACGTTGTCCTACGCCCCAAAGGGGAGCGGTTCGGAACTCGTCGGGGCCGGCGCCGCCTTGCGTGATGCCGTCGGCGAGCCCTTTACCCATGTGGTGGACGAGAAGGTCAGAGAAAAGATTCGCTGTCTGATTGGAGAGCGCAGCACTGGGGTTAGTCGAGGATCCGCTCGCAATCATTTTCCCTGTCGTCAACGAGGGTGTGTGGCAGTGAGCACAGCCTACCTTTTCGAACCTGGCGCGTCCATTCTCGCTGGACAGCGTGGGCGAAGCGGGAGTCGGCGGAGCCAGCATTCGCATGAAGTTGGCAAACGCTTCGATGTCGGAGATGACCGCCGTGTTCGAATTGCCGGTAGTCGTGGGAGTAGTAGTGAAGTTAAGTGTGTCGTTAGGAGTGGCGTTAAACAGGCAGGTTGGCGTTTCGTCGCGCTCTTGCGGGAAAAGCTGATTCGAGATCCCCATCTCGACGTTGTATGCCTCACCCGCGAACAGGAGGAGGGATTTGTTCTGCGCCTTCCACCCGAAACGGGTGATGGTCCCATCGTTGGCACTGCGGTTCACATTTCCGCTGAGGTGGGAGTTCGGGTGCCCGGAAATACCCAATGCGGACTTCTGGGATGCGTTGGACCTCATATTCGCAAGGATGGCCGAGTCGGAAATCGCCTCGATGAGCCCCGCGCCAAACACCGGGGTCGGGATCCGGAAAATAATGTTCGAATTCCCACCTTGGCCAGTGAGCGGATTTCCCGCAGGCAGAAAGTCGGGTTGGGCGATCTCGCAACCCGGGGCGTCACTTCGACCGGTGATCACGAAGAGGTCGTGAACTGAGCCGTCGCTGACGCCGTTACTTTTCTTAAACCGCGCTTCACGGATCGGTCCATTTTGCGTGATGAACCAAGGCACCGTGTTCTTTGCACCATCCAGGTGGGCAACTTCGATCTGGGGATTTTGCGCCGGGCTCGATCCGCCTCCAGCCGGCTGCGAGTGGCACGAGAAACACTGGTTCGAGTTGAAGCGGGGACCGAGGCCGTTGTTCGAGCCTTTGCTCACGACCTCGATTTCCATGAACCTCGCCAGCCCATCTTGGAAGAACGCCGTTTCGTCCGCCGTAAGACCTTTCAGCGAAGTGCCGGCACCTGCCGGGCCACCGCGCACGCCAGGGTCTTTCGGGACTGATTTGCTTTGCCCTGTGGTGTAGAGGCAGGTTGTAAACACCACGGCAACGATTCCGCCGAACCTCTTGAGCGCAATGCTCCGGGGCAACATCATCACGCTTACCCTCGCGACCCAGAAATGCGTATTGTACATCTACTAGGCCATGGTCTTGATCAACGCGGAAATCGGAAAAGTGGAATCGTCCAAACCACATGTCCGATTGCGCCGGCACTGGCCAGGAACCGCACTGGTTGAGGTCAATACCGGCAGAACGAGGCGAATAGTTCCGCGGAGCATTTACCCCCCTTTGGTACAACAAGTGCGCATCGCTAAAGGCTGGTCAATTTCTGCGGAACGCGGTGAGCATACCACTTTCTGGGTCCATCCAACGGTGCTACGCTCACAGATGATGAATCGTGTCATCAACATCTGGGCTGACGTTATTTGACCGTTTTGCTATCGCGGCTCAGTTTGGGCCGAACAAGCGGCGCGAGAACTGCAAGCTGATTTGCGTTGGCTTCCTTTCGAGATTCATCCGGACACGCCGCCCGAAGGTGCACCGAAGCCGTTTTCGCCGGAGGAGTGGCCACAGGTTCGCGACAGGCTCAAGCGTTTAGCTCAAGAAGTCGGACTTCCAATCGACCCGCCGCAACATAACGTGAATTCACGTTTTGCGCTTGAGACTGCTGAGCTCGTGCGCGCCCAAAAGGGCGACGGCGAAGCCGGCGCTTTTTACCGCGACGTTTCGCGCGCGTTTTTCACCGCACACGCCGATATCTCGAAACGCGAGGTCATCGTCCCAATCGCTGAACGCTTCGGCATCTCTGCTTCAGACGTGGAAACCGCCTGGCACGAGCGCCGGTTTTCTCCGACGGTCGACGCCTTCATCGAAGACGGGCACAAGGTCGGCGTCAGGGGCGTCCCAGCCATGGGGTGGCCGAATCGGCGGCCAATCGTCGGATTGATGCCGCCAACCGAGCTCGTGCTTCGACTTCGTAACCAGGCGCCGGAACGGTTACGCGAGTGATCGCTGCGATAATTCCGCTACCATGACGTCGCAAAGAAGCCGCAACTAGCGCCGCGAGGGCGTGTGGTCGCGGTCCTCGTTTGGGATGCTGTCATCCTCCTGCTGACAAAACTCGCGCAAAGAGGGTCCAATTCCCATTTGGTCCTGGTAAACGCCCTACTCGTAGAAGTGCAACCCCTGACTGCCCGGAAGTCTCATTCTGGGAAATCACTTAGAATACGAAGTCAATTTCGATCTTGTTACGGACAACTAGGAAGGCAGCCCCAGATAGCTGGCGAAAACACGCGTAGCTGTTGAAAAAGTCCGTTTCTTCGAAAAGGGGATGACCAGAAATGTCTCTGCAGTCCGAGAAAATCGTTTGTAGAGCATTCTGACGCTTTGTTTTTCCGATATGAACGCTCCGAACGAGTTTTTCAACAGCTACACGCCATATCGTAACCAATCCCATAACGGTCACGTCGGCCCGAGGCGCGCGTCGATAAAAGTGCGTCGGCCGCAGGGACGACAGATGACTCCGCGCGTAATTCCCATATTGGGCAGTATTTGGTTACTTTAGTTTCCCACTTCTGCCGTTTTTTCTACCGCTTCCTATTGCCGTGATCTACAACCAACCCGTGGGCTATGGGACTCGTGTCCCTGCCCCATCCCGCGCCCAGCGCGCCGGGAGAATTTGTTCTTTGACATCGCTGTGTCAGCGTCGGAGATGTGTCGGACCCGTCTGAAAGTATGTAAAGTATGCCAACATGCTGTATGTAAAGTATGTAAAGTATGTCGATCTGCTGTATGTAAAGTATGCCAAGTTTTGGGGCCAAAACCGCCATTTTTGGCAGCTAAGTCCTACGGGCAGACATGGATACGTATAACTCGTTTAGAATGATAACTTACAAGCAATTTCCTCCTAAACCATTGATTCTAAACAACAGTGATTTCGCATTTTTCAAGTTAATGGAAATCGTGCGATTTGACCTCCGCATCCGTGATGTCCACGGCCTCTGTTGAGTAGGCCTCCTGCAAGGGAGCCACCCTCTCCACCCGCACTGAGACCACCCCGTCCTGGTTCTGCAAGACCCCCTCCAGCAGCAGAAACTTCTCCGAGGTAATGACGACGCGATTCCGCTCCATAACGTCAGGCGTGAGAATCGCGTTGCTGATGCCGGTCTCGTCTTCCAGGCTGAGGAAGACAAAACCCTTAGCAGTTCCGGGACGCTGACGCGCAATCACGCATCCGGCAGTACGCACGCGTCGGCCGTTCGCGACCTGAGTCAACTCGTGCGCCGAGGGCACGCGCGCTCGCTTAAGATCAGCGCGACGATACGCCATGGGATGCGGACCAGTCGTCAGTCCAGTGCCGTGGAAGTCAGCCACCAGACGCTCTTCCGGTGTCATGGGAGCCAGTGGAGAAGCCGCATCAATCTCCGGGATCCCATCGAGCAGAGGTCCGGCAAAGCGCACGGCACGTTCCACCTGCCACAACGCATCGCGACGATGCAGGCGCTGCTTCTTGCTCGAAAGCTCAAGCTGGGTCGACGCGTCTTTTGCAGTCGCACAGCCGATCGAATTCAGTGCTCCAATGGAAGCCAGTTGGACCAGGTGGTTGTGACGCAACTCGGGCACCCGATGGGCGAGGTCGGCAACCGAATCGAAAGGCCGCTGCCCGCGCGCGCGAACGATCATTCTCCCCGCTTCTTCGCTCAGCCCGCGGGCATAACGAAAGCCCATGCGCAAAGTTGGAAGGATCTGCTTTTCCGGCCCCTCGCCTACACGGCACTCTCTATCCCACATTGTGGGACTATCGTTTGCCTCCAGCGTGCACAGCCAATCGGACCGATTAATATCCACTGGCTTCACCCGCAACCCATGCCGCTGTGCATCTTTCACAAGAGTGGATGGAGAATAAAATCCCATCGGCTGATTGTTGAGCAACGCAGCAGTGAAGGCAGCAAGGTAATGGCATTTCAGATAAGCGCTGGCATAGGCAATAAGGGCGAAGCTGGCCGCGTGCGACTCGGGAAATCCATAAAGCGCAAACGAAGTGATCGAGAGAATGATCTCCTCCTGCGCCTCGCGCGAGATGCCGTTGCGCTCCATGCCTTCGCGGAGGTTCACCTCGATGTCGCGCATGCGCTTCTCACTGCGTTTAAAGCCCATCGCACGACGCAACTCTTCCGCCTGTCCGCCTGTGAATCCGGCAGCGATCATGGCCATGCGCAAGAGCTGCTCCTGAAAGAGGGGCACCCCAAGCGTACGTTCCAACACCGGCTCCAGCGAAGGATGCGGATATACAACAGGCTGGCGCCCTTGTCGTCGCAGAAGAAATGGGTTGACCATCTTGCCCACAATCGGTCCCGGGCGGATGATCGCCACCTGTACCACAATGTCGTAGAAGCGCATGGGATGCAGACGCGGCAGGCACGACATCTGCGCCCTGCTCTCGATCTGGAACATGCCAACCGTGTCCGCCTTCTGCAATGCGCCATAAACCACGGGATCATCCGCAGGCAGCATTGCCAGATCGACATCTTCTTTATAGTGATCGTGAATCAGTGTGATGCAATCCTCCAAGGCAGCCATCATCCCCAGTCCCAGCAGGTCAACCTTAATGATGCCCATGTCGGCGCAATCTTCTTTGTCCCACTGCACCACCACGCGTCCAGGCATCGTAGCCGGCTCGAGTGGCACGACAGAATCCAGTTGCCCCTGGCAGATAACCATGCCTCCCGAGTGCTGCCCCAGATGACGCGGCAAATCCTGCACGGCCACGCAAAGCTCGAAGAACTTGCGAATACGCGGATGCTGCAAATCAAACCCCGCATCGTGAAACTGACGTTCGAGCGTGTCGCCGGGGTCCTTGTACTCCCACGAACTCACCAGGCCAGCCAGTCGGGCAAGCGTTTCTTCATCGAAGTCCAGCACCTTGCCCACTTCGCGTGCAGCCGACCTCCCGCGATAGGTAATCACGTTAGCCGTCATGGCCGCGCCGAGCTTGCCATAGCGCTCATACACGTACTGGATCGCACGCTCGCGCTGATCTCCGCTGGGAAGGTCGAGATCGATGTCGGGCCACTCGCCACGCTCTTCCGAAAGAAAGCGCTCGAACAGCAACTCCATTCCAATCGGATCCACGGCCGTGATCCCCAGCGAATAACAAACCGCGCTATTGGCTGCCGAACCACGTCCCTGCACCAGGATGCCCTGTTCCCGGCAGTAGCGAACGATGTCCCAAACGATCAGGAAGTATCCCTCGAGCTCAAGCCGCTCGATCAGCGTCAACTCGCGCTCGATCTGCCGTCGCGCCCGCTGCCACAGCTCACTTTGCCCGGGACGCTGGTAGCGCTCGCGTGCTCCCTCCATCGTGCGCTCCCGCAGGAACGAACTCATGGTTTCGCCCGCGGACACGGGATAAGCAGGGAACTTGTAACCAAGATCGTTGAGCGTGAACCCGAGACGCGAAGAGAGTTCCAGCGTATTGGCCGTGGCTTCCGGGAGATCGGCAAACAGGCGCAGCATCTCCTGCGGCGATTTGATGTGCCGTTCGCTGTTGTGCGAGAGCAACCGTCCAGCCGTGTCGAGATGACGATGATGTCGGATACAGGTGAACACATCAAGAATCTCGCGCGCCTCGGGCCTGGCGTATTGCGCACCCTGGGTCGCCAGCAATGGCAACTTCAAACTGCGCGCCAATTCGATGGCCGCCTGGTTTCGCGATTCCTGTGCTCGGCAGTAATGGCGTTGCAATTCCACGTAGACGTTCTCGTGACCGTAGATAACAATGAGTTGCTTAAGCGTACGGCGTGCTTCCTCCATACCGCCTCGTTTCAGCGCGCACGCCAGCAGGCCTTCGTCTCCGCCTGTCATGCAAATCAGCCCGGAAGAAAACTCGCTGAGGTCATTAATGGAGGCAACAGCCTGCGAACTGATCAACAACTCTTCGCTTGCTTCGCATTTCGTCCGGTGCGGCATCGTTGCTGGATATTTCGGCGCACGCAGCTTCATGCGCGTTACCAGTCTGCACAGGTTCTGATATCCCTCACGCGAAGCGCACAGCAGAGACACGCGCGGAGGTGCGAGATTGTCTGCCAACGTAATATGCGGCAGCAGGGAAGTGATCTCCGCCCCGATATGCGCCTTCCGGTTGAACTTCTTCATGGCCAGATGAAAACGTGCAGCGCCATAAACGCCATCCCGGTCGAGCAACGCCATAGCCGGCATTTGATACGAATGACAGACCTCGGCCAACTCCTCGGGAACCGATGCTCCTTCGAGAAAGCTGAATGCCGACCGGGTGTGCAGTTCGATATACATAGGATCTAAAATCAGTCGTAGCTTGCATCGGCGAACCAATGTCCTGTTCCCATATCGCGATAAATTCGGTAAAGCACGACATCGGCTTCGTTAGCAAGTGCGATGTCCCATTCTTCGCGGTTCCATACTTGCACCTCTTCGGCAGCGCTCTTTGCTGTCGCTTGCTCCGCCCACCAGTCTCCGGAAGAACGCCATGGCCCTGCCGCCCATAAGATATTCCCTTGCAAATCCTCTCGATCACCATTTCGCTCTAACCAAGCCAATTTGCAGGGACGTCCTTCCGTCAGGTGCACGCGCAGGTGGCGTGCAGGCCTCAGGATCCGTAAGGCAATTGGTGGAATGTCGGCCATATCTGACAGTGTCAGATTACGATCTCCCTTAGCCGGTTCCTGCTGAGAAATAAAACGCTCCATGCGAAAAGCGTCGGGACGACAAGTGTCCAGCAACTTAGCAATTCCTGCACGGCGTTCTCCCACTACGCCCGTAATGCGGGCGAGCGTTATCTCCAGCTTTTCGGCCTCCGGAGTAATGGGCAGAAACAATCCCCGTTGCGCCGATCGTGGGCGTGCCGGTTCGGCTGCAATCCACAGTTTGCAGACAGGCGCTCCCGGTGGGTAAGCTGCCAGGTCCAACTGCAGCAGTTTCAGAAATACTTTGGGATCGCGCATGGCCACCGGCAATCGCAGAGTGCGCACGTAGAGATTGCCATCGCCCTGATCGGAGAAGGCCGGGTTGTTCCCGGCAGCAGCCAACTCTTGCACCGTTATAGTTTGTTCATCACTAACCCGCCTCTCCAGTTGCAGACTTAACTTCAACTCCTGCACCGCGAGGGCTCGCGCATCCAGCCGAGCACATAACTGTTCCAGCAGACGGTTCATCAGGAACGACAGCGACTCGATGGTTTCGACCGCCGACTCCAGTTCCATCGCCTCTTCAAAATGGACCGGAAGCTCGCACAGCGCCAGGGTCCGTATCCCCTCTCCACGAGAGAGCCGCTGCAGGCGCGTTCCTGCTTCGCCCAGCCGCGAGGCCAGGGCATGTTCGGGCAAGAGGGCGAGCCTGCGGAAATCCCGAACTCCCCAACGCTCCAGCGTATCGAGCATCTGCTCCCGAAACTTCGCGCGTTCGCGCGTGGCTGCCAAAGTTTCAACTTCCCTACGGCACGCAATGTCGAACGAATCGAGCAACACAGCAATCGGCAAAACTCCTAGCCGTTTGGCTTCTTCTCCCGCGGGAACCACCGTGGTCCCGCTGAATCCGCAGGCAGCATGCATCGCAGCTTCCGGATTCACGGCCATGCCGATGTTGCACTCAAGTCCCACGGTACTTACACGCGAAGCCAGCTCGCGGGCCATCGTCGCAGCCGATCCATAGAGTCTCTCCATTCCATCGAGATCAAGCAGCAAGCGATCAGGATGAGTGTCCTCTACTCGTGGGGTAAACGCATGCGCGACATCCAGCAACGCAGCGTGTGACGATTCCTCCTGCGCTGGTGATCGTTGCCGCAAAACCACCGCGGTCAGTTTCGGTTGCCTCTTTGCGCGTCGCGACGAAAATTCGATTTGCGAAGTCTTCTTCCTGGGCTCGGGTCGCGCAGAAACCACACCGCCCTCTTCAGGCCCTGCAAAAATCGCAGCCTGCAGCTTGGTCATCCCCACGTTCATTCCGATCAGGCGAGCTCTCTCGTTCAGCGCGGCCACGCGCACCAGCGGAGGCTTGCCCTCGAGCACGGCCACGGCTCGCTCGCGCAGTTGAGGTTCGCTCCGTACGATGGCCGCTACCGGAAAATCGGGAATATAGATACAGGCAAACATGCAGACCTCAGGCAAGACCAGGCGTTACCACACAGCGCGCAATTCGAAATTGGCGCCCACCGAATGCATGGGCTTGCGTTGCGTCCACGAGCGCATCACCTCGGCGTGCAACTGCATGCCACGCAGTAAGGTTGCATGGCTCACCATATTGGTGGGTGGAATGGCCGGCTCTGGCCGGCTCAATACCTTCCATCCTTGAAATTCTGTTTCGGCGGCCGGAGCCGAGTCGTACGCACACACTGCCGTCCGTCGCAGTCGCACCACCAGAGACGCGCAGGTTTTCGCGCACGCCTCCTGCTCTACGAGAAGCAATACAGTTGCAGTTGGCTCCACAGCCCGGCGAAAACGAAACCACGAGGTGAGCGGAACTCGCCGTACGCTTTCCGTGGGAATATCTCCGAGATCAAGCACGACCATGCCAAAGCCGCCTCCCTGCAACAGCAGATTGGTCACTTTCAGCACTTGTTCCAGTCGTCCCAGTGCGATGCGCCGCTGAGCATTAGCATTGCGCAGGGAAGAACGATCGTTTTCGCCGCAACGTACCCACAGCAACCGCTCGAGATCCACGCCTGCCGCGGCCGCCGATGCCGGATCGAAATTGTCGCTAGCATCCACCAGCGCGCAAGCTTCGTCG
>Ga0070766_10000842_pt1 | contig 14223 bp, 10 predicted proteins | sample HubBroMetageWFT6_FD_69782 | JGI IMG/M metagenome (GOLD analysis project Ga0070766, IMG submission 69782) | Warmed and freeze-thawed soil microbial communities from the Hubbard Brook experimental Forest, New Hampshire - Hubbard Brook CCASE Soil... | ecosystem: Environmental > Terrestrial > Soil...
ATTTACGTTTTGTGCAAAGGCCGGGTGAAAGTGTCGGCGACCTCGACCCAGGGGCAGACTCTCATCTTCAAGATAGCTAAGCCGGGCGAGGTGTTGGGATTGAACGACACTGTGTCCGGGACGGTTCACACCATGACGGCGGAAACAGGCCAGGCCTGCCAGCTCAACTTTGTGAAGAAAGCCGATTTCCTTGAGTTTCTGGCCGAGTACAGAGGCGCCTCCCTGCACGCGGCGATCCATCTCAGCCACGAAGCCCAGAGGGCATATCAACAGCTGCGCTCTTTTGTGATGCGCTCCGCTCCCGGACGCGTTGCCCGTATGATGCTGGATTGGTCCCTCGACGAGGCGGGAATGGCCACGAGGCAGGGAATCAAGGTGGCGTTGACTCACGATGAGATTGGCCAAATCATCGGCATGTCGCGGGAGACCGTAACTCGGACACTCGCCGATTTTCGAAAGCAGCACATCGCTGTGCTGCACGGTTCGACCTTGCAAATCCAGGACGCGGCCGCTCTTCGACAACTGGCTGCCGACTAGGTTCACGCAGTGTGCGATTACGCGGAACGGTTTCCACGCTGACAGGCCCCGGCACACACTTTTCCGGTCCATGCTGCACCTAGCGCATGCAGGATCAATCGATCTCCCTCGCTCAGCTGTGCAGCGTCGAGAACTGCCGCATACGCATACAAAACGCCGGGGCTCCGGGTAATACACCAGGACTCGTGCCGAACCACGCCGGAGCAGTGCTCGCAGGCGGATTCTGCGGTGTATTTATCGCTGTGGCGCCAGGATGTGACTTCAGGTGTTGTCATAAGGGTTCCTCGTGCAGGATCATCTCCGCGCTGAGCAAGCAAAAGTTGATTTTGTGGACGAAGGGTAGAAATCCGACAGGCTGAATCGGAAAATAAGGAAAGCAATCGGGAACAAAGACGGGAATCGCGCGCCGGGAATCTCCGAACCGCGAAACTGCCAAGAGGAGGCTCGGTTCTCGTCGTATTTGCTCAGCGGTCTTACGCAATCATGGAGAGGCGCTGCCATGATCGAGACTAATGCCGTTAGGCTGGCTCTTGCCATCCCCCAGACAGGGTAATCGGCTTACGTCTTTCAGGGGAGGGCGCTGGTGATCAGTTTTCAGTTCGAGAGTTTCGCTACGTATTAACTCTATACTTGCCTGCCGATGGAAGCAGCCTCAATCGAAATCGCTGGCTTGCGTTCACATCGCAATGAGCGGAGTATCCGACGTCCCTGCGAAAACACGAAAGGCATGTGCCGCATCGCAACACATGCCTTCGCTTCCTTCGCGGAGGGTTGGCCGCGAGAAAACGCTTAGTGGGCGCATCCCTTCTGCGTCACTTCGCCCGTCTGGTCGTCCAGGATCACTGTGCGATAACACGTCGACGGCAGCATGAAGGTGAACATTGAGCTGATAGAGTTTGCGACACCATCGAACGATCCCTGGCCGATCCGCTTTCCTGCCAGCCAGTTGTCCTCGATAAAGCGGATCATCGAAGTCTGGTCGGTGATCGTGTGATCGACCGTGTTGGCACGTGTCCACGGCGAAATCACCAGCAGCGGCAGACGCGGACCGTAACCGCAGCGGCCCTGTGCATGGGGTGCAGAAATGCCTGCGAGAATCGGCGCTGCGCTTCCGCACAGACCCGGTCCGTTTAAGGCATCCTGCGAGGTCTGTGATTGATTGATGATGGGGCTCATCTGATGGTCGTACCAGCCGTCTGAGTCATCGTAGGCGATCACGACCGCGGTATCTTTCCACTCCGGCAGGTTCATCAGGAAATTCAGCGTGTCAACGATGAAGGTCTGTTCATCGAGCGGATCGGAGTATCCCGAGTGTCCGTCCTGGTAGCCCGAAGCTTTCAGGAAGCTGACTGCAGGGAAGTTGCCTGCCGACACCGCCGCGAAGAAGTCGTTGATATCGTACTGGTGATTCGCAGCGTCGCCCTGTTGGCCGATCATCGCCACCGACGTCGGTCGCGTATGTGCCAGGTTTGCCGTGGAAGGGTAATACTCGAACGGCTGGTGGTGGGGAATGTAGTCCTTCTTCTTGACGTTCGTAACCGTAGATGTGGTTGACCGGTTGCAGCCGGTCGTTCCGTTCGGATTGGTGATGCTCAGGTTAAAGCCGCCTTCGAAAAAGCCCCAACTTACGCCTGCCCGGTTCAGCAGGTCACCGATGTTCGTGCCGCCCATTTGGATTTGCGCGCTGCCCGAGCAGGGATCTCCAAGGGGATCAGCATCTCCAATGTCTGTGAGTCCGCCGTTACCGTCGGCCACCACGGCAAAATCGGAGTTCTGGTTTACCGTGACTCCGTTTGTCTGTCCTGCGATTAGGTTGACAGCTCCCGGCGTGGAAGGGCCGAAGTTGGTGTTATAGGAGTTGTCGTTCATGACGAAGTTCTGGGCGTAATTCCATAGCCCCGTAACAGTATTTCCATCGTAGTAACCCATCACAAAGCCGGTGGTTGTCACCACGGGCGGAGGGGCCGACGGAGGCGGTCCGGCCGTTCCGACCTTCGCCGGAAACAGGTCCATCAGCCCGCCATCGGCAGCGGCCTGTTCCGGACCGTAGTCGTGGTCCTGGTCGGCGGTCGCAGCTTGTGAGCGATCCAGTCGGAAGGGATTCGCTGCTCCGGCGCCGTTCGCTGGATTCAGGTTGGGGTTGGCATTCAGCAGGGCATTGCTAAGGCCGTTGATGGTTGGTGTTCCGGGTGCAGCGTGAAACGGCGGCTCACCGGAGGGGTTGGTGGCAACGGGGTAGGTTCCAAAATAATGATCAAACGAAACGTTTTCCTGGAAGACAATCACCAGGTGCTTGATAGGCGTGGCAGTCTTAGTGGTGTTGGCTTTTATCTGGGGCGCGCGTGCGGCCTCGCCGGCCATCACGGAATTGGCTAGAGGTCCAAAGGTCATCGACGCCATCAGGGCTGTCGCAAGAATTTGTCGCATAACACACTCCGTTCATGGAATCGAGATTCTTCCATTCACCTTGGTAGTGCGTCCGGGTTGGGTGGGCATGACACTGGAGTGAAAAGAAAGTTAATTACAATTGGGTGAGTTTTAAGCAACAGAATTCATAGGAGTCTTACTACCGATAAGTGCAGTTTTCTTCACTGTGACACCAGTCACTTTTCGCTGGGGAGCGGCGCTTACGTGAACAGCAGGTAGTCCGCCGCGATCTTTGCGGGGTATATATTTTGGACAGCACTGAACTGTGGTGAAAGTTCCGGCTTTCAGTGGGTTCACCGCCTGTAATCGCGATTACTCACGGAGGATTGCATGAATACTTTTCCCGTGATGTTAGGCACCCTGCTGCTCTTTGCTCTCTCCTATCGTTATTACAGTGCCTTCCTCGCCGCCAAGGTGCTGGTTCTCGATGACGCTCGCACCACTCCGGCACACACCTACGAAGACGGCCACAACTACGTACCATCGCCGAAGTGGGTTTTGTTCGGACATCACTTCGCAGCCATCGCTGGCGCCGGTCCCCTGGTGGGTCCGACTTTGGCCGCGCAGTTCGGCTTTGCTCCCGGATTTCTCTGGATATTGTTCGGAGCAGTGTTGGCTGGATGCGTCCACGATTTCACCGTCCTGATTGCGTCGGTGCGGCACAAAGGCCGTTCGCTGGCCGATATCGCCCGCACCGAAGTCGGGCCTTGGGCCGGACTGGTCACGATGATCGCTTTGCTCTTTATCCTGCTCGTCACACTGGCGGGTCTGGGAATTGTTGTAGTCAACGCGCTAGCCAACAGTCCTTGGGGAGTATTCACGATCGCCATGACCATTCCCATTGCGTTGCTGATGGGACTGTACATGTTCAAGAGCACGCCGGGAATGATCAAGATTGCCGCCCCCAGCGCACTCGGCGTGGTTTTGCTGCTGGCCAGCGTAATTGGCGGACGATGACAGCGTCTTCGGTGGCAGGCTGGTTCACCTTCACTCCCCACCAGATCACGTTGCTGATGTGCGCCTACGGATTCACCGCCTCAGTGCTTCCGGTCTGGCTCCTGCTCGAGCCGCGTGACTATCTCTCCACCTACATGAGGCTGGGCACCATCGCCATTCTGATCCTTGGCGTATTCCTCGTGCGGCCCGACATTGAATTTCCCATGGTGACCGAATTCGTTCATGGCGGCGGACCGATTATTCCCGGCAAGCTGTATCCATTCCTGTTCGTCACTATCGCCTGCGGCGCAATCTCGGGATTCCACTCGTTGATTTCCTCGGGCACGACTCCGAAAATGCTCAACCAAGAAACGGATGCCCGTATGATCGGGTATGGGGCGGGGGATGCTGCTGAGCTGCACGTCCCTTCCCATGAAAGGGTGGCTGCTCTGGCCAATAAGACGGGTAAATTAAAAAGAAAAAGCGTCCCACGCTTAGCCGGGCGCGGGACGCGCACAATCGGCTACTCCCCACCTAGGGTGCTGTTAGTCCCGTAAAGTCGCCGATCACCTTCGCGTCGTAGGGGGCATTCAGTTGGTTGAAGCCAGTGCCCGCAACGCCAATCTGCCCCTGCGAGAAGACAATCGTTCCCTTAGAGTTTACTTCGATCACCTGCATGTTGAATTGATCGCTGATCAGCGTATTGCCGTTCTCCAGCCGTACCGCTCGCGTCGGGTTCGGATTCGCTACGCTCCCCTTCCGCGTATTGGTGAGGTACTGCCACACCACGTTTCCGGCCTTCGACACCTCCACAATCCGGTTGTTCAGCGAATCCGTGATGAGCGTATCCCCGTTCTGGAGCCTGCTGGCAAATGCGGCCCCACTGATACCATTACTGTACTGCCACACGATCTGGTGATTGCGATTCACTTCGATCACGCGATTGTTGTTCTCGTCGGCGATCAGAATGTCACCGTTGGCGAGCAGTTCAGCACTGTTGGGATTGTTCAACTGATCCGGGCCTGACCCACTTACTCCCGTTTGCCCATACTGCCACACGATTTGGTTGTACAGGGTGACTTCGATCACGCGCTCGTTGACTTGGTCGGTAATCAGTACATCGAAGTTCGGCAGGAAGGTCGCCTGCACTGGAGTGTTGAGTTGGTTCGGCCCCGAACCGGTCACGCCTGCCTCTCCGTATTGCCAGAGAACGTCGCCGAAGATATCAACCAGCATGACCCGGTTGTCGGGACATCCGTTAGGGCAGGTCGGCTCGCTTCCTGGAGGCGCCCCCGTGCCGGAAATCAGGTTCAGCGGCCCAACCGTTTGGACGTCATTCGGGGCCACCACCGACTTCGGGCCGGCTGTGCTCGACCCATTGCCAAACGTCCACACGATGTTGTGTGTCCTGGGGTCCACTTCGATGATGCGATTGTTAAACTGGTCCGCAATCAGAATGTCGCCGCGAACGTGGTAACCTGCACCGGCTCCGGGCAGGTTGGCCGCTCTGGCAGCTTGCGGCAAGGCCTTGGATGGCGCCAGCAGGACGAGAAGCAGTACCACCATGGCGGTCCAAATCATCTTTCGCGGGTTGGCCAGAACAATCCAACGCAGTAGTCGTTGGCTCATGTCGCACCTCACTCTCTGAACCCGAGTCTTTCTTGACCGTGGTTCAAAGCGAGGCTACGTCTGCTGCTGCAGCGCGTTGTCATTGCATTGTGTCGGAATTGTCAACAAATTGTGTCTTGCTAAAGGACCTAACACTCCCTACCCATGTCATTTGCCTTCGCAACATTCGCAGAGACCATCGGCGATCGGGAACAGCATCCGTGATATCCCATTTTTCAGATCCCGCCACTACACTTAGGTTTGCCGTCCGAAAGGAAGGAACACATTTGATGCCCACCACACTGAGTCGAGCTGGCGTTGCAATATTGATTCTCACGATGCTTCCCGTCGCTGCTGTCGCGCAAACGCTGACTGCGGCCGAGGCTATCCAACGGATCCAGCAGCACTACTCTGCTGCTTTACCCTCGGGCACCGTCGATACCGTCAAGGCCGGCGATCCATCGACTCCCGTCACAGGAATCGCGACCACCTTCCTCGACACCATGGAAGTTCTGCGCGAGGCCGCCCGCCGCGGCGCCAATCTCGTCATCACGCATGAGCCCACGTTCTACAACCACTTGGACGACAAGGCCTTCTTTGCCGACGACCCCGTCTACCGCGAGAAGCTGGCGTTCATCGAGCAGCACCACATGGTGGTCTTCCGATTGCACGACCAGATTCACTCGGTGTCGCCCGATCCCATCGCGGTGGCGCTCCTCGAGGCCCTCGGCTGGCAAAGCTACATGGACGCAGGCAATCCTTTCCGGGCCACGCTCCCCAAGACAACGCTCGCGAAACTATCTCTCGAACTGGCGAAGAAACTCGACGCCCGGACGGTCCGCGTCATCGGAGATCCCAACCTCTCGATCACCCGCGTAGCCTTGCTTCCCGGGGCCGCTGGGCTGCAAAAACAGGTCCTCGCTTTGCGTACTGACGATGTTGAAGTCTTGATTGTGGGCGAATCTGCCGAGTGGGAAGGGGTTGAGTATGTGCGCGATGCCAGTGCGCAAGGGCGTCATAAATCAATGATCGTGCTTGGGCACGAAGTCTCCGAAGAACCCGGAATGAAAAAGTGCGCCGCCGATCTTCGCGCGCTGTTTCCGAACTTGCAGGTCGTATTTATCCCGGCCGGCCAACCGATGTGGAGTCCGGACCGTCCGCCGAGTTCTGCTGCGAATGGTAGATCCGCAAGATGAACCTCGCCGACACTCGATAGTGAGCCTCATACCTTTGGGTCGCGCTGATGTGGTGTTTTAGCTAAGTAGAACACCAGCACAGAAAAAATGCTTTTCACGCGTTGTTTAGAATCAGCGGGTTAGCCGGAAATTGTTCGCAACTTGTTGAAACATAAATAAGTTACATCTATCCATGTCATTTCAAAGGTAGTTACAGCGTCCATTTTCGTCGATTGTTCGCTTATGAAGGATTGCCCCCCGGGTTTTTCAAAGATCTCTGACACGCACGCGGACTAGCCGCAGTGCCGAGGGACACGTATCCCTGTCCCCTGATTGCTTTATTACGAACAGCCGACCAGGTTTGCAAGGACGCAGGACACATCGCCTTGTGATGCGCTTGGGCATTTTCATGCAGGGGGCAGGGGCTTGCCGGAGGGCACTTGAGCAGCTGCTGAAAAAAGGTCTGGAGAGGGCGCGCCTCGAGGACTAAAGTCGCAAGGCACTACAATCGACGAATATGCGCAGAACGGAATTGTTCTTCGGGTATGCTTTTGTCCTCGCGGGCGTGGCCTTGCCATACTTAATAGACCACCTCTCTGGCAGCGTGTCGGCAGCGATTTGGACATGTGTGCTATGTCTCGCTGTGGCGCTAGTGCTTTTGCTCCTCGGATACAGGTCAAGAGGGCAGGACGAGGGAGAAACTGAGGTTGAGAGCTTATTTGGCAATGAGATACCAGTCCCGCTGAAGCCCAAGACGCCCAGTCTTGTTTTTGTCTTTGGTGCTCCATTGGGAGACAACGATTCTCCCACTTGGATAATGATGCTAAAACACTACGGCCCGAGTTCTGCGCACAACTGTATCGTCGTGTTTTATGACAAAGACCGGAAGAACATAGAACATCTGTGGCTGGCTAATCACCCCGGCACGCCGTTTCTGCCTCCAGGGCAGTTTGATGAGTCCCAGAAGAGCCTTACCGTTGCTGAGACTGGTCCAGAGGGAGGACCAGCCGGCAGCTTCAACTGGGCTCCTCTCGACCGAGATCGTCAGCATTACTCTGTGTCCATAAGTTGCAGGGATGGTACGTTCGTTGAGGAATGGGAGGTAACTCGGGTCAACGGTGTATTACGGACCAAGATTGTGATTGAGCATGGGCCGGAGTGGGTGAGAAAAAATCCCGATGCAGACCCCGTGGTATTCAAATGCGAAGATCGGGAATTTACCGGCACTCCCTTGCTAACCGCAGTCCCGAAGGTGACGGCGCGAAGTGTCCATCCGGGCTGGAAGGCCAATCACGGATTCGACATTCCAGTGGCAATCATCGATCCTAATGGGAACGTACAAACAATGTCAGGCGTAAAACAGCCTGACGGAACCACTCGGACGGATTTTGGATGCTGGGATCTTCTTAACAGACACTTTGGGGACGCGTCCTCTACGCAGCAATAAGCGCGCAGTATTCAAGGTGCTCAACGCGCAACAGCTTGATCCCTGCGTCAAGCGCATAATCGTGACTGAAGTGCTGATTACTGCTTCTAGATCCCCAGCTTCTTCACTTCTTCGTTCTAATACTTGCGGCAGAGGATCTCCCCTCCTGTGAGCCTTTCAGGAGTGTGCAGCGCTGGCTCTCTTGCGCCGGGCGGCAGATCAACACTCCATTCGCATCCTCAACTTGGTTGCGCAAGTCGATCATTGTCACAACCCATGGAGCCAGGCTTGGCATTCGCACCAAGCTCCGGCAATCCTTCGGGGTCTCGACCGGATCAATGCTGCATCACTCGCTGACATTGGCTGTCGACTGTTCTTCCTTGTCTCCGCGCATGTCACGCGCAACTCGGCGACCAAAAGTTCGAAAGCCGTTATTCCACGGTCAGACTAGGCAGCTTTCGGCACTACAGGCTTGTCGACCTCGCCGTGTTCGGAAACCACCTCATTCGAAAACGAGAGATTTTCCTCGCCTGCTTGCTCCACGAGTTTGTGTTTTCTCCACTTGCTGAGAAAGGTTGCCAGTGTGCCAATGACGATTACCGCCGCCGCGAGCGGGATAAAGAGCCATGAGGTCCAGCCCTTGGCAGCCGCAGCGGGTGTCGTGGCGACTTCTGCGTATGCGCTGGCAGCCGCAGCGGATGAACTGGCGGCCGCGGCCGGCGACGCGGCGTCATCGGCAGATTTGCTGGCAGTCTCCGAGGGTTTGCTGGCAGTCGCAGGGGGTGTAGTTGTTGCCGCAGTGGGCGTTGCCGGGTGTTTCACGGGGCTTGGTGTCGATCGAGCCGAGTGAGGGGCGGCGGCAGCAGCAGGCTCCGCAGGCGCACTAACAGTCGCAGCCGTAGGTGGAACGGCAGCCAGCGCGGGCGGAGTTGCCGGAGCAACGGGTGTGACAACAGGTGCAGCGGCTGGGGTTTGTGGGACTGCGGCCGGTGCAGGGGGAGTAGCAGGGGCCACAGGCGTCACGACAGGCGGAGCGGTCGCCGCCGGTGCAACCGGGGGAACGCTTGTCTGCTCCGGCGCAGCAGCAGGCGTCGCGGACGGTGCAGCCGGAGGGACAGCAGTTTGCGCTGGCGGAGTAGCGGGTGCAGCGGCAGGGGCAGCCGCGGGAACGGCAGGCTCCGCAGGCGCCGTAGCAGACGGAGTCGGTGCGGGAGCCGCAGCAGTGGGAGTGTTGATCTGGTCGGGAGTGGGGCTCGTTGCTGGAGTTTGGGCAATGCCCAATGTGACCAGCAGGGCCGATACAACGATTAGCAGGAATACTCGCTTCATGGAATCCTCCGAGGAGTCTCGCCTTGCGGCGGACTGAAATACAGCTTGGGATTTGATCGTGCTTGCGATTCTGATAGCGAATCGAACTCTTGCGCGCTCGGGATCCTCGGCCAGAAAAACGTGGAGCATAAGCTGAAACAACTCAACCTTAGTCGGTAGGAATCCGACTGTCTGGTTCAAATCGCTCACATTCAGGGAGGCAACTGGAATCTCCCCAGTCTGCGAAACGCAACTGCATTTGTACGGGAATAGGTGTTTGGGTTACTTACGCGATATGGGAGGCGCGACGCAGCGAGCTAGATCCCGAGCTTCTTCACTTCTTCGTTGTAATACTTGCGGTAGAGGATGTCCCACTCCTGCGAGCCTTCCAGGATGGTCTTTCGCTGGCTCTCGATCTTCTGCCGGGCGGCAGCATCGATTTTGGCCTCTTCGGCCATCAGCACTTCGAGCACGCGGCGGGCTTCCTGCCGGATCGTGTTGCGGTCCTCGATGAAGTCCACGCTATCCGTCTCGGCCAGCGTGTCGGCCACCGCATGTGCCAGCTTGTTGATCTTCTCGCGGCTGATCCTCATAGCACAGCCTTGTACTTGCGCACCAGCTCGTTCTTGATCTTCTTGAACATCTCCTGGTAGTTGGCGCCCGTTTGGCGCATCTCGTCGGAGTAGGTCTCAAGAATGATGCGCACCTCGTCGTTGATGCGGTCTTCGAGGGTCAGCTCCTCGAGCAGGGCGGCGTGGATGCGCTCGCGCACCTCCTGCGGATTGGGCGCCTCGATGAACTCACCGTCGATGAGTTTTTTGGTGACTTCGCGGGCTAGATAGCCCACATATTCTTTGGAGAAGTGCATGCTTGTCGGAATCGGTTGTCTGAACACTAAATTTTAACACACGATTTGCAGCGTCTTCGCCCCGCTTAGTCTTGAGAGCGGCCTGTCCTAATCGCCCTCTTCTGGCGATAAGGCAGGGAACAAAACGGCCGGCTTTATACGTGTCATTCGCACGAATCAGCAGGTACCTTAGCCCTCAGTCTTCTCGGTGTCTCTTGAATCCGTCGTGAATTTGCCGTTTCCGAAACTGGCCGTCAGCTATAATGCAGCACACCTCATGGCTCTAAGCTCTGGCACCAAACTCGGCCCCTACGAACTCGTTGCGCTAATCGGCGCCGGCGGAATGGGCGAGGTCTACCACGCCCGCGATCAGCGGCTGGGGCGCGACGTCGCCGTCAAGATTCTGCCCGCCTCCTTCGCCGCCGATCACGATCGCCTCCGGCGTTTTGAGCAGGAAGCGCGTGCCATCGCCGCACTCAGTCATCCCAATATTCTCGGCGTTCACGACATCGGCCAGCATGACGGCACGCCCTTCATGGTTTCCGAGTTGCTGGAAGGCGAGAGCCTGCGCGAGATTCTGGCGCGCGGCCCGCTTTCTCATCGCCGGGCCATCGATTACGCCATTCAGATCGCGCACGGCCTGTCGGCCGCTCACGGCAAAGACATCGCGCATCGCGACCTGAAGCCAGACAACATCTTTGTCACCCGCGAAGGGCGCGTGAAGATCCTCGACTTCGGGCTCGCCAAGACCATCGAAAAATCTTCCGACAGTCAGGACACCCGCATTGCCACCATGACCTCCGACATCCCCGACACCGGTGTCGGCACGGTGGTTGGCACCGCGGGCTACATGTCTCCTGAGCAGGTCCGTGGCGCCGCAATCGATTGCCGAACCGACATCTTTAGCTTCGGGGCCGTACTCTACGAAATGCTCACGGGCGTTCGGGCCTTCAGGCGCGATACCACGGCCGAAACCATGACGGCGATCCTACACGACGATCCGCCCGAGAATCCACCCGATGGTCGCGCCATGCCTCCGGCGCTTGACCGTATCGTGCATCACTGTCTCGAAAAGAACCCCGAGCAGCGCTTCCAGTCGGCCCGCGATCTGGCATTCGATCTGGAGTCCATCACGTCGACGACGACCTCGGGCGGCCTTTCCGCCGCCAAGGTCAAAGAGCGCAAGACTCGTACGTCCCTCATCGCTGCCGCAGCAGCTCTGGTGTTGCTCGCCGGCTTGGCCGGATGGCTCCTCTCCTCGGCTCGGCATCCCGCCACCGGTGCACAGTTTCATCAGGTCACCTATCGCCGCGGCACGCCAGGTACAGCGCGATTCACGCCTGACGGACAAAACGTCGTTTACACCGCCGCATGGGAAGCCGCCGAGCCCGAGCTCTACACCGTTCCTGCCGAGGGAGTCGGTGGCCATCCCATGGGCATCAAGGACGCGCGCCTGCTAGCGATTTCCAGCAAGGGCGAGCTCGCTGTCGCGCTGACTCCGCAGCCGATCACCACGCTTCTCGCGCCCGGCAATCTGGCCCGCACCTCCGGAAACAGCGCTCCAAAACCTGAGATCGAAAACATTCAGGCCGCTGACTTTACTCCCGATGGCTCCGCTCTTGCCATCGTGCGTTATGTTCCCGCTGACTTCAAATGTCAGCTCGAGTACCCGATCGGCAAGGTGCTCTATTCTGAGAGGCTCATCGACGATCTTCGCTTCTCGCCCGACGGCAAGTACGTCGCCTTCATCGCCCACACCAATCCCAGCGATGATCGCGGCACGGTCACGATCCTGCGCACTACCGGCGAGAGAGTTGCCGCCAGCCCGTTGTATGAAAGTTCCCAGGGACTTGCCTGGAGCGTCGGCGGCGATGAAGTCTGGAGCAGCTCCCCTCTTGAATCAGGCGAGGTCCACGCCTTATCGATTTCGGGTAAGACCCGCAACCCGTTGGCCATGCCCGGCCGTCTTCACCTGCGCGACATCTCGTCCAAAGGCCAACTGCTGGTGGGGCAGGGCATCGCTCGACGCGGCATCGTCGTTTCCAGCAACAAAGGCGAATCGCTGCGCGATCTTTCCTGGCTCGACTTCAGCTACCTTCGCGACATTAGCGACGACGGCAAGATGATCCTCTTTGAAGAGGAGGGCTCTTCGACGTCCAATTACACCGTTTACGTACGTGACACGGACGGCTCGGCCGCCGTTCCTATTGGCGAGGGATATGCGGGCTCTCTCTCACGCGACAAGAAGTGGGCTGTGGCCATCAAGCTAACCGAGCCAAACCACGAGATATGGCTGTTGCCCGTCGGGCCCGGCGAGCCTCGTCGTATCAATCCGCCCAACCTCATTCCGGCGAATATCCTCCCCCAGTTTTTGTCCGACGGCAAGCGGATCGTTTACTCCGCGGTCGAAGCTGGACAACGTTTTCCCCGAGTTTGGTTGCAGGACCTGAATGGCGGAGCGCCCAAACCGATCTCACCCGAGGGAATGGTGAATCGAGAGATTTCTCGTGACGACAAATGGGTGCTCGTGGGCGTCAGAGATGCCGCCACAGGCAAGGTAAGTACAGCCGTGCTCTCCATAGACGACGGCAAGACGGTGGAAATCAAGGGCATGAAGACCCAAGAAGGGGCCCTGGGCTGGACCACGGACGGCCAACTCTACGTTGCGTCAGCGGACGCAGGCGGTGCAGGCGTCAAGGTCGAGAAGCTCAACCCGCATACGGGCGTCCGTAGCCCGTGGCGGGTCCTCGCTACCGCCCCCATCGGAGGAGTGATCCCCGATCCGCCGATCATTACGCCCGACGGCAACACTTACGGCTTCGACTACCGCGTACGCTTGTCTGACCTCTATACCGTAACCGGTGTGCGCTGAAGTTTCGTCAGCGTTAGCGACTTACTTCGTCGGGCTGCTCGGCGCCAAGCCGCGATACTTCAGCATCGGTTCGATGCTGGGCTGCGCCCCTCGCCACGCCACGTACATCTTCTCCAAGTCTTCGGTATTACCACGCGATAACACCATTTGCCGGAAGCGATCGCCATTAGCGCGCGTCAGACCGCCATGGTCTTCGAACCACTGGTATGCGTCGTCGTCGAGCATTTGCGTCCAAAGATAGGCGTAATAACCCGCCGCATATCCGCTACCCCAGATGTGGCTGAAGTAGCTCGACCGGTATCGCGGTGGCACGTAGCTGATCAAAAGATGCGTCTGTTCCAGCGCCTGGGTTTCGAACTCATCCGGTTTCTGAATGGGTGCGCTGGCGGGAAGCGTGTGCCACTTCATGTCCAGTTCCGCCGCGGCCAGCAACTCGGTCACGTCGTAGCCCTTGTTGAAGGTGGCTGACTTCTTGATCTTTTCCAACAACTCGGCAGGCATCGGTGCGCCGGTCTTGTAGTGCTTGGCGTAATGCTGGAACACCGTCGGATAGGTCGCCCAGTGCTCGTTGAATTGCGAAGGGAACTCCACGAAATCGCGCGCCGTTGAAGTGCCAGAGAGGCTAGGGAACTCGGTGTTAGCGAACATACCGTGCAGCGCGTGACCGAATTCGTGGAACATCGTCCGGACATCATCCGAAGTCAGAAGGGCCGGCTCGCCCGGAGCGGGCATCGAGAAGTTGGCGACGTTGCTGACTACCGGCTTCGTGCCCAGCAACTTCGACTGCGTTACCAGACTGTTCATCCATGCGCCGCCCTGCTTGTTGTCGCGCTTGAAGTAGTCGCAGTAAAACAGCGCCAGTGAACTGCCGTCGGCGTTGAACACCTCGAACACGCGCACCGTCGGGGCATAGACCGGAAGGTCCTTGCGCTCCTTGAAAGTCAGCCCATACAACTGGTTCGCCGCATAGAACACGCCGTTCTGCAGCACGTTGTCGAGTTCGAAATACGGCTTAACCTGCTCCTCGTCGAGATCGTACTTGGCCTTGCGCACTTGCTCAGCGTAGAACTCCCAGTCCCAAGGCTGA
>Ga0070766_10000846_pt1 | contig 14198 bp, 7 predicted proteins | sample HubBroMetageWFT6_FD_69782 | JGI IMG/M metagenome (GOLD analysis project Ga0070766, IMG submission 69782) | Warmed and freeze-thawed soil microbial communities from the Hubbard Brook experimental Forest, New Hampshire - Hubbard Brook CCASE Soil... | ecosystem: Environmental > Terrestrial > Soil >...
TCCTTCTCCGGCGATCAGCGCGGCAGGCACTTCGGCGCTGAGCTGGTCTTCGCTTACGAACGTGGTCGCCAGCGCTATGCCATTCCATTCCACGATTGACCCGTTCGGAGCGGAGGCGAAGCCGCCTCCATTTACCGTCAATAGGAAGGCCGTGCCGCCGGGGCCCGCGGAGACGGGAGAAATAAAAGTAATGAACGGAACGGCCAGAGAGGAGGCGTAAGCCGTGACCGCGATTGCAGCTACCAGCATCAATGCCAGCGCGCTCCCCGCGATCGCTCTCCGGCAAGACGGCGCAAACATGGTTGTCTTGTTTCTCCCCATCAATCCGGCGATTTCGGCACCTCCCCACTCCAAGCAATCGCCTTTCCGTGAAGCTCTTTTCTCGACCCGCGCTTTGAAATGACCGCTCCCCCACTGTTTCCAGGCGCAATAGTCCCGAATCCGAATAAATCCCGCACCAATCGATATGTTTTTGAAAACGGTGACGAAATGCTTGGTGCCGGCCCGGGCGAGTCAGTCGATCGAACGATCGTCAGTAGCCGATGTGGCCTGAGCCAGATTGAAACGATTGGAGCGCGGAATTCCGATTTGGGAAGGAATTGACGGGAAGTGCCCGTCGATTAAACCATTCGAGCGGGCCTAGCCGCTCAGTCGCACCACGATAATGTCAGCCACGGAATGCATCCACTTCTGCGCGTGTCGGCGCCGAGGCTTGCGCCCCTCGGCGAGTCACTGAAAGCGCAGCGGCGCGATTCGCGAAGCGGCAGGCTGCGTCAATTTCGGCGCCCTCCGCCAATGCCACCGCCAGCGCCCCATTGAAAACATCCCCAGCAGCCGTGCTATCAACCGCCGTCACCCCCGGTGCCCGCAGCAATTGCGATCCATGTTTAGTGAGCAGCGCGACGCCTTGTTCGCCAAGCTTCACGATCACCGCCGCCGGCCCCATAACCCGCAAACGTGCCCCGATCTCCATCGCCTCATCAGCATTCATGCGCCGTGGCGAAGCCCCGGTGAGAATTGCGGCTTCGGTTTCGTTGGGAGTGAGAATGTCGACGTTAGCCAATAGCTCCGGCGGAAGCGCCGTCGATGGTGCCGGTGCTGGGTCGAGGATCACGCGGGCTCCAGCGCGGCGGCCCGCTTCGGCGGCCGCCACGACCGTGGCGAGCGGAGACTCGAGTTGCAGCAGCACGAAAGCGGCGCCGTTGAACAGGCTCGATGACGCGGCGATATCTTCCGGCGAAAGTCGTCCATTTGCGCCCGAGACGATCACGATCGAATTTTGCCCCGAGTCCGCCACGAAAATCAGCGCAATGCCCGTGGTTTGATCGCCAGTGGTGATTACGCCGCTCACGTCGCAACCGGCGCCGGCCAGATTTTCGCGCAACTGGCGGCCCAGATCGTCCGAGCCGACGCGCCCAAGCATGGCGACATTGGCAGCGAGCCGAGCCGCGGCATAAGCCTGATTCGCCCCTTTTCCGCCAGGGAGAGATAGGAATGTGTGGCCGGTGAGAGTCTCGCCGGCTACCGGGATGCGCGGCGCGAAAGCTACGAGGTCCATGTTCAGGCTGCCAACTACCAGTATTTTTGGACGCACTGGAATCTCCGGAGCGACGAGGCTTGGCAGTTTACCACTCAAGAGAGAGCGATGATGCCGGCGGCGGAAAAGCGGACAGAAACGGCGCCGGAAATTTCAAATTTCAGATGGCTCTGTTGACTTCCCCCGAAGCCGCCGAATTTCTCCGCGTAGGGGCGACGGCTTGCTTGCCTCGCCCGCCCGTGTAACGCGTGCGAAAATGTGGCCTATTTGCATAGGCGTTACGCGATCCATCATCCTCCGTATTCCATCGCCGTCGAAAATCCGCACGATGTCAACAAAGCCATTCGAGATTTAAGAAACTGCAACAGCAGAAGCAAGTCCAAAAGCAGCTCCCTCACCCCTAAAGCCGGTTCGGGATGACCGCAGTGGCTGGCGCCTTCTTTGGCGCCGTGTGGCCGGTGTGAATCTTCTGGCCTGGCGGAGTTGCGAAATCCTTGGCGCAAAATGAAAGCGCACAGGAATCGCGGATTAATGGGAGGCGATTCCCGCGCGCTCGGATTGCTCCTACGATGGTCCAAGCGTTTTACGGCTTGTCCTTGTCGTCCTTTTTCTTTTTATCGTCCTTCTTCTTATCGTCCGGCGCCGGCTTGCCGGGCTTGTCCGCAGGTTTTGCCGCAGGCGCAGGCGGATTTGCCGGACGCGTAGACTCCGGCCTGGCCGGAGGCGGCGTTGGCGCCTGCCGCGCGGGCGGTGGCGTTTGTGCCGGAGCTGGACGCGCCGGCGCCGCCGGTTTTGCCGGCGGCGTGTTGTCAGCCGGAGGCTTCGCTGCCGGCGGTCGATTCTCTGCCGGCGGCGTGCGCACTGTCGCTGGCGCGGACCGCTCCGGCGGAGGCGCTGGACGAGTCGTTTCGGGTTGTCCCGGTGCCGGGCGCGCCGGCGGCTGATTTGAATTTGCCGGCGCGGAGGCTGGCGGTTTAGCGGCAGGCACGGCTGGACGCATATTGTTGTTGCCAGTCGGCCGGTTCGCATCGTTGTCCGCCGGCCTCGCTGGAGGCGCGGGGCGCGCGGGCGCGTTTGGTTGTGTCGGGGCTGGCGTGGGCGCCGGACGCGGCGCGTTCGCGGCGGGCGGCGTTGCAGGAGCCGGAGCCGGTCGTGCGCCGCCGCCGGGTTGCGGCGGTTGCGCCGGCCGATTTCCGAAATTATTTTTCGGCGGCGGGTTGCCGGCTCGCACCGGCGGTGCGATTTTCACCGCGGGAGCTGGAGCGGCGGCAACACCTTTTGCCGGTGCCGTCGTGCGAATCGAGTTGACTTGAGCGGCGCTGAGCGGCCTGCCCCCGTTTGCCTTGAGCGCATCTTGTCGCGCCGCGAACGAGACCTGTGGCGGTGGAGGCGTCCTCTTTGCTACGACCGGCCGTGCTTCGAATTTTGCCGGTGGTTGCGCCACTCTGCGTTCCACGGCACTGGCAGCAACGAGACTGCGTCGCTCTGGGACTACTCCGGCGCCGACCGCAGTCCCTACCGGGGCTCTCTCGATCACTCGGGCGTCAACTTTGCCGAGATTTCTGGCGATTGGCTGGCCCGTTGAGAATGCATTTTGCGATGTGGCAGTCACGTACGTGCGATTCACGTAGGTCACGTTCGTCACGCTTTTATTCACCGTGTAATTCCTGTAGACGTTGGTGACGTAAACGTTGGTCACATTCGTATTCGTGATGTTCACCTGCGTCACATAGCGCGGGCTGACGGCATAGGGCGGCACGAAGACTTCGCGCGGGCCGAGCGGAAACCACGCGACTCCGGCGCCAACGCCGATTGCCACTCCGCCTCCCGGCGATCCGACCCAAGCGACGAGAGCGGGCGCGTAGACGGGGCGCACCGCGACTACTACCGGGCCGGGCAGCCAACCCCACGCGCCGCCGACTTGCACCCAGCGGCCATAATGAAACGGCGCAAATCCCCACGAAGCGTCATCGACCCAAGTCCATCCCCACGGTGAAATCCACACCCAATGCCCGTAGCGATAAGGCGCCCAATCGGCGGCGACGCCATTGGGGACCCACATGGCGCCATATTCGGGAACCTGACGCCAATTGCCGTTGGAATTGAGTTCGTCGTAGCCGACCATTTGTGGCGAGACATAGCGCGGTACGTCATCGGCGCGGCGATTGCGCTGCAGGCACCAATTATCGAAATCGTCGTCAGGGTAGGCGTCGCCGAGTTCGGCGTCTAATTGATCGGTGCCGTTGACTGACGCGGATTGCCCGGCATGTACGGCGAACGCTTGCCCCCCGCCGGTAACTTCTCCCTCGCCGTTGCGGACGTTAATAATTGTTGCGTCGCCATTTTCATTCACGCTCACCCGGTAGTCGCCGGTGCGCAAGAGCGAGAACGCTAGATTCGGCGTGTCAACTTCGAAAGAATCGTTGTCATCGAGCTCGCGCAGGTGAACGTTGATCGTGCCCTCGGCGATGCTGACCTGCGTTACGTTGTCATCGAGATTCAGGATGGTGAACGCGGTGTTGCTGCCGAGCCGGATGGCTGCGGAGCCGAGCCCTACCTCGACCAGTGAATCTTGATCGGCCCAGAGTTTATCGCCGATGGTGATAGGCCGATTCATTTCTGCAGCCGCCCAATCTTCGGTGCCCGCTGGTTGAAACGAAACTGACCCTTGGACGTAACTGACTCGACCGACCAGGCCTGGAGGATCGTCTTGATCCTGGGCTGCGGCGGTTCCGGGTATGAGTGCTGAAATAAAGGATAAAGCGATTATGGCTAGGAATAAATGCGTCAGCTTGGAGCGGATGAACATGAGCGTGTGCCTCCTGGCGCAACCCCAGGGCTCTGCCCTGCGGGTGTTTCTGGACTTCTATATAAGAGCGTATGAAGAAACGTGGCAAGCGTTTTAATGTCTGCCGAGGAGCGCGATGCCGGCCGGGTTGGGTCGCACTGCTCGCAGATTGGATGCTTTCGGGACGGGCGTGGTTGCGAGCGGCCGGATTGCCTGGGCGCAATCGACAAGGAATGGTTGTACACTCTTCGCGGTTTCAAGTTGCGAAATAATTTTCGGAAGCGGAGAAAAGAAATGCGGCGTTTGGGGATTGTTGGGATTTTATTTTGCGCTTTTGCGGGGATCGCGTTTGGGCAGAGTGCTGCCGCGCCCGCTGCTCCCGCACAGGAGCCGGCGAAACCTGCAGCAGCCCCGGCGGCAAAGAACGACTATGCCAATGGCGACAACTGGCTTTGCCGCCCGGCCCGGCAGGATGCTTGCGCTGTAGACCTCTCCACAACAGTGATCTCGGCGAGCGGCGAACTGACGCGCGAAAATTGGGCCGCTGATCCGAACGCGCCGGTCGATTGCTTTTACGTCTATCCCACAATTTCGAACGATCCCGGCGGCAACAGCGACATGATTCCGGGCCCGGAAGAAAAAACAGTAGTGCGCTCGCAGTTCGCGCGCTTCGCGTCAAAGTGCCGGCCGTACGCGCCGATTTATCGCCAGGTGACGATCACCGCCCTGCGCGCGGCGTTGTCGGGCGCGCCGCTTCCGGTAGATCGCGCGCTGGCCTACAACGACGTTCTCGACGCGTGGAATTATTATCTCGAGCACGACAACAAGGGCCGCGGCGTGGTCCTGATCGGGCACTCGCAGGGCGCCAACGTTCTCACCCAGTTGATTAAAAACGAAATCGATGGCAAGCCGGTCGAAGCACACATGGTTTCGGCGATGCTGCTTGGAACGAATCTTCCTGTGCCGAAAGGTAAAGATGTTGGCGGCACTTTTCTGCATACGCCGCTCTGCCACGCCGCCAGCCAGACCGGCTGCGTGATCGCCTACGTCACGTTCCGCGCCAGCGCACCACCACCGGCCAACACGCGCTTCGGCAAAGCGCCGGGTGAAAACATGATCGCCGCGTGCACGAATCCGGCGTCGCTTGCGGGAGGCAGCGGCGAGCTACATGCGTACTTCGGAACGCACGGTGGATTTTTGGCGAGCGCCGAGACGGGACCACCCGCCTGGGTGACTCCCGCCAAGCCCATGGAGACGCCCTTTGTGAGTTTGCCGGGCTTGATAACGGCGGAGTGTGTTTCGAGTGACAGCGGTACATATTTGGCGGTAAGCGTCCACGGCGATCCTGCCGGTCCGCGCGCGAGCGATATTCCGGGCGACTTGGTCGTTGGCGGCCAGGTTTTTCGGGACTGGGGATTGCATTTGATCGATGTCCAGGTGGCGATTGGGAACTTGATTGATATCGTGGGGCAGGAAGCAAAAGCGTTCACTTCAACTCCGGCTAAAAAATAAAAATGAACTCATCTCATAAATACTCTGTAGGGGGCCGGTGCTTTAGCTCCGGCATTGAATCGCTTTGATAATCTCGGGCTTTAGCCCCTTAGGACACTCCGATCCGCAGTTTAAATTATGTATCAGATGAATTCATTTCAAACGTCCAGGCCGATGGAGCGCATCAGTTGCAGGGCGTTGCTGGTGCGGACGATTCCTTTGGTCAGGTGATAGTCGAAAATTAGCTTTTCATCCTCGAAGCGATCCTCGAAATGGAAATTTGCTGCTTGTGGACCAAGGGCCTCGGCGATCTCTGCGATGGCCAGGTCGTGAGTAGTTAGCAGGCCTACGGCGCGGCGTTCGAATAGCGTGCGTGCTATGGCTTGCGCGCCGATGCGGCGATCGTGGGAGTTTGTTCCTTGGAGCAGCTCGTCGAGCAAAAATAAAACCGGAGATGGGCCGTTGGTCATGTCGATGATCAATTTTAGGCGCGAGATTTCGGCGTAGAAGCGGGAGATCCCGCCTTGCAGCGAGTCAAGGATGCAGACCGACGCGGCGACGTTCAGACGCGAGAGACGGAGGCTGCGCGCGCGCACTGGGGCGCCGCATTGGGCTAGCACCGCGTTGATTCCCACGGCGCGGGTGAACGTGCTTTTGCCGGCCATGTTCGGGCCGCTGATGATCATGATGCGCAGATCCCGGCCGAGATTTACGTCGTTCGCGACGGCGCGATTCGCAGGGATGAGTGGATGGCTCAGGCCCTGCGCCTCAAAGTGCGGCGCGTCTTCCGTAAATTCGGGAAACGCGTCGTCAGTATGTTCGTAGGCGTAGCCGGCCAGATCGGACAGAGCTTCGAGCTCGCCTACCGCGGCGAGCCAAGGGCGGACCGATGCGCCGAACTGCTTGCGCCAGAGTTCGATGGCTACGGCAGACTGTACGGTCCAAAAGACGAAGGGATCGACCGCTTGGACGATGAGGCCGCGCCGGGAAATCAAATAATCTACTCGGCGGCTGAGTTGTGCGATGGCTCGCGAGGCTGAGACATTGTCCTTCCGCAAGACGGCTTGAAGTTTCACGAGTTTGGGCGCTGAAAACTTTTCGCGCTCGAGGCGATCGAGCACCGCGGAAAGCAGTTTTAAATCCTTGGCAGCTTCTTCGATAGCGGGCACGGCGGCAGCCGTTTTTTCTCGAAAGCTGTACGCCACGGCAACATTTACCAGCGACATGATTAGAAAAACGGATTTGTATCCCCAGATGCCCCACACGGCTGCACCGGCGACCCAAAGTAAAGTCAGTGAAAACAGAATCACTCGCAGCAGGGCGTTTTCAAATAGCGGATTCTTGTCTCCCCACGCGGCTAGTCCTTCGGGATTCACGCCGGAGCGCACGTGTTCACCGAGGACAGATAACTCTTCGCGGAGATCGAGGCGGTCGCGCAGCTCGATGACGGCGGCGTGGCGTTGGCAGACTTCATCTGCCGCAGCGGGAGCCAGAAGCCAACTGGCTAAAATTTGCTGCCCTGCGCGCGTTCGCGCAGTGCTTAGCAGTTCAAAGAGAGACCCTGGCCCGAAGAGATCAAGATCGCGCGAATAGGGATGGGCGTTATCCGCGAAGCGTTCGCCGGTCTCGCCTTTTCCCGCCCATTGATCGCTGAGGCGGGCTAGGCCGCGTTCGTAGAAGGCGATGATTCGTAAGCATCGGCGGCTGGCGCGCTCAACGCGCTCGTGGACTATGGCTGCGGCGACGAAGAGTATTGCCGGAATTAGAACCACGTAGATCCAATCGATGTGCGCCGCGAGAATCCAGATTGCCGTGATCACTCCTGACACCAGGATTGCTAATTTTATGTAGCCCAGAGTGCCGTGGCGTTTTTCAAGCCGGGCTCTTTCAATATTGAGTAGCGCGAGCCGACGGCGATATTCACTTTCGGGATTGGATTGAGTCGTGGAGGAGTCGTTTAGCATTTTGGGGCGCGGGATTGGCCGAGTAAGTCTAGAAGAAAGCGTGAACGGCTTCAAACCTCATCAGCGCGGGATGGATTTACGGCAGAACTCTTCCAACCCCGCTGGGCTCTCCAGAAACCCTGCCCAAACTTCAAAAGGCTCACCCTTCCACTCTTGCGCTCCGCGATGTTACAAAATGTAACCAATCGGGTAGCGCGCTTCCCACTCCCAACCGCTCCGCCCGCCGAAACTGCAAATAATCCCCATTTCCCCCCGTTTTTAGCCACTTTAGTGTTGACTAACTAGATATTTAGAGCGACTCTATCTCTGGCCCTCTCCAAGGGGACGAGTAAACGTAGCGGTGGGCTTCAGCCCAGCATCTTTGAAACGCCGGGAGCCAAGACGAAACGAAACGCCGAACGAACCCGCCACAAAGACCAAGCCGATGATCAAGCTCCCCGAACTCGCCCCGAACGATCGCCACCCAGCCACAATTTCTAATCGCAAATCGATTTCACCCTACCTCCGCCTAACTGCTACAAAACAAACAAAAGCCCAACAAATTTCTAATCGGGAATCACTACGATTAGAAATCCATGTAACTCCAACAAAACAAAGAATCGATCACGTTTCTAATCGGGAAAAAGCAGCGGTTTTCCAAGCCGCAATTCCGCCCCCAGCCCCCACCCCGCACAGCCAAAAAGGCGAACAAAAAGCTAATCGGGAACCGTTACGATTAGAAATCAATCTAACTTCAACAAAACAAAGACCCGATCACCTTTCTAATCGGGAAGAAACGCCACTTTTTGCAGGCCGGCTCATCTACACTCGAATCGCCGACTTTTCCCGAACGGCCGCCCGATCAACCGCCGCCCGCTTGCAACCCGAAGCCGAACCGGCCAGGAGGCGAACCCACCCTATTGAACTGTAAGCCCGCGCAATTTCCAAATGTTCACTCGGGGGCGCGGTCAGCCCGGAAAAAACAAAATTCGACAACTCGAATATATGGTACTGGCCTTTTCATTGTGATTTGCCGTTTCTTCGATCTGAAATTTCAAATCTGAAATTTGAGATTTCCGATGCCTTAGCCATTGCAACTGAATTTGCTTACAGCTCGATTTTTTCCGCAACCTCTTTAGCCGCTGAGGTTTTGTTTTTCGAGTTCTCACCCAGACTCGGAAGTCCACCGCTACGTCCACACCGCTACGTGCCCTGTTTCCACCGTAGTACCTCCGTACCATAGCGCGGGCTTGCCCTGCCGCGAGAAAATTATCCTACGGCGCGCAGCCATTCGGCTACGTGTCCGCAGACTATGGGGATGTGTACGTCCCGCCTGGGGATCACATGCCGTCGAGCGCGAAAGAAAACGAAACTCGCATCGCCGAAGCCGGACGCACGGTTACTCCATCCGCCGCCGGCATCTCCTCCGCAGAGTCGCAAGCCTCCCGCGGCGTCGCGGCCAGCTGTGAAATTCCGCTGGAAGTCCACGGCTCGCAAAAGGGCGGGACGCAGTATCACACCGTTACTCCATTCCATGAAGAAACACGCACAGTAATTGTATTCCCGCACGGCTGCGTTTTGCGCCTGTCGACAAACGTCGGTGTAGGGCAAATGCTGGCGCTGACCAATCAGAATACGCAGCGCGGGATGCTAGCGCGCGTCACCCACGTTCGCGCGTATCCCAATCTAAAGAGCTACGTCGAGGTGGAATTCACGCAGGCGGATCCGGATTTCTGGTCGATCGATTTCGCCGAGGAAGGCGCGACGCAGGGATACGTTCCTTCGCAAAGTCTCTCGGCAGCGCCAAGTGGCGCGGCGCAGGATTTCTGGAGCGCGGGGCCGGCAGAGTTGCCGAATTCGGCGGCGCCGGTTGCTCCATCTGCATCGGCGGTAAACAAGGGAGCGACAGAGGTTGAAATCGTTCCTTCCTATTTGCCTGTGACTCCCCCGGTGATTGAGCCGCTAGCGCCTTTCGCAAAATCCACGAAGCCGCCGGTGCAAGCCGCAAAGCCGGGCGTACAGGCCGCGAAGCCCTCCGCGCCCAAGATTGAGGCTGCCAAGCCGGCGGCCGCGGCGCCGAACTCGAAGGCGCCGGAATTCACGGTGGCGCCTCCGCCGCAGCAGCACGACAAGATTGCGGAAGAAGCCCCGTCATCGCAAGCCTGGGCGGAATTGCTGGTGATGGAGCCGGAGCAGCAACTCAGCGCGCAGCAATTGAGCACCTCGCGCAGCGACGTGGAGGAAAGTCTCGCTCCAGATTCCTCGCACGAAACTAGCGGACAGCCCTCCTTTGATCCTGAAAATCCTGAGCCGATTTCTTCGTCCGTGTTGAAGGAACTCGAGAAGTTGGCCCTCGAGCATGTGGGCGAGAAGCAGAGTGGAGCTCCGGCGACCGGTGAATCCGATGAACACGCTGCGGAGAATTCTTCGACTGCCACGAAACAGCGCGGTGCGTCACCCGCGGGGAAAAAGCAGGCCGAATCTTCGAAATCGCAGCAATCCAAAGATTCGAGGACGACGAAACGCTCTAGTCTTCTAAGCTCGTTTACCGGCGGAGGCGCGGCTCGCGAACCGAAGTCGAGCCCGCTGCATTCCTTTACCGGCGGCGCGCCGGCGGGCGGTGATTCGGCGAACAGCCCGCTGCATTCGTTTACGCCGCTCCCTTCCTCCACTGAAACTCTCCCGGGAATGGTGGAAGGCAAAAATCCGCACAAGACTCAATCGCTTGCAGACATTACTCCCGACTCCGGCGAAGAATCCGACTTTGGCAGCTTTTTACGCGATCCCGAGCCGCGTACTGCGTCGCAGACCGTTTTTGCCGGACACCCGGAAGCGATCGCGCCGCGCTCAGCGGAACTGCACTCCACCCTCGCGCCACTCAAGGCGCAAAAATCGAAATCAGGCATGGTGCTCGCGGCGCTGGTCGTGGTACTCGCGCTGATTGTCGCCTGGTGGTTTTATCCTTTGCATGGATCGGCGACGTCCTCAAACGGAGTAGCTCCTGCGGCTTCCGCGCCGTCTCCGGTAAATTCGCCTTCGCAGTGGCCTTCGCAGACTCCTGCGGATGCCGCGACGCTTGATGCTTCGGGCGGCGCGCATCCGGCAGCTACGGAATCAGGGGCTGCGAGCTCGGCACCGGCCGCGGAGTCGAAGCCGGAACCGGATTCGGGAATTCGCGAAGTGATTCCTGTGCCGAAGCCTGGTGCAAAGGCGCCTGCGGCTTCCGGGCAATCGCAGCCTGAAAATACGCACGCTTCGATGCCTACGATGACGCTGGCGGCGCCGACTGCTTCCAGCCATTCTTCCGCGAACGTTAGCACCGAGCCTCCACCGGATCTTTCCCCGGCCGAGGCTGCTAAGGGGCGCGAGGATAGTTTTCCGGGGATCGTTGGAAGTTCGCCTGCGAATGTTCCTGCGCCTGCGCCGGCTACTGCTACCGGAGCCGTTGTCAGCGGTGGCAGAGTGAAGGAGCCGCGATTGCTTTCTTCGGTCGCGCCGACTTACCCGCAGGCAGCGATGCAGGCCAACGTACAGGGTGATGTGAAAGTGCAGGCTACGATCGATGAGACTGGGCGTGTCACGAAGATGAAGATTGTCTCGGGCCCGGCGCTTTTGCAGCGGGCGGCCATGGATGCGGTGAGGCAGTGGAGATTTGCGCCTTCGGTGTTGAATGATAAGCCGATCGCAGTGGATGAAGTGATCACCGTGCGATTTCACCGGTAGGCTTAAGTAGCGCCGGCGTCCCTGCCGGCACCTTTCGAGCTCGATCCCCATTCAGGTCAATAATCTTGGGCGAACGAAAATTGCAGGGCACTTCCCTGAATTGAACCGGTTGATCCTTCCGGACTGCTGCCTTTGGTTAAATCGCGATCGCAAGATGCCGGCAGGGACGCCCGCGTTACTTTGGCGGAGCTGCGTTAATTACTTGCTGGAATTCGGGGTCGTCGTGCAGGATGGCTAGGTCGCTGTCGCGGGCGGCCCATTCGGGATTGATATAGCCGGCGGCGACTGCCTTGCGCAGCGTGGCCATGGCTTCCGGCTTCATGTTTAGATTTCCGTAGGCGCAGGCGGCGTTGTAGAGCATCAGCGGATCGTTGCCGCGCATGGCTACCGCTTTTTCCACTTCGGCTACGGCTTCTTTGGCGCGTCCCAACGTGCCGTAGGAGCCGGCCAGCAACACATGGGCGCGAGCGTCTTCGGGAACCATCTGAATTTGGCGCTCGAGAACGGCTACGAACTTCTCCGAGATTTTTCTGGCGCCTTCTTTGTCGCCGATGCCTACTAGCGCGAGTTGATAGGGAATGTAGACATTGTAATCATCGCCGGTAGCGGCGATGGCGCGATCCGCCAGCGCCGCTGCTTCCTTGGCGCGATCGGATTCATAGAGCGCGCGACCGAGCGCGCCGTAGGCGCCTTCGGTATCGGGCTTGAGTTCGATGGCTTTGCGCGCCCAACGTATGGCGTCGTCGTACTGTTTCTGTGCGTAGGCCATTCGCCCGCGAGCCGCGAGAGCTTCGGGCAGATCATTCTGCAGCACGAAAGCGCGTTCCGCCGCGCGCAGGCCTTTTTCAACGGCGCCTTGATCGCCGCCTCCGCTCGTTTCGACCAGCAAGCCGCAAACGTGGGCGATGCCGGCATAGGCCAGCGCGAAATCCGGATCGAGCTGAATGGCGCGCTCGTACATCTGCATGGCGAAGGACAAATTCCCCATGCGCTTGTAATTGCGGCCGCGCAGCAGGCAATCGTAGGCTTCGGCGTTCTCGGTCGGCTTGCTGGCGATCACGTTTTCTTCTTGCGGAGTCAGCGTGATGCGCAACGCCTGCGTGATATTGCGGGCGATTTCTTCCTGGACCTCGAAGACGTCCTTTAATTCGCGGTCGTAGCGTTCGGCCCAGACGGGAAAATCGCGGCTGGCATCGACCAACTGCGCATTGATGCGCAAGCGATTCCCTGCCCGCCGCAAACTACCGCGCAAAATATAGCTAGCGCCCAGCCGGGCGCCGATTTCCGGCGCGGTGAGCGGCGAATCACGGAACGGCAGCACCGTGGCGCGCGGATACACGTGCAGGCCTTTGATTTTCAGCAGCTCGGTGATGATGTCTTCGGACATGCCATCGCGGAAATATTCGTCGTCCTTCGCGCCGCTTAGATTTTCGAAGTAGAGGACGGCCAGAGATTTCTGCGCGCGGGCGACAGCGACCGGGCCGGAGCTGGTGAGGGTGCGGCCCGATTCCGTCTCGCGCTTGAGGCGCTGCAGATCGGTGCGCAACTCCGAAGCTTTTTGGTAGCGCATGCGGCGGTCTTTATCGAGGGCACGCATGATGATGCGATCGAGCTCCGGCGAAAGCGCGGGATTCAACCGCAGCGGGACGATCGGCGCGCGATTCAAAATCGCTTCGAAGATGACCGCCGGCGTGGTTCCGGAGAACGGAGGCCTGCCCGTAGCCATTTCATATAGCACGCCGCCGAAAGAGAAAATATCGCTGCGGGCGTCGAGTTCTTCGCCGCGGGCTTGTTCGGGAGCCATGTAGGCGACGGTGCCCATCGTGGTTCCGGGGCTGGTCAACGCTTCATTGGAAATTGAAGCGGTTGGCGCGGACGATGCATTCATCGTCTCGCCCATGCCAGGTTCCCACGCCGCGGGTTTCGCTAGCCCGAAATCGAGGATTTTTGGACGGCCCTGGGTGATGAAAATATTCCCGGGCTTGATGTCGCGATGGACGATGCCCTTGGCGTGCGCGGCATCGAGGGCATCGGCAATTTGTACGGCGTAATCGAGCAATTCGTCGGTGGCCATCGGACGGCCTTCGATGGTGCGGCCGAGGGTCTGGCCTTCGAGGAGTTCCATGACGATGAAGCAGCGACCGTTTTGTTCATCAATATCGTGGATCGTGCAAATGTTCGGATGGTTCAATGCGGAAGCAGCTCGCGCCTCGCGCTGGAAACGCTCAAGCGCTTTCTCGTCTCGGGAGAGCTCGTCAGGAAGGAATTTCAGCGCGACTTGGCGGCCGAGGCGAATGTCCTCGGCTTTATAGACGACACCCATACCGCCGCCACCGAGTTTCTCGATAATGCGGTAATGGGAGATAGTTTGGCCGATCATGGCAGCCGTGGCACCCATGGGAAACGAATGTTAGGACGACTACACGCTCAAGTCAATGCGCAGACGCGCTACGTATGGTCTTAATTTTTAGATCCCCGTTCGTGACGCATGACGGGCGAATCGTGAACTTCCCAGCGCTAAGGCGCGTCATTTTTCGCAGTGCTTTTTCGGAGCGTTTCCCGATACATTCGATCGGGACGCAAAAGGCGCGAAAGCTCGCTCCTCCCCCTGCTGAAGCAGGAGCCTCCCACCAAATGCAAATACTTCCACCAATACTGCCAATGTTCCGGCTATTTCAGCTTGGCGTATTCGGCTTTGGCGGCCACCAGAATCGGG
>Ga0070766_10000850_pt1 | contig 14125 bp, 11 predicted proteins | sample HubBroMetageWFT6_FD_69782 | JGI IMG/M metagenome (GOLD analysis project Ga0070766, IMG submission 69782) | Warmed and freeze-thawed soil microbial communities from the Hubbard Brook experimental Forest, New Hampshire - Hubbard Brook CCASE Soil... | ecosystem: Environmental > Terrestrial > Soil...
GAAGGCGGCCTGATGGTCGAGATCCGCCTCCCTCTTGTGCCGGCGACCACCGCTGTGGCAGAAACGCTCGAACCAGCAGTGGTCAGTGGTCGTTGATCAGCCCCCGCGAGATTCGGCTGGCCACTGACTTGTGGCCTGTCGCAGATCTCGTTACTACCGATGCTCGCTCCGGGATGCTGGATAGACGTGTTATATAGTGACCAGCATGCCAGCAGGAGTAGTCATACGCCGCGCCGAGCCTGGTGAGAACGACTCGGTGCACGCGCTTGTGCAGGTCATCGCGGATGAGACCTTTGCCTACCTGTTCGCGCCTTCTCAAGTCCCAATCGGAGAGGCCAATTGGCTGTCGGCTTGGTTGGCACTCTCGGGAGATGAGATTGTGGGCGTGACGATGACGCGGGATGAATAGGTCAGCGATTTGTGGGTTCGCGGCGACAGCCGCAGGACTGGCATCGGTGGGGAGCTACTGGCCCATGCCGAACGTGAAATACGCGGCCGTGGACATGGCACGCTTCGCCTCCGAGTGGTCAAGTCGAATACTCGGGCCGTCGAGTTCTATCAAAATCACGGCTGGAGAGTTCAGCGTGAATTTCCGCATGAGAAATTCGGCCATACGATGTTCGAAATGACCAAATCGAGCCCCACGCCGCTATCGTGAGGGGTCTGTCGCAAGTTATGGCCGCCACAAGCCTTAATCGAGGGTCGTCGCCTTCTTATTAACGAAATCCCCGCGACAGGCCACTGACTACCGGCCCCCAATCACTGCTCTCAGGCAACTCGCAGCCGTCTCTGAGGTTCCAATGAGTGCTGGCGGGTTTGCTCTTCCCGCTCATTCCTGATACATAAATGGATGGCATTTCACGCCCTCAAATAGCGTTCGCGCCCGGCGGGTGGCGGCCGGGGGATGCGCTGGTACGTTCCCACAGGAGATAAATCGGAGAATGCGGATAAGGCTTGCCTGGATTGCGGCGATTCTGGCGGTAGTTGCTATCGGTTTCCTGATGGCCTGTACGACCAAGTACACGGCTTCCTCAAATGGCCTGGTCATCGTTCCCAGCCAGAATCTATTTGTGATGTCGAGCTTCAGCATCAATCTGAGCAACGGCGAAGTTTCGCAGATTTACAACAACAACGGCCCCATCACGAACGGGCTACCGACATCGGTTGTAGTTGATCCCAGCGGCGAGTACGCTTACGTCATCGTTGTCCAGAATCCGGCAATATCCATCCAGATTCCGTCAATAACTGGCGGGGGCGTCACCGGAATCGAGTCCTATCAGATCGCTTCCGACGGCAAGCTGGCTAATATCGCGACGGTGCAGTTCAACCCGGAGAGCATTTATCTCCCCGGCAGCACGGCCCCGGAGACAGTTCCAGTGGTTCCGGCGCAGGCACTCGCCATTGATTCCGCCGGCAAGTTTCTCTTCGTGGCCGACATCGCGACCGCCGATAGTTCCGGGAACCAGATTCCAGGGGCGGTCTCGGTATTTTCCCTAAGCAGCGGCACACCGACAGAGGTCGCAGGTTCCCCTTTCGTGCTTCCGGTTAACGGCAACGCCTCCGGCATGCCCGGCCCTTGTGGATCCCAGGTGTTGTGCTCCAGCGCGTCCGCGCTGGCTGTGACCCCAACCGTCTACCCTATTTTGTATTCATACTGTTCGGCGACTACGCCGCCGACCACGGAAAATCTCTACGTCACCGATGTCGCCAACTACATTGTCTTGAACTACTCAGTCGATCCCTCTGCGGGCACGCTTTCGCTGGTCCCAGCCACGACCGCCATCGGAGTTCCGACCGGCACACTGCCCTCGGGTGTGGCAGTCGATCCCTGTAACCGGTTCGTCTACGTATCGAACCAGACCCCAGACAACTCCGTCAGCGCCTACACCATCTGCAACACCGTTAACAACGCGGCTAATTGCCCAGTTGCCGACTTCAGATTGCATCCAGTTACGGGTCACATATTCCTGACGGCCGATGATCCGGGACCCTTGGCCGTGGATGCTTATGGCAAGTTCTTGTACGTGGTAGATACGGGATCAAATGAACTTTCCGCGTTCACGATTAATCCATCCAGCGGTAGTTTGACCGCATTCAATCAACCCACCATATCTACGGGATTGGGACCAAACGCGATTGCGATTCGAAGCGACGACAGTTGGGTCTTCGTAGCCAATATCAACTCCAATACCCTCTCGCAGTATGCCATCATACCTTCGACGGGAGCTTTGCTGCCAACATCACAACCGGTTAGCACCTTCAATTATCCCTCGGGAGTTGCGGTCAGATAGAGTTCGAAACGGGCGATCGCTTCTGCCGCGACAGACCGACACTGGTTACGTCGGAATCTTTAGGATCAGATAGGCGCCCACGAGAGAGAAGATCAGATCCGGCGACCAGGCGGCGAGCGCCGGCGGCAATTCGCTTATATTTCCCATAGCCTCGAACAAACGCGACAAAACTGTATAGACCACTGCGATTACCACCGCAACCGCGACTCCGGTGATCGCTCCTTTCCGAGCCGCCGACAGCGAAAAGGGCACGGCGAGCGCGGCCATAATCAGCGTGATCAGCGGGTAGGAGAGCTTTTCGTTGAGCTGCACCCGGAGCCGCACCACATCGAAGCCGCTTTGCTGCAGATCGCGGATGTAGCGCCGCAGTTCCTCGTAGTTCATCTCCGAATACTGCTTTACCTCCTTCTTGAAATACGACGGCGCTTCGCTGAGTTGGGGAAAAGTAGAGACGTCAAAGGTCCGATAGCTGGCGATGGCAGCTCCATGCAGAGATCGCTCCCAGCCTTGTTCGTAGATCCAGCGGCTCATACTGTCGGCCCAGTGCGCGCGCTCGGCGTGAATGCGCTGCGTAATGGCAAAGCTGGCTGGGTCAAGCTGAAAAATGGTGAGATTGGCGAATTGGTCGCGATCGGTATCGAAGAACTGGTAGTAATAAATGTCGTTGTGCTGGCCAAAGATCCAGCGGCGGTCCGGACGCAGATAGGTTTGCGCCGGCTTGCCCTTGATCTGGTTGTGCAGCGCTTCCTGCCGCTTGTTCGTGTGGGGCAGGTAGAACTGATCGGCGAAGAACAGGCCCGTTGCAACCATTGCGGAAGCGACCAGCACGGGCGTGACGATGCGGTAGACGCTGGTTCCTGTCGCCTTGATGGCAGTGATCTCGTTGGCGCGGTTCATCAGCCCGAAGGTGATCAGCACGGTCAGCAGCATGATGAGCGGCGCAACGCTGTACAGCAAATACGGCGACGCGTTGAGCAAATACTCGACGACTACAATCGGCGGCGTTTGATTGCGCAGGATGTCGCCCAGCAACTCGAATAAAGTGAAAACCAGCAGCAGCACGAGAAACGCAGCGACGATCATGCCGAGGTAGATGAAGAAATCGCGCAGCACGTAGTCATCGAGCAGAGTAGGAAAGCTGGCGCTGAACATTCTCCGTCGCGTCGAGGCGCGCTCAAAGGCAGTTGAACCGTCTCTGCGCCGGCGTCTCCGCTCTTGCGCGGGGACATTCGCCGGAGGCGGTTCGCGTTTCCAGGCCAGCCGGATCGCCGACAACGAAAGCGGCCGCCGCTCCGCCTGCCATAGCAAAAACAAAGCCGCTGCGAAGAATACGATATTGGCCAGCCAGGCTCCCAGAGCGGGGGGCACCCTGCCCTGTTTGGCCAGCGAAACTCCGATCAGCGAAACGAAGTAGTAGACGAAGACCAATACAATAGTGAGCACGAATCCGCCCGACTTGCCGCTTTTTTTCGACGATAGTCCCAGCGGGATTCCGACCATGGCCAGCACCAGGCATGCCGTCGGTAGCGCAAAGCGGTTATAGAACTCGATCAGGTACAAGCGCTTCGAAACCGGATCGACGCTGCGAGCGCGATCATATAACTCTCGGGTGCTGATCGCCTTCACCGGGGTCTGCTCTTCCTTGGTGTCAGAAGATGCGAGATCGATGGGTATATCGGTCTCCAGGAAAGTCGAGATCTGGTAATGGTCCGCCTGCGCGGGATCGGTCTCGTGCGTCGAACCGCTGGTTAAATGCAGATGCAGGCGGTCTTGCCCTTCAGGAACAAGAATGCCTTCGCGGGCCAATGTGATGCGCGGGTTGGCGGCGTCCGAAATGTCGGCAAGAAAAACATCTTCCCAGACCGCACCGCCCTGGGCGCTGTGGACATCCTGCACGTAGAGCACAAGCTTCGGAAAGCCCTCATAGAACACCCGCGGCTGCACTTCATAGGAGGCCTGCGAGCCTTTGAGTTGATCTTCGAGCCGTCCCAGCGATGCCAGCGACCAGGGTGCGAGATAGAGCCCGTTAAGCAGAGCCACCCCCCACGCCGCGGCGACAAAGATCGCCAGCACACGGCCGAAACTCCATACCCCCATGCCGCTGGCGCGCATCGCCGTGATTTCGCTGTCGGCGGCAAGCCGGCTGAGTCCAATCAGAATCCCCACCAGCACGCTCATGGGGATGGTGTAGGTGAGCGCAAGCGGCACCGTATAGAAAAAGATATCGGCGACGCTGGGCAGCGGCGCGCTGGCGCGCACCACCAGTTCCAGAATGTGTCCCAGATCGCGCGTGAACAGTACAAAAGTAAAAATCGCCGCCCCGATCAGAGCGTGCGAGGTGACTTCACGCAGAATGTAGCGAGTCAGAATCCGCATGGCAGCAGTTCTGAGGGCAGGATAGCATGTGGACCAGTCCTGAGTAGTCACTGGCCCGTTACTGCGTCAGACAGGTTCTTTCGTCCTTCATCTTTCAATATTTTGCAGCTGCACCTAATTGCGATTTTCCGCATCTTAACGGCGCTCAGACGTAGGGCAGGATTGTTGTTCGCCGGCCGGCTGAAGGCTTCCACCTGAGGTGGGTGACGTCGATGCAAGATTCGTTGCATCGACGGTACTGAGCGGCCGGGCAGAGGGATTGGGGAAATGCGCAAGCTCGGGGCTATTCTTCTTGGAGCATTGCTGATTGCTTTTCCCGCTGCGGCGCAAACCACGATCTACAATTTCAAGGGCGATCCCGATGGAGCGGCTCCGGTTACGCCCCTCACCCGTGACGATGTGGGCAATCTCTACGGTACCACCTACACAGGTGGTACGAATAACGGAACCGTATTTGAAGTCAACCGCGCCGGTCATGAGACCATTCTGCATACATTCACCGGAAATCCTGATGGCTCAGCGCCTTGGGGAGGGCTGGTCCGTGACTTGGCGGGTAATCTGTATGGCACAACAGCTTACGGCGGAGCGTTCAACTTCGGCACGGTTTTCAAGATAACTGAGGCGGGCGTGGAGAGTGTGTTGTATAGCTTTGCCGGTCCCCCGAACGATGGCGGCAACCCTTTTGCCGGATTGATCCTTGACCCGGAAGGCAACCTGTACGGAACGACGCTGTTTGGTGGGAGTGGAGACTGTACAGCAAGCGCTGGCCAAAAGGGATGCGGAATCGTATTTAAAATAAGCGTGAGCGGCATAGAAAGCGTGCTGCATAACTTCGAAGGGGGAAGGGATGGGGTCTATCCCGCCAGCCCGCTGGTCCGCGACTCTTTGGGAAATTTGTATGGCACCACGCAGCAGGGCGGCCAGGCGGATTGCAGCAACTTTACCGCAAACGGCTGCGGCACTGTCTTCATGCTGAGAAGCGATGGAGTGGAAACGGTGCTGCATGCCTTCTCAGGATATCCGACTGATGGTGAGTATCCGGAGGGCGTGATTCTGGTCGGGGGAAATCTTTACGGTACAACAGAAATGGGCGGAGCCTACAGCAGTGGAACTGTGTTCGAGGTGAGGGGCTCGGGATCGGAAAGCTTGCTCTACAGCTTTGGGGGTGTGGCCGACGACGGACTGAATCCGGCGGCGGGTTTGCTATGGGGCGGAGCCGGCCATTTCTTTGGCACAACCATGAACGGCGGCGGACCAGGATGTTTTAATGGCTGCGGAATTGTCTTTGCGATTACGAAGACGGGTAAAGAGAAAACGCTGTTCTCGTTTTCAAACATCAATGTCGGATGCATTCCTTATGCCGCACTCATTCAGGACGCGGCTGGGCGCCTGTACGGGACGACTTCGAATTGCGGGACAACCGGGAACGGGACTGTGTTCGCAGTGAAACCGTAAATCAGCTTTTGCTGTCCTCCCGGAACCACGGGATGGAAGCGCCCGGCTATCCCGCCTTCAGAAACAGCGCCCCCAGCGGCGGCAGCGTCAGCTTCAGCGAATAAGGGCGCCCGTGGGCCGGCTTCGCTTCGGCATTGACTCCGCCTCCATTGCCCATGTTGGTGCCGCCATAGTCCGCCCCGTCGCTGTTCAGCAACTCGCGCCAGTAGCCGCCTTCCGGCACGCCTACGCGATACCCAATGCGCGGAACGGGAGTGAAGTTGCACACGATCAGAACCGTATCTTTCGGAGACTCACTCTTGCGCAGCAATGAAATCGTGCTGGTCAAATTGTCGTTGCAATCCACCCACTCGAAGCCATCCGCACTACTATCGATCGTATGCAGAGCGGGCTCGGCGCGGTAAACCCGGTTCAACTCCGCCACCCACTTCTGCATGCCGCTGTGAACCGGATACTGAAGGACGTCCCACTCCAGGCTGGTGTCGTGCCCCCACTCACGGACCTGGCCAAACTCGTCGCCCATGAAGAGCAGCTTCTTGCCGGGCTGAGCGTACATATAGGCGAACAGCAGCCGCAGGTTGGCGAAGCGTTGCCACTCGTCGCCCGGCATCTTGCCGATCAGCGATCCCTTGCCGTGCACGACCTCATCATGCGAAAGCGGCAGCACAAAGTTCTCATGAAACGAATACAACATGCGGAATGTCAGCTTGCTGTGGTGATACTTGCGGTGAATGGGATCCTGCTTGAAGTACTCGAGCGTGTCGTGCATCCATCCCATATCCCACTTCAGCCCGAAGCCCAGTCCGCCGAGATACACCGGCTTCGAAACCATAGGCCATGAGGTCGATTCTTCCGCCGTGGTCTGAATGTCGGGATGCTCTTTGTAAGCTTCCTGATTGAAGCGGCGCAGAAAGTCGATGGCCTCAAGATTTTCCCGCCCGCCGAACTTGTTTGGAATCCACTCACCTTGCCTGCGCGAGTAATCCAGATAGAGCATGGAAGCGACCGCATCCACGCGCAGGCCGTCGATGTGATATTTGTCGAGCCAAAACATGGCGCTCGACATCAGAAAGCTGCGCACCTCAGTGCGTCCGTAGTTGAAGATGTGCGTCTTCCAGTCGGGATGAAAACCCTGCCGCGAATCCGCATGTTCATACAAGTGCGTGCCATCGAAATAGGCGAGGCCATGCGCGTCGGAAGGGAAGTGCGATGGCACCCAGTCGAGAATGACGGCGATGCCATGCTGGTGCAGATAGTCCACCAGATACATGAAATCCTGCGGCGTGCCGTAACGCGATGTAGGAGCGAAGTACCCCGTGGTCTGGTATCCCCAGGAGCCGTAGAAAGGATGCTCCATCACCGGCAGGAATTCCACGTGAGTAAAACCCATGCGTACCATGTATTCCGCCAGCCGCGGCGCCGTCTCGCGGTAAGTTAAGGGACGATTGTGTTCTTCGGGAACCCGCATCCACGAGCCCAGGTGAACTTCATAAATGGCTTGCGGCGCTCGTAGGGAATTGTGGCCAGCCCGTTTTTCCATCCACTCGCGGTCGTTCCACTCGTAGTCGAGATCCCACACCACCGAAGCGGTACGCGGAGGCTTTTCGTGTAGCAGTCCGAGCGGATCAGCTTTATCGACCTGATAGCCGTGCGTTCTCGACTCGATGTGAAATTTATAAAGCGCCCCACGCGCGACTTCAGGGATGAACCCCTCCCAGATTCCGGAAGAGCCGCGAGGAGCTAGTGCATGCGTGCGCGGATCCCACCCGTTAAAGCTGCCGATCACCGAAACATGGCGAGCATTCGGCGCCCAAACGCTGAAGACCGCTCCCGCCACCCCATTCCGCGAGACGAGATGAGCGCCTACCGTTTCGTAGAGCCGGTAATTGCTGCCTTCGTTAAATAGATAGAGATCCTGATCCGAGAGCAACGTCATGCGGTCAGAGGCAGCGGGTATAGAAGTTTCTGGCATCGTCCGAGCTACTAGTGTACCGGAGATGCTTATGTGGGGACAGCCGCCCTCGGCTGTCCGGTCGAGCGAAGCTCGACCGGCTTCCTGCTCAGCGTCGCGGGTCGCGATCCAGTTTCCCCATGCTATCCTGACCCTTCCAGCCATGCCCGCCCTGCGTCTAATCCTCCTCTGGCATCAGCACCAGCCTTTCTATAAGGATCTGGTCACCGGCGAATACCGCCTGCCCTGGGTGCGCCTGCACGCGCTCAAGGACTACTACGGCATGGTCAAACTGCTGGACGAATTTCCCAACGTCCACCAGAACTTCAATCTGGTGCCTTCGCTGATCACCCAGATTCAGGATTACGTTGCAGGCACGGCGCAGGATCCCTTCCTGAGGGTCGCGGCCAAACCGGCCAGGGATTTGACTCTCGCCGAGCGCCAGTTCGCCCTGCAGTATCTTTTTCAGGCGAATCCGGCGAATGTGATTGGGCGCTATCCCCGCTACTGGGAACTCCGGGAGCGCTTCCGCGAGCATGGGTATTCGGCCGAGAAAGCCGAAAAGTATTTCGAGCCTCAGCACTTTACGGATCTGCAGATCCTGTCGCAGATCGCATGGTTCGACGAATTTTTTCTCGAAGACAAAGATGTCGCAGCGCTGATCAAGAAGGAGCGCAACTATTCACTCGAAGATCAGGCTTTTGTGATCAGGCGCGAGCGCGAACTCGTAGCCAAGGTTCTGCCCGCCCATGCCGATGCCGCAAAAAAAGGGTCGATCGAGATTTCGGCGACACCTTTCTATCATCCAATTCTTCCTCTCGTTTGCGATACCAACGCCGGAGCGGCCTCGTCACCCGGCCTGCCCTTGCCGCAGAACCGCTTTCGTCACCCCGAAGACGCGCGCGAACAGCTGGTGCGCGCACTCGACCTTCACCAGAAGGTATTCGGCGCGCGGCCCCGCGGTGTGTGGCCGTCGGAGGGCAGCGTCTCGGAAGAGATGCTGGCAATCGCCCACAGCCTCGGCATTCAGTGGATGGCCACCGACGAAGAAGTGTTAGGCCGAAGCACCGGCGTCGCCTTCCATCGCGACAGCAACGGCCGCTTGCCCGCGCACCTGGCCGAGCGGCTCTACAACATTCACCGCTATGAAAAAGGCTCGACCACCATGCACATGGTGTTTCGGGACCACACCATTTCCGACCTGGTCGGCTTCGTCTACTCAGGCATGGATCCCAGCGAAGCTGCCGGGCATCTTCTGCGCAACGTCAAAGAGGCGGCGCAGCCGGTTCTCGAGCAGGGCCGCGACGCCGTGGTTTCGGTGATTCTCGATGGAGAGAACGCCTGGGAATATTACCCGAAGTCCGGCCGCGAGTTCCTGCGGCGCTTCTATGATGCCCTGCAGCGCGAGGCCGGGTTGGAGGCGGTTACAATTTCGGAGGCGATTGCCCGCCAGCGCAACCCGGCGCTGCTGAAGTCCCTCGTGCCCGGCTCGTGGATCAATGCGAACTTCAATGTCTGGATCGGCGCTCCCGAAGATAACCGTGCTTGGGACTATTTGCACCACGCACGCGAGTTCTATGCGCAGAATGCAGCCCGCGCCACCGAGGTGCAGCGAAAGCTGGCCTTTGAAGAAATCTTGATCGCCGAAGGCAGCGACTGGAACTGGTGGTACGGTCCGGAGCACCATTCGGCCAACGACCGCGACTTTGACGAACTCTACCGCAAACATCTTTCCAATGTTTACCAGGCTCTCGGGGCGACGCCGCCGGATTATCTGGCGCAGCCCATCACCGCCACGGAAGTGCGGCCCGCTTTCACGCCGCAGACAGCCTACATTCATCCTCACATTACGGGTGAGAAGATACGGTACTTCGAATGGCTGGGTGCCGCGATTTTCACGGCTGATCAGCGCGCCGGCGCCATGCACGGTAAACAGTTCCTCTTGGATTCCGTTTATGCCGGCATCGACAGCGCCTTCGTCTACGGGCGATTGGATTTTGCGGGACCAGTTCCTGATATGGAGTTTGATGTGGTGGTAAATCTGGAATCGTGGGCGAACGGAGAGGCGCGTGCACGGCGGTCCCTCCGGCTCGATGCCAAAGTGCGGGACAAGAAGCTGGCAAGTTGGAAGATCGACGGCCGCGAAGAACCACCATCTCCCGCCGCAAAGGCGACTCCGCAGAATGCTACTGAAGATACCGCCAAGGCAGCGCTGCTGCGTAACTTTGAATTTCGCTTGCCCCTGAGTTGGCTGCTCGCAGCGCCCTCTTCGCCTGAGGGCCACGCCACAAGCCCCGACCCAGCGACCAATAAGACCAGGCCGACGGCCGGGGCGATCGAGCCGACCAGCCGTCTGCGCCTGCGCTTCAGCCTATGGCACAATCGCCTGCCTGTGGATGCCCTGCCGATGGAAGGCTGGATCGAACTGCAGTTGGTGAGCGAGTGGGAACTGGGCGCGGTTTGACTTCCCCTGGGATGAGCTAGGGTCGGAGGATTAGAAGCTGCTCCACCTTTCCTTGGAACCCTCGGTCGAAGGTCACGAAGCACAAGTCCAGGACTCCAGCGAAAGCGGCCAGATAGGAGTCCGACCACGCGCTTGGGCGAGGGTAGCGCTGGTCAGAAAGCGAACGGAAAGCCGCGTCAACCTTCGGGGATTCATTCAGGAAAACAATGCGGAAATCCGACAGCCAGCGGTCATAAGCTTCCCATGCTTCACGCTGGGTCATCACCTCGTCGGCGCCCATTATTGCCTCGGTGGTAAGAAGCCGGAGCAGACTGAGTTGGGTAAAGCGGCAGAAGCAAACACGCGCTTCCATGTCCAGTTCGTCGAACCATGCTTTAGCGACACGGTGGTGAACGTGCCCGCCATAGGTCATCGCGACCCACACGTTCACATCAGGGAAAAGGAATGATCTCGAAAATCTTGGCATTATCTAAATCAAGCGTTCCAGGCCTCTTCGAGGGCACAATGGGAAGCGAAACACGCCTGGTCCTGCGGCCGCGATTCTTCAATTCCTGCTCCACACCGCGGAGGATCAGTTCTTTGACCGAGCGCCCTTCACGGGCCGCTTTGCCTTTGAGTTCACGATAAATAGGATCCGGAATATCAACCGTCGTCCTCATACCCGATGCTGCCATATTTATGGTTGTGCGTCAAGATTTTCGGCGCGCCAAGATTTTCCGGTGAACAGAAAAATGCCGGAGGCATCCCGCCTCCGGCATAAAAGACTCCGAAAATACTTATTGTCCCGCGCTGGCCACCGAGACATTCATCGCCAGTGGCCGGTTGAGTTCGAGCGTGAGTTCGGTTCCTGCCGGCAAAGTCGCCGAGCGATGCTTGCTCAACCAGTGAACCCCGGTGGAACCCGCGCCAACCACTCCCCCGATCACGATTCCCGGAGGGCCGCCAATTAGTCCGCCAATCAGCATCCCACCGGCCGTGCCCCCGCCGGTTTCCAGTTGGTCACGGCGGTCATGGCCCGCCCCCTTGAATTCGCCTTCCTGATTCACATCCGTGTCCGGGATATTCGTGTCCACCAGCGTGGCATCCAGGAAGAATCGCTCACCGTTCGGGAGGATCAGAGCTTCGGGCAGAATTCCGATCGTTGGTTTGCCTGAGATGCGGCGCGGTTCGGCCACCTTGGTCACGCGCCCTTCCATCACGGTACCGGCAGGAAGCACCGTCTTCCCGTTAAGCACCACGGCCTGGGTCAAGCTTCCCCGAAAAGGGTCACCTGGTTTGTTGCTGAAGGTCGCAAGAGTAGTCTCCAGCTTCACCATCAGCGCTGTCCCGGCTGGTACGGGTGATCCGCTCTGGGCCACAGCAATCGACGCCAGCAGCAAACTACAAGGCAGAACCATCCACTTCTTCATCACTCCTCCTCGGGCGTTCACCTATAGCATAACCCTAGATTATTGCTTTTGACTCTAGACCACCTGGGTCGCCGGAACAATAAGCAGGCCGGCCGGGGAACCAGACAAGGTAAGGGATCGAGTCCAAGTTGGTCCCGGCCTCCGCTTTTTCAATGCCGACCTCAGAAACGAACGATTGCAACTCGCGTTGCTTTTCAGCATCATATCGCATAGTGAGTCGGTCTTCGTCAAACTTGGTTGCGCTAGTCCTGCTGGGCACGGCGGTGCTCTTGGGCGCTCACACGTTTTTGCCGTCCCTGGCTACGGCTTCAAAAATCCCTGCCCGGTGTCACAATAACGGCCAACCTGCCCGCGCTCCGGCAAGTCATCAGTGTTGCGCGGCCGGCCACACTGCTGCGACTGTGCAAGCGGCCACATCGGCTCCAAGCCTGCGCGAGTTCCCCTCACAGGTCGTGACTGAACCGGATGAAGGTCAGCCCTCACAAGAACCGCGGTTCAGCGCATCCTTTTCTTCAGGCTCTCCACCGAATACCCTGCTTCGCATCTAGAACCAGAAAAACCACAGAGGCTATCCCCGGCGGTCGCCACGAATCCGCGCGCTGAGGGTCCACTCCTTTCTGTTGTCACACGTACTTGAGGTCAGGGATGCGAACCGTACGAAATTCTGTTTGGCTTGTGCTTGTTGCTGTCGGTCTGTCGATTGGGCAGGATGCTCACCAAAACGCAGACACGCCCGCGCCAAACCAGCCGAATCAGATGATGCAGAACATGCCGGGCATGAGTGAGGCCGGTGCGCACATGACCATGGCGACTCACTCCCTTATCGCGCTGCTGGCGCAGCACGCGACTTCTGGAACCGACGCCGAGCCCAACTCCACTCCCTTTCAAATGCTCATGACGATGAAGGGCTCCTGGACGCTGATGTTCCACGGCGAAGCATTTCTCAACGACATTCAGCAGTCCGGGCCCCGCGGAGCCGACAAGCTGTTCTCCACAAACTGGCTCATGCCGATGGCTCAACGAAAGCTCGGCGCCGGAACCCTCACCCTCCGAACCATGCTTAGCCTCGAGCCTGCGACAGTCTCCGAAAGGCGCTACCCCGAATTGTTTCAGCAGGGAGAGACTGCCTTTGGATTTCCCATCGTCGACGGCCAGCATCCGCATAACTTCTTCATGGAACTGGCAGCGCTCTACGACCTAAAGCTCGGTGAGAACACAATGCTGTCGTTTTACGCCGCGCCCATGGGTGACCCTGCGATAGGGCCAATCGCTTATCCCCACCGCGTGTCGGCCAGCGAGGATCCCATCGCTCCCCTCGGGCACCACCTTCAGGATTCCACCCACATTGCCTACGATGTGATCACTGTGGGCTTAACCCACTCCATCCTGAGATTCGAAGCTTCCGGATTTCATGGACGCGAACCGGACGAGCACCGTTGGATTATCGAATCGCACGCAATCGATTCCTGGTCTGCCCGCGTCACTCTGAATCCGGGCCAGAATTGGAGCTTCCAATATTCGATCGCCGGCCTCACGAGCCCGGAAGCTCTGGCTCCCACCGAAAACGTTCGCCGTATGACCTCGTCGCTCATCTACAACCGCCCGCTACGCAGCGGAAATTGGGCTTCCATGCTTCTCTGGGGCCGCAACCAGAGTCTGCTTGACGGAAACGTCGGCAACAGCTACTTGCTCGAGTCCACTCTTCAGTTTCTCACCCGGAACCACGCCTGGACCCGCATCGAAAATGTCGACCGCACGAACGAACTTCTACTCGGCGAAAATCCTCTGCCGCCCAGCTTCGTGGAACGTTACTTCACTCGCGTGCAAGCCTACACCGCGGGCTACGACCGAGATCTAGGCCACATTCCGCATCTGTCGACGGCCCTTGGCGGCCAGTTCATGTGGTACGGAGTGCCGCAAGACCTCAAGCCGGACTACGGGTCGCACCCCATCGGCTTCGTCGTGTTTCTTAGAGTGCGCTCACACTGAATCGGGTGGGATTGTCGTCCCGAGTAAGCGCTTTTGCGCCGCGATACTCGCGCGTTTGGCTCGCTTCTTCGACCAGCCCGTGAGCGGGCACTGATCTGATTTCGACATTCTAGGTTGTCGGGTGCGAAGACCAAGCCAAGAAGATCAGAAAGACCAGGAGTATGCCGCCGAGCACGAAAGAGGTTATCTT
>Ga0070766_10000852_pt1 | contig 14118 bp, 12 predicted proteins | sample HubBroMetageWFT6_FD_69782 | JGI IMG/M metagenome (GOLD analysis project Ga0070766, IMG submission 69782) | Warmed and freeze-thawed soil microbial communities from the Hubbard Brook experimental Forest, New Hampshire - Hubbard Brook CCASE Soil... | ecosystem: Environmental > Terrestrial > Soil...
GGCTTGCTTCTGGCTGGGTGGTGCTTGCGCGCGCTGATACTGATTGGCCCCGGCGATATTCCGCGCCTCACGGAAGCCACGCTTGATATTCCCGTTTTGCTTTTTGCGGCGGCGATTTCCGTCGCTGTCGGACTGCTGGCGGGACTTGCGCCTGTTTTGAATGCCGGAAAAGTTGACCTAACCACCGCGCTGAAAGAAGGTTCGCCGACGGCCGGCACGGGAAGGCGCGGTCAAGGATTTCGCAGCACGCTGGTGATCGCGGAAATCGCCATCACGCTCGTGCTGGCGTTCGCTTCGGGGCTTCTTGTTCGCAGCTTGATCGCTGCGCAACATGCCGACACTGGCTTCGATCCGCAAAATCTGATGGCGATTGAACTGCAGTTGCCGGAATCGCGCTACAAGAGCGACGACAGCGTTCGCGAATACTACGGGCAGCTTTCGCAGAACCTGCGCGCCGAGCCGGGCATTGAGGATGTCGGCCTCGTGAATTGTCCTCCCGGCCGGGGCGATTGCGGTGACTATTGGTATTCGATCCTCGAAAAACCGACGCCCACGCGCGACGGTGTCCCTCTCTCGCTATTCGACGTCGCGGATGCCAGTTATTTTCGCGCCGCACGCATACGCCTGATTGCGGGACGAACCTTCAACGAGTCGGACCGCGCCGGCGGCTCCCAGGTCACGATGATCAACGAACAGCTCGCGCGCCAGGAGTGGTCGGATCCGCGACTGGCGCTAGGGCAGCATCTCAAGGTTGGCGGCCCATACGCGGAAGGGCCAACGCTTGAAATCGTCGGAGTCGTGGCAAACGTCAGCCAGGAGGGCCTCGACGCAGAACGATCGCCGACGTTTTACTATCCGTTTTCGCAAAAACCCTCGTCAGCAATGGTGGTGACGCTTCGCACCAAAGGCGATCCGGCGCAATGGATGGGCGCCGCTCGCCGGCAGGTTTCGGCTCTGGACCGAAATGTTCCCATTCAATCGCTGCGAACTGCCGAGGATTGGCTGGGAGCCACGCTCGAGCGGCGACGCTTTGCAACGCTGCTGCTTGGACTTTTCGGGGGGCTCGCGATGCTCCTGGTAGCGGTGGGGATCTACGGCGTGTTGAATTATTGGGTTAGCGCGCGGCAGAGAGAAATTGCCATTCGGCTGGCGATTGGCGCGCAGCGCTCGACAATTCTTCGCTGGGCCGGATTGCACGCCACTCGCCTCGCGGTGATTGGAATTCTTCTCGGCGCGATCGGCGCTTGGAGCGCTGCTCGCTGGCTCGAGAGCCTGGTCTTCGGCGTAAAGGCACACAGTCCGTTGATGATGCTGTTTGCTGCAGTAGCGGTGATCGCGATTGCCGCGTTAGCGGCCAGTCTTCCGCTGTGGCGTGCTACCCATATGGACGCAGTTCGCAACCTTCATGAAGCTTGAGGCACGAAGTTTGACGGATCGATCCCGCGCGGACCTAACAGTTGGGCGGTTACAGCTCCCAACCCTTGCGCCGCTCCGGCTTCACGAATTTCTGCGCCGCGTCGGAACTCGTCTTCATCGCAGCGCGGTCCCAACGCAGCCTCTCTCCGGTCATGGTCGCGACATTCCCGAGCAGCAGCGTCTCCGTAACCATCCCGGTAAACTCAAAGTTCGCACCTGGTTTCGTTTTGTCGCCCTTCGACGCATTCAACCATTCGCGCTCATTTCCTGGCGAGCGCGGCAATGTTTTCGCCGGCTGCTGGTAGCTGTCCATTTTGCTCTGCGGAATCAGCTTTGGATTCGATCCATTGAATCCGCACAGAATTTTCCCGCGGTCTCCCACAAATAGGAGCCCTTCGCCCTCTGCATCCTCGTGCGTGAGCGTGCGGCTCTCCTCCAACTCATCGGGCCGAGGGGGCTTCAGCCCACCGTCGTACCAATTAAATTTCACCGGCGGCATATTCCCGCGCGCTCCGAAGCTATAACGGACAATCGACGCCAACGGATAGGTCTCTTCATAACGGTCGCTTGAGCTGGCTTCTACGCTCTCCGGAGCCTCCAGCTTCAGGACGCGAAAAATCGTGTCGTAGCTGTAGGAGCCCATATCTCCCAGCGCGCCGCAGCCAAAATCTGCAAAGCCACGCCAAACAAATGGCAAATACGCCCCGTTATACGGCCGCGCCTCCGCTGGACCAAGCCACAAATCCCAATCGAGCCCTTCCGGCACCTGTTGCGTCTCCTTGGGCCGCTCTATGCCCTGTGGCCAGAACGGTCGGTTCGACCAGTTGTGAACCTCCCGCACCGGCCCAATCGCTCCATCCCAAATCCATTCGCACAAAAGGCGCGTAGCCTCCGACGCCTGATTGCCCACCGCAATCTGCGTCGCCACACCCGTCTCGCGCGCCACTTCCGCCATTCTGCGCGCCTCATAGATCGTATGCGTCAGCGGCTTCTGGCAAAAAACATGTTTGCCCTTCTTCATCGCCGCAATCGAAACCGCTGCGTGCAAATTGTCCGTAGTGCACACCACTACGGCATCCACATCCTTCTGTTTATCCAGCAACTCGCGGAAATCCGCGTATGCCACGCATCCGTTATACTTCCCCGACCGCTGTTGCGATCCGTAATACCCATTCACAATCTTCTGGCAAGGCTCGCGCCCCGCCACGCCGGTCGTGACTCGCAATGTATGCGACAGTTGAATCGGCTCGTCCGGGCTCAACCAATCCCACCCACTGTCTGTTCCCAGCAAGGTCCCGACCGATTTCGAAAACTCATGCGTGTCCCATTGCGGATAATTCGCCCCACTCTTATTCACATCGCACACAGCTACGCCTTGCACGTCGGCCTCTTTCAAAAAATGAAGCATCACGCGCAATCCCTGCGCCCCCACGCCAATAAACGCGATGTTCACTTTGTCGCTGGGCGGCACAAACCCAGCCCCGCCCAGAACATGCCGTGGCACAATCGAAAACCCGGCCGCCGCCGCTAGGGTCCTCCCCAGAAATTCCCGCCGCGGAACTCCGCTCTTTGCTCCGCCATTCAATCGTTTCAACTCTTCCATTACGCACCTCGCGGCCGCAATTCTACATTCCCTGCGGCAAAACGTCGATGCTTCGCTCGAGGGCCGGCAAAGGATCCACCGGCATGCGCTTCACGTCGTAGGTGCACGCCGTTCGTGTAAAATGAGGGGCGGACAGAGGCCCGTGCTTAAGCGCCACCAAAGCTTCCTCACTCTCCTACACAAAGCCAAGACATGACGCCAGTACATAAAGAACTTCTCCTTGAATTTCAAAACTACGCCCAGACCGCCACTACGGTCGAGTCCGTCATGGAGCGGATTTCCAAGCGGCTTCACGAACAGATGACGCGCTACAACTGGACAGGCTTCTATCTCGTCGATCCGACGGATCCTGGCTACCTCGTCGTCGGACCTTTCGCCGGCAGCTTTACGCCGAAAACTCGCATTCCCCTCAACACCGGACTCTGCGGCGCGGCCGCCACCAGCGGTCAGGTGGTAGTGGTGCAAGATGTCTCGAGAGATCCGCGCTATCTTGCGGGATCGTCTCTGGTGAAGTCTGAAATCGTTGTCCCTATTTATGGGCACCAGAAGCTTGCCGCCGAGCTCGACATCAATAGCTATTTTGCTGAGACCTTCACCAGATCGGAACGGCAGTTTGTCGAAGCCTGCGCCAACGTGATCGCCACCTACTTGGCAAGAGGTTAGGCGAAGGGTCTGTTATGGCATCTACGAGCACAGGCGGCAAAGGGCGCACTCTTTCTATATGTAAATGGCCCATTTTTTCTGGTGGCGTCCGTTGCAGCCGGGTTCGTTATAGTTCATGTCGTGGTAGCCCGATCCCACACCCTGCTTCGTGATGTTCAGTCGTCCACCAATGAAATAAGCGTTGCTTTGGCTTTCCCTAGGCTTCGTCGGTTCACCCGGTTCTAGAACGCCTAGCCTTTCCGTCCTACGCTCCGACCCTCCCTTCGGTCCAATTGCTTCCCCGTACCTCGCCGCGTATGATTGGCAATTCATGCTCCCGGCTCGGCCTAATCTATCCATGACGCGCAATATCTCCCGCTTCCTAGTTCTGTCAGCCCTTGCCTTTGCCGCTGTACCTCCAATCGCGCCTCCGTTCTTCACGGCGCGAGCGCAAGCCCCGACATCCACCGAAATCCTTCCTCTCAGCGAAGTGCGTCCAGGCATGCAAGGCTACGCCTATACCATCTTCGCCGGCGACCAAGTCGAAAAATTCGACCTCGAAGTCATCGGCATCATGCCCAATTTTCTGGGACCCCGCCAAACGATCATTCTCGTCCAGCTGAAGGGTCCAAAAGTCGAGCACACCGGCGTAGTTGCAGGCATGAGCGGCAGTCCAGTCTATTTCGAGGGTAAACTCGCCGGCGCTCTTTCCCTCAAGCTAGGCGTCTTCACCAAGGAACCTATCGGCGGCGTCACTCCCATCGAGGACATTATTCAACCCCAGCCGCAAATGTCCTCGGCAAACATCCCGTCCGAGCCCCAATCCCAAGCCTCCGCGGCGGGCGCTCCGCAACTCTCGCTCCCCCAAGATGCGGCTGCTCGCACGGGCCTGCCCACCGGCTCCGCCCTCGAACCCATCGAAACTCCCCTGGTCTTCTCCGGGTATCAACCCGAAGCTCTCCGCCAGTTCGCCACCCAGCTAGAAAGCTACGGCTTTGTCGCCGCCCAAGGCGGCACCGCCGCCCCCAAGCCCGATGACGCGCATCTCTTACCCGGCGACATGGCGGGCATGGTCCTGGTGCAAGGCGACATGTCCATCAGCTCCGCCTGCACCGTTACCGCGATCCGCTCCAACCAGGTTTACCTCTGCGGCCATCCCTTTCTAAACCTCGGCGCCGTCCAATTCCCCATGGCCCGCACTGCAGTAGTCGCAACACTCTCTTCGGAACTAGCGTCCACCAAAATCATCAACGTGGGCGGCTCCATCGGAACGATCACCGGCGACCATCTCACCGCTGTAACCGGCAAACTAGGCGCTCCACCTCCCATGATCCCGATCGACCTAACTCTCGTCGTGGGCGGCACCGAAAAGAAACTCCACTTCGAGATGGTCAATCACCCCAAGCTCACACCGCTTCTCATGGGCCTCACCGTTTTCAACGGCCTCACGCAAAACGCTCTCTACGGCGAAGGCACCACGCTCCATCTCTCCGGAGAAGTTGTCGTACATGGCCACGCCCCCGTCCAGATTGAAAACACCTTCGCGCCTGGAGATTCCTTTTCTCCCGACGGCCTGCCTATCGCCTTAAACATGCAAAGCGTCTTCACGCGCCTGTTCACCAACACCCGCGAAATTCCCGTTTTCGACCGCATCGCCCTTCGCGTGGAGAGCGTCCCGGGCCGCCAATCCTTCAGCATCGAAAGCGCCTGGCTGGAAAAAGGCGAGGCCGCCCCCGGCGAAACTCTCCGCCTCCGCGTTTTGCTGCGCCCCTATCGCGGCCCTGCGCGCATTGAAGAAACGACCGTCCGCGTGCCCGATCAAACCACGCGCGGCACCATGCTCCGCGTTCTTGTCACAGACGGCGAAATGCTCAACCGCGCCTCTCGCGGCTTCTCCTTTGGCGCCCCGGGTGGCAGCAACGCCGGCCTCGATCAACTCATCGCCCTTCTCAATCGCGAGCGCCGCAACGACCGCCTCTACGTCGGCCTCTTCGTTCCCACGCCCACCATCCTCTGGGACGACAAAGAACTCCCCAACATCCCGCTCTCGCAAATTAATGTTATCGACGGCCGCCCAACCCCCGGCACCGTGCAAATTCTTCGCGAATCTCTCGCCAGCGAGTCCTCGATCGCGCTAGGCGGCCCAGTTTCCGGCGTTATCTCTCTGAATCTCCAAATCCGGTGACCATCGAAATGCCAAAGCCTACGCACGCCAATCTTTCCTCCACTTGCCAATTCCGTGCGCCAGCCCGAATCGTCTTTCTGTCTTTACTTCTTTGCTTCATTACCTCGTCCTTTTCCCTTCTTCGCGCCGAGCATACTCGCCGTTGGCTCCAAACCACCTATGAAGAATTCCTCAAAGGTACGGCCCATGGCGTAGCCGTCCGCAGTGACGGCCGCCTCGAGCTCGCTCCCAAATTCACGCTGCTCGCCGACGCCGACGCCTCCTATCTCTGGTCGCTACGCGTCGACCCCAAAGGCACCCTGTACGCCGCCGGCGGATCTCCCGCAAAAGTTTTCCGCTTCGATAACGGCGGCAAACCGACCGCTGTTTTTGAATCCACAGATCTGGTGGCCCAATCTATCGCCTTCGACGCCCGCGGCATGCTCTATGTGGCCACTTCCCCCGACGGCAAGGTCTATCGCGTCTCCGCGTCCGGCGAAAAATCCGTCTTCTTCGATCCCAAAACAAAATACATTTGGGACCTCGCTTTCGGCTCCGACGGCGTTCTCTACGTAGCCACAGGCGACAAGGGCCAAGTCTTCGCCGTCTCCCCCGACGGCAAGAGCGAACTTTTCTACGCCAGCGACGAAGCCCATATTCGCGTTCTCGCTTTCGACGCCAACAAAAACCTTCTAGCCGGTACCGAACCCAACGGCCGCGTCCTCCGTATCACGCGTCCAGATGCCAAATCTCCGCCGAAAGCGAAAGACTCCTCGGCCGTCACGGCCGAAGGCTTCGTCCTCTATGAAACCTCCAAGCGGGAAGTCACTTCCTTCGCTGTCGCTCCCGATGGCTCCATTTTCGTCGCCGCCATTGGCGAAAAACAGCGCACCATCTCCACCCCCTCGACCACGATCGTCACCTCGCCACAAGGAACCACGGTCACCAGCAACGCCGGCGGAATCACCGGCACGGTTTCTGGTCCGCTCCAGCAAGCCACGCCCTTCGTCGCTTTCCCGCCGATTCTCTCCAGCAGCATCTACCGCCTCTCCCCTGAAGGCGCGCCCGATGAGCTTTGGGCTTCCCGTGACGACGTCGTCTATTCCCTCGGCTTCGCTTCCGACGGCCGCGTCCTGGCAGGCACAGGCAACAATGGCGCTTTGCTCGCCATCGATGGTCACGGCGTTTTCGCGCAACTTGCCAAAGCCGGCTCCGCGCAAATCACCGGAATCGCCCGCAACGCCGCTGGCAAAGTTTTCTTGTGTACAGCGAATCCCGGAAAAGTTTTCTCCGTCGGCCCCGAGTACGAACCCGAAGGCACGTTCGAATCGCGCTCCTTTGACGCGCAACTTTTCTCTCAATGGGGACGCCTGGATTGGTGGGGGCCCCAGCCAGCACCCGCGACAGCTACTTCCGTAAAATCGTCCGCGAACTCCGGCGAACCGCGTCTGGAATTTTTCGTCCGCTCCGGCAACACCGAAGATCCCGGCAAAGAATGGTCCCGCTGGTTTGGTCCCTATTCGAAGCCCGGCAGCGCCGTCGAAGCTCCGCCCGCCCGCTTCCTACAATGGAAAGCCGTCATTCACGACGGCCGCCCCGGCGACGGCATTAACTGGGTCAACGTCGCCTACCTCCCACGCAACGTAGCTCCGGTTATCGACGCCATCGTCCTAGAAGATCCCGGCGTCCGCGCGCAAGGCACCACCATCATTTCCTCCGGCCAAGCGCCGAGCATCGTTTTAAAGATGCCGCCGACGCCCAACACTCCCAACCTTTTCATCGCGCAAACCACCACGCCGTTGAAATTCGAACAGCCTCCGCAGGGATTCCGCGAAAAAGGCTATCAATCCGTTTTGTGGAGCGCTCACGACGACAACGACGACGAACTGCGCTATTCGGTCTACTATCGCGGCGAAAACGAACACTCGTGGAAATTATTAAAGGATAAACTAGATCAAAAGTTTTATTCCTGGGACACCACCACGCTTGCCGATGGCGCCTACTATCTCAAAATTGTCGCTACGGACAGCGCTTCGAATCCCGCCGCCGTCGCTCTCGAGACCGAACGCGAGAGCGAACGCTTCGAAGTCGACAATACTTCGCCGGTGATCGAACACCTTGACGCAAATCCCACCGCGCCGCCCAACGCGAATTACTCTTCTGCTTCCGTCACCGTGAAATTCACCGCGCGCGATACCGTCAGCAGCATCGATCGCTCACAGTACAGCCTCGACGGCAGCGACTGGTCACTCCTAGCCCCAGCGGGAAACGTCAGCGATTCCACCGTTGAAACCTATGAATTCACGCTGAACCATCTAACCGCCGGCGAACACACCATCGCCGTGCGCGCCTATGACCGCTTCGAAAACGTCGGTGCCGCAAAAATCGTGGTAAACACCAACATAGTTAAGAATCCGGCCAAACAATAAGCTCGAAATCCCCGTCAGAATCCCAGTTTGCTTGATATTGATTGAATTTTGCAGTTTCCGCTAAACTCGCACCGCCCGAATTCCCGTGGCTTCTCCTGGAGGACAGCATGATTTCTGGGGCTCACGTAATCGTCCACTCCAAAGACCCCGAGGCGGACCGCGCCTTCTTCCGCGACGTTCTCGCCTTCCATTCCGTAGATGCCGGCCACGGCTGGTTGATCTTCCGACTACCGCCGAGCGAGGCCGCATTCCATCCCTCGGAAAAAAATGGTCCGCACGAACTCTTCTTCATGTGCGACAACCTGAAATCAGAAATGGCTGTGCTCAGAAGGAAGGGAGTTCCTTGCTCGGCGGTTCACGAAGAAAGATGGGGTTCGATTGCAAGGCTGCCGCTGCCGGGCGGCGGCGAAATCGGCCTCTATCAACCAAAGCATCCGACCGCCCTAAACCTGGGCAGGAAAGCAAAGCGCCTCACGACGAAGCGCCACAAAAAGTAGCGCACCAGGAAGCGAGCAAAGTGCAGGTGTGATGCAGGGAGATTTCACTGTCTCAGGGTGTCGGATCTGACCGGCTCCGGGAGATCTACGTTCGACCCCTAGAAAGACCAACGCTCGGGAGCTGAACCAAACTTCACGATTTCTGCCCCAAACCCGATTCGCCCGTCGGCATAGGCCTCATTTTTCACATATACGACGCGCGCCATGCAATGCATCTCTTCGGTCGGGCCCCCGGTTGCTTCCGCAGGTATCCGTACGGTCACCTCGATGGGCATCCCGACCTGCAGGGGTGCCGACGAAGCAAAATAAAACCCTCCCCGTGAGATATTTAGCGCTTCCGTGAAGTGGTCGCTTTGGTCTGCAGCCACCCCGGTGGAACGAAAGCGCAACGGTGTGCGATGATTGAGGCGGCTAAGTTGTCTGCGTTCTGCAGTTTGCATATTTTCTTCCTAAGGTAGGCGGTGACCCGCCCTCCCCGCACAGCTTGAGAAGGGCTATGTAGAGCGTAGCAGAACAGGTTGCCCGGTCAAGGATCAATCCTTAGTACTAGGGGTACTCCACGGCCTCGGGGGCAAAATAGCGCTTGAAATTCGGCGGTAGGATAAAGTACACCCCTTCTGTCGGCCTGCATTATCCAAGGGCATCTTTGCGCCAAGGAGGAGTCCCCGTGATCTTCGGTATGACGCCTTTCACGTTTTTTCACGTCCTATTGAGTCTCGTCGGCATCTTCTCGGGGTTCATTGCGGTCTTCGGGATGATTGCCGGGAAACGCCTCGATGGCTTGACCGCGTTGTTTTTGGTGACTACGGCGTTGACCAGCATCACTGGCTTTTTCTTTCCGTTCCATAAACTACTGCCCTCTCACATTGTGGCCATCGTCTCGCTTGCCGTGCTGGCCTTGGCGATCCCTGCGCGCTACCTCTTTCATCTCGCCGGCGCCTGGCGCAAGGTCTACGCCGTCACCGCTTCGATTGCGCTGTACTTAAACGTCTTCGTCCTGGTCGTGCAGCTTTTCCTGAAGGTCCCTTCCCTGCACGCCCTGGCACCCACAGGAACCGAGCCGCCCTTCTTGATCAGCCAAGTTGTGGTGATGGCTCTTTTCATCGCCTTGACCATCGCCGCTGCGATCAAGTTCCGTCCTGAACCGCTGCACGCCTAAAGACCAGCCCATAAAATAGGCTCAAGAGTCAAAGGACGAATCGCGCTACGGCTTTCGAGGGAGTTTGTCTAGCAGCAGATACTGCTCGCGTTGCGTATCCGGCGCTCGGTGCGGCTGGGCCGCGAGGTGCATGACCTCGTATCCGTCTTTTGCGCCATACTCCGGCCATGGCGGCAGCCCCGCGCCGTTCGGATTGCCGGTCTTGGCAAAATTCGTCCAATAGGAACCCATTTGTTCAGATAGTTCGTAGTCCTCGGGACGCCAAGGAAGTTTCTTCGAGTCGAGCATTCCAAACACAAATTCGATTTCTGCTGAATGATATGCTCGCGGACCTTCTGTTGACGCGGGTGCACCAGCGGCGGGGGGCGCCAATGGCGGCGCTTGATCAAACTCATAGCGGTAGACAGCGGAGTCACCTGTTTTCACCTGCATCTCGATCCACTTCCACGTGCCATAGCCGATGAAGTTCGCTGTGCCCAACAGATCGGCAGAACTCTTCACCTGCTCGTCGCTTTCTCCGGGAAACGCCTTCAAAACATCTGGCGCCTTTTCTCCAAACATTTGGGTAATTTTCTTCGCATAGTTTTCCTTAGTCGGCGGGTCGGTTCCGAAAACCGTGTGGTAGTTCCCTTCGTCGTGGTTCCATCCCGCGAGCAGCGCTACGTGCGCTTCGCTGCCATGCGCATAAATGTGCGACGGGCTCTCAGGGAAAAAGTAGCCGTCGATGTTCGGACCGAAGCGGAATGCGGTTTTACCCTTGAACACGGCGTCGAGGGTCTGCTGCGCGGTCATCCCGCGCAATTTCTCCAGCGTGTCTGCTCCCATCGACTGCGCGAATTTGACGCCATCCTGTTCGCTCTCCCCGAGTGGTTTCGCGGTCAGCGTCCTGCCAAAAAACGCGCCGCTCTCTCCGATCGCGCGGTGGAGCAATGCCTTGGAAGTCGGCGAAGCCATCAATGCGCTTACGGAAAACGACCCTGCCGACTCTCCGAAAATCGTCACGTTCTCTGGATCGCCGCCAAACGCGACGATATTTTTGCGGACCCATTGCAATGCGGCAGCCTGATCCTCTAAACCGTAATTTCCCGAGGCGTGATGCGGCGATTCCTTGGTTAGTTCCGGGTGGGAGAAAAATCCAAAAATTCCCAGCCGGTAGTTCATGCTCACAACCACCACGCCCTTATGCGCGAGGTGTTCGCCATCTTGCCGCGGTTCGGAAGTAGCCCCGGCCTGAAAACCGCCGCCGTAAATCCACACCATTACCGGCAGCTTTGCCTCCGGCGAAGCCTTGGGCGTCCACACATTCAGATACAAGCAGTCTTCGCTGGGGGCTGCGTCGCGAAACACCATGTCGTCGTACACATTCCCTTGCATGCAGCGCGCGCCAAATTCCGTCGCCTTGCGCACGCCTTGCCAGTTCAGAACCGGCTGCGGCTCTTTCCAGCGTAATGCGCCGACCGGCGGCGCGGCATAGGGAATCCCCTTGAAAATTTGAACCTTGCCATCCGCGCTGGTGGAACCTTCGAGGCTGCCGGATTCGGTGCGTACTTGAGCCGCAAGCACTTCACTCATTCCCGCCAAAAAGAGCATCACGACGAATAATCTCCCCGCGCGCCCTGTGCCCTGCGAATGAATTCTCATCGGCTCACCTCAGATCCTGGCTTTTCGCCTCATCCGAAACCGCGAAGATAGTACCTCCCAACCGCCATGCCAGACAATTCTCATTCTTCTGCAATTCTTCTATAGGGGTAACACCGCGCGCCTCCCGCCAAGCCTCTATTTTCATTCGTGGCCACATTGGCCTGCTCCCGCGCTGGTGACGCTTTGCCCATTCAATCCGGAACAAGTGCTCGGTGTGCCATAATCGTCAGCGCGCCGCTGCACTGGGCGGCTGTCAGAAAAACTCTCATCGATGCCGGGGCACGCCCATGAGTACAGCGCCACAAGTCGAATCTAGCAATTTCGAGCCACCCAGTTGGGACACCATCTGCGAGGCGCACGCGCGTATTGCTTCGCGCATCCACCGCACTCCTGTTCTCACTTCGCATTCGCTTGACGTCATTGCTCGGGCGCAATTTTTCTTCAAGTGCGACAACTTTCAGAAAACGGGTTCGTTCAAAATTCGCGGCGCGGCAAACGCCATTCTTTCGCTGACCGACGCCGAAGCTGCTCATGGCATCGTGACGCCCTCGAGCGGAAACCACGGAGCTGCTGTGGCCTGCGCTGCGGCCTGGCGCGGCGTGCCTGCTTACATCGTTATGCCGAAAAATGCTCCGGCTGTGAAGTGCCGAGCCGTTCAGAGTTATGGTGGGCGCATCACTTTTTCTGAGCCGACAATTACTTCCCGGCAAGAAACATCCGCGCGCGTCGAGGCCGAAACCGGGGCCATGCTCATCCATCCCTACGACAACGACCGCATCATTACCGGCCAGGCTACGGCGGCGAAGGAGCTGCTCGAAGAAATCCCAGACATCGACGCCGTATTTGCGCCCGTCAGCGGCGGCGGACTGCTCAGCGGCACGTGCCTGGCTGCAAGAGCCATGCGTGCCAACATCCGCATCATTGGCTGCGAGCCGGCGCGCGCCGATGACGCCTACCGCTCGCTTGCCACAGGCACTCTGCAATCGCTCGATTCGAGCGACACGATTGCGGATGGCCTTCGCGCCTCGCTCGCGCCTAGGACATTTGCGATTTTGCGGCGTCATCTGGACCGCGTCCTGCTCGTCAGCGAGGAAGAGATCATCGCCGCCATGCGGCTCGTTTGGGAACGTATGAAAATCATCATCGAACCTAGCAGTGCGGTAGCCATCGCTCCACTCCTTCGCCCAGGAGCCCTTCGAGAACTCAATTTGCCCGCCCGCCCGGATGGCGCGCCGCCCAAGCTGGGAGTCATCTTCTCCGGCGGTAACGTGGACTTCTCCGCCCTGCCTTTCTGAACGCAGCCGCACCTCGCACCCAGGATTGGCTTGGACTTGCCTCCCCTCTAGACTCTCTGATCCAATCAGAGCTATCCTCTTCGCATGACTCTTTCAGCCAGAAATCGTATCGAAGGAAAAGTTGTCGAAATCCAGGTCGGTGGTGTCATGGCTCACGTAGTCATGCGCGCCGGCAAGAATCTGATTGAGAGCGTAATTACGAAGCGCAGCGTGGAGGAAATGAAGCTGAAGGTGGGCGACAAAGTCTCAGCCGTGATCAAATCCACCGAAGTTATGCTGGAAAAGAGTTGAACCTCTCGAAGACCCATGCCCAAAAGAAGTCACTCAGCAATGCATCGCAAAATCGCGGCATTCCTCCCCGTACTGTTTGTGGCCATTCTGGCGCAGCCATTTTCTGCGACCCCGAAAACTCCTGAGCAAACCACCGCAGCGCCTGCGGAACTCCGAATCGGCGGTGCCATTTCCACACCGCTCGTTCTCACCGTTGCCGATCTCCAAAAGATGCCTCGGAAATCCATCTCGGTCGTGAATCCGCATGATAAGAAAAAAGAAAGCTACGAAGGCGTGCTTCTCGAAGAACTCCTCCACAGAGCCGGGGTTCCGCAAGGCGAGCAGCTTCGAGGCCGTGCGATGGCCACTTATGTGATTGCCGAAGGAGAAGACGGATACCGCGTCGTCTTCTCCCTGGCGGAACTTGATTCCGGGATTCTCGAATCTGAGGTGATGGTGGCAGATACTATGGACGGCTCGCCGCTAGTTGCCCAACAGGGTCCATTTCGACTGGTAGCGCCGCATGAAAAGAGACCCGCACGCTGGGTCAGAATGCTGAAATCGATCACCGTCGTTGTTCCGTGAGCGGAACTTGGAGCGGCTCCGACCGCGCAAGAAGGCCAAGCATGCAAGTGGATGCCGAAAGCGCCTCCCTGTTTCTTGCTAATCCTCACGGGACGTAGCGGGTTCGCGAAGCGAGACATTTCGCGATTGCCCTCTTCTACCTCAGCAGATGCCACCAAGTCTGGATAGGGCGTCCGATACGCGCGTTTCGGCTGAAGTGAAACGTCATGCTGAGGCCGGAATAATGGACCGATGACGGACCGCCGGGATAGCCCAGTCTCGAGGAACGAAAGCCCTCGATACCTCCATAGGCCAAAGCACCAAGCAGCACGTTCTGCATGTGAACCGCGTTCTGAAAAGCGTCCAGTTCGAGATGACCGCTCCAGAGCTGGACGAGCGGCAGGCTCGACTGCGTGTAAAACAACGTCTTAACCTTTG
>Ga0070766_10000854_pt1 | contig 14097 bp, 10 predicted proteins | sample HubBroMetageWFT6_FD_69782 | JGI IMG/M metagenome (GOLD analysis project Ga0070766, IMG submission 69782) | Warmed and freeze-thawed soil microbial communities from the Hubbard Brook experimental Forest, New Hampshire - Hubbard Brook CCASE Soil... | ecosystem: Environmental > Terrestrial > Soil...
TCCCCGCCTCTCCAGGCTCGAATCATATAGATTGCCAGCCCGGTCAACAATATCACCACCGCATACCGTATTTCCTTCTGCCAGTTCTGGCGATTGAACAGGATGAAGAGAAATCCCGCGATCGCCACGAGAGCCGGCACAGGATACAGCCACATGCGAAACGGACGCACCACATCCGGCCGCGTCACTCGGAACACAATCAACCCCACCGCCTGTACCAGAAACTGCAAAATAAGGCGAATGACCACCAGCGCCGCGATCGCATCGCGCAGCCGCAGAAAGCAAAACGCTGCCGCCACTACCCCCAGTGCCACCAGCGAAACGTAAGGGAAGCGATAAACAGGATGCACCTTGGCAAATGCCCGGAAGTAGTTCCCATCCAGCGCTGCCGCGTAGGGGACCCGCGAATACCCGAGAGTCAGCGAGAAGACGGATGCGAACGCGGTCACCATCACCAATCCCGTTATCAGCCGTGCTGCCCACGGCCCGTAAATCCTCTGCATAAACAACGACACAACATACAATCCGCTGTTGCTGTGCCCAGCCTGCAACATTTCCCGCCAGGGAATCACAGCCAGAATGCACAGGTTCATCATCAGATATAGACAGGCGACCAGTAGAATGGAGAGCAGCAGGGCGCGCGGAATATTCCGGGTCGGATCCTTTATTTCATCGCCCAAATAGCAGACGTTGTAATAGCCCCAATAATCGTAAGTGGCGACCAGCATGGCCCCGCCGAGCCCGGTAAAGAATCCGCGCGAGAGCGTAAATGCGCCCGCGGGAAAATCGAACGCCTGCGCCGCGTTGAAGTGCGTGAAGCCGGCGAAGATGATCCACCCAATGGTTCCCATCACGCCCAGCCACAATATTTTCGAAAGGCGGCCGATCACCGTGATGCGCCGGTAGAGCAGCAACACAGTGAACAGGCAAATGCCTACCGCCAGCGCAGTTCCCGGCGTTACAATCCAGCTCACCTGAAGTGGCCCTGCGCCCGGAATGGGCAAAGCCGCAGTATGCGCGGCATAAACCGTTTCCAGGCTTGGCCAGTAATAGGCAGCGTAACCTGCCAAGCCGATGCATCCGCTGGCGATCGAGAGGGGAGCGCTAAAGGATAGTTGCCAGATAAACAGAAATGAGATCAGCCGTCCCCATTTCCGCGGCCCATAAATCTCGCTCAGATAGCGGTACGATCCGCCCGAACCCGGAAACGCCGCGCCCAGTTCCGCAGAGACCAGTCCGTCGCATACTGCCAGCAGCGCACCCACAATCCATCCCAGCATGGCCTGCGGCCCGCCCATCGCGCTCAGCACCAGCGGCATGGTGATGAACGGCCCCACGCCAATCATGTCGATCATGTTGAGCGCAGTCGCGCTGCCAAGGCCCATCCCGCGGATTAGGCCGGGCGAACTCGAATCGCTTTGAATTGGAGCGTGCATTTCCGGTTGAGCTGAATGTGCGTCGTGCCGCTATGGAAGAAGCAATACCCGGCCGCTGACCTGCCGCTGCTCAAACGCCGCATGCGCCTTGGCTGCATCCGCCAGCGGATACGTGCGGTCGATTCTGATCGAAAGTTTTCCCTGCTTGACCCAGTCAACGAAATGCTGCAGGTAGTGCGGGTATTCTTTGAAGTAGGGACTTCCGTTCGTGCGGGTGAGAAATACCGATCCCTTTTCCTGCAACTTCATAAGATCAAACGGCGGCACATACCCGCTGGACTGGCCATAGACCACGAGATATCCACCCGGTGCCAGGCTATCGAGGCTCGCGTCAAATGTGTCTCTGCCGACGCCGTCGTAAACCACGCTGACGCCTCGCCCGCCGGTGATCCGTCTCGCTTCCTTCGCAGTGTCAGACTGCGTGGAAACGATGACCTCATCCGCGCCGGCCTCTCGAACAATCTTGGCCTTCTCTTCCGTCGATGTAACTCCAATCACCCGGCCCTCTCGAATTTTCGCCATCTGACAAAGCAAAAGTCCGAGACCGCCAGCGGCTGCCTGAATCAGGCACCAGTCTCCCGGTTTCACCGGGTAGGCAAAATGCGTGAACGCATAAGCCAGGAATCCCTGGTTCATGCCTGCCGCCGCCTGCTCAACGCTGATCCCATCCGGTACTGGGATTAGCCACGCAGCTGGAGCCAAAGCATGAGTGGCGTAAGAATTTCCTACGAAGACGACGCGGCTACCAACTCGAACATCGCGACCGTCGGGACCGAGTTGTTCGACAATGCCGACTCCCTGGCTGCCTAGAGTTGCAGGAAGGTCAGATGCGCTCGCGCCCGCACGGCGGTAAAAGGCCTGACCGACAAGCTCTCCGCGCCGCTGTTGAATGTCAAGAAAATTGACGCTTGCAGCTTCAACGCGCACCTGAACCTGTCCTGGCCCAGGAACCGGCGTGGGCAGTTCTTCCAGTTGCATTACCTCTGGAGCGCCGTAGGCGTGAATGCGAATAGCATGCATAAATTTCTTCTACCCGTCTTCCGGTTGCTGATTCTGGCAAATAAAGTCCGAGGATTCAGGTTCGGAACCCACGTGCTTTACTGACCACTGGCCACTGATCACTGCTTTTCATGTCCCGCGCTCAACATATTCACATACAGCCGCACCGCTCCGGGCACACCCGCCGGCAACTGCCGGAAAAACGCGTATCCCGTGTAGATATAAGTTCCCTTGCCATACTGCGCCTGCAGCAGGCCGCCCTTCTGAGCATCTTCACCCGGATCATGGCAGCTCAGCAACGCCTTGAAATGATCATCCCATTTGTCCATGAAGTAGAGGCCACGCTCCTGCACCCAGCCGTCAAAATCGCGGGCCGTGATCGTGTTCGGATAATGAAATACCCCGTCTTCCGGTGCCAGAATACCCACCGGCGCTTCTTCCACGGAAACCCGCGCCCGGCTCAGCTCCGCAGGATACGGGGTAAAGTGCCCGCTATTAAAATCTCCCACGCCAGTGTTGTATTGCACTACCAGCGTTCCGCCGGCCGAGACGAAGTCGAGCAGCTTCGGATTATTCGCCGCCACATCCTTCTGCGTGTCGTAGGCTCGAATTCCCAGCACGATCGTTTGGTATTGGCTTAGGTTCTCGCTCGCGAGTTTCTCCGGCGGAATCAGTGTCACATCCATGCCGACCTGCTTCAGCACGGTGGGAATGTCGTCGCCGGCGCCCATGATGTAACCGATCTTCAAATCGTGGGGCGCTTGCACGTCCACGATGCTCACCTTCTGCACTGCCGGCTGGTAATAGTAGAAGCTGCCCAGATCTTTGCGGGTCACGAGCGTGTAGCCTTCGCTGAACTTGTCGCCATCCGCTTCCAGCACCGCCCGAATCTTCGCCCGGCCTTCCTGCAACCCGGCGGGGAAGACCTTGAACTGAAAATCCTGTTTCTCCCCGCGATGTGTGAAATTCTCCGCGAACTGCTCCGGTTCCGAGCGCCAGCCCGCCGGCAATTCCAACCGCAACGTGCCGTGTATCTCGCGATTCCTATTGCTGGTTACGCCCACGGCCACGGTTGTACTGGAACCGTTATGCGTCGAGATCACCTGAGTTCCTGGCTCCAACGCAACCGAAAACGCCGGCACCACCGCCAGCGGACGCTCCTGTTCCATCCCCACATCATCGATGAATCTTGTGACAACGGTCGTCCCAATGCCATTCTTCACCGCCAGTCCGGCCGCGCCGGTCGCCGAATACTCCACGTGCGCCCGTAACGGCGGGGGCGGAAACGGCAGCGTCGCATATTTCTCATTGTCAATGTCATTGAGGCTCTCCGTGTCCGGATCATCTCGATGCCAGTATGGCCGCGTGTACGCCGCATCCTTCGGCACTCGCAGGCGAAAAACCACACTCAGGTCGTCGCCCGGCTTGATGGCAACTCGTCGCGTCTTCTCCGAGATCGTCGTCCACCCCTCTGGCACTTCCAGTTTCAACCCGTCCAGAAATAGCCTCTCCGTCGACCCATTATGAAAACCAATCCTGACCAGAAACTCCTGTCCCGGCGAAACCGTAGTGATTGCGTCGGCTTCCTTCGGAACTTCCTTCGCTACCTCTTTCGCCGACCGTCCCTCCGGCTCCGGCCGCAGAATCACCGTCGCATCCAGGCTCACGTTCAACGCATCGTTTAGCGCCGTTTCCGCCTGAGAGCGTTTTTCGTCGATCCGCATCAGCAGATCCGACTTCGCAAAGGCACTCAGAGTGCTTTTGCTAACTTCCGCGCGCGCCTGCTCCAGCCCAGCCAAAACTCCCATCAGCGGCACCGCCGCGGCAGACGAATCGCTCCCTGTAGCATCCTGGCTCGCCGCGGTAACCTTATTCGCGATCTCGCTTAATTCCCGCCGCAACTGCGGAACTTTTGCTTCCTCCGCCCCCAACCGTGCCGCCAGCCCCGGCAGCGTCGTATCAATCCCCTCGAGGAAGTCCTTCTCGTGCCCGTCCTTATCCAGCTTTGCAGGCTTTACCGAATCCACGAGCTTGTAAAACGTAAACCGGTCTCCCGGATCGACGGTCCAATTCCCCGAGCCCTGCGAGAGCTGATGCCGCAATCCCTTCATCGCAAACTGCACATACGACCCACCCAGATCCGCGCTCAGCTCACCCGTATTCAGCTTGACGGTCCAATTCGCGTCCGGACAAGTCATCGCCCCGAAGCCGCAAACGTTCCCGATATAGAGTTTCTTTGCCTGCCACGGCTCAAGCCCCTGCGCAATCTGCTCCGGAAACCGCTTCGGATCCGCTGCCGCGCGGAACGCCTCTTGCGTCAGGATGCTCGAAGCCTGGTGATGGCCGTGCCCATCCCGCTCGGTTCCCGAGAACCGCGCTACCAGCACATCCGGACGAAATGTTCGAATCACCCGCACCATATCTGCCAGCGCCACATCGTGTCCGCCCCACTTGGCAAAAGTCTCCTCCGCACTTTTCGAAAATCCAAAATCGGCAACGCGCGAGAACCGCTCCTGCACGCCGTAATATTCGTCGGCCGCTAGTAGTTCCAGAGTCCGCAGCACGCCCAGCACATCGGACAAATTGCTGCCCACTTTGTTTTGCCCCCCCTCACCGCGATTCAGCGTCATCAGCAGAACGTTCGCTCCGCGCCCGCGCGCTTCCAGCGTCAGCATCCCGCCATCTTCATCGTCCGGATGCGCCACGGTTTGCATGAGCCGAGCGGTCGTGCTCAAACGCCGCAGCTCAAGCCGCAGGCCCAGGATTCCTTGATCTTGTGGAATTTCGGGAGGAGATCCCTGGTAGGGAAGCTGCGGAAATCCCGGCAAGGCCGCAGATTGATTCTCAGACGCCGGCGCCGCCGAAGCCGCGGGCGTCATTTTGTCGCCACCCTCTTGCGAAGCCGCAAGCGAGCCGCCCCCAACCTCTAGCGACACGAATAGGAATAGGAATAAAGTTCGCAAAACTGAAGTTCGGACAGAACGCCCCGCCAAACGATGAACAAGGCCCTCCCCGCGACTCGAAAGCTTGCAAGATCCCAAGTATTTCACCCTACAAGGATGGGGCCTGACCCCGCTCCGACGCAAATTCTTTCCTGACAAGGCTTGTAAACGTCTGGAACCGGGACTGAAAACAGCGAGGTGCAGGCCGCAACCGCGTTACTTTCCGATTTCCTCTTTCAGCGTTTCCTGGCAACGGCCGCCGGCCGTCAGCACCTCGTCAAAAGCCGGCTGCTTGCGCAGGTTCTTTAGCAGCGGATCATCGAGCAACGCGGAATACGCACAATAATTCTGCTGTACCGCGGCTTTCAGCAGACGCAAGGCCGGCTCGTTCTGCCCGCAGTACGCCATCAACGCTCCCACGTGATACCACGCCTCAGGATCGGGTTCCATCATCGCCGACGATTCCGCCTCCCGCACAATTTCGTCCATGTTGGCCGGCCGCTGTGCCTGCGTGCACGCCGTCAGCAGGTCCCGGTGATACGCGGGAGCCGTGGCCACATACTTCACGCTCTCTCGCGCCAAGCCCACATTCCCCGCCGCCAGATAAACATACGGCGTCACCCATGCGGCCCATTGTGAGCCGGAATCCAGATGCACGAAGTCCATCGCCCGATCCGGCTGTCCCAGCTCCAGAAATGCCCAGGCGCACGATCTGAAATCGAAGTTTCCCGGGTCGAGCGCCCGAGCGGTATTGCACTCTTGCGTCGCTCTTTCCTGCATGCCCGCATAGCGCAGTACATAGCTGAACGCAAAATGGGCATCGGCGCTCTGCGGACGGCGCTTCATCAGATCCACGGCGGCGGCGTAGGCGCGGCCTAACTCACCGCGCTCCACGCGGTTTGTGATCAAATGGCTCGCCGCCACCATGCGGTTTGGATCGAGAGCGAGCGCTCGCTCAAAGGCTGCATTCGAGCGCTGGAACATCTGCTCGCCGCCTCCGCCGTAGTACGAATCGTAATAGCACCTCAGCCCAAGCGCCTCCCACGCCGGCGCATAATTCGGGTCTTCGCCGACCACATGTTCTAAGACCGCGATCGCATCTTTGTTCGGGCCGGGATCGTGAGGCAGGGCGAGACTATGCAGGTACAGGTCGTAGGCCTCCTGACTCTTCGGACGCGACGCTGTGCTCAAGTCTCCCCCGGCTAAGCCCAGCGCCGGCAACAAACCCTGCTGCACCTGCCGGCTCAGCTGCCCTTGCAACGCAATCAAATCGTTTACCTCCGCCGTCACAGTTGCCTGCCACAGCGACCGGTCACTGGAGACGTCAATCGCTTCCAGCGTCACCGTCAACTGATCCCCTTGGCGCAGGAAGTGTCCCGTCAGCAGCTTGCCCACGTGCAATGCCTGGCCCAACTTCCGCGGATCGAAGTCCGCTTCCACATACTTCCGCGTCACCGAAGAAGGCCTCACATCCAGCGAACGCGAATAGGTCAACGCGCTGGTCAGTTCATCCGCCAACGCAAAGCGCAGGTAATCCACGGCGAAATCCCCGTTCATGTTCTGCAGCGGCAGCACCGCAATCGCATTCTCCTGTTCCGCGCTCGCCATGGACCGGTGCTTCACCCAGTAGGCGCCCACCGAGGCCAGAACCGTGACCAGCAGCGCAGCCATTCCCAGAAGCAGCCAGAACTGCCAGCGGCTGCCGGTTCGGCCAAAGGTCTTGCTGGCAACTCGCAGCTTGGCGACTTGCAGTCCGCTCCTTACCTGCCCGGACTCGGTCTCGCGCTTCAACTGCTGCAGATCGGCCTTCATCTGCGTGGCGCTTTGGTACCGCTCCCTGCGGTCCTTCTCCATGGCCTTGCCGATGATGCCTTCCAGCTCCACCGGCACCTTGGGGTTCAATTCTCCTGGCGGCACCGGCTTGTCATGCAGTACCGCATCGAGCGTCATCAGCGAGTTCTTGCCGGTGAAGGGCTTTTTTCCGGTCGCCATCTCGTACATCACCACGCCAAACGAAAACAGATCGCTGCGGAAGTCGATTTCCTCGCTGCGCGCCTGCTCCGGCGACATATACACGGCCGTCCCGGGAATTACGCCGACCGCGGTCAGGGAATTGTCCGCCGCCACTCCATCGCTATCCGTGCCGAGGTTGTGCACCAGCTTGGCCAGCCCGAAGTCGAGCACTTTCACCTGCCCGCTGGGAGTCAGAAAGATGTTTGCGGGCTTGATGTCGCGATGCACGATTCCCTTGGCGTGCGACGCCGCCAGCGCGTCCGCCACCTGGATGCTGATGTCGAGCACCCGCTCCGTTTCCAGGGCATGCCCCGAGATACATTGCTTCAGGCTTTCCCCCTCCAGCTTCTCCATCACAATGAAGGGATGCCCGTTGTTATCCTCGATGCCGTGAATGGTGCAGATGTTGGGATGATTCAGCAGGGAGGCCGCTCGTGCCTCCCGCGTAAAACGTTCCAGCGATTTGGGGTCGCCCGCGAGGTTTTCAGGAATGAACTTCAGCGCGACGTGCCGGCCAAGCTTCAGGTCCTCGGCTTCGTACACCACACCCATACCACCGCCCCCGAGCTTTCCCAGGATGCGGTAGTGGGATACTGTCTGGCCAATCATGAGAGGAGCAAGCTCCCGAACGCGGTAATGTTAGGCCCGCCGGAGACTCCGGTCAACTAAACCGCTATTCCGGGCAGCCGTTGCTGCGAGGCAAAGCGATCTTAGAGCGCCGCGAAGTTGCCAGCCCTCACAAGTCGTTTCGCCTTCCCAATCTGAACTACCGCCCTGCCCTTTTGTGTGCCTATTCAGGTCCCAAGGATCATACGGGCGACTACTATGATGCTAGCACCACAGAAACACTAAGGCGGCTCGGTTATGGCGCGTATGCCCGGCAACCATTCTGCTCAATTGGAAGAGGCTATTCGCCGCCGCGCCAGGGAACTCTATGTGCATAGCGGGGGGCTCGAAGGTCACGACGCTGCAAACTGGCACCAAGCCGAAGCCGAAATCCTTCGCGAATCAGCCGTCTTCGGCGCTCGCCGCGCCGTCGTCGTCAACGTCCAGGGCGTGGTCTACACCGGGGAGTATGAATCCACTTCGGCGAATGGCTACACTCCCGGCGAATGGAAGGCGGGCGATCCCGTTGCCGTCCGCCTCGCCGGCGACAAACTCTACCTTCGCCGGGGTAACGGTCAGGAACTGAAAACCACTATCGTAAAAAGAATCGGCTAGTGAGGGCTTCTACGTCTAAGCGCCGTCGTCGACCCACAGCCCCCCCGACGCTCCCACCCACTCCATATTCCGATTGTGATCCACGCCCATCATCAAGCCACGCCCCATGCGGATGATGGTCATGACCGCCTGTAACTTCTCAAGCCACACATACATCACACGCACTTCCGCCTTCGTCCCGCCAAACGGAGTCTCGATCACCGGCTCAAAATGCAGACGCTCCTGCAGAATGTACCCCCCGCGCTTCGCCGCCGGAATCGCCTCGATGTCTTCTTTCGTTGGCGCAATCACCACACCCAGACCGGCAAATGAATACAACGGTTTCAGCGCATAGTTCTGCAAATCGTCAGGAACCCGCTCCAGTTGGTTGAGAAACCAGGTCTTCGGCACCGACTCATGCCGCAGATACGGGATGGAAAATTTGCTGATCCGGAAATACCAGTTCGGATGCCCAGCCCACTCCACATCCAAATCGTCGCGCCAATCGAAACCAAGCTTTACTTGCTTGCGCTGCAACTCGTCGACAATCGCGCGGTTATAGATCCGCCGAATCGGCACCCGGCCGCCGTTGCGCTCATAATAAAGCTGGCGGCCGTGTTTCCTGACCGCCTCAATATCGACTGTCCTGACGCCCAGCATCTTCTCTGTCGCTAAGAAGTCCGGCAGCGTCTTCTGCTCCTGCGGATGAATCTCCATCAGGATCACGTTTTCAGGATCATGCGTCCCGACAATCGCCGCCCGCAAGAGCTCGCGGTAGGTTCTTTCGTCCAGCCCGCCCAGGAAGAAACGCAATCCCTTTCCTCCCTCGAATCGATCCAGGCCGTAGACGTCGATGTAGCTTTGCGCCATCGCCACCTGATACGCGTAAAGGGAAGGGAAGGCCTGCAATTCCACCAGCTTCGGCTGCAACTCGCCGTTGGCACCGCGCACCAGTCCGAAATCCACTTGCACAAACAGGGGATGCGCCGGCTCATTCGGAACGCGAAATTCCGCCGGAATCGACGTACTCGATCGTGCGATATATTCCGGACTCTCGACCAATTGCCGGATCAATTCCTTCCCATCCTCCGCCATGCGATCGAGAAGTGACTTGGGAAAGAAACAGGGAGTCTCCGACAACCGAAATTGCACGTGAGCGCCGCAAGCGTCCTCGATCCGCCGCAAGAATGCCTGATATTTTTCGGGAGTAAAGCCCGCGTTGAACTGCCTTCTGAGGGAGGGAATCATAGCGGAAGCGGCGATGATCGAATATCACTCGCGGATATCCATAGCGCGAATGAGCCCGTCTTCTATCGAATATACGTGCTCGACCATCCGATCCAGAAGGGTATTTCCGTTAAGATCGCGAACTACCTGGTGAACTCCAACTACCACTCGGTTCATCGAGTCCAAGTTGAAACTCACGGGTTCGACGTGCGGGTTGATGATGTCCCACTGCCGCGTCCAATACTCCCGCACTCCATCGTGGCCATGAACCGTGCCGCCTTCCATGCCGTTCGGCCATTCCACATCAAGCTGCATGGCGGCTAAGGCGCCGTCGATGTCGCGAGCATTAAAGGCCTCGTAAGTCTTCCGAAGCATTGCAACTTTGGACTCTTCGACAATCACGTTCCGATGCGCGCCGCCCTACGCCTCTACCAGGAACTTTCCATCCTGCATGATCTGCTCGTCATCTACCCAGATGTTGAACTTCCTTCCCACAACATCAATATGCGTCGACGAATCCCACTCCGCGCCGGTATGCGCCCCGTAAGGATTGCCAAACGCAATATGCACTCCGGGATATTTCTCATCCTGCAGAATCTGCCCAATGACGTCTTTTAAATCGATATTCGTTCCGATGGCAAATTCGCCTACGCGGTCGCTGTTCTCATCCGTGTGCGTGTACTTCCAGAAATCGTCTTCCAGTTCGCGATTCTCCGAGTGGGCTTCGGTCAGCCGGTTTTTCTTCATACGAATGGTCAGCGGAGTCTCGCTCAAGTTGCCAAACTTCGCGCATAAATAATCTCCTACCACGCCATCGATCACGAACGTCCCGTTCACTTCGCCCGGAGTCGTGAAAATCTCTCCACCCGGCAGGTTGCCCCATTTTTCAGCGCTGATAATCCCGCTGGTCTTCAGCCAGTGATAATTCGGATTCAACTCCGCGGTCAAATCAGTTCCCGCTGCCGTTTTCGCCCGCACCCGGCTCGCCTTGCGCACCATCGCCACAACTTTAGCGCTCAACCGGTCCACCTTTTGAAAATCGGCCCGCATGCCTTCCAGCATGATCTGCCGGTTGATGTTCACCATGTGCGCGTGGCGGATTTTCCGTCGGTTCACCACATCCGTCATCTGCATGCGCGAACGCAGTTCGTTCCGCTGTGCCTGCACTGCAAAAATCGAAACCTGGCTGGTCTCCAAGTCATCGAGCACTTCGCGCGGCAAGTCTTTCAGCGGACGCTCCGCTAAATCCTCGAGCACCCACGCCCGGTAGGGCGAGCCCAGTTCCTCGATCTCGCGCACAATCGCCGCCGCAATCTCCAGCGTAACCTCGTCGGTGATGACGCAAACCTTCTCCTCCGGCTGCACCCGCAGGCATACCCGCACCGCATTGCTCGCCCCAATCGCAAACTCAGGATCGAAAGCAACGTGGTTGCTTCGGGTGACCCAGCCTTCCCCCGTTCTTTGGGGGAGAGTGGGAATTTTGACTTGGCCTACAGCCTTGACTCCTTCGACAGGATTACTCATTACCCTACTTTCCTTACCGAAGCCGGCTCGTCTTCTTCCAGGCCGGCTTCCGTTTCCTCAATTGCATAATCGACAACTCTTTTCAAATCTCCAGTTTCCTGATACACGCGCAACTGCCGGTCCGCGCCGCTGCCTCGTTCCAGCATGGTGTGGATGTAATTCAACTCCTCGCGCGAGTCCAGTTCATCGGCTACGTCGTCGACAAATTCCAGGTACTCAAGAATCAAATCCCGCGCCGGCACTTCCGTCTGCTTGCCGAAGTCGATCAGCTTTCCGTCCATTCCGTAGCGCGCCGCCCGCCACTTGTTCTCCATGAGAAGCGCGCGCCGGTACAAACGGAATCCCTGATTCGCTGTATGCAGCTTATACAGCTTCGCCACCGTGGCCTGAATCAACGCTGCCAGCGCAATGGTCTCATCGGCGCGCATCGGAATATCGCACACCCGGAACTCAATCGTATTGAAGAACGGATGCGGCCGGATGTCCCACCAGATCTTCTTTGCGTTATCGATGCAATTCGTTTTAATCAGCAGCTTGATGAAATTTTCGTATTCGCCCCAGCTGGGAAAGTAATCCGGAATATTGGTCCGCGGAAACTTGTCGAACACCTTGCAGCGGTAAGATTTCAGCCCCGTATTCATCCCCAGCCAGAACGGGGAATTGGTCGAGAGTGCCAGCAGATGCGGGAGAAAATAGCGCGCATGATTCATCATGTGGATCGCGGTCTCGCGGTCCTCGATCCCGATATGCACGTGCAAACCAAAAATCAGATTCGCCCGCGCCACCAGCTGCATGTCCTCGACAATATGTTTGTAGCGGTCATCGGGATAAATCTCCTGCACCCGCCAGTCCGCAAATGGATGCGTCGCCATCGACACGAGCCGCAGCCCATTCTCCTTGGCCAGCCTTACGATATCGCGCCGCAGCATCTTCACTTCCGCCTTGGCTTCCTTGATGTTGCTGCACACCCCAGTCCCCACTTCCACCACCGATTGATGCATCTCCGCCTTCACCCGCTCCTGGAGCAAGAGCTTGCCCTTTTCCAGCAGCTCGGCGTGAATATGGGACCGCAGATCCCGCGTCTCCGGATCTACAGTCTGATATTCCTCTTCGATCCCGATATTGAAAGTGGGTTTCATGACTCCCGCTGTCCCCAGAAGCGAATCCAGGTGCTCCATCCCCTGAAGGATGGCTATTTAAGCTTAAACAGTATAGCAACTGGGTGGCCCAAAATTTGAGTGAGGCAGTGTGCCCAAAGGAAGGTGGCGGACAAGTGGACTTTCTGCTGCGCGCCTATTCCTGCAGATCAAATCTTGAGCGAAGCGCTTTCAGGCGCAGCAAAGAGTTTGCCCTCGAACGAAGTCGAACGGATCTCCTGTGCAGAAGTCCCCTGGGGCATTACGCTACCGCGGTCGTGGCCCTACTATTCGTTCTGTCGGTCCATTGCATGGTGATATTTGGCGTGGCGGCTAGTATGATTTGCACCTCTCCAAGTTCCAGGGTTTCCACCGTCACAGAGTCGCGGAGCCTGTTAGCCTGAATCAACAAAGCGACGATCCCGGTGATCACCTTCTTGTCGGCTTGGTCGCGCAAAATCGCCGCCAGCTTTTCCTCTGTCACCGCCGGTCCGGTCCTCAGCTTAGTTGTGATTTTCGGAGAAAGGCCCATCTCGATCTCCAGGCTTCCTATGCCATAGCCGGCCGATTGCAGAAGTTGCAGCAGCAAGTTGGCCTGCAGCAGCATTTCCCGGCTCTTTTCCGCCGCCATGCTCGCTAACGCATCCGTAGCTCCCTGCACTCCACCCGTTAGTCTATTCAGATTCAATGCCAAGTTTCACCTCTCAGATCGCGACCTTACAATAGTAATAGTGAGGCGCGACCCAAAAGCGTTTCGCGCTTCTTCAAGAAAGTGCAGATCAGAAACTGTGGTGCTTCTGGAACCAGGATAACCACAGGAAAAGGCCGACAAGAAGAAGCATCAATCCACTCAGGCAGATGGACATCACGGAGAACAAGCTGCGCATCCAATGCCCGGGGGAAAACGCCCGGAACAGCAAAACCATCGCTCCGACCTGGCTCACAAGGATTGAGCCAATGCCCCACATGATGAGCAACTCACTTAACCCGCCGGCTACTGCACCGAGCCCAGTCGCCTTTTGTCGCAAAATACCAATGAGGAGTCCGATCCCGATCGGAATCCACGGCACCCACACCAGCGCCACACCCCAGAGAAAGCGCCTTTTCTTTACATCGTCCACTGAATTTCCCGAACCACTATGCCCTGCCTGTGGGAAGAAGCCTTATTTACTTAGCCACCTTCCCCCGCTTCCGCTCCGCCACCCACTCCGGCTCCCCTTTGCGCTTCTCTTTCGCCGGAGTTCCATTCAAAAAACCAGCCCACCGCAACTCCCGCGCCGGATCTTCTCCCGAGACCGCCATCTTCACCGCCATCTCCGCGACGGCATTCACGATCCAGTCAAAATTCTCCTGCCCCACCGATGTAATCTCCGCATCCGGCGCCGGATTCAGAAAATCGATCGCATAAGGCACTCCGCCTTCCACTGCGAACTCGACGGTGTTCAGGTCGTACCCCAGCACCCGGCACAAAGTCAGAGCGTCTTTTTCAATTCGAGCCCGCAAAGCCTCCGACGACGGCGGCGGATTCCCCTTCACATACCGCTCATGATGCGGCGCCCGCGGATCGTACTTCATGATGTGCACTTTTTCCTGTCCCACCACATAGCAACGGTAATACTC